>JACXTT010000921.1_pt1 | contig 50287 bp, 56 predicted proteins | sample 9270951 | NCBI WGS metagenome assembly JACXTT01 (sample SAMN15532306, study PRJNA645909) | rock metagenome | isolation source: weathered quartz diorite | place: Puerto Rico | collected 2017-06-21
CCTCCGCCACGCCGGCCGCTCGGCCCACGACTGCGCCGGAACCAACCTTTCCCGGACGGGCGGAGCAAACGGCCCCCGGCAAGGCGGCGGGGAACTCCGGGGCACGGCCGCAGCGGGTGCCCTCTACCCGAACGAGCTCTACGTCGTGACCGGCAATCGGCCAGCGCTCGCGGCGGGGGTCTATCACTACGCGCCGCAGGACGTTGGCCGCCTCGGCGAGGGCGCCCCGCCAGTCTCCGTCGCGGCGATCCGGAGGTCCGGCGCGCGCCCGCGACGATCGTCCTCACGGGCATCCTCTGGCGGAGCGCCTGGAAGTACCGCGATCGCGCGTACCGGCACCTGCAGTGGGACGGGGGCATGGTGCTGGCACACGTGCTCGCCGCGGCGCAGGCGGCGGACCTCCCGGCCGTCGTCCTCGGGGCGTTCGTCGACGAGCGCGCGAATCGGCTCGTCGGAGCCGACGGGGTCCACGAAGCGGCGCTCGCCCTCGTCCGGCTCGGCGTGCCCGGGGCGCCCGCCATCGGGAGGGGGGCAGAAATCGGATCCCTCCCATTTGCCCCTACACCGCTCTCGCGCGCCCCCATCGACTACCCCGAGGCGCTCCGCTACCAGGCCGCCTCGAAAGTCGAGACGGCGAAGGCCGTCGAGCAGATCCGCGCGGCACGACTCGAGGAAGGCCTACCCACGCCCGCCTCGGAACCGCTGTCGCTCCCAGCACCGGCACGATCCGACGCTACGCTCGACGCCGTGGTCCGCCGTCGCAGTTCGACACGGCACTTTATCCAGCGGCCGATCACGGCAGCGGAGCTCGCCACCGTGCTGACGCTTCCCACCCGCGGCGCGGCGGCGGACTTCCTGCGCGAGCAGCCGACGCTGCTCGAGACCTACCTCATCGTCAATGCTGTCGAGGGAGTCCCGAGCGGCGCCTATCACTATCGGCGAGACGCGCAGCAGCTCGAGCTCCTTCGCGCCGGAGACTTCCGAGGCACCGCAGGCTTCCTCTGCCTCGAGCAGGCACTCGGGCGAGACGCGAGTGCCGTGCTCTTCTACCTGACCGATCTCCAGCGCATCAGGGGCGCCTTCGGCGAGCGCGGCGACCGACTGGCGGAGCTGGAGGCAGGCCTCCGGGCTGGGGGGACCTACCTCGCGGCCTACGCGGTTGGACGCGGCGCCACCGGCCTCACGTTCTACGATGACGAAGTAACCCGGTTCTTCTCCCCGCAAGCGGCTGGGCAGGTGCCGCTCCTCGTCGTGGCGGTCGGCGTGCCCGCGTCACGACGGCCGCGCGTTGGACAAGAGGGAGCGGTTCAACCGAGTCGTTGGCCTGTCGGCTTCACCCACGTCGGCGTCACGGATCGCTGGGCAGGAGGCCGGCGGCGGGCTCTCCGCTCGCGCTGTTCAGCAGCCTGCGAGCTAGTGCGGCCAGACCGTCGCCGTCCAGGCGTAGCTCGGCGGGCGCGCGCGGCAGTTGGTGCATCCAGGCCTGCGGCGCAGGGGGCTCATCCTTCCACTCGGCGTCGCGGTCGAAGACGAGGTAGACATCCCAGGCCGGTCGCCCCTCGCTGAGGCGAAGAATCCGTGAGTACGCCTTCACCAGCGTTCCAGCAGCATCCCAATAGTGGCTCACGCGCGCATCGGGAAGGCGCGTCGTTGCCCTCGATACGGCGAAGCGCCAGTCGCTCCAAAGGATCGGAACCCACACCGCGTAGACGCGCAGATCGGGCGCGTCCAGCTTGTTGAGCACTTTGGTTTCGACTTCGGAGGCCCCCCGAAGGCATCCCGGTCACGTGGGCGACAGCAGTAGGAGGAGTCGCACTGTCCCAGCGTCGCCGTTGAATCGGGCACGCAATGCGCCGATGTCTGTCGAGTACGGCTTCCTGCCGTGGAGGAAGAGGCGTCCCGTCAGGACAAAGCTCACGACGAGTGCGAGGAAGCAGGCAACCACCGTCTTGAGCTTCATCGGATCGAAGTCACGCCCCGCGCTAACCTCGTCCCAATAGGGTCAGAGCATGTACCCGATGTCCGAGGCGCCCGTTGGATAGGCAAAGATCGTTGCCTTTAGCTCCCTCGTTGTCAGGCCGTGTCGTATCGCGAGGCCGAAGAGGTTGATGACCTCGTCAGCATGCGGCCCGACAAGATGAGCGCCGAGGATGCGCTCCGTGCCTTCCTCCACGAGTGTCTTGAAACCGTAGACCGGTTCATTCAGCCGTCGTGCCGTGTACCAGTCAGGGACGCTCGCTGACTTCACCCGGACTCTAAGCCCTCTCGCCTGCGCGTCCGCCTCTCGGAGGCCGGCGGCTGCGATGGGAGGGATTGTGAAGGCGACGCTCGGCACGCCCCGGTAGTCAGGCGTGTGCGTATTGCCTTCGAGGAGATTCCCCGCGACGACTTTGCCATCATGGCTCGATACCGGCGTCAGCGCTGGCCCACGCCGTGCGGCATCGCCTGCCGCATATACCTTCGGGTTGGATACGCTCTGAAGAAACTCGTTCAGCTTCAACCTACCGTCTTCGACCCCAAGCCCAGCGACAGCAAGATCGAGCGCGTCGAGGTCGGGCGCGCGACCGGCGGCATGCACGACAAGGTCGGCGCTGACCGTGTGCGTCCGGCCGTCCGTTGATACATGCACAACGAAGCCGTCGCCCGTCTTCCGTACCTCCTGCACCGTCGAGTGCGTGCGAACGTCGATGCCGAGTTCGGTGAACTTCTTCATCAACCAACCGACGAGGTCGGGGTCGAACGCCGGCAGCATGTGTGCCGCGCGCTGAAGCACAACGACTCGTGAACCGGCACGCGCCGCCAGATGGGAGAACTCGGCGGCGATGTAGCCGCCGCCGACAAAGACGATGCGTGCAGGGAGTGCTTCAAGCTCAAGGAACCGCTCGCTCGTGATGAGGTGCTCTTCACCGCGGATGCCGAGCGGCACGGGCTCCGCTCCGTTCGCGACTAGGACGTATCGCGCCTTGAGTTCTCGGTCGCCAACAACAACGGAGTCGAGGCCCGAGAAGCGGGCACGCCCATGAAACGCCTCGATACCACTCCGGGTGAGGCGCTCTTCGACGTTGTGCGGGACCGGATCAGTAAAGGACCGCTTGAACGCCATCAGCTCCCGCCACTCGATGCGTAGCTCGCCGGCGGCTCCGTGTCCCCGCATGTGAGCGGCGGCGTCGATGGCTTCCGCGCCGCTAATCAGCATCTTCTTCGGGTCGCACCCGCGGAGCGCGCAGGTTCCACCGAATGGCCGATAGTCGATGACTGCGACACGCCAGCCAGCAGCGCGCACGCGGGCGCTCGCGGTTTGCGCCGCAGTGCCGGAGCCGATGACAACAAGATCGTAGGTGTCGTTCATCGACGGTCTCCTTCATCTTACGTTAGGTGGTCGGTCATGGTGCCTCAGTCAGGTCGCCATCCTAACGAGCCGCGCTCGTGCCGTCCTCGCGAGCGTACACCCGACCCGTGGACGTGAGCGTCTGCATGTCGAACTCACCCTCCCACACCGCGAGCGCCGTGTTCAGCCAGCGGTAGCGCGCATCGTCCGTCTGGAACCGCAGCGTCATCGCGTTGATCCACTTGTTGGGCTTCGCCTTGTCGGGAACGAGCGTGTGACCGACCGCCTCGAACTTGATCTCGGCACCGTCGTCCGTCCGTATCTCGGCGGGAATCTGGAGCGTGCACAGACCTTCCGCGAGCGTCGGCTCGAAGTTCGACCAGCGGACAACCTTGCCCTTGATTCTCGCGCCGTTGACGGTGCCGGTGCCACCACCGATGAGCCGGCCCTGCGGCTCCCCGAGCGCGGCGCATTGCACGCCTTCGGCGTATCGCAACTCTACGTCGAACAGATGCTTCATGAGCGGTGCTCCCTTCTCGGCGTTCGCCAAGCCGGCGTTGAGGATGGTCGCGGTGACGACGAGAACCGCCGCTGTCGCCCGCTCGATCACTCGCGTGTTCATCTGCGGCATCTCCCCTCTACTTCGCTGCGGCGACCGTTGCTTTGTAGCCCACCTTCTCGACGGCCTCGATCAGCGCGGCGGACGGCACGCTCTCCCGGTCGTCAGTGAAACCGGAGGGGCTGGTCGGTCGCGGACCGGGTCCCCTTCCGCCTCGCCCGATCTGCGGCTCATGACTTTCGCGCGTACACCCGCGCCGTGGTCGTGCCGGTCTTCATGTTGAACTCGCCTTCCCACACGCCGATGGTCGTGTTCAGCCAACCGTACCGCCCGTCCTCGGTCTTGAACCGGACGGTCATGGCGTTGATCCACCGGCCCGGCTGCGTCTTGTCTGGCACGACGGCATGCCCCAGCCCCTCGAACTTGATCTCAGCGCCGTCGTCCGTCCGCACTTCGGCCGGAAGCTGGAGCGTGCACATGCCCTCGCTCAGCGTGCGCTCGAAGTTGGACCACCGGACAATCGTCCCCTTGATCCTGCCGCCGTTTACCGTGCCGGTCCCACCGCCGATCAACCGGCCATAGCGCTCACCCAGGGGTGCACATTCGACCGGTCCCGTGTACTGCAACTGCACGTCGAACAGGTACTCCAGACCCATGCGTACTTCTCCTTCCTTCTCCGCGCTTGCCGGCCGCAACGCGATGCCCGTTGCCGCAACGGTGGCGAGGACCGCGACGATTACTGCCCTCCACAGTGCGCTCTTCTCGTTCATGTTCTCCTCCCTGTCCGGTTGTCGATCTCACTCGTCAGGGTCGTCGGCTCATACGCTCTGCCGTGACGCGCTCCCGCCTCCCGAATGCGCCGGTGGACCGCCGCCTCGCTGACGCGCTCCGCGTGGTGCACGATGAACACGTCACGCTCGCTGTCGAACTCGACCTTCATCACTCCCGGCAACTCCTCCAGAGCCGCTGCTATTCCGACCGGGCACTCCATTCAGGTGAATCCGCCCCGCTTCAGCAGACCAGCGACATGCACGCCAAGCCGCCGGCTCCGCGGTCGCACGTCGCGGCGCCGCCGTTGCTTCACTCGGCAGAGACCCTGGCCGCAAAGCCGGCGCGCGCTACGGCCGTGATGAGCGCGCCGGGTGCCACGGCCTCATCCACCAACACGACCGCCTGCCGCTGATCGTCACTGATGCTTACGGTGCGCACGCCCTCGACCTCCTTGAGCGCCTTGGTGACGGCTGCTGAACAGGCCGCGCACGTGAGCCCAGAGAGGGCGAGCGTCCGTTGCACGTCGGCGGCGTGGACGCTGCCCGCGCCGAGCAGGAACAGGACCGCTGCCACGACGAATCGCATCTCTCATCTCCTTTCTTCCTACGCGCTCCAGGCGATCACGTAGGGGTACACCGCCGCGAGCACGAGGGCTCCGAGACTCGCCCACAGGAGCACGCCCCCGAATCGTCGGCTGGTCGGGGTGCCGCAGGTGTCTTCCGCGCACGCGGTCAGCGCGCGGCGGCGTTGACGATACCCAATGGCCCAGCAGGCAAGGCCCACGCTGAAGAACAGCCAGCGGTACGGTTCCAGTACCCCAAGGGTGCCCAGGCCCGCGAGGCTCACACCGAAGATGACGAACAGCGTCGGCCCGAGGCAACATGCCGCGACGAGCCCCGCCGCGAGGAGGGTGCCGGTCGTCGCGAGCACGGACGCCCCTGTGCTTCCCAGGTAGCGGCTGCCGCGCCACTCCGCGACGAACGCGAGGACGGTGCCGGCGACAGCGCCGACCACAACCAGAGTGGCGGGAATGCCGAGGCCAAAGGCGCGCCCCGCGAACAACCCAGCGGCCACGAGGTACAAGGGTCCCGTGATGGCGCAGTGGGTCCGGCGGCAATGCAGCGCGTTGCCAGTGCAGAGCGCGCCCGCCAGTGTGAACCCCGCCGCTGCCAGCAGCGCTCCCGCAGGATCGGGCACACCCAACCAACCGACGCTGACGACGACGAACGCCGCCGGCCAGAGCCAGAAGACGCGGCGATCTTGGAGCCAGTCGCAGGCGGCCACGCTGGTCATGCGCCTGGCACCCCCTCGTCCTCGGCCAATGCCTCAAGGATGGGGCACTCCCGCCGGCTCCGTTCCGTGCGGCACGAGGCCACTAGCTTCCCCAGCGCGCGGCGGATGGCGGCGAGTTGGCGCTCCTTGGCGACGATCTCCGCGATCTTGCGCTCCGCGCGCTCCCGCACCTGCGCGCAGGGAACGCCTCGGGTTTCCCGAAGGCGAAGCAATGCCTGGACCTCGCGTAGCGAGAAGCCGAGTCCCTGCGCGCGTTTGACGAACCGGAGCAGCCGAACGCTCTCAGCGTTGTACCAACGGTAGCCGTTGAGCGCTCGACCGGCTGGGCGCAGCAGACGGCGGCGCTCGTAGTACCGGAGCGTCTGAATGTTCACCCCGGCCGCCCGCGCGACCTTCCCGATGTGCAAGGCGTGGGTTGGCTCCATCGCCTACCAGGCTACACCCTGTACCGTAGTATAGGGTCAAGTACCCCTTCAGTCGCCGGCGAGAAGGCGCCGAGGGAGCCGCACTCGCGCCGCCGCGACGGGCTGACTGCCGCGCCGGCGTATCGCCTCAGCTACACTCGGCGCCACGCCCCCGGCATGCAGCCCGAGCGGCCGGTCCGATCGTCGTCACTCGGGGCGTCGGCCGGAAGGCCCCACGTTTGGACCCTGACGATACTAGGCTCGCCATCCGACGGTGCGCGGCGTCCGCGGCCAGCTCGGGCAGGCGATGAGCGCGCCAACGAAGAGCGCGTCGCAGTGGCTTGCCAGGGTGCTCACGTCGGGTGCATCCGTGCCGCATTCCCACAGCGACGAGCTTCGCGGCTGACTAGAAGAGCACTTCGCACGAGATCGAAACCGTGAGCGGAGGAGGTCGCGTCACACGGAGCAGCGAAGTAGTCGCGGCCCTGCCTCACGGGACACGGATATCAGCTCTCGTCCTGGCCGTTCGCTGCCACACGAACGCGAGCGTGATCGCGCAGAGCGCGATCCCCTGCTGATGCGAGAAGCCGAGGAAGCGTTCGGGGCGCCCGTCGCCACGCAGCGGATCGAGCAAGACGCGAAGCGCGCCGTAGAGTGCGAGATACGTCCTGAAGGCCGCGCCGCGTGCGGCAAGCCCCGCCTCCACGTGCCCTAGGACACGGCGGCAGGTGAGCGCGATCAGCGCGAGCCCGAGTGCCTCGTAGAGCTGCACCGGATGCCCGGACCGACCGTAGCAGCAGCCAGCGAAGAAGCACCCGACACGGCCAATCGCGTGGCCGATCGGCACCGCGACGGCGAAGTAGTCCGCGCCGCGCATGAACTCCAGGCGGCGGAGCCGGGCGAAGACGGCGCCTGCCAGCACCGCCCCCAGGAGTCCCCCGAAGAAGACGAAACCAACCGAGAAGTCGGCCCAGAAGCGCAGCTCGCCTCGCGCGTAATGCTCCCACCCGAGCACAGCGAACAGCGCTTTCGCGCCTATGACCGCCCCGACGAGCAGCGCCCACATGGCCGCCCAGAACTCGTTCTCGGTGACTCCGATGCCGTCGTGGTGGCGCTCGAGCCAGAGCACGGCAACGACGCACCCCGCGGCGGCGAAGACGCCCCAGGCTGTCGGCATCATGCGGGCAGGCCCGCGGCTCTTGCGGGTGCATAGAACGCGTCGCGAATCCCAAGGGCATTCACCGCGCACATCGGCTCGAGGCGATCGCCGATGGGCACGCGGAACGCGCACACCGCGAGGCGCTCCCGCCCGCGTGGGGATACGGCCTCCGCGGCGCTCATGAAGTGATGGCTCACGATGCAGAAGTAGCGCGCGCGAACCGTGCCAGTCCGCCTCACGAGCCTCCAGAGGTAGGGGATGGCCCGGGTCGCGAGGAATCCCCCATGGCGTTGGACAACGTGGGCAGCACGACGGAGCGTGGCAGCGCGGCCGTCGAGGCGGAACGACGTGCCGCCGAGACGGTCGAGGAGCTCCTGGAGGAAGCGCATCTCGTCCGGCCGGTCGCGGCGGTAGAGCGGAACCAACGAGACGCGGTCGCCGCGGCGTACGGCGAGACCCTGTACGAATCGGCTGCACGCGGGATGCCCGAGATAGCCTTCGCCACGGGAGAGCTCGGGATTGTCCACCCCTTCCGCGATTCGCGCCCAGAGCTCGTCCGGATCGACGCCGTCGAGGGTCCGATCCGTTCGACCGACCGCCGCCACGGGTTGGAAGCTCACCATCTTGAAGGCGTCGGCGTTCCGGAGAAGCCAGCGCACGATGCCCGGAACCTCCGGGAGATTTCGGCGGGTCACGGTCACGGTCGACGCGGCCTCCAAGCGCCGACCGGTGCGTCGGCGGGCGCTGCGGATCAGATCGGCGAACTCCGCGCGGAGACCGTCGAGGTCGGCCTCCGTCGTCGCCCGGGCGTAGGCATCGCGCCGCCCACGCATCGTCGTGTCGATGTGCAGCGAGATCTCGCTCAGACCGCCGCCAACCATGAGCCGCTCGAGCAGACCGGGCTTTCGCCGGAAGGTTTCCCCGTGGCTCATGAGCATCGGCACGAGCCCGATCTCGCGCGCGTACGCGACGAGGGCGACGACCTCCGCCTCGGCCCGTAGCGTGACCTCGCCGTCGGTGAGCTGGAGGTTGCCGGCCGGCCCAAGCCACCTCCGGATAGTCCGCATCTGCGCCTTCACGTCTTCGACGGGGCGGGGGCGGGCGTGGTTCGCGTCCGCGCCCAGGTAGCACCCGCGGCACGTGAAGTCGCAGCGCGGCATCACGCCGATCGTGCCGCCACACCCCGCATAGTGGCGCCCGAGGAACTGTGTCGGTGTGCGCAGCGCCTCGGGCAGGCTCGCCCAAGCCTGCGCGAGTACCGTTCTCGTCTCGGCTGCCTCGCGCGCGAGGCGCATGGTCACTTCCGGTATCGTTGCTCGCAATCGACGCGCGCCTGGCCGCTGAGCCCGGCGCACTCGGCGATCTCGGCGTCCTTCGCAGGCTCGTGCTTCGTGGCAAAGAGCCCGAAGCACGCCGTCCCGGCGAGGAACACGCCAGCGAGCGCGAGCAGCATCGTCGTCCTCTTGATCACGGCGACCTCCTGCAGGGGTTACGACCTGTTCGATGCCTGGCGACGTGCCCGGGTTTCATCGAGCCGCGTGCGGCGTTGCCTGGTCGTTCAGGGACCAGTCGTAGTCGAGGAACTCGATCCGCACGCCGGGAGCAGTCGCCCGGGGATCGTTCAGGTAGCGTGCGACGTACGCCGGCAGCGAGCCGGCTGCTGCCTCGAAGTCGGCGCGGAACCACTTGAAGATCGAGGAAAGATGGAGGGTGTTGGTCGCGGTGTCGAAGTGGTTCTTCGTCGCATCGGCCAGGAAGGTACGGGCTTGGTCGTCGAGCTGACGGTCGAGGTCGGCCCCGCGGTACGCCTCGCCGCGGAGCATGGGGCAGCTTAGGGAGGCGCAGACGAGCGCGAAGTGGATCCGGGGCTCACGGAAGTCGGCCCGGAGCGTGCCGTTCTCGATGTCGTCGAGCGACACGCTGCCGCCCTTCAGGCCCGGCATCGGGATGAAACGCTCCCGGAATGCCGCGCCCGGCAGCCACCCGATCTTGCGGATGGACGCGATTGGATAGTGATCGAGCACGAGCTTCACCGTGAAGGCGTTGTACGCGTTGATCCAGTAGGCAAGCCGCTCTGCGCGGGTCCAGCGAGCATAGTCATCGGCACAGGCACTCGAGAGGCCGTCCAGGTAGGAGGTGAGAAGCGGGGTGCCCTCGCCCGCGAGCGGTGCGTAGGCGACCTCGCCGGCGCGGACGGAGCGGCCGAGAATCATCGTCCACGCCGCATGATCCTGATCGACGGGAGCGCACGCCGCGGCCGCCAGGCGCGTACCGAGGAGAAGCGGCGCGAGGCGCGCGAGCGTCAACCGCGGCATTTGGGCCGTGATGGCTCGGCGCGACCGGACGTCATGGGCTCGGTCTCCGCCGGTCCGATGGATCCGCGCGTTCATTCGGATCTTCCTCGGGGTGACGCGGGAGGTCGTCGGCGAGATGGAGCCAGGCCAGCTGACTCGACGTCCAGATGTGGGCCGCGGGGATGACCAAGTCTGGACAGTCCATGCTGCCGACCGTCGCGTCGATCGAATGCGGGCGGGCTGTCTCGCGGAAGGTGAGTGCCGTCCCGCAGGTGGGGCACAGCTGGCGCGAGGCGCGTGACGTCGCGCAGAACTCCGCCGGCGTTCCCGCGGTGAAGACGAACGCATCGGCAGGAAACGTCGCCCAGGTGATGAACGGCGCTCCCGTCGTCCGGCGGCATATGCCGCAGTGGCAGTGACTGACATCGCGCGACCACGTGCTCACGCGGTACCGAATCGCTCCGCAGAAGCAGCCACCCGTGATCTCCGAGGGTTCTTTAGGGGACGGTACCTTTTCCACCGGTTCCAGGCCGCGCACCCAATGTGTGCGCGCGAGGGACCGGAAACCCTCACGAGCATACAGATGGGCAGCCCGCTGATGGTCGGCTTCGACCTCCAGATCAACGGCCGTCGCGCCGGACTCCGCGGCGACCCGGAGGGCCGCGCGCAGCAAGCGTGTCCCGATGCCGCGTCCTCGCGTCGGGGGCTCGACGTAGAGCTCCTCGAGCCATGCCGCCCGATCGCCGTACTCGAGCGGCCACGAGAATGAGAAGGCCGCTACACCGACCAGCCTCCCATCCTCGACGGCGACGAGAATCTTTCCCCGCCCGGGGCGACGAAGTAACCCCTGGACCGCACTTGCAATCTTCGCCTCCGGCGTCCGCACGCGGTGCTCGCGGAGCTGCGCGACGAGCAGGGCCGTCACCACCTCGAGGTCGGCCTCGGCCGCAGGACGGACGTCGACTACGCCCTCGGGCATCAGGCCTTGGATGCCGGGTCCGAGGGGTGAGTGTCACGGCCGGGCACGGGACCTCCAAGGCGGAAGCGACGCGGTAAGTCAGGCCGCATGGGCGCGACGGGTCGGATGCGAATCCTCGCGCGGCGCCGTATCGCGCGTCGGCCCTCTGGCATCTCTGCAGCGTCTGGCGAAGCGGGACTGCGTACGGCGGAGCGACTCCCATCGGTCCGTGGTCGATCTCCTCGAACCCGTGGGGTGCTCCTCAGTATTGAGCCAGCCGATTCCCTTCATGGCCACGTGCCTCGACGCCCGCATGTCGAACGGGCTGATTTCAGCGCCCTCCAGAGACGCTCCAGACTGCGCCCCGACGCTGGGCGGGCACTGCACGGCATCGCTGACGCCTGCGGCCTCATTCCCGCGCTCGGCCAGGATAGACGGCCGAAGACCGGCCGGATCAAGCGGGATGTCGTCTTCACGAGGGCCTCGAGAACGCCCTGCGCGCTCACACATGCCGCGCTGCCCGGCCCAGCCCCGTGAGGACTGCCCTTTGCCTACCTCTGCTCCGCATCCTCTGGGTGGGGCTCGCGCACCGGGAGCGACCGATCGGGGCTCTGTTGATCGAGGAGGTAAGAGCCCAGCGTGAGAAGGAACCCAAGCCCAACAATACCGAGCAGGACTATGAACATTGGATCACGCGTCATCCGGTAGAACACGCCGATACACACAAGAAAGTATACACGGACGACGAGTGTCGCGGGATATTGTTCAGAGGCACGCGCGCGGATCATGCCGAAGACTGATAACCCGAGCCCGCTCATCAGCATGCCTGTGACCCGTGGGAACACGTCACCGTAGTCCCCGTTTGCGTGAAGTATCTGTAACGTCGCATACGGCGCCAACAGGAAGCCGAGACCGATGAGAATGAGATATGACCCCAAGTAAAACAAGCTTGCCCTGGTCCTGGCCATCTGTGAGCCCCCTCTACCACCGTGGCCGCTCAGGAACCAATGAATGAGTCCGTAGGTGACAATGAGCGGCTACACGACGACCGTCGGAATGAACAACGCGGCTCCGAGCGCTCCGGGGGCGATGCGGACGTCGACCGGGCCCTGGTAGACGGCGCAAAAGAGGTCCGACGCACCCAAAGCGTTGGACAGCCAGACCACAGCGCCTCAATAAGCTCGGCCGGATGGCCAGGATATGCGAGCAGGGAGCGCCCGAGTCGCACCGATCGCCAGCATGGCCGCAAGCAGGTGGCCGTACGCCGCCGGAACCGCGAAGGCCGGCGAGAGCACGCGGGACGCGATCCCGATGGCCAGAAAGCTGCCTACCCGGACGTGGCGACACCCTGAAACACGAGGGCCGTGCCCGTCCGGCAGCGCGGGCCCGTGTTTTGACAGCACGAAGAAGGACGTCATGGCTTCCACTGGCATCAACCGGCACGAAGCCACTCGAGGGCGGCTTCGCGGTTGATCAGGTGCTTCGTCCGGAAGACCGCGGAACCTTCGATGGCCTCTCGTCCCGGCTCGCCAAATCCTACTGGCATGAGGATGGCACGTCTGCGGATCCCAGCCGCATGGTATAGGGGGATAATGCGCGCGTTTCGCCACGCCATGACCCGGTCGTCAAGGCGGCGTCGAAAGTCGCGGGCATCGATCAGCAATCCGCGGGGCCTCGCTCTTGTCGCCTCCCAGGCGAACAGACGGAGGGTGGCCATAAGGCCGACATCAGTCATACTCGCTGTCGAGGGAAGCCATCGGAGTTCCAACAGTTCCCCGTGCCGGGCGACGACGGCCCAGCGATTGCGGACCAGTTCCTCGGGCGTCGCACAGGCCTGCTCTCCCGGAAAGGCCCGCCTCGACCCCCGGCCGCACGCGCCTCGAGAACTATCCCATCGCTCCTCACTCGTCGTCGTTGGAGAAGACTCTTGTGAAGAGTCGGAGCCTGCGTGCGGAGACCGCGAACGGTGAAATGATTGTCCACTTTCGTGGCGCGGCCCGTTCGATCGCAGTCCACGCGACGACGCCACGAGACTTTGAAGTACGAGCTGCCGCAGAGCGCGGCGCGCGCGATGTAGTCGGATCTTCGCCGCGTTCTGCGATATCCGTAGCGCGTCTGCCGCCTCCATCGTCGACCGCTCTTGGCAGTCGCGCAGCAAGATGATCGTCCGGTATGAAGCAGGCAGCCTGGCGATGCAGCCGCGTAGGACGGCGAGCATCTCGCGACGCTCAACCACGGTCTCGGGACCATCAGGAGCTTCCTCTTCTGGCGCGCCCAATATCTCGATAGCGCTGATCGCTGCGAGCCGCCGACGGCTTGATCGAAGACTCATGAGTGCAGCATTCGCAACCACGCGATACAGCCAAGTCGAGAGCAGCGATCGCCCTTCGAAGGTTGCGACGTTCCGCAGGGCCGACAGAAACGCATCTTGCAGAACGTCGCGCGCGTCCTCCGCGTCGTCAAGGATGCGACGGGCCATCGCAAGAAGACGGTCCCCGTGAACGGATAAGTGCTGTTCAATGTCAACGGTGTCCGCCATGGAGATATGAGCGCGAGATGATGGTACAGGGCGAGCCATGTCCTCGGTCCTCGCGGCTTCAACGGGACGTTTAACGGTGACCACGTGATTTGTAAACAGTGCACATCATTAGTGCCTTGTGACCAACCCGATACGCGTGTTAGTTGTGCCGAATGGCCAACGTCGTGAGGAAGGGCCGCCGCGCAGTCCTCGCGGTTGTGAGGCGACTCGAGCGACAGGCGGCCGAACTGGCCCGCCATATACGGGCGGTGGGCGCTAGCGAGCTGCGCCACCTCCCGATGCTCATGGAACCTGCGATTGTCGAGCGCGGCAACAGACACGCTGAAGCAATATTACACGCCTTCGTGAAGCACATGCTGTCGGGACGCCAGCAGTTCGGCAAGGAGTTGTTCCGGAAGGCAGCCATCGAGCGGGCGTCGAGCGGCTTTCCGCTCGAGGCGATGCTGCATATCTACAGGACCGCAGCTCACGAAGTGTTGCGTTGGCTGGTTCGCGAGGTGCGACGTATCCGTGGTGGTGAGGACGCGGTGATTGAGCTCACCGACGGCTGTGTGGGGTTCATCAATGCCGGAAGTGCTGCGTTCACTGAGGGGTACGTTCGCTTCGAAGCCGATCGCATGGCGGATCGAGATCGTACGTTGCGCGAGGTCGTTGACGACATGATCGTGGGAAGGGCCGGAGGGCGCGAGGTGCTCCAAGCGCGCGCCCAGTCGCTCGGGCTTGATGCGACGGGAGTCATGCAGCTAATTGTCGCGCAGCCCGTGGCTCGCCAAGGCGAGGCGGCACGCGGTTTGGCCGCAACGCGAGAACTCCTCCGCGACACATTGCGGAAGCCAGCGGGCGAAGTTACGGTCGTCGTGCGAGGGACAGACGTGATTGCGGTTCTTGAGCAGGGGCGCGAAACGGATTCGGGGACCCCCGAGGCGTGGTTGTCGGCGCTGACGACCGCGGCAACTGCGACCGGTATCCGCGTCGGGGTCAGCACGTTCTGTAACGGTTTTGCCGATGCGCCGCGTGGTTACGAGGAGGCCAGGCTGGCGTTGTCTGTGTCGTCTCCGACGAACCCGGTGGTGAGCTTCGGCGACGTACGGATCTTCGAGTACCTGCTGACACGGGTGGATGGTACGGCGCTTCGACTGATTCCCGGTTGGCTTCACCAGCTCGAGAAGCCTAGGGGTCGCGCCGACGGACCGCTCCCGGCAACAGTGCTGGCTTACATGGAGTGTGGCTTCAACGCAGGAGAGACCGCTCGGCGCCTGAGGGTCCATCCGCACACGGTGCTCTACCGATTGCGAAAGGTGACCAAAATCACCGGGTTGAATATGCGGCGGTTTGACGACGTGCTCGAGCTCGTGACGGTGCTGCGATTGGCAGGCAGGGTGGGTGCCATCCAGCCGGTTTCCACTTCGTGACGTCGGGGGTCCAGGCAATCACCCAACGGCTGTCGACGCGGACGTGGTGTACGAGGCAGCCGTGGATGAGCGGATGAGCGATGGCGTTCGCGGCGCCTTCCCTCGAACGCATTGCCCAATGTCGGCGGACCCTAGTCGTCCAGGTCGAATCGTGGAGGCTGGACCGTGGCGAAGATCTTTCTCGGTCAACTGACTCAGATGATTGATCGAGCGACGTCTGGGCGGATCGGTAACGTCACCGTGGAGTGCAGACACTTCTTTGGCGGTGCGGCGGTCTACGCGAACGGACGAATCTTCGCCTCGCTTACCCCCGTAGGCTTCGCGATCAAGTTGCCGAAGGAGTCCCGCGACAGCCTTCTGAAGCGACGTGGCGTGCGGCCTCTCAGGTACTTTGCCAAAGGCCCGGTGAAGAAGGAGTACGTCGTTCTGCCGAAAACCCTCATCGGTAACCCGATCGGCCTTCGGGCCTTGCTCGAAATCAGTGTTGCCTACGTGCGGGGTTCGTGGAAGCGGTCGAAGCGGCGCGTGCTCAGCGTGTAGCCAACGCGCTGAGACGGGCGACTTCGACGAGGCGTGATTTGTTGAGGGCCTCGATCCTCTCGAGAGAATCACCGTTGTCCTTGTGGAACGGGTCGTGTGGTAGGCCCTCACCCGCCGGGCTGGCCGCCGCCTCCTGCGCCTCCGCGGAAGAGCCAAGCCGCGCCTGAGATGGTCGCCTGAAGACGACGGTGCCGGTCGCGCCGAGCAAGCCGGTCACGACCGCGAGGCCCATCAGCCACGCGTACTGGGCTCCACGCGAAAGACGTCCGGCAAGCGTGACGGAGCTGGCATGTGAGGACGGACAGTTGGGAACAACCGCCAGCAGGCCGGTCCGACAGGCTGGGTTCTCGGTGACCAGCAGGCACGAACGGGTAAGAGCGCGGGGGCGGCTGCCCCTCAGTCATGACGTACGCTGCAATACCCCGCCGCCCTGAAGGCGAGGGACCGTCGTAAGGTTCCGCGTATCGGAAGCTGGGCGCACGGCATCAAAGTCAACGGTATGGCGAGTCCTCCTTCGCGATCGTCCGGCCTCGAGCCGCTCCCGGGGGACCGCCACTCGCCCAGGAGCACATCATGAAGACTGCCGTCATCAGCCTGATCGCCGTCAGCCTGGTTCTCGGGGCAGCGCTCGCGATGGCCGAAGATGAGTTTCCCGTGAAGAAAGTCCTCACCTTGCAGGCAGCCATGAAGGCCGCCACTGCAGCCCAGGCCGAGGCGGCGAAGCGCGGTGCCACGGTCGTCATCGCCGTGGTGGACGACGGAGGCCATCTCATCCTGCTGCACCGGCTCGACGACACACAGGTTGCCAGCGTCGAGGTCGGCATCGCGAAGGCTCGGACGGCGGCGATCTTCCGACGGCCGAGCAAGGAGTTCGAGGACCAGACCCGTTCGGGGCGCGTCGCGGCGCTCGCCCTCCCTGGGGCCACCCCGCTCCAGGGCGGCGTACCGATCACCGTGGACGGTAAGGTGATCGGGGCCATCGGCGTCAGTGGCAACACGCCGCAAGAGGACGAGGACATCGCCAAGGTGGGCGCAGCCGTCTTCCGGTAGGACGGTCGCGATGCCGATTTCGAGCCTCTGGGAACGTATCGGGGACGCAGGACCCGCGGCAGTAGTCCTGGTCGGGGCGACCCTCGCGCTCCTCGGGCTCCCCATCCTTCGTCGGCTCGCCCCCCGGAATCGCCGCCATCGCGGAGGCCCGGCGCGACTCTTCCTCGGCCTTGCCCTCCTGCTCGCCGTGAGCGCCATCGGCGTCGGGACGATGGGAGCCGCCTCGCCGGGCAATATTCTTCAGCTCATCGGGCTGCTGGCCCTGATCCTCGGGCTCGTCGGAATGAGTGGTCTCTTCGTCTTCGACGTCGTCCTGCCGCGGCTCCGGATCGATGTCCCATCGATCGTGCGCGATCTCATTCTCGTCACCATCGGCCTCGCGATCGGCATGGGGTTCCTCCGCCTCGCAGGGCTCGATGTCTTCTCGCTCGTCACCACCTCCGCGGTGCTGACGGCCGTCATCGGCCTCGCCCTGCAGAGCACCATCGCGAACGTCTTCAGCGGCCTCGGCCTGCAACTCGATCGTACGCTCCGCCACGGGGAGTGGATCGAGGTCGGGAACCGTATCGGGAAGATTCTCGAGATCGGCTGGCGTTCGACCCGCATCCAGACCAAGGACGGAGACACGGTCTTCGTCCCGAACAGCGAGCTCATCTCCAAGGAGGTGCTCAACTTCGGACGACCCACGGGCGCGCATCGCATGACCGTGCGGGTCGGCTTTCACTATCGCCATCCACCGAATGAGGTGCGCCACGTGTTGCTGGCGGCGATCCGCGGCATTCTCGGGATCGTGAATCACCCGGCGCCGGACTGCGGCCCGGTGGAGTTCGGCGACAGCGCCGTGGTCTACGCGCTGCGGTACTGGATCGCGGACTTCGCACACGACACGAGCATCGACGAGGAAGTCCACGCTCGCGTCTGGTATGCGACGCGGCGCGCCGGCCTCGAGATTCCGTTCCCGATTCGCACCCTGGTCTCACAACACGCCGCCGTTACCGCACGGGCCGCAGCCGAAGGCCACGAGCAGGAAGAGGCTCTGGGTCGTCTGGAAGCAACGGAGCCGTTCTGCCGGCTCGAAGCCGCGAGCCGGCAGCGGTGCGCGCGCGGGATCCGCCGCGTCGAGTTCGCTCGGGGCGAGCAGCTCCTGCGATCGGACGACCCGGATAGCTCCCTGCACTTGATCGATTCCGGCGAAGTCGCAGTTCATCGCCGGTCGAACGGCGCGAGCCAGAAGGTGGGCACGCTTCGCGCCGGCGAGCTCGTGGGACGGCAGCTGCTTTCGGGCGACGACGAGTGCACCGCGCACTCGGATGTCGCTCTCTACCGGTTGGATGATCACGCGCTCGAAGAGGTCGTCGCCGCGGACCCCCAGCTGGGCGCGGGCCTCTCTGCCATCGCCGCCGCCCGGCAGGCCGCCCTGGCTGGGTCGGGCAACCCATCGCCCCTGGTCCCAGGCCCCGGGGAAGCTCAGTCTTCGGTCCGCCTCGTACCGCGCATCCGACACCTGTTTGGCCGGCGGTGAGCCGAAACGCCAGCGAGCATCGCGGCATCGAAGGGCCACCAAGACCCGAAGGGAGGATTCGATGAAGGCGAAGAGTTTCCTCATTGCTACCGCGGCTGCGACGCTGTTCCTGTCCGGCGCCGTCACCGCCCGGGCCGACGAGAAGGCCGGCGGCGATCAGGTGATCTGCGACGGAATCAACGCCTGCAAGGGACAGGGCAGCTGCGCCGGTGGCGGTCATTCCTGCGCCGGCAAGAACGCCTGCAAGGGACAGGGACACACCAAGACGTCGGCCGCCGACTGCACCGCAAAGGGCGGCAAGATCGTCGAGGCGAAGAAGTAGAAGCGAGTCGTCGGGCCCCGGGTTCGTTGGCCCGGGGCCCCCTCGCCTCCTTATGCCTCTCCTGAGTCATCTCGGACACGGCGTCGGCCTCCGGCCGCCCCACTACCCACGTATCCTTGACGGGACCGCACGGGCCGACTGGTTCGAGGTCATCTCCGAGAATTTCACGATCGGCGGGGGTCGGCCGCTTCGCGTCCTCGAACGGGCGCGCGCTCTCGCCCCGATCGTCCTCCACGGCGTCTCGATGAACCTCGGCGGGACGGACCCGCTCAACGAGAGTCATCTCGACGCGCTGGACACACTCATCCGTCGCTTCGATCCCGCCTGGGTCTCGGAGCACCTCTGCTGGGGAGCGTTCGGACGCCACTATGCACACGACCTCCTGCCGCTGCCCTTCACCGAGGAGGCCCTGAGCCAGGTCGTGGATCGCGTCCGTCACGTCCAGGACCGTCTCGGCCGTCGCATCCTGCTCGAGAACGTGTCCAGCTACGTCACCTTCACCCATTCGGCGATGCCCGAGTGGACCTTCCTCGGCGCGGTGGCCGAAGCGGCCGACTGCGGCATCCTCCTCGATGTCAACAACATCTACGTGAGCGCGGTGAACCACGGCTTCTCGCCCCACGACTACCTCGCCGGCCTGCCTCTCGATCGCATCGGACAGATTCACCTGGCCGGGCATACGGACGCGGGAACGCACCTGATCGACACCCACGATCACCCCGTGCCGCCGCCGGTGTGGGAGATCTATTGCGAGGCCGTGCGGCGCTTCGGTCCCATCTCGACGCTCGTCGAGTGGGACGATCGCATTCCGTCGTTCGAGGAGCTCGTCGCCGAAGCCAACCGTGCACGCGCTCTCGAAGCCGAGGTGCTCGATGCCTACGCCAGGCCTGCGTGAGCTCCAAGGTCTTTTCTGGCGGTCGATCTCGGCGGGCGCCGATGGCGCCGGACCAGCGGCGGCGGTCCTCGAGGTGTCGGAGCCGAGCGCGACGCTCGGCTCTGCCGCGCGCTTGCGGGTGTACGCCGACGCGTACTTCGCGCGCTTCCATGATGTGCTGGCGGAGGATTTTCCGCGCGTCGCGGCGATCCTGGGCGCAGAGCGCTTCGAGGACCTCGTGCGGGAGTATCTCAGGCGGCACCCGTCCACGCACCCCTCGGTTCACCACCTGGGGCGCGATCTGCCAGCCGCGATCGCCCAGCGCGCGGACCTCCCCTCCTACCTTGCCGATCTCGCTCGCCTGGAGTGGGCCAGGCGCGAGGTCTTCGACGCTCCCGACTGCCAGCCGCTATCGGCCGACACTCTGCGGGCTGTCGCGTCTGCACAATGGCCGCACCTTCGCTTCACCCCGATTCCCGCCCTGGCGATCCTCCGCGCCGACTGGCCCGTTCACGAGGTGTGGGGAGGGACGGATACCGTGAGCGTGCCCGCCGCCACCTGCATCCGCGTGTGGCGGAGCCAGGACTACCGTGTGTACCACGCCCCGATGGACGCGCGTGATGCCCAGGCGCTCGATCGTCTGATCGCCGGCGAGCCGTTCGGGGTCATCTGCACGGCCTTCGACGATCTAGCGCCTCTCGAGGGCGGCCAACGTGCGACGGCGCTGCTCGCGCGCTGGCTCGAGGACGGGATCATCGCCCACGTGGATTGATCCGAGCGGGCTACCCCTTCCGACGAGCTGCAAGAATCGCCTTGATCAGGTCCTCCGGGACCGCCGCGGGCACGGGGTCATCGGGGTCACGGAAGGCGTCTTTCGTGAGCTTCACTGTCTCTCGATACGTCTCGAGGTAGGCGGCGCATTCCGGGCAAGCGGCAACGTGTTCCTCGAACCGCCGTCGGACGTCGTCGGAGAGCTCTCGATCCAGGTACGCACCGAGGAAGTCGACAAGCTCGCGGCAGGTCATCCGGATCTCACAGCTCGCCGAGGAGCGTCTCGATCTCCCGCTCCGTCTCCACGTAGCGACCCTCCCCGACCTGAACGAACCGGATCTTTCCCTGCCGGTCGATGAGGTAGATCGCCGGCCACGCGCTGTTCCCACAGCGGCGCCACGTCGCAAAGTCGCCATCGACAGCGACCGGGTAGGAAATGCCATGCTCGCGGACGTATCGTTCCACGGTTGCCACGTCCCGCTCCGCGGGTGTCTCCGGCGAGTGCACGCCGATCACGACGAGCCCCCGACCCGAGTACTTCTTGTGCCACTCCTTCACGTGAGGCTCGACGTTGCGGCAGTTGTAACAGCCAAGAGTCCAGAACTCGAGCAAGGTCACGTTCCCCGTCAGAACGACCACGTGCTTCGGCTCGATGTTTATCCACGTCTCGGCGCTGATCTCCGGCGCGGACCGGACGGGGCCCGCGCCGCACGCCTCGGAACTCAACAAGGCGGCGATCAGAGAAGCTGCGAGACGTTGCAGGTTCACGCGTTCCCTCATCGTTGAGCTCCCGAGCATCTACGGGCGGAATCCCGATCGCAGGAAGTCCACACCGGACTGGTGGCACCCGGTGCACACGGCGAGCCCCCGGCCAAACGAGGCCGCGCGGTTGGTGCCGTCGAGGGTCTCGTAGAAGAGCCAGCCCCGTCCGGATCCACCGCTGTTCGGCCGCACCTTGATCATGACCGAGTGGCCCGCCAAGCGGTCGACCTCGTCGAAGTACAGCTCCTTCACCATGGCCGCGCCCCTCCGGAACGTGATGCGGCCCGCACGGAGATCATCCGCGAGGATCGGGTTGTAGTAGGTGCGAACGTTAGCCCCGTGGACACGTCCTTCGGCAGTCGACGGGTGCACCTCGGGCTCGCCCACGAATCGCTCGCGATAGGCGGCGGCCTTGAGCCACCGGAGAAGCGCACGCTTCCCGCGCGGCGGGATGTCACTGCTCGCGGCGGCCAGCGACGACAAGAGCGTCGCGACTACCACCGCAAGACCGACCGTTCGTGGCTTCGCTCGCCGCATCACGACGACCGGTTCCGCGCGAGGTCCTCGAAGCAACGGATGGCGAGCGTCGTCCAGCCCTGGTAGCGCGCGCCGATCCCGCGACCGCTGTCCCCGCAGAAGTACTCGCCGAAGGTGACGAGGTCGCGCCAGTGCGGATCGTCGCGGAAGCGCGGGTCCCGGCCGTGGCACGGCCGGCCGCCATCGGCATCGGGGACGAACAGGCCGGCGAGCCGTCGGGAGAGTTCCCGCGCGACCTCGCCGAGGTTCATCACTCGTCCGGAGCCCGTCGGACACTCGACGCGCAGCGTGTCACCGTAGAAGTGGTAATAGCGCTCGAGCGCCTCGACGAGCAGGTAGTTCACCGGGAACCACACTGGTCCGCGCCAGTTGGAGTTGCCGCCGAACAGCGTCGTGTCGGACTCGGCAGGCGTGTAATGGACGCCGTGCTCTTGCCCGTCCACCGCGAGCACGAACGGGCGGTCGCGGTGCACCCGCGAGAGGGAGCGGATGCCGTGTGGCGAGAGGAACTCGTTCTCGTCCAGCATGTAGCGCAGCGTCCGCTCGAGCCGCTCCCGTGACGGGATCGCGAGCAGCCGGTGCCCGTGATCGGCCTCCGCCAGGGTGACGTAGCGGGCGAGGTCGGGCCGGTTCTCCAGGAACCACCGCATCCGCTTGGCGAATGCCGGAAAGCGCTCGAGCAGCGCCTCGTCGATGACCGTGCACGCCATCAACGGGAGAAGGCCGACCATCGACCGGACGCGAAGCGGGATCACCCGGCCGCCGAGCTGCAGCTGGTCGTAGTAGAAGCCGTCCTCCGGACACCAGAGGCCCGTGCCACCGAACGTGTTCATCGCGTCGACGATGGCGATGAAGTGCTCGAAGTACTTTGACGCCATGTCCTCGCAGGCCGGGTCCTCCCGCGCCAGTTCGAGCGCCATCTCGAGGAGCGTCACGCAGAAGAAGCCCATCCACGCCGTCCCGTCGGCCTGCTCGAGGGCGCCTGCCCCCGGCAGTGGGTGGGAGCGATCGAACACGCCGATGTTGTCGAGCCCGAGGAAGCCGCCGCCGAAGAGGTTGTTCCCGCGCGTGTCCTTGCGGTTCACCCACCAGGCGAAGTTGAGCGCCAGCTTCTGGAAGATGCGCGACAGGAAGACCCGATCCCGGCCGCCGCGCGGCCCCGTCATCTTGTAGACACGCCAGGCCGACCAGGCGTGCACGGGCGGGTTCACGTCCGAGAAGGCCCACTCGTAGGCCGGGAGTTGCCCGCTCGGATGCATGTACCACTCGCGCGTGAAGAGGATGAGCTGCTCCTTCGCGAAGTATGGATCGATGCGGGCGAAGGGGATCATGTGGAAGGCGAGGTCCCACGCTGCGTACCACGGGTACTCCCAGCCCTCGGGCATGGAGATGACGTCGCGGTTGTAGAGGTGGCCCCACTCCGCGTTGCGTCCGAAGCGGCGACTCGGGGGTGGGGCTGGCTGTGCCGGGTCGCCCTCGAGCCAGTCCTTCACAACGAAGTGGAAGAACTTCTTCGACCAGAGGAGGCTCGCATACGCCTGACGGACCACCGCCTGCTCGCCCTCGCCCAGCGCCGCGGGGATGTTCCTGGTGTAGAAGGCGTCGGTTTCGCGAATGCGCTCCACGAAGATGCGGTCGACCTCGGAACCAGCCGCCGGGCCCGCGGCTTCTCCCTCGGCGGTGAGCCGCAGACGGAGGACCGCCTGCCCGCCCGCCGGAACGTCCACGACGTAGTGGGCCGCCGCCTTGGTGCCCACGGCCGCGGCATTCACCGCGTCGGTCCCCCCGTGGACCACGTACTCGTGGAAGGCGTCCTTCACATACGGAGATGGATTCGGCGCATCGAACAGCCGGGCGACGTTCGTCTCGTTGTCGGTGAAGAGCAGCTCGGGGCTTCCGTCGGCGATCAGCCGGTAGCGGCCTAGCGAGGCGTGCTCGGCGACGATCGTCCCCGCGTCCGCCCGCGCAAGCCGCGGCTTCGGCCAGTACCCCTCGCCGGACCGGCCCCACGACCACGTGTTACGGAACCAGATCGTCGGCAAGACGTGGAGCGACGCGGTCTCCGGCCCGCGATTCGCGATCGTGAGTCGGATGAGGATGTCCTCGGGCGCCGCCTTCGCGTACTCGGCAGTCACGTCGAAGTAGCGGTCGTCGTCGAACACGCCCGTGTCGACGAGCTCGAACTCGGAATCGCCCTTCCCGCGGCGGCGGTTCTCCTCGACCAGCCACGTGTAGGGGTACTCGCGCTGCGGATACTTGTAGAGGGCCTTCAGGTACGAGTGCGTCGGCGTCGCGTCGAGGTAGAAGTAGCACTCCTTCACGTCCTCGCCGTGGTTGCCCTCGGGGCCGGTGAGACCGAAGAGCCGCTCCTTCAGGATCGGGTCATGCCCGTTCCAGAGCGCGAGCGCGAAGCACAGCCTGCCCTCACGGTCGGTGATCCCGAGCAACCCGTCCTCCCCCCAGCGGTAGGCCCGGCTCCGCGCGTGGTCGTGCGGAAAATAGTCCCAGCTGGTTCCGTCGGGCGAGTAGTCCTCGCGTACCGTTCCCCACTGGCGCTCGGCGAGGTAGGGCCCCCACCGCTTCCAGTTGCGCTTGCGGGTGGCATCCTCCCTCAGCCGGAGTGTCTCCGCATCGTCACGCGAAAGGCGATCGGTCATGGCTCTACGACCTCCAGACTGTGTCCGTCGGGATCACGCACCATGATTCCCCTCGCGAACCCCAGCTCGTGCCCGGGCATCGCGACCGGCCGATGCGGTCCCACGCTCGCCAGCGCCGCCTCGTCTCGAGCGATGAGCCGCGTCTGCCAGTGGACGAGATCGTTCGCGTGCTCATCGGCGGGAAATGCTCGCCCGTTCCGAGGAGCGAGGTACTCGAGGAACTCGATGCCGGGCCCTTCGCCGGCCCGGAGGCTCGTGATCCGCAGATGAGCACCACGGACGGCGTTCAGGCGTTCCTGCTCGGGGCCGGAGTTCTCGCTCCCGCCCGCGACCCGGAAGCCGAGGCGATCGCGGTAGAACGCGAGGCTCTTCTTGGTGTCGCCGACGGCGATCGCCGTGTGATCGATGCCGAGGAAGAGCCGGTCGGTCGACTGCTGCCACCGCGGATCCCCCTTCCCCGGCGGGAAGCAGATGAGCTCAAGCGGATGACCGTCAGGATCGCGGAAGTAGAACGCGCGGATCCCGCCCGCGTTGGGATTCCAATCCGGCAACCGCTGCGGTTCCGGGGACACGTGCGTCACATGCCGGTCATGGAGCGCCTGGTAGGCGCGGTCCATGTCGCGGACCACGATCGCCACGTGCTGAAACCACCGGTCGTTGCTCCGCGCATCGACCGGGGCGGGCCTCCCCCTTGGTGTCACGTACTCCGTGAGCTCGAGGTACTCCTGGCCGAGCCGCAGACGAACGACCCGCATGCGTATCGGGAAGACGTCTCGGAGCCGCTCGTACGCGTCACCCGCGACCTCGACGTCGCTGACGGACGTGAACCCGAGTACGCCTGTGTAGAAATCGACCGAGCGATCCATGTCCGCGACGGTCATCCCGACCGCGTCGACCGCCCGGATCCGCGGCTCACCCGCCCACGCACTCGCCGACAGGAGGACGCACGCGAGCAGGAGGGCGCGACGCTTCACCCGAGGCGCTCCCGCAGGTGATCGCCGACGCGCAGCGCGTTCGCCATGATCGTCAGGGCCGGGTTCACGGCCGAGCTCGATGGAAAGAAGCTGCCGTCGACGACGTAGAGGTTGTCCACGTCATGCGCCTTGCAGTGGACGTCGAGGGCCGACGTCTTCGGATCGCGACCGAAGCGCACGGTCCCGTTCTGGTGTGCCACGCCGGCGAGCGGGATGCGGCCCGGCACGTACGCCTGGAGCGGGATCAGGTGCTCGTGATCGCACTCGATGTGCTTGAGCAGGCCCTTCAGCTTCGCGGCCAGACGTTGGTGGGCCTCCTCGTTATTCGCCGTGTAGGTGAGACGGATCGTGCCGTCGCCGTCGACGGTGACCCGGTTCTCGGGATCCGGCAGGTCCTCGGTGGTCATCCAGAAGGGCACCGCGTGCTCGGCCATCTTCTCGAGCGTCATGCCCGGGACGATCCGCGGGGCACCCTGCTTCAGCACGTTGCCGTCGATGTTGCCCATGAGCGAGATGTGACCCATCGGGTACTCCCACTCCTCGGTGGCGAAGTAGAAGTCGTTCAGCCCGAGCGTCTTGTTGAGCCGCGTCGGATTCGGATGGCGCGATATCGCGAGGAACATCGAGTTCACGTGGCACATGTAGTGACGGCCGACCACGCCCGACGTGTTCGCGAGCCCGTTCGGATGCCGGTCGCCGGCCGAGCGGAGCAAGAGCGCCGCGGAGTTGATCGCGCCGGCTGACACGACGACGACGCTGCCCCGATACGTCTCCCGGGCGCCGTTGCGCTCGACGTGCACGGCCGCGACCTCGCTGCCCGTGCGGTTCGTCTCGAGCCGCGACACGAAGGCGTTCGTGACGAGGGTCACGTTCGGGTGCTCGAGCGCGGGATCGACACACACGACCTGCGCGTCGGCCTTTGCGGCAACGAGACAGGGAAAGCCGTCGCACGTCCCGCAGCGAATGCACTTGCTCGCCCGCGGGTTCTGCTCGTCGAGCATGATCCCGATCGGGATGGGAAACGGCCGATGGCCCTGACGCTCAAGCCCGTCGAAGATCGCCTGCAGCCGCGGCTCGTGGCTCACCGGCGGATACCGGTAGGGCGCGCTCGCAGGCGGCTCGGTCGGGTCCGACCCGCGCTTCCCGTGCACGTGGTAGAGGTGCTCGGCCTCGGTGTAGTAGGGCTCGAGATCCTCGTAGCCGATCGGCCACGCAGGCGACGTGCCACCCACGTGCCGCAGCTCCCCGAAGTCCTCCTTCCGCATGCGTAGGAGCGCGGCGCCGTAGAACTTGGTGTTCCCGCCGACGTAGTAGTGCGCTCCGGCGTGGAACTCGCTGCCGTTCTTGTCGCGCCAGGCCTCCTTGATGTTGTAGCGACCCTCGACAACGACGCTGTGGGAGTCCCAGTTCTCGCGCTCGCGCGGCACGTAGTCACCGCGCTCGAGGATCAGGATCTTCTTCCCGGTTGACGCCAGCCGATACGCGAGGGTGCCGCCTCCGGCTCCGGACCCGATGATGATCACGTCGTAATGCGTCTCAGCCATAAACCACCTCCCGGAGCCTCGATCTCCCGGATTCAGGCTGGCGCCCGCCGCGCCACCGGCGCGGCGGCTGTTGGCTCGTCAGCGCGGTGCCGGGCGACACGGGCGATGAGCCGGTCGAGCGACAGCGGACCCGGCCCGTCGGTGCCGAGCCACACGAGGAGCGCGACGTACGAGAACTCGAGCAGGCCGACGAGACTGCCGATGCCGTCGACGTTCTCCCACTGCGCCGTACGGATCGCCACGCACATCGTGACGATCAGCGGGACGACGGCGAAGCGGGTGGCGAGGCCGAGCAGCAACAGGCCGCCGCACACGAACTCGGCGGTCGAGGCGAACCGCGCCTGGAAGGCCGGATTCGGGATGCCGAGCTCGGTGAAGTAGCCGGTGACCTTCTCGAGGTCGTGGAGCTTTCCCCACCCCGACTGGAAGAAGACCAGGCCAACCGTCAGTCGGGCGATGGTGGGGGAAAGCCATCGTAGGGCGTCGCCGATGCGCTCCGCAAGCCGGGCTGCCGCCGTGGCAGCTGCAGATATCCGATTCATGGCGTTCCTCCCTGCCGGCGCCCAGCCGGCGTGCCGAATTCGTACGGTCTGATGCCGCCAGCACGATCTGCGTTACGAGGTGGCGGGCTGATCAGCTCCAACCGGCCGTGGCCCATGTCACTCGCTCGTGGAGGCCGGAGGGAGCCCGAGGCCCGCTCCGGCTATGGGGCGCACCGAACCGCCTGGCGGCTACATCTGGCCGAGGGAAGCGAAGTTGCACCGGAAGATGCAGCGCCGGGCGGTGTGATGGTTGAGCTTGGCACACAGTACCCGGTGCGCCCCGCGCAGCTGGACGTACGCCTGGGCGGCCGCGAGCATCCCCAGCGGTGGCGCCGTGAAGTAGATCCAGAGCGCCGTCCACTGCCAGGCGGCCAGCGCCGACGCGAAGGAGCGTGCCGGGTTCATGCTCATACCGGAGATCGGCGCCTCGAGGGTGATGTAGGTGGCGACGAGCGCACCGGCCAGAAGCGGCGTGTACCGCGCCAGCCGTGAGCTGTTGGACGCGACCAGCACGACCGCCATCAGCAGGAAGGAAATCACGAACTCGGCGACGAACGCTGTCGCGGTGCCGACGGGTCCTGGCGCGGTGGCAGCGAAGCGCACCGCTGGATGCGCGACCAGCATCCCGAGCGTCGTGCGCATGACCAGCACGCCCAGGACCCCGCCCAGGAACTGGGCGACGACGTATCCGAGTGCGTCGGCTCGTCCGATCTTCCCCAAGCGGAAGAAGGTCAACGTGAGGGAAGGATTCATGTGAGCGCCCGACTGCTGCCCCCACGGCGAGTAGATGAGACTGATCGCAGTGAGGCCCATCGCAGCCCCCATCAGAAGGCGGCGGAGGCTGGGGTCGCGCAGTGCCTGGTGGGCCGGCGAGGCGGGATGTTCGAGCAGGGTTGCGAAGCCGCAAGCCGCGACCATGAAGAGGCCGAGCAGCGCCCCCTCCATCGCGTACTCCTGCCAGTGGCGCGGGGACATGCTCACCTTTTGCCAGGCTCCGTCGCGAACAGGTTCACCTCGATCGTGCCGTCGGTAGCCACGACCGGAGCGAGCTCCTGCACACGTGCCAGCCAGCCGTCTGTCCACTTCGGACCGATCTGGTAGCGCTCGCGGTTGAAGTCTTCGATCTTCCCGCGAATGCGGAGCGTGCGGACGTCCTTGTAGCTGCCCGCCGGGAGATAGATGATCGTGCCACTGATCTTCTCGTCGCCCTTGTCATCCCTCGACCGGCCGCAGATCGTGAACATGCCCTCGGTCTCGAACGGCACCGGCTTCATTGCCTCGACGGCGGTGTCCAGCTTCAGGCCCAGCACCTCCAACTTGAACAGACACTTCCTGGGATCGACCTTCTTGTTGGTGGCCCATTGCCGGAAGTGGTCGCTCTTGGTGTCGTCGTTGTCCACGCGGATGGAGGTCAGCGGCACCGAGCAGCTGGCCTTCCCCTGGAGCTTCGCCTCGTCGACCGAGAGCGTGCAGCCGACCGCCGAGCTCACCGCCGTGATGCGCTCGCCGATGGCAGCATCAAAGACGGCGGAAAAGGTGTTGTTGCCCGCCTCGGGGTCAACGGCGAATTTCGTCTCCGCCCGAGCGGCCGAGAAGGTGCACAGCACGCACGCGAGCAGGAGCAGGGTAACGCAAACTCTCATCGGAGATCCTTTCGAGCCGGGCCCACACCTTGGACGACGTCGCCTCGTAGGACGCCATCGCCGTCAGGCGACGTCTCTGAAACTGCAGCGCCGCGGCTCCCGTGTCCTCGACCTCGCGCTGCTCGCCGTCTCGACTCACCATTCGGCCAAGCTGCCATGCAGTAAGAACCATGGCGGTCGTGGTTAGCGTCACCGTCAGCACCAGCCCCGTAACGATCTCGAGCGCCGTGATCATCGGAGGCCTCCCCGAAAGCGGGTCATGTTGCGCTATAGATGCCGCCGCAGAGCAGCCGTTTCAGGACCGACGACGAGACCTGCCCGACGGGGTGAGCGGCGAACGGAGGAAACGCTTCCGCGCCTCGAGGATCGCCCGCACCAGGTCGTCGGGGACGTCGGCCGGGATCCGATCATCGTCGTAGGCGTCTTTCGCAAGTCGCATCGTCTCCGCGTAGCTCCGGAGATAGGCGACGCAGTCAGGGCACTCCGTCAAGTGTCCCTCGAAGAGGGCCCGCTCGCTTGGGCCGAGTTCGCCGCCGAAATAGTCCGCGAGGAAGTCGGTCAACTCCCGGCACGTGAGCTCCCTCGTGCCGGCTGTCATGAGGCCGCTCCCCCCGCGCGAGCGTGCTCGACGGGTGCAGCCTCCCCTCGCGCGCCGTCTCGACTCGCCTGGGGGCCGGCCGTCACGCATGCAAAGTCCTTCGCGAACCAGAGGTCGAGGGTCCAGTCGAGGGCGACGCGCACCTTCTTCTCGAGTCGGGGCAGCTTGCTCAGGTAGATCGTCCGCCAGAGCCACCAGGCGATGAATCCTGAGAACCGGATGCCGAAGACATTCGCGACACCCGTCCGTTTACCGATGGCTGCGAGCTGCCCGAGCGTCGAGAACCGGAAGGGCCGCTTCGACCCACCGAGGACCGCGGCGACGATGTTGCGTGCGACGGTTCGGCCTTCCCGGAGCGCGTGCTGCGCCGTGGGCGGGTGGAAGCTACCGGAGCGGGGATCAGGCACCAGGGCGCAGTCACCGAGCGCCCACAAACCTGGCCGGTCCGGCACCTCGAGGTACTCGTTCACGAGAACCCGCCCACCACGCTTTGGAACCGGAAGGGCCGCGACGAGGGGGTTCGGGGCCGTGCCCGCGGTCCAGATGAGCGTGTTGGCTTGGATTGTCCGCCCGTCCGTGAGCTCCACGAGGTCGTTCTCGACCCCTCGGACCTTCGCGCCGGTGATGATCTCGACGCCGCGCGCTGCGAGCTTCCGTTGAGCGTAGGCACCGAGCTTGGGGCCGAGCTCGGGGAGGATGAGGGGATCCGGCGTGACGAGCACCATCCGCAGGTTGTCCTCGCGGAGGTTCGGGTAGAAGCGCAGCGCCTCGCGGACGAAGTCGTTGATGCCGCCGAGCGTCTCGACCCCCGCAAATCCGCCGCCCGCCACGACGAAGGTCATGAGCGGCTGCCGGGAGCCCGCCGAGCACTCGGAGTTTGCCTCCTCGAGGTGCGTGATCAGCCGGTTGCGGAGCAGGATCGCGTCGCTGAGCGACTTCACCGTCAGCGCGCAGCGCTCGACGCCGGGAAGACCGAAGAAGTTCGTGCTCGAGCCGAGCGCCAGGACGAGCTGATCATACGGCAAGTCGTGGGTGTGGCCGTCGAGACCGTGGGACACCTGTATCTGCCTCGCCTCGAGGTTGATCGCCTCCACGTTGCCGATGAAGGTGTTCACCCGCCGGAGGAGCTTCCGGAGCGGATTGACGATCGTGTTGAGCTCGAGGTCGCCGGCGGCAACTTCGTGCAGCATCGGGGTGAAGAGAAAGAAGTTGTCGCGCGTGACGACCGTCACCTCGAAGTCGTCATGCCGGGCGAGGATCTTCTCCAGCTCGAGGGCGGCATAGATGCCGCCGAATCCGCCACCGAGGATGAGGATGCGACGGGGCGCCATCATGGCACCAAGCACCGAGGCTTGTGATCCGAGCGAACTCTTTGGCTGGTGACACGCATATTTGGATCGGTGGTCGCTCGTTTGATGCCGTCGGAGCGGCCGCCGTTTCGGCCACGTCCCGATCCGTCGTCTCGACGACCGGCTTCGCGGGGTGCTATCTGATCAGACTCGGAGGCTGGGACTCCCAGACACCGACGTGAACGACCGGGCAGACCGGCGGCAGTTTCTCCCCGAGGATGCCGCCTTACGTGCGATCGTCGAGGGTGTCGAGTCCGAGACGGGTGAAGCGTTCTTCGCGTCGCTGGTGCGGCATCTCACCTCCGCTCTCGACGTACAGTACGCCTTCGTCTCCGAGATCACCCCGGACCGTCAGGCCTTCCGGACACTGGCACTCTGGGGCCGAGGCGCGCTCCGCGACAACTTGACCGTCCCTCTCGCGGGGACCCCCTGTGAGGAGGTGCTGAACGGAGAGGCAGCCCACCATCCCGAGAACCTGCAGACGCTGTTTCCCAGGGACAGGGGCCTCGTCGACTGGGGGGCGGTGAGCTACTGCGGTGTCCCCCTCTTCGATCGCGCGGGCATCGTTACCGGCCATCTCGCGATCATCGACGACAAGCCGATGTGGGACGGCCCGCGCGGCATCTCAATCATGCGGATCTTCGCGGCGCGCGCACGCGCGGAGATCGAACGGCTGCGTGTCGAGCAGGCCCTTCGCGACTCCGAGCAACGGTTCCGGGACCTCTACGACGAGGCACCAATCGCATACGTCTACGAGGGGACGGATTCGCGTTTCCTGAGCGCGAACCGCGCCGCGACCAAGCTTCTCGGTATCAGGCCGGAGGATGTGCCGGGTACTCTCGGCCTGACGTTCGTCGCAGCCACGCCGGAGAACCAGGAGCGCGTCCAGCGTGCCCTCGGAGCGGTCCAGCAGGGCGAGGAGCGGGCGTGCATCGAGCTGGAGCTCAGGCGGAAGGACGACGGACGGCCGGTTTGGGTACAGTGGTGGTCCAAACCCGACCCCGACGGCAGGTACACGCGCACGATGATGGTCGACATCACCGCGCGTGTGCTCGCGGAGCAGGAGCGCAACCGGCTTCGGCAGCAGAACGTGTACCTGCAGGAGGAGATCAAGAGCGAGTACAACTTCGAGGAGATCATCGGAGGCTCGGCAACGCTCCAACACGTGCTGGCCAAGGTGGGCCAGGTGGTCTCCACGGACTCGACGGTCCTGATCCTCGGAGAGACCGGCACGGGAAAGGAACTCGTCGCGCGCGCCGTCCACAATGCCTCCAGGCGCAAGGACAGGCCGCTGATCAAGCTCAACTGTTCGGCGCTCCCGACCGGCCTCGTCGAGAGCGAGCTCTTCGGCCACGAGAAGGGTGCGTTCACCGGAGCGACCGAAAAGCGGACCGGTCGGTTCGAGCTCGCCGATGGTGGGACGATCTTCCTCGACGAGGTCGGGGAGCTGCCCCCGGAGGTGCAGGTCAAGCTCCTGCGCGTCCTCCAGGAGCGCGAGTTCGAGCGGGTCGGCGGCGCGAAGACGATCGGGGTGGACGTACGCGTCATCGCAGCCACCAACCGAGATCTCGCGCAGGCGGTCGCGGCGGGGAAGTTCCGGCAGGACCTCTACTATCGATTGAATGTCTTCCCGGTCGAGCTGCCCCCGCTGCGCGAGCGCGTGGAGGACATCCCGCTCCTGGTCCACTACTTTGTGGGGCGCTATGCCGCCAAGATCGGGCGCGCGATCACGCGGGTTTCGCCGGAGGCGATGCGGCGACTCGAGGCCTACCCGTGGCCCGGCAACGTGCGGGAGCTCGAGAACGTCATCGAGCGCGCCGTCATTCTCTCGCCAGGTCCGGACCTCGAGGTCCCTCCCGAGGCGGTCCCGGCGGTCCCGGCTGCCACCCCACCGCTACGGGTGATAGCCGAGGCTCCGGCTAATGACCCGGAGGCGCTCCGCGAAGTCGAGCGTCAACACATCGTGGCGGTCCTCAAGAGGACCGGCTGGCGGGTCGACGGACCGATGGGCGCCGCGCGCGTGCTCAATATGCACCCGAGTACGCTCCGTAGCCGGATGCAGAAGCTCGGCATCCGGCGCAGCGCCGCGGAGCTGTCGTAGATCCTCGAAATATCGCGGGGGCTTCGTGGCGCTCTCGCGATCGGCCGCTCGCGCCTAAGTTGCCGTCTAACCTGCGCTTCTTGCTGTAACACAGCCCTCCGCCGACGCCGGCACGGCGCTTGCCTTTGCGTACCCTGCAAGATGATTCGAGTCACGCGGATGGCGGCGAGCGAAGGCGTCCAGACCCTTCGCGTCGAAGGTCGTCTGACGCACGAGACCGTAGAGGAGTTGCGTATGGCATGCGAAGCCGTGCTCACCGAGCAGAGGTCTCTGCAGCTCGATGTCTCCGGCCTGCAGTTCGTGGACCCGACGGGCGTTGCGCTGCTTCATGGTCTGGAGCGGCGGGGGAGCCGTCTCGGGGGTTGCTCGGGCTTCATCAACGAGCTCCTGCGGGAGCGCGATCGAGCGGCAGCGGCTGCCGAGCGGAGCCCGACCTCCCATCCCGCCGGGGAGGCCGCACTCGTCGAGCAACTACGCGGCGGTGACCCGCAGGCCTTCGAGGTACTGGTACGCCAGTACGGCGGCCGCTTGCTCGCGACCGCACGGCGGCTGGTCGGCAGCGACGATGACGCCCGAGACGTAGTCCAGGAAGCCTTCCTCGCGGCGCTTCGCGCCATCGACACCTTTGCCGGCGCTGCCCGGCTGTCGACGTGGCTTCACCGGATCGTCATCAACGCGGCCCTGATGAGACTCCGGAGCCGGCGCAGGCGCCGTGAGGAATCGATCGACGGCCTCCTGCCCCGATTCGACGAGGAAGGCCGCTGGGCAGAGCCGGCGGCGGGCTGGGACACGTCGACCGACGTGTTGATCGAGCGTCAGGAGACCCGCGCGATGGTCCGGAGGGCGATCGACCAGCTCCCGCTGAACTACAGGAGCGTGCTCCTTCTCCGCGACATCGAGGAGCTCGACACCGACGAGACCGCTTCGCTCCTCGGGGTTACGCCGAACGCCGTGAAGACCCGCCTCCATCGTGCCCGCCAGGCCCTGAGAACACTCTTGCACCGGGAGTTCGTGAAGGAGGCCCATCGGAACGGCGACCGCTCGCGATCCGGCGCCCGCGCCGGGCAACCCGCTTAGACCGGCATGCCGTCCCCCACTGGCGCGTCACAACCCACGCGTGGGCAGAGGCGGCCCCCCGTCCGCTCACGGGCGGCCGTCTCGACCATCTTCTTCATCAACGGCGTCGTGCTCGCGAGCTGGGTGCCACACATCCCCGCGGTCAAGGCACGGCATGCGATCTCCGACGGCGAGCTCGGCATCGTATTGCTGTCCATGGCCGTCGGCGCGGTGTGCGCGCTGCCGCTCGCCGGATGGCTCGTCGGTCGTGCCGGCAGCCGACTCATGACCTCGGCCGCGGCGATCGCGCTCTGCCTGGCGCTGCCTCTTCCCGTCGTGAGCCCGAACGTCTTCTTCGTCTCGCTGTCCCTGGTCGTGCTGGGCGCCTGCAACGCGACGCTCGATGTCTCAATGAACGCGCAGGCCGTGACGGTCGAGCGAGAATACGGGCGCGCGATCATGTCCTCGTTTCACGGCCTCTTCAGCCTCGGCGGTCTCGTCGGCGCGGGAGTCGCGGGCTCCGTCATGGCGCTCGGGGTCCACGACATCCAGCATGTCGCGGGAACTGCGATCGCGTCGCTGCTCGCGGTCGGCTTTTGTTTGCGGTGGCTGGTACCCTCCACCAGTCAGCGCCTGCCCCCTGGCAGGGTCTTTGCCCGACCCACCGGCGCCCTGCTGGGCCTCGGCACCCTCGCCTTCTGCGGCCTGCTCGCCGAGGGTGCGATGGGGGACTGGAGCGCGGTCTACCTCCACGACACGCTCGGGAGCAGCCCCGCCCTCGCCGCGGCCGGATTCGCAGCCTTTTCGCTCGCCATGGCTGCTGGGCGCTTCGGCGGTGATCGCCTCGTCGTCCATTTCGGATCCGTCCTTGTCCTCCGAGTGTCGAGCGCCGTCGCCGCCATGGGACTCGCCGTTGCGCTCGCCATCGGTGGGCCGATGGCCGGAATCGTCGCCTGTGGACTGGTGGGGCTCGGGATCTCGAACGTCATCCCGATACTCTTCAGCGCGGCCGGAAGCGTGCCCGGCATCCAGGATGGGACTGCGCTCGCCGCGGTCGCGACGACCGGGTACTTCGGGTTCCTCGCGGGTCCGCCGTTGATCGGCCTTGCAGCGGAGGTCTCCGGTTTCCGCGTGGCCCTAGGGATCGTCAGTGCCCTCTGTGCGCTCATCACGATCGGCGCGGGTGCGACGGACCGAACGAAAGCGCGTGGCGCCTGCGGACAGCAAGCGGACGCCCGCACGGCCGCTTGATGATGTTGGAGCGGCGGTAGATGCAGCCGAGCCACACGGCAGAGCGGGCCGCGCATTGTTCATCCCCTGATCCTCGGCTTGCGGCAGGGTGGATCAGATTGTCGTGTCCCTCGAGGACAGCCACACGATAGATCGGTCAGGCACTACGCGCCGGTAATCCGACTCGTCTTCCCAGCATGTTGAGCTTGAAGCGCCGGATCACCTCCGGGCCTATTCGGCCACCGTTCGGCGCCTCGAACGCGAGGGCGTCCTGGGGGCACTGCACCAGACAGGCTCCGCACCGGATGCAGCGGTCATCGTGGGCGATCTCAACCTTGTGCCGCTCGGGTCGCTTCTCGAAAACAGCCTCCGGACAGACTGCCCAGCAGGTATAGGCACCGACGCATCGGTCGATATCCAGGATCACTCGGAAGTTTTTCTCCTCGAAGAGACCGGCGGGGGCAGTCGGACTGGATCCCGCGAAGTCGAAGGTCAGCAGCCACACCACTCCGACTGCAGCGATGCTCCATCCCAGACTGGCTGCCAGGGCGAGATGTCCGGTGGCGGCGAGCGCCCCATTGACCGCAGCCACCGAGACGAGAGCGGCCGCGCCCTGTCGCCATCGCTCTGGAAGCGCTGTTCGGTCGTAGAGCAGGAAGAGGGCCACGGCGAGCCCCCATACCAGCGTCACGACCGCGACGACGTGTCGGAACGCGACCGCGCTTGCCACCAACGAGATGGGCATTGCCCACGCGGCCGCCATTTGGAGCCGTTCACGCCAGCCAAACCGAACCTGACGCATTGCCTGGGTCTTCTCCTTACCCGCCGCGAGGTAGGCTGGGATGTCGTTCGCATCGGCTGGACCGAAGCGGACGATCCACCCCGTTCGACGGCGGACCTCCTTGCCCTCGACACCGGTCGCCGCCAGCTGCGGGACGATTACTTCGCGATGAACGACGCGTTCCTCGAGGCGGGCGAGTTTGAGCGCGGTCACCACCTGATGTGTGCCGAGGTGCCCACCCGAGGAGGCACACCAGACGTTCACGCCCGCGGAGTTGGCAACCACGAGATACGCATCCAGCCCCCGGAGCGCACGACGGACCCGCCGGACCGTCAGGTCGTAGTTGCCGGTGAGGAATACCGGACTTCCTCGCCCGGGATTTCCGATCACGCGCACCCCGGTCCGCACCGGGACCGGTACGAGCCGAAGGCACGTTTCGAGAACTTCGGCGATGCCGTCCCACCACGTCATTTCGACATCGCCACGGACCGCTCCGCCACCACCAGACCAGCCCCGCCGGGCAACGACCGCTCCTCGACCACCCGAAAGCCCGCAGCGGCTACGCGCCGGCCGAGGTCGCGTACGACCGAAGTCGTCGTCTGCGTGATGAGGTACGTAAGTATTGCGAGCGGCCAGCGCACACACGCCTGGCCGAGGCGCCGGAGCAATCCGCGCGGCCTCACCTCGTCCGCCACGACGAGTCGCCCGCCCGGGGGCACGAGACGGCTCGCCGCCCGCAACACGTAGTCTTGCTCGTCTTCGCTCAACTCGCTCAGCAGAAGCGTCGCTGCGACGGCGTCGAAGCTCTCGGGCGGAAACCGGTCCGCGATCTCGACGACCGCCATCTCCTGGAGGATCAACCGTCCCTCCGCCTGGCCGAGCTTGTCCCTCGCGACCTCGAGCATGTCCGGGTTCTGATCGACGGCCGTAACGCGCGCCCCTCGCGCGAGCAGCGCCCGCGTCAGGTTTCCCGTGCCGCAGCCGAGCTCCAACACGCGCGGCGCCCGCCCGTCGCCGACCGCGGCTTCGGCCACCGCCTCGTAGATCGCGGCCGCGCGCCCGAGCGAGAGCAGACGGATCCCGAGATCGTAGCGACGAGGCGCCGATTCGAGGATGCGCATGTAGACGTACGTGCTCATCGCGGACTGCTCCCTGCGCGCAGTGCGTCGTCCACGATCTCGCGCAGCATCCGGCCGACGCGCGTCTTCGTGGTTGAGCCGGGCTCGACCAGCTCCTGCAGGAAGAGTCCGTCCAGACAGCCGAGAACGATCGCTGCGAGGGCCTCGGGCGGACCGTGCCGGAAATCGCCGGCGCGCTGCCCTTCTCCGATTAAGCGGGCGAGCGCGGCACGTGCCCTCCGGAAGGTATCCCGGACGCGCCGTCGCCCACGCGGCTCACGCAGGAAGTCTACGAGGAGCGGTCCGAGCTTCGTCCACTCGTCGAAGAGGCTCGTGATGGCGTCGATGAGGGCTGCCAGCCGCTCAGCCGGCGGGCCCGACGAGTCCACCAGTCGCTCGAACAGTTCGGCCTCGTGGCGCAAAACTGTATCGGCAAGCGCGCCGTAGAGGACCTCCTTCGTGGGGAAGTAGTGGTAGATGCTGCTCTTCCCCATCGCAGCTGCAGCGGCCACGCGTTGGAGGTTCGTCCCTCGGTAGCCGTGGCGGGCGAACGTTGCCGCGGCAGCAGCCAGTATCTCGCGCCGCTTCTCGGCGACGTCAACGACCTTCGGCATTTTCGACGTCCCGGTCGACGAAAATAGACCACGGCCACGATCCCAGATCAACCCCCCGTGCACCCGATATCGAGCACTGCTTGGGCGAGAGCTAACTCGACGTGTCCGATCGCACCTTCGTCGGACGGACTCGGAACGTGGTCAGCGCGACGCCCCGTTCAGGGCGTTCAACAAGTCGGCGTATATCGCGCGCTTGAGGCTCGAGTACGTCTGCCGGTCCTTCCCTGCGAGCACCTCCGCCCGCGCGATCGCCCGGGGCAGCACGTCGGCTACCGGGGCGGCCTCGTCCACGATCCCGCGTTTGCAGGCGTCCAGCCCGCCGATCCGCTCGCCAGTCAGCACGGCATCTCGCAACACGCCGGACGGCAGACGGTTCTTCACGAGAGCAACCATGCCCGGGTGGAGTGGTAGCCCGAGGTCGACCTCGTTGAGGCAGAAGTAGCCGCGATCGCCACGCATGATCCGAAAATCGTGGGCGAGTGCCAGCATTCCCCCGGCGGCGAACGCATGGCCATTCACCGCGGCAACGGTGGGCACGTCGAGCGCGACGACGCGACGGAAGAGGGCGATCACTGTATCGACGAAATGTGGCGCTTCGTCTCGTCCTTCGCCACCCAGCCAGTCGAGATCCAATCCGGTCGAAAAGAACTTCTCGTGCCCGCCGACCGTGACGAGCGCTGCGGGGCCGCTCGAGGCCTCGACGGCGTCGATAGCACTATTCAAGGCGTCGACAAACGGACGACTGAAGCGATTCTCGCCCGCCTGCATCGTCAGCACAAAGACAGCTCCGTCGCGGCGAAGGTCGATCATGGCACTGCTCCTGCTACGATCGGTAAGAGCCACTGGCTGTTTGATGCCGTCGCGGATTCATCGTTTCGCACCCGTCTTGAGAAGGACCCCGCGGACTGCATAAGGCCCGTGGTCATGCGCTGGGATTTCGCCTCCAGCTACCGCGCGCGCTGGCGGAAGCACATGCGTTCGCGACCGAAGTGGCGTTCCGCAGGGTCAGCCTCGTGCGGCTAGCACTCTCCGCCCGAGACCAGGCGACCTCGCTCGGATCGCACGGGAGGCGGCGCGGAGAGACGTGCCCGCAGGGAGGTGCTCACACGGACGAGGAGAAGCGCGCCAAGCACGACCGCGTACGCAACCGGCTCCGTCACGTCTTTCTTCACCCGCCAGGTGAAGTGGATCACGCCGAGCAGAGGCGCGACATATGCGAGGCGGTGGAGTCGCTTCCAGCGCGCATAACCGAGCCGCTTGAGCGCCCCGCTCGTTGACGTGGCGGCGAGTGGAACGAGGAACACGAAGGCCGACAAGCCGACGAAGATGAACTTACGCTTCGTGATGTCGTCCCAGATGGCGTGCCAGTCCAGGACCTGGTCGAGCCCTACGTAGGTCCCTACGTGCAGCAGCGCGTAAAAGAAGCTGAAAAGGCCGAGCATCCGGCGAAGGCGGATCGGCCACGTCCAGCCGAAGACCGTCTTGAGTGGTGTGCAGGCGAGCGCGGCGACAAGGAAGACCAGCGCAATCAGGCCGAGCTGATTGAGGGCCTGCGCGATCGGATTCGCTCCGAGCTCGCCCCTCCAGGCGTGCCAGAGGATCGCGCCGACCGGCACGAGCGCGCCGACGAACACCCCCGGCTTGAGCCAGGGCAGTGGTCCCGCGTGGCGCATCGCTAGAAGAAGCGGCGCAGGTCCATGCTCGTGTAGAGGCCCGCAACCTGCTCGGCGTAGCCGTTGAACGGAAGGGTCGGGCGCCTGCGGAACTCGCCGATACGCCGCTCGGTCGCTTGGCTCCAGCGGGGATGATCCACCCCGGGGTTCACGTTTGCATAGAAGCCGTACTCGTGCGGCGCGGCGAGGTTCCATGTGGTGGGGGGCTGCTCCTCCGTGAGACGGATCCTCACGATCGACTTGATGCCCTTGAAACCGTACTTCCATGGGACGACGAGGCGGAGCGGCGCGCCGTTCTGGTTCGGTAGGACCTTCCCGTAGAGACCGACTGCGAGGATCGCGAGGGGATGCATCGCCTCGTCGATGCGCAACCCCTCGACGTATGGCCAGTCGAGGATGCGTCGACGCTGCTCCGGCATCTGCTCGGGGTCCAGGAGCGTCGTGAAGGCGGCGTACTTCGCACGCGACGTCGGTTCCACCCGCTTCAGGAGATCGCCGAGCGGGAAGCCCACCCAGGGGATCACCATCGACCATGCCTCGACGCAGCGCATGCGGTAGACGCGTTCCTCGAGCGGGAATTACGCGAGCAGTTGCTCCACGTCGATCACCTGCGGCTTGGAGACCTCGCCCTCGATCGCCACCGTCCACGGGCGAGGTCGCAACGTGCGCGCGTTCTCGGCCGGGTCGCCCTTGTCGGTGCCGAACTCGTAGAAGTTGTTGTAACTCGTGACGTCACGGTACGGAGCGAGGGCTTCATCCACGCTGTAGTTGCTGTGGCGAGCGATCACGAGATCCCGCTGGCTCGCCTCGGCCGCATCGGTGCCGCGAGGAGGGTTCCGCTCTGCCCGGATTCCCCTCATCAACCAGAGCAGGCTGCCGCCCACCCCCGCGGTCGTCGCGGTGAAAAGGACGGCGTTGCGCATGAACTCCCGCCGCCTCATGTAGAGCAGCTCCGGTGTGATCTCGGAGGTGGGAGGGCTCTTTCCGATTTTGCTCATCTAGGGTCCGACAGGCGCTTGCGGAAGTGGTCCTTCAAGGTCTCGGGAAGGGAGGTGAGGCCGATGGCGCGACGGAGCAGTCCCTCGTTCTCGGAGCCGAGCGCGTAGAGATTCACGATGTCCGCCACGGTGACGCCGTGTTCGTCGCGGGCCGCGAGCTCGATGGAGTCGCCGGCAGCAACGTACCCTTCGCACACGACCGAAAGGTAGAACCCGGTGCGCCTGGCGCTAAGGAATCGCTTCACCGTGTCGGGGCGACCGAAGCGGATGCCGAGCTTGAAGCAGGGCATCCGCGGCTGGGTAACGGCGAACTCAGCCGAGCCCACTCGCAACCGATCTCCGATCAGGACCTGCTCCTCGAGAAGACCTTCGGTCGTGAAGTTCTCACCGAACGCTCCGCAGGGGAGTTCAACGCCGGGGAGCTGTTCGCGCCAGTAGGCGTAGTGCTCGAGCGGGTACACGTATACGGCCTTGTCGGGCCCGCCGTGTACCGACGGGTCGGCCTGCTCTTCACCGTCGACATTGTGCCGCTCCGGCCCACCCGGAAGCCCGTGATGACCTCGTCGGGGTCGCGACCCGAACACGACCCTCAATCGGGCTCTTCCAGATCGATGTCCGAACCGACGGTCCGTGGTCCGTGACGTGCCGGGCCGTCCGACGCAGACGGAGATGAGCTTCACGATGCCCCACGCGACCGCGTCCGGTACGCCGGTGGCATGATCGTACGGGCGAGCCAGCCGCGGACGGCGTCGCGGAACGCCTCCGCCTCCTCGACGAACGGATAGTGCCCGCTCTGCTCGAAGATGACGATCTCCGAGCCGCGGATTCCGCGATGCATTCGCTCCGCCTGTGATGGCGGGCAGAAGAAGTCGTGACGGCCGTCCAGGATGAGGGTCGGAACGTCGATCTCGCCGAGCCGCGAGACAACGTCGCAGTCCGCCATGAGCTCGCGGCTCCGGGCGCACGCCGCCGGACTCCACACCGTCGACCGGAACACGCGCTTCACCCGCTCCGGATCGAACGTGTGAAAGCCGAGCGTGGCGGCGACGAGCTCCTGGCCGTGAACGAACTCTGCCTCGTCCGTCGCCACCTCGAGAAAGGCGTTGAGGACGTCTGCGCCGGGGTCCCGTCGCTGTAGCTCGGCGATGATCTGGTCGGTGTAGTCCCACGCCGCCGTGGTCCCGACCAGGATCAGGTGACTGACACGCCGCCGGTAGCGAAGGGCGTACTGGAGTGCGATGCAGCCGCCGTACGAGTGGCCGAGGACGGCGACCTTCTCCAGGCCAAGATGAGCGCGCAGCGCGTCCGCGTCGGCCGCGAGCTGGGCGAGCGTGAGCGTCTCGATCGGCGGCCGGCCGGAGCATCCATTGCCACGATGATCGTAGTACACGAGATGGAGGAGGTCGCCGAGCGGATCGAGCTCCCCGCGGAACTGCGAGTGGTCAACCCCGAGCCCCCCGTGCATGACGAGACACGGCAGGCCTTCGCCCACCTGGAGGTGGAACATATCCGTCCCGTTGACATGCGCGAACGGCATCAGCCTTACGGGCGAATTCCGGGAACCTTGAGCCGCACGCGGTACAGGCCCGTGCGCGCGGTCATGTAGAGGGTTCGTCCGTCCTCGTCCCCCCACGCGAAGTTGGCCGGCAGCTCGGGCGCCTTGATCGTGCCGAGGTGCTTTGCCGCCGGGGAGATGATCCAGATTCCTCCCGGCCCGGAGACGTAGAGGTTGCCCTTCTGGTCGATCTTCATGCCGTCGAGCGCCTGCTCGCCCGGCTCGCTCGTCATGTCGAAGAAGACCTCGCCGTGCGACAGGGTCCCGTCCGGCTCGACGCGGTAGCGCATGACGACCTTCTTCTTCACGTCCCAGTTGTCGACGTAGAAGAACTTCTCGTCCGGCGAGAACACGAGACCGTTCGGACCGAGCAGATCGGTGGTCAGCAGCTGCACCTTCCCGTCGGCGACCCGGAAGACGCCGCTGTAGGGCAGCTCCTTCCGCGGGTCGTCGAAGAACTTGGGCAGGCCGAAGGGCGGGTCGGTGAAGTAGAGCGCGCCGTCCGACTTGTAGACGAGGTCGTTCGGGCTGTTCAGGCGCTGGCCCTCGTAGCGATCGGCGAGCACCGTCAGCTGCCCGTTCTTCTCGAGCCGCGTGACGCGGTGATTGCCGTGCTCGTTGATCGTGAGCCGTCCCTCCCGGTCGAGCGTGAGCCCGTTCGAGCCGGGCTGCCCGTACTCCGCGATGTCCGACCCGGTGTAGCCGCTCTTCGTCCGGAAGACCGACAGCTCGCCGTCGGGCGTCCAGCGGTAGATGCGGTTGTCGTTGGGATCGCTGAAGAGCAGGTAGCCGCCGTCGCGCACCCACACCGGCCCTTCGGTGAAGAGGAACCCACCGGCGAGCTTCTCCAAGCGGAGCGGGCTCGGCACGATCTCGTCGAGCCCCGGATCGAGCCGCACCACCTCGCCCACGTTCTCCCCAGGTTCGGGCGCTCTGTAGAAGTCCAGCGTGGCGGACTTGACCCAGATGAAGTTGTTCGGGCTCGCGGAGATCGGGCCGTTCATCCCGAAGATCGCGAGCTGGATCCGCTGTCCCGGCTTCACGCCGCGCGCGGCGATCACGCGGTTCGGAGCATTGAAGCCCGCCACCACGGCGCCACCGGTCTGGCCGAGAACAGGCGCGAGCTTCCCGTCGACCCACACCTCGGCGTAGTCGTCGATCACGATCTCGAACGCGACCGTGGACCCCGTCGGGTCGAAGTTCCCGATGCGTTCTGGGATCGTGACCCCGATGCGGTACCAGTTGAAGCAGACCTTCCCCGTGGACCGGCGGCCGTCGAGCGCCGTGGCCTCGATCGCTTCCCAGTCGGAGTCGTCGAAGTCGGCGGCGCCGGCCTTGGGCGTGTAGTCGTACGTCTTGATCGGGGCTCCCGAAGGTTTCAGGTCCGGCCCGGGGCCCTTGGCGTCCACCTCGACGATCTTGGCGTCGCTGTAGCGCCACTGTCCTTTCATGAGCCGAACGCCCTCGTCCGTCCGTAGGTCGACGAGCGCGTCCGGTCGTCCGAAGGGACGAACGACTGGTGTCGGGAGCGCCGTGGCTCGTGTCGCGAGTGCGACCGCGACGAACGACGTCAGGACGAGTGAGGCCGCGCGCATGATACTCACCGAACCTTGACGACGTAGTAGAGCACCGGCCCATCCACCTCCTTGAACCAGTGGGGAGTGCCGTTCGGCACGATGATCACGTCGCCCTTTCCAAGGCGACGGGTGTAACCATCCTGGACGGCAGTGCCGCGGATCTCGTCGGGGCCCGTCGTCTTCCCGTCGACCACCGTGCCGCCCGTCACGAACGTCGTCGAGCCCTCGAGCACGTAGATGATGTCCGTGTCCTTGACGTGCACCTCGGCCTGGCCCGCGTTGTCGCGCCGGCTCGCATGGACCATGTAGTTCCTGCCGCGGCCGTCGAAGAGCACGGCCCCCTTGGCGAAGGCCGCCGAGACTTTCTCTGCGGGGAAGTAGGTCACCTCGGCGCCGAGAGCTGGCGCGACGGTCGTGAGCAGGAACGCGAGGAGCATCCGTGGAGCGCGCATGAGATCCCTCCTACTTGAGCGCGGCCGCGCCCGCCTTGGCGACTTCTTCGTCGCGCTGCTGGTTCGCCGCCCCGCTCACCCCGATCGCTCCGACCACCTTGCCATCGACCTCGATGGGCACGCCGCCCTGGAGCGGCGTGAAGTCCTCGAGCGCGATCATCGGCGTACGGCCGTTTCTGATGATCTCCTCGAAAGCAGCCGTGGGTTTCTTGAAGAGCGCGGCGGTCCGCGCCTTACCGATCGATATGCGTGCGCCGGCCGCGAAGGTGTTGTCGAGGCGCTCGAGGTACATGAGATTGCCGCCGTCATCCACGATCGCGATCGCTGCGCCCTCGCTGTGCTGCTTGGCGTCGGCGGCAGCCGCGGCAGCGGCTTTCTTCGCGCCCTCGAGCGTGAGCACCTTCTTGTCTGCCAACTGCGCCGCGCTATCCGTCGCCGTTGCACCGAGGATCAGCACCATCGCCAAAAGAGATGACGCGAGCGATTTCATCCGTGACGGTCCTTTCCCTGAACTTCACCGGGCGCGGCATACGCCGGCGAGTTCACGGATCACGACCGGTGAGATGCAGCTCTCGCGTGTTCGGTTTCGGAAGCCGCCGTCTCGGGGCGCGAGGTCGTATCCTGGCCGACCCTCAGAACATCCAAGCGGCAGTGAGACGGCACCTGCTACTCGCCTTCGTCTCGGTGCACGTGCTCCTGAACGCGTCCTGCACTCGGACCGTGCGTCTGCCCGATTTGGGCCGCCTGTACAATGCCGCAGCGCAGCGGCATGAGCCGTGGCGGAACCCTGTCATCGTGATACCCGGCATCCTGGGGTCGCGTCTCCGTGATCGGGAGACGAACCGGCTCGTCTGGGGGGCCTTCAGCGGAGACTACGCCGACCCTCGCACGGCCGAGGGAGCTCGCCTCGTCGCCCTGCCGATGCAACCCGGCGTGCCCCTCTCCGAACTCCGAGACGCCGTGTACTCCGACGGAGCCCTCGACCGGCTCCGAGTGAATGTCCTCGGGCTCCCTGTGACCCTCAATGCGTACGTGAACATCCTGGCTTTGCTGGGTGTCGGTGGATACCGGGACGCGACGCTGGGGAGCTCTGGAGCCGTCGATTACGGCAACGACCATTTCACCTGCTTCCAGTTCGACTACGACTGGCGACGCGACCTGGCGGAGAATGCGCGCCGCCTCGACGAGTTCGTCCGGCAGAAGCGTGACTACGTGCAGGGGGAGCTCGCGAGGCGGTTCGGTGTCAAGGACGCAGATGTGCACTTCGACATCGTCGCCCACTCGATGGGCGGGCTCGTGACGCGGTACTTCCTCAGGTACGGAGACCAGGACCTGCCCAGCGACGACTCGCCGCCGGAGACTACTTGGGCAGGCGCACGCTACGTCGATCGCGTCATCCTGATCGGCACCCCCAACGCCGGCTCCCTCGACGCGCTGTTCGAGCTCGTCGAAGGCGACAAGCTCGGACCGTTCATTCCGCGCTATCCGCCAGCGCTGCTCGGCACCATGCCCGCCGTCTACCAGCTCCTGCCGCGCGGCCGGCACAGAGTCCTGGTCGACGCCGCGGACCCTACGCAGGCATACGAGGACCTCTACGACCCGGGGCTCTGGGAACGCTTCGGCTGGGGACTTGCTGATCCTCGCCAGGACGATGTTCTCAGGCAGCTGTTGCCCACAGTGGAGGACCGCGCGGAACGGCGCCGCATCGCGCTTGACCACCAGCGGAAGTGTCTCGAGCGCGCACGTGCCATTGCCGCTGCGCTCGACGCGCCCGCTGAGCTCCCTCGCGGCCTGGAGCTCTTTCTCGTCGCGGGTGATTCGACGCCCACCAAGGCAGAGGCTTCCGTCGACGCGAACAGCGGCGCGTTGCGCGTGGTCCGCACGGGGGCGGGTGACGGGACAGTCCTGCGCACGAGCGCGCTGCTCGACGAACGGACGGGGCATTCGGTCGACACCCGGGTCGTGTCCCCGATCCCATGGACGCAGACCTTCTTCTTGTTCGCCGACCACCTGGGCCTCACGCGAGATCCGGCTTTCATCGACAACGTGCTCTACCTTCTCCTCGAGGATCCGCGACACCGAGGCGTCGGCGTCCCCGCTCTCTGAGCGCCGCGTCAGCGGTCGGCGAGGAGGGTCAGATCGAGCCGCAGCGCCTCGCCGACGGACCACGCCTGGAACGGGCAGCCACCCGGTGAGTGCGGCGGGTCCCCGTCGGCGACCTCGGGGAGATGTCCCACGCCCGCGTCGTCGAGATGGAGGAGTAGAGGTTCGAGAAACCGGGCACGCGCCTCGCCGTTCGCCTGCGTCGTGGCACCGCGAACGCGTACCCAGGCCTCCACGAACGGACCCATGAGCCACGGCCAGACGGTGCCCTGGTGGTAGGCTCCGTCGCGCTCGCGGACACCGCCCCGGTAGTGAGGTGTGTAACAGGGCTCATCAGGCGCGAGGGATCGGAGGCCGAGCGGTGTCAGCAGCCGTGCCTCGACCGCATCGACCACACGCCGAGCTCGCGCACCGTCGAGCACGGCGAACGGGAGGCCACCGACCGCGAAGATCTGGTTCGGGCGAAACGTCGGATCGACGGTGCCTGGCCGGTGGTCCACATCGATCACGTCGTGGAGCGACCCCGTTGCCTCGTTCCAGAAACGGTCCTCGAAAGCCGCGAGCCCCCTCGCGTAGACGTCCGCCCAGCGCTCGGAGAAGCGGCTCCCGATCCGGAGCGCGTTCAGCCACAGGGCTTGGACCTCGACCGGCTTCCCGATCCGCGGCGTGACGACCCAATCGCCCACCTTCGCGTCCATCCACGTGAGCTGGACACCCGGCTCGCCCGCCGCGAGGAGGCCGTCGTCGTCGGCCCGGATGCCGTAACGAGTGCCTCGACTGTAGCCCGAGAGGATCGCGTCGATCGCCGCCTCGAGCACCTGGCGGTCTCGCGCGCTGATGCGCTGGGCCACCTGCAGGAAGTCGTGGACGGCGACCACGTACCAGAGCGCGGCATCAACGGCATTGAACTCGGGCGCTTGGCCACGGTCCGGGAAGCGGTTCGGAAGCATGCCCTCGGATACCGCGCCGGCCCACTCGAGGAGGATCATGCGGGCATCCTCCAGTCGCCCCGTCGCCAGGCAGAGCCCGCGTAGCGCGATGAACGTGTCGCGACCCCAGTCGGTGAACCAGGGGTAGCCCGCGACGATCGTCTTTCCCGTCCCCCGACGAACGAGATACGCGTCTGCCGACCGGTGAAGACGAGTCGGGAACCGTCGTCGCCGTCGCTGCTCAGCGGCGCGCAGGGTCGCGACGTCCTCCGCCGGCTCGTGTCCTTGCGCGGCGAGCGTCAACACCGCTTCGCCCTGCGCGAGGTCCCACCGGAAGACTCCCGGGGAGGCAAGGTCCTCTACGTGGTCGAGCCCCCGAGCGCGTTCCTCCGCGTAGTGGAAGTTCCGGTACCAGTCCGGCTGGTGGGTGTACGTACCGTTCGTGCACGCGATGATGGCCGGCAGGCCAGGATAGGGCCGGAAGACGACGCGACCTTCGGTGGCCTCCGCGTCGAAGCGGAAGACCGGGTTTTCGTGGTGGAGCGCGTGGTAGTCGCGCCCCGACACGAGCGGCCGGACGGCCAGCGTGCCGCCCCGACCTTTGCGGAGCCGCCAGTACAGAGTCGTGGCTGCGCGGCCGGGCTGGACCAGGAGACCGTGCTCGATGCGGCTCCCGTCAGGCAGTGTGAAGACCCAGGACGGCCACGGGTCGGGGTCGAATGCCTCGATGCGGTCCGCTCCGTCCGGATGGATCACGTCCGGCGTGTACCGCTGCGATGTGAGCGCGAACGTTCCATCCGGACGCTCGAGCCACGCCTCGAACCCGTTCACGAGGACGACCCGTCCGGCGGGGGGCGTGGTCGCCATTAGAAGGATCGCGTGATAGCGCCGGGTGCGAATGCCGTTGACGGTCCCGGAGGCGAAGCCACCCAGGCCGTCCGCCTCGAGCCACTCGCCGCGGCTATGCGAAGCTGAGGACGTTCTTGATCCCCTGCGCCGGGCCGACCAGGAGGTCGCGATGTGCCTCCACCGGATAGCGGCCGGTGATGAGCGCCCGCACCGCTGACGGCCAGCGCCCCTGGAAGAGGGCGACATCGCGGATCGCCGCCTGGAAGGCCTCCATGCCCGCGTTGACCGTGCCGAACACGACCTGGTTCTTGAGGACGAGGTTGCGCATGATGACGTCGGTGTCGACCTCGATCGGCGCCTTCCGTCCCGGCACGCCCGTGAACACGAAGATGCCGTTGGTGCCGAGCACCTTCATCATCTGGAAGGCGATGGCCGATGCACCGGTCGCCTCGTAGACGAGATCGATGTTGCCGACCTGCTCGGCGAGCTGCTCGAGCGTGGTGTTCTGGGCCGAGAAGTAGTGTGCGCCGATCGATGCGACGAGATCGGCCTTCGGGTTCGGTGCCAGCTCGCGCGAATAGACGGAGGTGTCGAACCCGCGTGCAACCAGCGCCATCGCGCCGAGGAGCCCGACGGGCCCGGCGCCGATGACGACCGCACGGTGGCAAGTCTGGTGGTGTTGGCAGTCCCAGGGGAGCCGCTGCTGCACCTGGTCGACCTCGATCAGCGCCTTCTCCGCGATGGTGAGCGGCTCAACGAGGACCGCGACATCGCGAAGCGCCCGCGGGACGACGTGCATGTAGCGCTCGTCGTCGACCACGAACTCCGTCATGAAGCCATGCAGGTTCTTGATCCCTCGCTCCGAGAAGTCGCCGGTGAAGCAGAAGTCCTGTCGGCCGGCGCGGCAGGCGGCGCAGTCGTCATGCGCGCATGGGCGGCGCACCATCGGCACCACGAGGTCGCCCTGCTTGAGCCGCGTAACTGCGGGTCCGACCTCGACGACCTCGCCCAGTGACTCGTGGCCGATGACGAGGTGTTCCGTTCCCTCCGGCGGGATGCCGTACTGGAAGGCGCAGATCTCCCGATCGGTGCCGCAAACGCCGACGTCCAGCATGCGGAGCTTCACGTGGGTGGGCGCAGTGACCGGTGGGGCCTCCTGCTCGATCAGTCTGACCTCCCGGGTACCGGGGACGACGGCGATCGCCTTCATTCGCTACTCCCTTCCTGACGTTGCGCCCGAGACGGCGCGGGGACCCACTGGCTTCATGCGGTTTGGATGCCGGCGGGAGATCGGCGTTTCGGGTGCTACGCCGTCGCCCGTTGAGGAGGGTGCCAGGGGGGGACCAGGCCCATCGTGGCGAATGTGCGTTCGATCGCTTCAGGGGTACCCCAGTCGCTCCAGCCGAGGTCGTCGGCGCGAGTGACCACAAGCTGCTCGGGGATACGGGTGAGGAAGTCGCGGGAGAAGTTCCACGCGGGCAGCTCGTCGTACGCCGAGGTCAGGGCGGTCGGGTCAGCCGGCAAGGGAGCCAGCCGGGCGACGTCGTCCGGCCGGACCTCACGAAGCAGCTCGATGAGGCGCGCCACACGACCGACCATCACGAACGAGTTCCAGAGCCCACTACGACGGATGATGTGAGCCGCAAGGCTGTGCGCGGGCTTCTCATGGAACGCAGCGACGCGAAACGCCGGTCCGGCAGCCCCGACCCGCCGCCCGGGCACGATATAACCATAACCCGTGTCGATACGGTCGGGGCGTGCGCCCAAGAGCGCGATCTTCTCGGGATGCCTGTCGACGAGGTGGGTCATCTGGACGATGTGTCGGCGGAATGCAGCTTCGGCCCGGACGTAGTGATCGCTGGGGAAGATCGCGACCAGCGCCTCGGCGTCTCGACGTGCGAGCTCGAGGAGACTGACGAGGATGCCGGGGCCGGTGTCCAGGTTCCGCGGCTGCACGAGCACGTTCGAGAACGGGAGAGTGACGAGCTGCGGCCGGGCGAGCTTGAGGTGCTCTCGATTAACGATGGCGAGCGTCCGGTCGGGAGGCACCAGGGGAGCAACACGATCGAGTGTTATCTCGAGGAGCGAGCGATTCCCGACGATCCGACAATACTGCTTTGGGATCGGCGCCCCGGCGATGAGGCGCGTGACGGCCTGAAGCCTGGTACCATCACCCCCGGCCAGAACTAAGGCCCAAAGGTGTCCCGAGCGCGTCGTCATCCACGCGATTTGATGCCCCCACGTGTATGGCGGTTTCACGCCGAGACGTGCAGGCCCTTAAGGTTCGTCCCGGCACCTATAATAGCCGCCGTGATGGCTACAATTGCCATCCGCGTATCTGGCTGTGGCGTTCCCGCCCCCCGGATGCATCACGCGGCTCGGCGGTAGTCGTGATGGAGCCCCCCGAGAACGGGGATTCCCGTGATCCGACCCGCAGGCGCGCAAGGACGGGGAAGCGGTTGCTGCTGCCCGAGAGCCTGGTGCGGACGCGCCTCGTTGTAGAAGCGTACGAACTCGGCGACGAGGCGGCGGAGGTGGCCCTCGCTCACGAGGAGCACGTGGTCGAGCAGCTCCCGGCGGAGGGTGCCCGCGAACCGTTCGGCGAACGCGTTCATGTCCGGCGCCCCGGGCGCAATCCGCACGACCTGCGTCCCCGATGAGGCGAGCACGCGGGCGAAGCGCGCGCCGAGCTTCGCGTCGCGGTCGCAGACGACGACCGCCGGCGCCGCATCCAGGGTGGCATTCCGGGCTTGCTGGGCGCACCACTCGTCGCTTGGCACGTAGGTGACCGCCGCGTGGATGATCCGACGTCGCCGGAGCTCGAGGAAGAAGAGCACGAAGACCGCGCG
>JACXTT010000922.1_pt1 | contig 50223 bp, 32 predicted proteins | sample 9270951 | NCBI WGS metagenome assembly JACXTT01 (sample SAMN15532306, study PRJNA645909) | rock metagenome | isolation source: weathered quartz diorite | place: Puerto Rico | collected 2017-06-21
GATGGGTCAGCCAGCCGATGCAAAACTCACCCCAGAGGTAGCACGAGAAATATGTGAAAGGACAGGGGGCTCCGCAGTCCTCGATGGCTCGATTGCTGTGATTGGCGCGCAATACAGTCTGATTCTCAAGGCCGTGAACTGTTCGAATGGAGAAACACTTACAAGTACGGAAGCACAGGCAAATGACAAAAGCCATGTCCTAGATGCCTTGGGAAAGGCAGCATCGATAATCCGCAATAAACTCGGCGAATCAGTTGGCGCGATTCAGAAATTGGATACGCCGCTTGAGCAGGCTACTACACCCTCGCTCGAAGCCCTGCAGGCCTACAGCATGGGTCGCAAGCTCCTTTTAGGCGGAGGCGATGACGCATCTGCAGCGGCGTTGCTCCAGAAAGCGATTCGCATTGACCCGAACTTCGCTATGGCTTATCGCTACCTGGGAACCGCCTATTTTTATCTCGGCGAAAAAAGTATAGCAGATGACAACCTACGTAAGGCATACGCGCTGCGCGAGCGCGTGAGCGAGCATGAAAAAATAGCCATCGAGGCAGGCTACTATTATTTTGCATTGGGTAACCTGGAAAAAGCACGCCAAGCGTATGGACTTTGGGCGCGGACCTATTCGAGAGATTTAATCCCGCATGCGCAGCTATCTAACATCTACACCTCGATTGGGCAATTTGAGAACGCCCTTGCTGAATCACGCGAACTCTTGCGCATCGGGCCGGGACTGCCTGGGGAATACGAATTCCTCGCCTTGTCCTATCTCAATCTGAACCAATTTAAGGAGGCCCGCGCCGCTATCGAGGAGGCGAAAGCGAAGAACCTCGCTTCTCCTATTATGGGATTAGGTCTTTACGGACTTGCCTTTTTCCAAAGTGACACAGAGGGGATGGAGCAGCAGGTGCGCTTGGGAGCGGGCAAACCGGGAATAGAAGGGCGTTTGCTCGACCTCGAGGCCCATACAGCCGCCTATGCAGGGCGGTTGGGGAAGTCCCGAGAGCTTTCCCGGCGGGCAATTGCTGCCGCCGAAGGTTCGGGAGATAAGGAGATGGCGGCACTCTACGTAGTGCTCGTGGCAGTGAGGGAAGCTCAATCCGGATTCGTGGCTGAAACTCGCCTGCGGGTCGCGACCGCGCTCGGTCATTCGAAGAGCCAGGATGTGCAGTCTATAGCGGCATTTACCCTCGCCTTGGCAGGGGATATGGCCCAAGCGCAATCGTTGGCCGATGATTTGGCCAAGCGCTTTTCAGAAGATACTATCGTCCAGTTCAATTATCTGCCGACCGTGCACGCGCAGCTTGCGCTCAGCCGCAACGACCCATCAAAGGCCATAGAGGCTCTTCAGGTCGCTGCTCCGTATGAGCTTGGAAATGTGGGCTGGCTTTCTCTCTATCCCGTCTACGTGCGTGGCCAAGCCTATCTAGCCGCTCACCAGGGGGACGAAGCCGCAGCCGAGTTCCAGAAAGTTCTCGACCATCGCGGAGTTGTAGGCAATGAACCCATAGGTGCATTGGCGCGGCTGGGACTTGCCCGGGCGTACGTCATGCAAGGGAGCTCCGCCGAAGCACGCGCCGCCTATCAGGATTTCCTCACACTGTGGAAGGACGCCGACTCCGACATCCCCATCCTCATCGCGGCGAAAGCGGAATACGCGAAGCTGAAGTAGATTCAGTGTTCAAAATTGTGACGCCCGTGTGACGCAAAACCTGCCTACCCTGACAAAGTTGACACCATTGACACCGAAGGGCTATTGAATTCAAACAACTTGCGTGTTTGCAACACTCCCCGGCGAATCCGGCTTACAGGCCCGTTCGCCAACTTCTCACTTTCCTTGCCACCTGCCGTATGATGGATTCATGCGGCTGCTTCTCGTCGAAGACGATCCCCGTATCGCACGTTTCGTCGCCAAGGGTTTGCGCGAGCAGGCCTATGCCGTCGATGCTGTCACGACCGGCGATGAAGCCCTCTATCAAGCCGAGATCAACACCTACGATTTGATTATTCTCGACGTGATGATTCCGGGCCGCGATGGCTTCGCGGTCTGCCGCGATCTGCGCAAGACCGGCCAGCGTGTCCCTATTCTTATGCTCACAGCTCGCGATGCCGTCGAGGACCGCATCACGGGTCTCGACCAGGGCGCTGACGATTACCTCACCAAACCGTTTGAGTTTCGAGAGCTGCTCGCGCGACTTCGCGCTCTTCTCCGCCGTTCGGGGGAATTGCGCCCCGCCCGGATTGTCGTCGCCGACCTGGTATTGGATACCGCTGCGCAAACGGTGTCCCGCGCCGGCAAAAACATTTCGCTTACGGCAAAGGAATACGCGCTTATCGAATTCCTCGCGCGCAACGCCGGTCGCGTCGTGGGACGCGCGGAAATCGCAGAGCATGTCTGGGACGAATCTTTCGACGCCTTCTCCAACCTCATCGAGGTCTACATCAATCGCCTCCGCCGTAAAATTGACGAGGAAGTCTCGATTCCGCTTCTGCACACGCGCCGCGGGGCAGGCTATGTGTTGGGAGATGCTTCCCAGGTGTCTGAGCTCGAGCCCCAATCGCCCGGTGTAGCCCGCAACTCACGCGGCAAACCCGCCTCACCTGTAAGGAAGAGCCATGCTTGAATCCGTGCGCGTCAGACTCACCCTTTGGTACACCGCGGTCCTCGCGCTGGCGTTGGTTGCGCTGGCATTGGCGGGCTATTTGGCTTTCTGGCGAGACACTGTTCAGCGCACGGACGGCGACCTTGCCGAACTTTCCAGTGCCTTTCTTACGACGCTGGATGCCGAGATGGAAGATCAGCCGGGTCCCGATCGATTGAAGAATGCCGCTTTGGTGGCGATCAACGAACATCGTTTCCGCGATCATGTCTTCGCTATTCTCGATCCGGAAGGCGGCCTGTATATCTCTTCTCTCGACGTTCCGCCCCCCAAATCGGCTCCGGAATTCATTCCCGAGGGTTTTCTGTCTTCCACTTCTTTTCGTAAATTTGTTGAAGCTAGTTCCGGCGCCGACCGTCTCTATCAGAATGTGAAAGGCGGCAAGGGCGGCTACCGGGGATACGCACGGCACTTTCAGGCTAAAGGTCGAACCTTCACGCTGGTCATCTTGCGATCTCTCCATACGCAGCAAGAGATGCTCGAAGGAATTACGGCCACCTTCGCTTGGATCATTCCGATTGGGGTTTTGCTCGCCAGCATCGGCGGGTATTTTCTCGCGCGCAAGAGCCTCGCTCCCGTCGTCGCCATGAGCACGCAGGCGGGCCGCATCGGTGCCGCCAACCTGTACGAGCGGCTGCCCGTCAAAAACGAAAAAGACGAATTGGGGCATCTGGCGCGCTCATTCAACCAACTGCTTGACCGTCTCAACGAATCTTTCGATCGCCAACGCCGTTTCATGGCCGATGCTTCCCATGAGTTGCGCACCCCGGTAGCCATCCTGCGCGGGGAGACAGAAGTCGCGCTTTCCCGCCCCGAACGTTCACTCGAGGAATACCGGGAATCACTGGCGGCAGTGCGTGCCGAGTCGAAGCGGTTAACGCATATCGTGGAAGATCTTTTCACCCTGGCCCGCGCTGATGCCGGGCAATATCCTCTCTCGCCTCAGGATTTTTATCTGGACGAACTCGTGGCCGATTGCACCCGTGCTGCCCGGACCCTGGCGCTCGCGAAAAAAATCTCTCTCCAGTGCGACACGGTCCCTGAATTGCAGATTCACGCCGACGAGGCCCTAGTTCGGCGGATGATCCTCAACCTCTTGGACAACGCCATCAAGTACACCCCGGATGGCGGCCGGGTTACGCTGCTTTGCCGCTCCGAGAATGGAAAGTACCTTTTGAGCGTGACCGATACGGGCCCCGGCATTTCCCCGGACCTGCAGCCTCGCATCTTCGAACGGTTTTTCCGAGCCGACAAGGCCAGGTCGCGCTCCGAAAACGACGGCGGTGGCGCGGGGCTCGGCCTTTCAATTGCTCGATGGATTGCGGAAGCCCATCAGGGAACCCTCGAACTCTCTCGTTCTGACGCCACCGGGAGCACTTTTGTAGCCTTCTTGCCTGCGAATCACTCCGCCCCCACCCCGGCGGCGCGTTAATCGCCCGTTTATCTCCTCATCGCTAGCCTTTTGTTTGAGCTTGCAATAGTGTTTAGAGGTACTTCACTGAGGAGTGCCTGTGAGAATTGCCGTGAACGCCAAACTCGCGCTACCCATTGTCAGACTTGCCGCTAGCCTGCTTTTGGGGACCCCCGCCGTTACACTCGCGGGACAACAGCAAGAAACGCCATCGTCCGCCCCTGCCGAAAAGGCGCCGCCATCTCTGCAAGCATCTCCCGTCGCCCCCTTGCGATTGACCTTGCAGGACGCGCTCGACCGCGCCCGCAAGAACAGCACGCAATTTCAGGCCGCACTCACTGACTCGGCCCTCGCCCGTCAAGACCGCTTCCAGGCTGGCGCCGCATTGCTCCCCGGCGTGAGCTATAACAATCAGGCGCTTTATACCCAGAGCAACGGCCCCGGGAATGGCGTCACGTTTATCGCCAACAACGCGGTTCACGAATACATCAGCCAAGCTAACATCCATGAGGCAATTGATCTCACCGCTGTCGCCAATTTCCGCAAACTTTCCGCAGCCGCCGCCGTAGCCCGCGCCAGGGCCGAAATTGCCTCCCGCGGTCTCGTCGTGACCGTCGTGCAAGGCTATTACGCCGTTGCCGCCGCCCAACAAAAGCTCGAAACCTCCAAAAAAACGGCCGATGAAGGCGACCGTTTTTTCAAGCTGACGCAGGACCTTGAAAAGGGTGGCGAAGTGGCCCACTCCGATGTCATCAAGGCGGAGCTTCAGATGCAGGATCGTCGCCGGCAACTTCAGGAGGCGCAACTCAGCCTCCTCAACGCCCGCCTCGATCTCGCCGTCCTGCTTTTCCCCGACTTTAACGACAATTTCGAGGTCGCGGACGACCTGCACGCCGCCGTCCCTCTTCCCACGCTCGCGGAAGTACAACAGCGGGCCGCCCGCGATAATCCCGATCTCAAGGCGGGTCTCGCTACGGTTCAAGAGGCCGGCCATGACGTCATTGCGGCCCGGGGCGGGTACTTTCCTTCCCTGAGTCTCGATTATTGGTACGGTATTGACGCTGCGCATTTCGCTGTGAATTCCGTCATCAATAACCAGAAATTCTCGAATCTCGGTTCCTCTGCGGCCGCCACCCTGAATATTCCCGTTTGGAATTGGGGCGCGACGCAGAGCCGCATCAAGCAAGCGGAGCTTCGCCGCGCGCAGGCAAAGCGGGAACTATCGCTGGCGCAAAGAAAACTTCTCGCTGAGATACAGTCGTTATACTCCGAGGCGGAGACCGCGCTCAATGAACAGAGCGGTCTAAGCCGCTCGGCCGAGCTCGCCGAAGAAAGCCTGCGGCTGACGACGCTGCGTTACAGAAATGGTGAATCGACGGTCCTCGAAGTAGTTGATGCCCAAACGACCTACACGCAAGCAAATACCGCCTATCAGGACGGCGCGGTCCGCTATCGCGTGGCCCTGGCGAATTTGCAAACTCTTACGGGAGTACTGACAACTCCATGAAACTCAATATGATGAATCTCCACACAGCCCGTTGCGCCTCATTTGCATTAGCCTGCGCTTCGCTCGCTGCGCTCGGCCCAATAAGCGGTTGCAAAGGTGACGAGAAAGAAAAAGAACCTGTCGCGACCGTGCAAGTCACCCCGGCGCAGCGCTCGCCCATCGCGCAGGTCATTTCTTCGCAAGCGGTCGTGTATCCCCTCGAGCAGGCCACCATCGCGCCAAAGATCACTTCGACCATTACAAAATTTGAAGTGCAGCGGGGAGCTCACGTCAAGAAGGGTCAAATACTCGCCCGTCTCGAGAACAAGGATCTTGCCGGCGTCGCCGAGGCCAGTCAGGGTGACTTTAAGCAAGCGGAAGCCGCCTACGTAACCACTGTCGGCGCCAGCTTGCCCCAGCAAATCCAAAAAGCGGAGCTCGATGCCGCCGCCGCGAAAGCCGCCTTCGATGCGCAAAAGAAGGTCTATGACAGCCGCAAGGATCTCTTTCAACAAGGCGCCATCCCTCGCCGCGACTTCGATGCGGCCGACGTCGCTCTCGCGCAAGCGCGAAGCCAGAACGAACAGGCGCAGCGTCAGCTCGCCGATTTGCAACGCCTCGGAAAGGAGCAGGTGCTCAAATCTGCGATAGGATCCAAAGAATCGGCAGAAGGCAAGATGCGTAACGCGCAAGCCATGCTCAGTTATTCGGAGATACGCAGTCCGATTGATGGCGTGGTCACCGATCGTCCGCTGTATGCCGGAGACCTTGCCGTCGCGAATCAGCCGATCCTCACGGTCATGAACGTGAGCAGGCTGATCGCCAAGTCACACATCGCCCAATCTGAAGCTGCTGCCCTCAAAGTTGGAAATCCTGCTGAATTGAAAATTCCCGGCCTCGACACCCCCGTGAAAGGCCGCGTGAGTTTGGTCAGTCCCGCTCTCGATCCCGGCAGCACTACGATTGAAGTTTGGGTCGAGGCCTCCAAACCTGACCCGGCGCTTAAACCCGGCATGAGCATCGAAGTGACCATGACCGCAAAAACGGTAAAGGACGCCGTCGTTGTCCCCGCGGCTGCGGTGTTCAAGAATGCCGAAGGCACCGACTATGTCCTCCTGGCTGGCGACGACAAGAAGGCTCATGTCAAGACTGTTCAACTCGGAGTTCGCACCAGCGATCTCGCGCAAATTGTGAGCGGCGTTTCTGTGAATGATCCCATCATCACGACCGGGGGCTACGCTCTGCCGGATGGCACGCAAATCAAAAGTGAAGACGCGGGCTCTTCGGAAAAAGAATCAGCCGACAAGGGCGATAAAGACGACGATGACAAGAAAGGCGCAAAGGACGACAAGAACGATAAAGACGACAAAAAAACCAGCAAAAAAGACGAAAAATCAGGTGGCTCTCCGAAGCCCGCTGCGAAGGGAAAGGAGTAGCCGCGCATGGAACTCCAGCCTGATTCTCCTCCTGCGGCCAGTCCAGCCGCGAAACCTGCTGCGCCCTGGTTTCAGCGGCTGTCGCGTCCCATTTTATTTTTGATCATCACACTGACGCTGGTCGGCGCCTACCTCGCGTTCACGGTTCCCGTCTCCGTTTTTCCCAACACAGATTTTCCTCGCATCGTCATCGGTATTGACAACGGAGTGATGCCCATCAACCAGATGCTAGTAACCATCACGCGCCCGGTCGAAGAAGCCGTCAACAGCGTCCCGGGCTTGACAGGCGTCCGATCAATAACCAGCCGCGGCTCCGCCGAAGTGGATTTATTCTTCGGCTGGGGTACCGACATGATCTTGACGCTGCAACGGGTAGACGCAGTTGTGGCCCGGCTGCAAGCAGAGATGCCGCCCACGGCAAAAGTGGAGACGCACCGTCTTACCTTTGCCGTGTTTCCTATCATTGGCTATAGCCTTACCTCGGACACTATTCCGCAAGAAAAACTCTGGGAGATCGCAACCTATAATCTAAAGCCCCGGATGAACCGGCTTGATGGCGTCGCCTCCGTCATCATTCAGGGAGGTCGCGTTCCAGAATTTCAAGTCACGCCAGATCCCGCGCGTCTCCTGGCCGCAGGCGTTGCCGTGCCGGATATTCTCGAAGCCATTCGTCGCACCAATTTGATTGATTCTCCTGGGTTGATCGAACACGAGCATCAGCTCGTGTTGGGTCTCGTCAGCGGGCAGGTGCGTTCTCCGGAGCAGATCGGTGAGATCGTGGTGAAGAATTCGGCCGCTGGCGTTCCCGTAAGGCTTCGGGATATCGCCGCCATCGATCCTTCCGTCGCTCCGGTCTATACGGTCGTAACGGCCAACGGTAAGCCCGCGGTGCTCCTCAACGTGAATCGCCAGCCCGAGAGCAACACACTCGACGTTGCCACTGAGGTCCACGCTCTGATCCAGGAGCTCGCACCGACCCTTCCCCCGGGAGTTCATCTCGAGCCTTTCTACGACCAGTCAACTATCGTCCATGATTCCATCACAAGCGTGCGTGATGCCGTAGTCCTGGGGATCATTCTCTCTTCCATCATCCTGGTGCTTTTCTTGCGCGACTGGGGAACCTCCTTCGTGGCTGGTTTGGTGATTCCCGTGACGCTGTTCATCACCTTCATCGTTCTGAAAACGACCAGCCAAACTTTCAACCTGATGACCCTGGGCGGCCTTGCCGCTGCGGTCGGCTTGGTCATTGACGACGCCATCGTCGTCCTCGAAAACATCGTGCTTCATCGCGACGCTGGGCAAGGCCGCTTCCAGGCTATTCAAAGCGCCTTGGGCGAATTGACCGTACCTCTTATCGGATCGACAGTCACGCCCATCGTCGTATTCCTACCTCTCATTGCCACTACTGGAGTCACCGGGAGCTTCTTCCGCGCGCTCGCTGTCACCATGACCGTCTCTCTTTTCACCTCTCTCCTTCTTGCGCTCACCTGGACTCCGACCCTCAGCCAGTATTTCGTTCGCCGCGTTGACCGTCTTGAAGTGACGGGCGTAGAAGACGCGGCTGACTCCAAACCAGCTTCGCCCGAGGGGCCAGATATGGCTGCCCTTCTTGCAGCGGAAGAAGCGCACTTATCCGGTTTTTTTGGGCGCATCGTTGATTTTTACGGACAGGTGATGAAGTCGGTCCTCAAGCGCCCTTGGACTCTGGCCGCGAGCTCAATCGGGATTATCGTGCTGAGCGGCGTCTGCTACTATTTTCTAGACACCGGCCTGCTGCCAGAAATGGATGAAGGCGGGTTTATTCTGGACTACTTCACTCCACCCGGCAGCTCCCTCGCCGAATCCAACCGCATCCTCCTTCACATTGAGAGTATTCTCAAGTCCACGCCTGAGGTTGAGAACACTTCCCGCCGCACCGGCATGCAGCTGGGGCTTGCCGCCGTTACCGAAGCCAACAACGGCGACTTCACCGTGAAGCTGAAGCGCGACCGCAAACGCGGCATCGATGAGATCATTGCGGATGTTCGCGGTCAGATTGAAGAGTCGGAACCCGCGACCAAAGTCGAGTTCATACAGCTCCTCCAAGATATGATTGGCGACCTGACCAGTGCTCCCGAGCCTGTCGTCATCAAACTCTTTGCGCAGGACGGGAAGCTCCTCAATGAAACCGCTCCGAAGATTGGCGACGCTATTTCAAAAATCCCCGGTGTGGTGGACGTGCTCAACGGCGTAGAGAATACCGTCAGCGGCCCGGCCGTGACCTACCAGGTCAATCCCGCTGTCGCTGCACGGGCCGGATTCACTCCCGAGGAAGTAGCTCTTAATGCCGCTGCCGTTCTCGAGGGCGAGCCTGCGACCACCCCCGTCATCCTCAATGATCGTGCCTACACGATTCGCGTTCGTTTCCCGGAGCAGAGCCGCGCTTCCCTCGATCACATGAGCAACACCCTGCTCACCAGCGCTACCGGGCGCACCGCGACCCTCGGTTCCCTGGCAACCGTCATCACCGATCCCGGCCAAACCGAAATTCGCCGGGAAAATTTGCAGCGCCTGGTTCAAGTCACCGCGCGCTTTGAAGGGCTGGACTTTAGCAGTGGCATGGCCGCGGTTAAGAAAGCCGTAAACGATACGCATCTGCCGTCCTCAATTCGCGTCGAATACGGCGGCCTCTACCAGGAGCAGCAGAAATCCTTCCACGACCTGCTAGTGGTTCTCATTCTCGCTCTGGTCTTTCTCTTTGCCGTGCTTCTCTTCGAGTTCCGCACATTTTCTGCGCCCACCGCCATTCTTGCCTCGGCGTTGCTTTCGACTTTCGGGGGCTTTCTTGCCCTCCTCGTCACGCGCACGACCTTCAACGTCGCTTCCTTCATGGGCATGATCATGGTCATCGGCATTGTCGCCAAGAACGGTATCTTGCTTCTCGATGCCGAGCACCGTTTCCGTGACCTCGGTTTTTCCGCCGAAGACGCGATGATCCAGGCAGGCCGCCGCCGTCTCAGGCCTATTGCCATGACTGCTCTTGCTACCGTTGCAGGCATGCTCCCGCTTGCTCTCGCCATCGGTCAAGGTTCACAGATGCTGCAGCCTCTGGCTATCGCCGTCATCGGCGGGCTCTTGAGCTCCATGGTGCTCTCGCTCATCTTCACACCGGCAATCCATTTCTATCTGCGGCCTAGAAAGTTAGAAGAACTACCCGGAATCCCTGCCCAGACTTCGTTCGAATCCGGACTGTAAATTTCCACAGCGCGGATGCGTTCGTCAAGCATTCTTGCCCCAAAATCGACCAAGGCGAGTCTACCTGATTGATTAACACCATCCCCGGTGTCCTCCCCAAGCTGTTCATTTGTTAATTTATGTTCACATGGAATTCAAATTCCCATCAACTTCTATTCATTTTCTTGTAGTATTTCGCGCCCTTAATGGTCGCGTTCGGAAGGCGGGCCCAGTGCCCGTTGTGTGGCCTGCCTCGATCGCCAGATTTCGAAGTAACGGGTGATCGTTCAGCGATTGATTGGGGGTGTGCGGATGTTCAGCAACACGAAGTGCTTCTCTACCATAATCGTGTGTCTCGTTTTCGCCTTGTCTTCGTTCGCACAGGAACGCAAGGGCACCATTCGCGGGCACGTTACGGATTCCTCGGGCGCCGTTCTCCAGGGCGCCGACGTTACCTTGGACCCGCTGGGCGTCAAGCTCACTTCGGACGTCCAGGGCGAGTTTTTCATGAAGGATCTCGCACCCGGCAGTTACACCGTTACTGTCGCTTACGTCGGTCTCGCCATGGTCACGAAAACCGTGGATGTCGTTGCAGGTCAGGTTGCCACGGTGGACATCAAGATGGAGGTCCAGTCGCAGAACGAGCAAGTGGTTGTCAGTGCCGAGCGTGTTTCCGCCGAAGCCGAAGCTGTCAATCGCGAACGCACCGCCGACAACATCGTCCAAGTCCTCCCCGACGATATCATTCGCAGCTTGCCCAACGCTAACCTGGCCGATGCGCTAGGCCGTTTGCCTAGCGTTAGCATCGAACGCGATGAAGGAGAAGGCAAGTACGTGCAGGTCCGCGGCACCGAGCCTCGCCTCACCAACACCACCATAGACGGGGTTAACGTCCCCTCGCCGGAGTCTGGTGTTCGTCAGATTAAATTTGACGCCATCCCTGCCGACATCGTCGAGTCCGTCGAAATCAACAAGACCCTGCAGGCTAACATGGACGGGGACGGCATCGGTGGTTCGATCAATCTCGTAACCAAGACTGCCGGTGAGCGCCCCACCATCTCGCTCGCGGGCATGGGCGGATACATGCCGATTATGGGAGGCCGCCAGCAGTACGAGACCGCCAGCACGATCGGCCAGCGGTTTGGGTCCCAGAAACGATTTGGCGTTCTTTTTGGTGGAACCTACGATTGGAGCGGCCGCGGCATTGACGACATCGAACCCGTCTCGGACCTTGCCACGCTTCCCAGTGGATCCACCGTCCTTTGGAAAGACTCCATTGATCTGCGCGATTACCGTTACTACCGCTCCCGCTGGGGGCTCACCAGTAGCATAGATTATAAACTAGCAGAAGGCTCGAACATCTACGCGCGTTTCCTTTACTCCGATTTCCACAACTACGGTGACCGCTGGGTTTATTCGCTCAATGACAACACGCCGAATATTACCTTGCTGGGCTCGAATGGTGGCACGCCTAGCTTCAACGATCAAATCCGCCGTCCGGATTATGCCATTGGCAGCTTGCTAGTCGGCGGTAAGCACGTGCTCACCGCAACTTGGTATTCTTGGGACGTTTCCGCGTCGCGCTCCCGTCAGATTGGTCAGGTGGGCGACCAAAACGCATCTTTCGCCGCGACCAATCTCCCGAGCAGCGCCTGCCAATTCGACCCTGCCCACACAACGAACATCTTACGCCCGCAGTGGACACCAGTCTGCTTCACGGAAGCATATAATCCCTCAAATTTTACGTTAAGCGACTTCAACGCTAACCACGGAAAAAGCGCCCAATTGAATCTACAGGTCACCGGTGCCATGGCCAAGCGCTACCACCTTGGTTCGCGTCTCTCCAGCTTCGAGTTCGGCGGCAAGTTTCGCAATGCCCACAAGTTCGACGATACCTTTAACGTAGACTTCGCCCCCAATGGAACTGGGCCCTTGACTCAGTTTCCCATTGGCTTCTCGAACGACAATTACTACGATGGCAGCTACAAATTCGCCCCAAGTGCGAGTTTCCAGTCCATCCGCAACTTCGTCAACGCCAATCAGAACCAGTTCACGCCAACCAGTAGCCAGGGAGTAGATCCCGCGAACTACGGTCTGACGGAACAGGTTGCAGCCGGTTACCTGATGAATACGGTTGATCTCTCGAGCCGTGTTCGCATTGTGGCGGGCGTTCGCTTCGAGAACACTAATCTCGATACTGTCAGCCACTCTTTTGGTACCGTGACGGACCCCGTAACCGGCAATGTGAGCAACGTCTTCTCAACCAGCAAGTTTAACGGTTCTTACCTCAAGATTCTTCCGAGCGCTTCTTTGCGCTATGCTCTAACTCATAATACGAACCTACGTTTCGTCTATGGCCGTGGTCTCTCCCGCCCTGACCCGCAGGAGATCGCGCAGGCCGTAACGTTCACGACCACCGGCTCCCCAGGGTCGATCAAAAATACTGTGACTCTGGGTAATCCGAATCTCAAGGCGGAAACGGCCGACAACTTCGATGTTCTGATTGAACAGTATCTGAACCCCTTTGGGATGATATCGGCTGGCTACTTCTATAAAAACCTATTGGATCCAATCGTGACGAACAGCTTTGTTCTCACAAACTTCCAACCCTCTTCGACCGCCCCTGTGGGCACATACACGGCTACCCAGCCGGTTAACGCCGGCAGCGCCTGGGTCTCCGGATTTGAAGCTGCCTATCTTCAGCACCTCTCGTTCCTTCCGGGCAAACTGGGCGGACTAGGCATTTCGGCGAACTACGGCTACACTGCATCTCGTGCGGAAGGCTTGTCGGGGCGTGCGGATCACCCAAGGCTCCTCCGCAACGCGCCCAATACCTGGAACATCAGCCCGACCTACGACCGCGGACGCTTCTCGATTCGCGTGGGTCTCTCCTACAACCAGGCAAACATCAACAGTTACAACTTTCAGGACGGCACAAACGGTTCGACCCCGACCCCCGGAGGCCTCAGAGGTCCGTTCGGCGACGTGTACTTTTATTCTCACCTTCAAGTTGACGCTCAGGGCAGCGTCCGCCTCAAGGGCGGTCTGAACTTCGTTGCGTACGGCTTAAATCTCACGAACGAAGTTTTCGGCTTCTATCAAGGCCAGCCGCAATTCATGATTCAACGCGAATATTACACGCCGACGGTCGCAGTCGGATTCCGTTGGTCGCCTTTGCGCGAGAAATAACCAGTTCGGAGAACCGCCGTGACAAAACTTCATCCGGTTTCGTCACGGGAACTCTGTTTAACAGGCTGCAATAAAAGCCAAATTTGTCATTCTGAGGGCATCCGGGGAGGATGCCCGAAGAATCTCAACTTCAACTCTTTCAGGAACTTACTTTTCAAGCCCCTTTCACGGGAGCTGAAAACTGTTTCTCACGATTTCAGCACTCAGCTCGTCTTTGCTTTGCACACCCCACAACTGCCGGATACCGGAGCGCATTTCGTCGTCCTCGCTCTCCGGCGTAAGCTCTTTCGCGCGACGAACAGTTTCTTAGGCTTCGGTTTAACTTCTGTTTAGCTTGGGTAGCGTATATTTGTTTTCTCATTACACGCCTGTTCAAGGCAATGACGAGGTTCGAAATGAATTGTAAGTTGGAAAGTGCAACGCTGGTTTTGGCCATCATTGTGCTTTCCCTCTTTGCAAACGGTGAAGCAAGACAGAAATCTTTCCCACCTGCCGAACAAAACGCCATCCTCGTTGGCGCGGGCGACATCGCCGATTGCACCGATCTCTCTGGCGCAGAAGCCACCGTCAAGCTCCTCGAGAAAATTCCCGGTACGGTCATGGCGGTCGGCGATCTCGCCTATCCCGATGGCAGCAAGGCAAATTTCGACTGCTACGACAGGACCTGGGGCCGCGTGAAATCCCGCACGCGTCCTGCCCCCGGTAATCATGAATTTCATGCCGCCGGCGCCACCCCTTATTTCGATTACTTCGGTGCCGCCGCCGGAAACCCTAAGCTTGGCTACTACAGCTACGAGCTCGGTTCCTGGCACATCATTGTGCTCAACAGCGAATGTAAAGACGTCGGCGGCTGCGAATCCGGTTCTCCTCAGGAAAAATGGCTTCGTGCCGATCTCGCTGCTCACCCTGTCGCTTGCACCCTGGCCTATTGGCACAAGCCGCTTTTCAGTTCCGGAAACACGCACGGCAATGACGTCACTGTCAAGCCGTTTTGGCAAGCTCTCTACCAGGCCAACGCCGACGTGATTATCGGCGGCCACGATCACGACTACGAACGCTTCGCTCCGCAAAATCCCGAAGGTGCCGCCGATTCCATGCGCGGCATCCGCGAATTCGTCGTAGGCACCGGAGGGAAAAATCATCGCCCCTTCGGCGAAATCAAGCCGAATAGCGAACTCCGCGACTTTACGGCTTTTGGTGTCCTCAAGGTTTCCCTGCGGCCCAAGGGCTATGATTGGGAATTCATTCCTGAAGCAGGGAAGGGTTTCACCGATTCGGGCAGCGGTTCCTGCCACAGATATATTTCTTCTGGCACCCTTCTTGAAGAGCAGCGATTTTTACAGTTTGACAATGAATGAACCGTAATCCAGGCTTGCGGCCACTCTAGCTTATTTCTTCTTTACTTCCTTCTCGAAAGCTGGCAGTGCCGCCGGGGCGCTGGCCAACGCCGCTTTCACCGCGGGGGAAATCTTGTCCGCGTTTGCCAGCAACACACTTACCTGCCAGAGCTGCTTATCCGTCAAGCGCCCCTTAAACCCGGGCATTCCCGTCAGCCGAATCCCATTCTCCGCTTTCCAGTGCGTTTCCGACGCCGGGTCGTCCGTGACACCCGTTCCGTGGAACAGCTCTGGCGGTGCCGGGTACATCCCCTGCGCGATCATGCTCTTCGGTTCCCCCGGCAGTCCGTGGCACACCGCGCAATCTTGCTTATAAACTTCCGCACCCGCCAGGTAATTTGCCTCATCCGCGGGAACCAGTGACTCCTTGGGTCCATCCCTGTCGATGCGTGCGTTCAGTGCGCCATGCGCGAGCTTCTTTTCAAAAGGGAGTGGAGTGTCGGTGACCGCTGCTGGTGCCCGTCCAGTCATAAAGTAGAAAAACACTCCCCCGGTCAACAGAACCACGCCCAGCAAAATCCCTATCACCAGCCCCTTGAGCATGTTCTTCTTTCCGCCTCTCTTGATTTTTTCGCGCCACTAACATTGTAGGGACAACCATCATGTCGCTATAGCGCCGATAGTTTACTTTTTCCTTTTCCCTCTGCAAACCGCAAAAATGAGCTGTTCGGGTTTCTTCAGTGCAAGATTCCTGAAGGCCGGCTCCTCCTTACTACAGAGCCCTTACGGAACTCTCATCGTAACCTTTCCTCTCCAAAATCCGTCCAATCTATGCGTAGAGATCAATTTACGTAAGGCTGCGAGGTTACGTTCCTGCAGCCCTCTGTGGGGACTTCCTGCGGCAGCTTTGTTTCGGCACTCGCCTGCATATGCCCGCCGCAATCGATCGGAGAGAAGGAATGGCCCAACTCAACACCATCGATTTTCCTGAGAGAAGTTCAGGAGTCGGGCCTTCAGTTAGCCCGCGCGCCCCGCAACCGAAGCGCAACGCGTGGCTTTGGGTTCTTGTAGGCGCCGTACTTATTGCCGGATCTTGGTCTTACTACCACAGGTCCCAGGCCACCAGCCAAGCGCAGGACCCCGGTACGCTGGCAACGGCAAGCAAGGGTCGTTCCAGTGGCGGCAATTTCGTTGTTCCTGTTGTTGTCGCCCCCACTCAGCTGGGTGACATCCCGGTTTATTTCAATGGTCTCGGCAGCGTGACCGCCTTTAATACCGTCACGATCCGCAGCCGTGTTGACGGCCAACTCGTCAGTGTTGCCTTCAAGGAAGGCCAGTTCGTTAGACAGGGTGATCTCCTCGCCGAGATCGACCCGCGCCCCTTCCAGGTGCAATTGGAACAGGCTCTCGGTCAGCTCGCCAAGGATCAAGCCCAGCGCCGGGATGCCGAGGTTAATTTTGAGCGCTTCAAGTTACTTTTTAAGGAAGGAGTCATTCCGCAGCAACAGCTCGATACCCAGGCGGCTCTCGTCGGTCAATTTGACGGCGCCATCACCTCCGATCAAGCAATGATCGACAATGCCAAGCTCCAGCTCGTCTACTGCCGCATCACTGCGCCGATCAGTGGCCGCATCGGTTTGCGCTTGGTAGATGTCGGCAACATTGTTCACGCCACCGACGCCAACGGGATGCTCGTCATCACTCAGCTCCAGCCCATCTCGGTGATCTTCAGTCTGCCACAGGACCAGTTGCCGCAGGTTGACGCCAAGCTCCGCGCCGGCGTGCAGCTTCCTGTCGAAGCCTACGACCGCGACGACGCCATCAAAATCGCCACCGGAAAGCTCGCTACCATCGACAATCAGATCGATCAGACGACCGGAACCTACAAACTCAAGTCCATCTTCACCAATGAGGACAACACGCTGTTCCCCAATCAATTTGTCAACGTCCATTTGCTCGTCGACACCAAGCGCAATCTACTCATTGTCCCCGCGGCCGCCATTCAGCGCGGCCCGCAAGGTACTTATGTCTACGCCGTCGCGGATGGTAACACCGCCAAAATCCACAATGTCACCATCGCGCAAACCACCGGCAACAACATTGGCCTCAGCTCCGGCTTGCAGCCTGGCGAACTTGTCGTCATCGACGGCCAGGACAAGCTCCAGGACGGCAGCAAAGTTAATCCTACGAGCGCTCCTTCTGCCTCAAACACTGTGTCCACTCGTCCTGCGGCACAGCCCGCCCGGCAGGCTGACGCCAAGACCAATGGCCAGCCATCAGGTCATGCCAAAGGAAAATCTCGATGAGCATTTCGCGGCCGTTCATTCTGCGGCCGGTCGCCACCACTCTCTTGATGGTTGGCGTCCTCCTCGTAGGTTGGGTCGCGTTCCGGCAATTGCCCATCTCTGCGTTGCCCCAGGTCGACTATCCCACCATCCAAGTTCAAACCTTCTATCCTGGTGCCAGCCCGGATGTCATGGCTTCCTCGGTCACTGCGCCGCTCGAGCGCCAGTTTGGCCAGATTCCCGGCCTGAATCAGATGACCTCCACAAGTTCATTCGGTAGCTCGATTATCACGCTTCAATTCGGTCTGGACTTGAACATCGATGTAGCCGAACAAGGAGTTCAGGCGGCCATCAATGGCGCTTCCAATCTTCTCCCGCAAGGTCTTCCCAATCCGCCGATCTACAGCAAAGTTAACCCTGCCGACGCCCCCATCTTGACTCTGGCGCTCACATCGTCTTCCCTGCCTCTCTCCAAAGTCGAAGACCTCGCCGACACCACCCTGGCCCAAAAGATTTCTCAGCTCTCTGGAGTGGGACTGGTCAGCATTAGCGGCGGCCAGCGCCCTGCCGTGCGCATTCAGGCGAATCCCACCGCCCTCGCCTCTTACGGTCTCAGCCTCGAAGATTTGCGCACCGCTCTAACCCAGGCCAATGTCGATCAGGCCAAGGGCACCTTCGACGGCCAGCACCAAGCTTATACCATTGGGGCGAACGATCAGTTGATTTCCAGTGACGCCTATCGCCCGCTCATCGTCGCCTATCGCAAGGGCGCCCCCGTCCGCCTCACCGACGTCGCCACCGTTCTGGACGGCGTGGAAAATGTCAAGCAAGCCGCTTGGGCCAATCAGAATCCCGCTGTCATCATCAACATTCAGCGCCAACCCGGCGCAAACATCATTGCCGTTGTCGACCGCGTGACTAAGCTTCTGCCCCAGCTCAAAGGCGCGCTTCCCACCGCGGTGAAAGTGGAGATCCTCACCGACCGCACCACTACTATCCGCGCCTCCGTCGAAGATGTGCAGTTCACTCTCGTCCTGACCATCGCCCTTGTCGTGATGGTTATTTTTCTTTTTCTCCGCAGCATCCGCGCCACCATAATTCCCAGCTTTGCCGTTCCCCTTTCCATCGTCGGCACCTTCGGCGTGATGTATCTCCTCGGATACAGCCTCAATAACCTTTCGCTCATGGCCCTCACTATTTCCACCGGCTTCGTCGTCGACGATGCCATCGTCATGATCGAAAACATCAGCCGCTATATCGAAGCGGGGGACTCTCCTCTCCAGGCGGCCCTCGAGGGCTCCGAGCAAATCGGCTTCACCATTCTCTCTCTTACTGTCTCCCTCATCGCTGTGCTGATCCCTCTCCTTTTCATGGGTGACATCGTCGGCCGCCTCTTCCACGAGTTTGCCGTCACCCTCGCCGTCACCATCCTCGTTTCCGCATTTGTCTCCCTCACCCTCACCCCTATGATGTGCGCTAAGCTCCTTCGTCATACCAAAAATGAGGAGGAGGGATGGTTTTATCGCAAGTCGGAGGATGCTTTTAACTCTGTCATCGCTTTCTATGGCCGCACTTTGCGGTTTGTTCTGCGCTTCCGTACCACCACCTTGCTTATCACCGTTGGCACTCTCGTGGGCACCATCCTTCTTTACATTTACGTGCCAAAGGGCTTTTTCCCCGTCCAGGACACTGGTGTCATTCTCGGCGTTTCCGAGGGCGCACAGAACATCTCCTTCGCGGCCATGGCCCAGCGGCAGCAGACTCTGGCCGCCGTTATCCTCAAGGACCCGGCTGTCGATAGCCTCTCCTCCTTCATCGGTATCGACGGAACAAACACCACTCTCAACAGCGGCCGCATCCAAATCAATCTAAAGCCCCTCGCCCAGCGCAAAATCAGCGCTTCCGATGTCATCCGCCGCCTCCAGCCCACCCTTGCTGAAGTCGATGGTGTTTCGCTCTTTCTGCAGCCCGTCCAGGACCTCACCGTCGAAGACCGCGTCAGCCGCACCCAATTTCAATACAGTCTGGAAGATGTCGATCCCAAGGAACTCGCTTTCTGGACCGCCCGCTTCCTTGATAAATTGAAGGCGCTGCCCGAGCTGCGCGACGTCGCCAGCGACCAGCTAAACCAGGGCCTCGTCGCAGCGCTCACCATCGACCGTGACTCCGCCTCTCGCCTCGGCATTCTTCCCGCCGATATCGACAACACCCTTTACGACGCTTTCGGCCAGCGTCAGGTCTCCACTATTTTCACGCAGCTCAACCAGTATCACGTCGTCATGGAAGTCGATCCCCAGTTCCAGCAGGATCCCGATTCCCTCAAGAACATCTATGTAAAGTCCTCCAACGGCACGCAAGTTCCCCTCAGCGCGTTCACGCGTTTTGAGCCTGACGCCGCGGCTCTCGCGCTGAATCATCAGGGCCAGTTTCCTGTCGTTACTCTCTCGTTCAATCTGGCTCCCGATGCCGCGCTCGGTGACGCCGTCAACGCCATCAATCGCGTCAAGCAGGATATCAACATGCCCCCCAGCATTCAGGGCACGTTTCAGGGCACTGCCGCGGCCTTCCTCAATTCACTCTCGAACGAGCCTATCCTCATCCTTGCTGCCGTGATCACCGTTTACATTGTTCTCGGTGTCCTATACGAAAGCTACATTCATCCCATCACCATTATTTCGACTCTCCCGTCCGCCGGCGTCGGGGCCATCCTCGCACTTCTGATCTTTCGCACGGATTTCGGCATTGTCGCCCTCATCGGATTGATCCTGCTCATTGGCATCGTCAAGAAAAACGCCATCATGATGATTGACTTCGCCCTTGAGGCCGAGCGCAAGGAAGGTAAAGCCCCGCTCGACGCCATCTACGAGGCATGTCTCCTCCGCTTCCGCCCCATCATGATGACCACTATGGCCGCGTTGCTCGGCGGTTTGCCGCTCGCGCTAGGCACTGGCGTCGGTTCAGAATTGCGGCGCCCCTTGGGCATCACCATCGTCGGCGGTCTGATCCTCAGCCAGTTGCTGACGCTTTACACTACGCCAGTCGTCTATCTTGCATTTGACTGGCTGGCCCACCGCTTCGACTTTCATTTTGGCAATCCCACTGAGGAACCCGCCACGGGAGACTGAGCCTTAGCATGAATTTCTCCTCCAACTTCTCCGCGCCTTTCATTCGCCGCCCCGTGGCCACCTCTCTCATCACAATCGCCATTTTCCTCTCGGGTGCCGTGGCCTTCCGCTTCTTGCCCGTTGCACCGCTCCCGCAGGTTGATTTTCCGACCATCTCCGTCGGCGCCAGCCTCCCCGGTGCAAGTCCGGAGACCATGGCTTCCGCTGTCGCCACTCCCCTCGAGCGTCAGTTCGGCCGCATTGCCGGGGTCACCCAGATGACTTCTTCCAGCGGCCTCGGTTCCACCAGCATCACCCTTCAGTTCGATCTCAATCGCGATATCAACGCCGCCGCTCGCGACGTGCAAGCCTCCATCAACGCCGCTCGCAGCCAGCTTCCCGCCGATCTTCCCGGCCAGCCCACCTATCGTAAGGTCAATCCCGCCGATGCTCCAATCATGTTGCTGGCTTTGACCTCAGAAAATATCCCGCCTGCGCAAATCTATGACGCGGCGGATTCCATCCTCGCCCAGAAGCTCGCCCAAGTCGAAGGCGTCGGCCAGGTGTTTACCTGGGGTAGCTCCCGCCCGGCCGTTCGCGTCGAAGTGAACCCCAATCAGCTCAATAGCTATGGGATCAGCTTGGAAACGGTTCGCAAGTCGCTCCAGGGGGCTAACGCAAACCTTGCAAAAGGTTCCGTGTCTGACTCCGCTCGCTCGTGGTCCGTCTCCGATACCGATCAGCTTTTCAAGGCTTACGAGTATCAGCCTCTGATCGTCGCGGGACACGTCGGCGCACCTGTGCGTTTGCGGGACGTCGCCGAGGTCATCGACTCCGTCGAAGACTCGCGCAACATGGGGCTTTTCGGCGGAAAGCCATCCGTTCTTCTCGCCATCTTTCGCCAGCCCGGCGCCAACATGATCGAGACGGTGGACCGCATCACCGCTCTTCTTCCGCGCCTTCGCGCCTCCGTTTCTCCTTCGCTCCAGCTGAGCGTTGCCGTTGATCGCACCACCACCATTCGCGCTTCGGTGCATGACGTGGAGGTCGCGCTCCTCATCTCCATTATCCTGGTCGTTTTCGTCGTTTTTGCATTTCTTCGGAATACCTGGGCCACCATCATTCCCAGTGTCTCCGTCCCTCTGTCCCTCATCGGAACTTTCGGCGTCATGTATCTCTGCCACTACAGCCTGGACAATCTCTCTCTCATGGCCCTCACTATCTCCACCGGCTTCGTTGTTGACGACGCCATCGTCGTCATCGAGAACATCGCGCGCCATATCGAAGCAGGCATGCAGCCCTTTGCCGCCGCCATGAAGGGCGCCAGTGAAATCGGCTTCACCGTCCTTTCCATGAGCACTTCCCTCGTCGCTGTTTTTATCCCCATTTTAATGATGGGCGGGATCGTTGGCCGTCTGTTCCGCGAGTTTGCCGTCGTTCTCAGCGTTGCCATCGGCGTGTCTCTCTTCGTTTCTCTTACCACCACGCCCATGATGTGCGCCCGCTTCCTCCGCCACCAAACGGGCAAACACAATCGCTTTTACCATTTATCAGAAAACGCCTTTGACCGTCTTCACCGGATCTACGATTTCTCTTTGCGCTGGGTTCTTCGCCATCAGCTCTTCATCCTGCTCGTCACCATCGGTACGGTTTGCTTGAATGTGTATCTTTTCTATCAAACCCCCAGCAGCTTTTTCCCGCAGCAAGACACCGGCCGCATCAACGGTACCATTCAGGGCGATCAGGATCTCTCATTCGCCTCCATGTCGAAGAAGATGCGCACTCTCACCGACATTGTTGCTCAGGATCCGGCCGTTGAAAACGTAACCGCGTTCACGGGTGGCGGCAGCGGAGGCAGCACCGCTCGCATGTTCGCTCAACTCAAGCCGCTCGGTGAGCGCAAGCTCAGCGCCGACCGGGTCATCGCCCGCATCCGCTCCAAGACTGCCGGAATTCCCGGCGCCGCTCTGTACTTGCAAGCCGTTCAGGATCTCACCACCGGCGGCCGGGGCAGTGCTGCGCAATACCAATACACACTACAGGCCGATAGTCTTGACGATCTCATGCATTGGGCCCCCATTCTTCAGCAGCGTCTCGCCAAGATTCCGGAGTTGCGCGACCTCAACTCCGACCAACAGATGCACGGTCTGCAAAGCGCCATCGTCATCGATCGCGACACCGCTGGCCGCCTCGGCGTCGATGTCCTCGACATTGACAACACGCTCAGCGACGCCTTTGGTCAGCGACAAGTCTCCAACATTTACAAAGGCTTGAATCAGTATCACGTTGTGCTTGAAGTCGCTCCCCAGTTTCAGCCGGGTCCAGAGGCCCTAAAGTCGGTTTACGTTCCCTCAAGCACCGGAAAACTCGTCCCGCTCAGCGCTTTTGCTCATTACGAGCACTCCAACACTGCTCTTTCCGTCAACCATCAGGGCATCTTCCCGGCAATCACCCTTTCCTTCAATCTAGCCCCTGGCGCTTCTCTGGGCCCGGCCGTTGAACACATTGAAGCCGCACGGCGCCAGCTCGGCGTCCCCTCGTCCGTTCACGCTACGTTTCAGGGCACTGCTCAGGCTTACCAGGATTCGAAAGCCAATCAGCCGGTTTTGATCCTTACCGCTCTCGCCGCCGTTTACATCGTTCTCGGCATTCTTTACGAAAGCTTCATTCATCCCATCACTATTCTTTCCACTATTCCTTCTGCCGGCATCGGTGCGCTTCTCGCAGTCCAGTTCATGAAGTCTGATCTGAATATCATCGCGCTTATCGGCATCATTCTCCTCATCGGCCTCGTCAAGAAGAACGCTATTTTGATGATTGATTTTGCCGTTCAGGTCCAGCGCGAGGGAGGGAAGGATCCGGTTGATGCAATCTACAAGGCTTGCTTGTTACGTTTCCGGCCCATCATGATGACGACCATGGCCGCGCTTCTTGGCGCTATGCCTCTCGCCCTAGGCTCGGGTGTCGGCTCCGAGCTGCGCCGCCCGCTGGGTATCACTATCGTTGGCGGCCTCATTTTCAGCCAGATGCTTACTCTTTTCACCACTCCCGTGGTTTATATCTACCTCGACCGCTTCCAGTCTTGGGTCCAGCGCGTCCGCGCTCGCGGTCAACACACCGCCTCCATCGCCCCCGCGCACTCCGACTAACCCTTCTTCGCCATCGCCTGACTGGACAAAACCTCAACCTGATTCCTTGCCGTTGTAGCGGCCACCTTTTTTCCCCGAGCTTGCCTGCCGCGGGCAGGCAAAAGCGAGGGGCAGGTAGGCCGCATCTTAAGTTTTTTTCTCGTGAAGAATCAGGTCTTTCACGAGCTCCCAATCAATATACCCGTCAAAAACACCAGCACTCCGCCTACAACCACCTGAAACGCCGCCTGCAAGAATGGCGTGTCCATGTATCGGTGCCGCACGTAGCTGATTACTACCAGCTCTACCGCCACAATAATCACCGCAACTAGGATCGCCACATGAAAATTGCTGATCAGGAACGGAAGTGTATGCCCGATTCCTCCCGCTGCTGTCATGAGTCCCGTGATTGCTCCCCGCAACCATGGCGAACCCCGGCCTGTCAGCGATCCGTCGTCCGACTGTGATTCCGCGAATCCCATCGAGATCCCGGCGCCGAGCGATGCCGCCAGGCCAACCAGGAATGCCTTCCAACTACTGTGTGTCGCGAAGGCCGCCGCAAACAGGGGTGCCAGGGTCGAGATCGAACCATCCATCAGCCCCAGAAGCCCTGGTTGCACGATTTGCAGCAGGAACAGTTTGCGGTGGGATTCGTCCTCCCGCGCCCGCGCGTGTTCCGTCAGATGCTTCTCTTCCAGTTCGCCCGCCGTTTGCGTGTGCTTTCTCTCTTCGTCCGCCAGCTTGTTCAACAGTTCCCGTGTGGACGCATCGGTCGTCCTGCTTGCCGCCCGCGCGTAGAACCGGCTCGCCTCCATCTCCATCACTTCTGCTTGTTTCCTGGCCACTTTTACGCCCAGTGGCCGGCCCAGCCACACCGGTTTCCTTTGCAAAAACCCCTTCACGTTTTCCCGCCGGATGAGCGGGATATGTTCCCCAAACCTTTGGCGGAACATCGCCAACAGCCGGTCCCGGTGCACTACCTCCTCCTCGCGCATCTCTTCAAACATTTGGGCCGTCGACGGGTACTCATTCCGCAGCGCATCCGCGAACTCTCCGTAAATTCGTCCGTCTTCTTCCTCTGCGCCGATGGCGATGGCCAGAATTTCCTTTTCCGTCAAATCTTTGAATTTTTTCAGCATTGTCGCCTTCGCCTTACTCCTGTCGGGGAGAAGAATGGCATAAAGCACCCGCTCAAGTCATCTGCGGTTGGACCCCCGACGAAAAACCCAGGGTGGCTGGATGTGCGAACTGACTTGCTTCTATTGACGTAGATGTTCTATGTCGAAGAATTCTGCTACGAAATCTCGATGAATCTTTCGGAACCTCCCCTTAGGACTCCATTGCAGTTTTCCTCAGGATTTCCTGCCCAAACTCCCGATTCGCCTTTCTCTCTTCAGTACTTTCGTACTACCATTCCCGTTTGGCGTCCCAACTCTTGTTTGGGTACGCCTCCTCTATGGGTTTTTTGGTTGTACAGGCCTACTCTTAGTCCAGATGGAAGTTACCCCTTCTGGAAGAGAGTAAGTCATGGCGACTCAAGATCAGATGACCAAGTTTTTACCTAGCGGAGCTGGCAGGACATTTAAGCCCGTCACGAACGAGCGGCGGGGCAGCCGTCGCTGCAAGATTACCCAGCTCATGCGCATTCGCCCCTCCGATCCTGAAAAGGACCACTTCGAGGATCTGCGCGGCACCGTGAGCGTCTCCCGCAGCGGTGTCTATTTCCATTCCAATGAACTCGGTTACGTACTAGGCATGCGCCTCTTCGTTACCCTCCCTTATTCCAACGATCCCATGTCCTTGAGCCGCGAATATCTCGCGGAAGTCGTCCGAATGGACCTGCTCCCTAACGGCCTGCACGGTATAGGCCTGAAAATCCTCATGGAAATGGGGATGCAGCACACCTACTCCTTCTATCCCCCCGCGCAAGGGCGATAGCCTCCCTCGCCAGACGATCTGGCTCTGTTTACATCCTCACGAAAATCGAAAGGCTGGATCAAGAATTATCGGCACCTGCCAAGCAAGCGCCGGAGGCGTGCCACAGTTAGCCCAGCCCGTGAGGGCTGGGTCCGCATATAGGCTAGGCAACCTCCAGCGCCGAAGGTGCGGCACGCTCGGCTAAAACGCAAGAAAGGGCGTCCTGGTTGGTCAGGACGCCCTTTCCCGCGTTTGGGGGGGTTGGGGAGATCTCTTAGCTGGCGCGACTGAAAATCTGCAACGCCTTGTGCCGCAGAACCCCAAGCTGCCGGTTCAGGGGATGCCTACGCGTCAGGAAAGTCAACACCGGCCTGCGCCTTTCGACCAGCCGGTTCATCGCCAGGTTTAACCGCACGTCGCGCCGCGCGAACTTCATGCCTGCTTCGAGGGCGTCCATGGCGTCCTCGCGGCGCCCCGCGGTCGCGAAGACTTCCGCGAGGTTCAAGTACAGCTGCGCCTGGTTGCGCTTCATGCGCACTGCGGAGTCGCACAGTCTCTCTGCCTCGCCCCATTTCTGCTCCGCCCGTGCGATCACTACACCCAGATAGGACATGTAGTAGGGATTGCTCTTATCCAATTCGACGGCCCGCTTCATGTGCGGCAGCGCTTTCTCCGCATAGTCGTCACGCAAGTACGTCAAGCCCTGTTTGAATTCACGGAAGGCTTCCGTGTCCATCATGTGCTCACCTCGCCGGTTTTTTTGGGGTTTTGTTTCGAATCCTGCATATTCAGCTGGGAAGGGAATAGAACTCGAGGGAAAACTGCGGAGCCCTGTGCTGAAGCCGCTGCTCGGGCAAACCGCCGCTGATTGCTCATTCCAAGCCCTGTTCCAGCCATCCACGCGATGCACGGCCGCAATAGGCTGGATACGACGATCAGTGTTGCGTGCGCGGTTCCCATTCGAGTCCTTTGCGAAATTACGCCCTCTTGGCGAAGGAATCTACTGACCCGGAGGACAGTCTTGGGACAGCCGCACTCGCGGAGGAGGCATATTTCGAAGTACAGGAGGGGATTATTTCGTTAGCGCGCGTTTGCAACCGCGTTTCCACACCTCCCAATCTTCCAGCGTCACCGCACACATCGCTTTGGCCGCCTTATGCAGCCATTTCCCGCGTCGCGCTGCCAAGTCGCGCTTCACTCTTGGGATCGCTTGGGGCCTGCTGAAATGCATGTTGGCGGTTTCCCAACCCATGGAATAGAGCAACCGGGCCTCATCGCGGTCTTCTGAAAGGGACGCCAGCTCAATCCGCGAACAATCCGGTGCCAGCCGCCGCACCACCCAGCGCCCGTGGAATCGCACCCATGAATCCGGAACTCGAATCGACCGTCGCACCAGCTCGTCGCAATGGATCTCCGTCGAGTTGGCCTTTTTGGCCCATACCCACGCCGAAGGCCGGATCGCCTTTGCTTCCCGCGCAATCAATGCTCCACGCCACCTGGATACCGCCAGAATCCGGGGGTGCCCCAGGCTTCCCAGCCCGGCAATTCTTTTCTTCAATTGGTACTCAGTCCGGGGAGTGGGGAGCGCCTCTTCCAGCAACTTGCGCACTTCCTCTGGAGGCTTCGCCGTGTACGGCCCCAGGTGCTGCAACTTGTCCCAGAAGCGAACCGGATCCCGCAATTTGCCAAGGGCCAGCAAGCGCAGCCAGCGATGCTCTTCCGCCAAAATAAACGCTTTGCCGCCCGCCGCCAGCGCATCGCGGTAGCCTTCTTCGACCGCTTCGGCGGCCACTCGCCTGGTCAAGGACAGGTGTTCTTCGCCAATTGCCACATACACGCTTGCCGTCAAGCGCACCAGGTCCAGTGCATAAGGTGCCGGCCACGCTTCATCCAGATCGTTCACCCCCCAGATCAGGCGCCCTTCCTCGTCCCGCCAGGTCCCGAAGTTCTCGATGTGCAGATCGCCCACACCCAGCACTGTGGGCGCATCCACCAATTCGCTGCAGACTCCCGGCCAGAGCTGTAGCCACCTGTAGAAGGTGGCCCGGAAAAAAGGGAAGGCCGCCTCCGCCATGCGCTGGTGCTTCAGCGCAAGGTCCTGCTTGATGACTGGAAGTTGCCTCGCCAACCACTGCTCGAAATCTACTGTCGCTTCTACGATGTCCATGGTGCGATTCAAAGATTTTCGATAAGGCTACACCCGCGCAGGCTCTGCCCCCTTGACTCCCCCCTGCACGCGCGCCTCGTAAATCGGAAACTTCGCTGCCAGCTCCGCCACTTGTTTCCGCACCCTCTGTTCCGTTGCCGCGTTCCCGATGTGCTCCAGTACGTCCGCAATCCACGCAGCGATCACTTCCATTTCCGCCTCGCGCATTCCCCGCGTGGTGACCGAAGGGCTCCCCAGCCTTATCCCTCCTCCCTTCATCGGAGGCAGTGGGTCAAACGGTATGGAATTCTTGTTGACTGTGATCCCCGCGCGATCCAGCGCCTTCTCTGCGTCCGTGCCCGTAATCCCGCGGGAATGTACGTCAATCAGGAACAAGTGATTGTCCGTTCCCCCCGACACAATCCGGAATCCGCGTTTGGCAATCGCCCCGGCCATCGCCTTTGCATTGGCCACCACTTGCCTCTGATACTCTTTAAAGCCAGGCTCCATCGCTTCCTGCAAGCACACTGCTTTCGCCGCGATGGTGTGCACCAGCGGCCCGCCCTGGATCCCCGGAAACGTGAGCTTGTCGAGCTCCTTCGCCAGCGCCGCCCTGCACAGCACCAGCCCTCCCCGCGGTCCGCGAAGCGTCTTGTGCGTTGTCGTCGACACGTAATCCGCGTAAGGCACCGGGCTCGGGTGCACTCCCGCCGCCACCAGTCCCGCAATGTGCGCCATGTCCACGAAAAACAGCGCGCCCACTTCCTTCGCGATTTTCCCTATCCTCTCGAAATCGATGATCCGCGAATACGCGCTCGCTCCCGCCACGATCATCTTCGGCTTGTGCTCCCGCGCCAGCTTTTCCAGCTCCTCGTAGTCGATCTGCTCGGTGTCCTGCCGAACACCGTAGGCCACGAACTTGTACATCCGCCCCGAAAAATTCAGTGGATGTCCGTGCGTCAAGTGTCCCCCGTGCGAAAGGTTCATCCCCAGGACAATATCCCCGAACTGCAGCGCCGCCATATACACCGACACGTTGGCCGAAGTCCCCGAATGGCTCTGAACGTTGGCGTGCTCCGCGCCAAAAAGCTGTTTCGCGCGGTCGATGGCCACTTGCTCCACCTTGTCCGCAAATTCACACCCTCCGTAATATCGCCTGCCGGGATACCCCTCAGCGTATTTGTTCGTAAAAATCGACCCCATCGCCTCAAGCACCGCTTCGGAAACCAGGTTTTCCGACGGAATCAGCTCCAATCCTGTCGCCTGCCGCTTCGCTTCTTCCCGCAGCAACGCGGCAATCTTCGGGTCCACGGCGTCCAGCCGTCGGTTCATATGCTCATTCGCTGCTGTGGTCTGGCTCATAGTGCTTCCTCGTTTTCAGCTTCAGCTCGGGTCTTAGCTCGTGCTGCTGGCCAATACTGCTTGGCGATGCCGCTTGTCCACATCGCTCAATCATGCTGCCCGCCCGCTCGTGCCCGCTTGTCCGATTTCGTATGCCTCGCGATTTTATCGGATGCCCAGCACTAAAGCCAATTCCCCTACCGTCCCGAGCGTTGTAGGTGCGACACAAGATTGCGTTTCGCGCAACGATCCGCTCGTTCGCTATGTGAAGATTCGGTCTTCCTCTTAACTTGCTACCCGGTCGCTGGGAGATTATCGCTGCGCAGGATAATTGCAACCCAGGGTAAATAGGCGCTCTATCTGCAACAATAGTTTGGTTTTATTCGTCTACGAATCGCGGCCGCAGACCGTCCCGGGCACTTGCAGGGCCCGCCTTTTTACTCCGAGCGAAGCCGAGGGGTTGAAGTGGGCCGCCACGAGTGCTACGACAAAGACGACCCCTCTTCCTGCCAAACAACTTTCAGAACCGGCGCCGCTAACGTGGAATAACGCCGTTCGTCTATCTCATCGCACCACTATGTCGCCGCACGACCTAGTTGCGTGCCAAGTTTGCGCATCGAAGGAGGCGCGATGAGTCTCGATCATCCTGTTGTTCCGCTGTTCGGACGATTGATGATCACCTACATCTTCGCAACGAGCGGAATCGCGAAGATATTTTCATGGTCCGACAACGTGGCCTACATGAGCACGAGGCACTTGCCGTTGATTCCAGTGCTGCTGGCTGCTGCGTTGGTGATTGAAGTTGCTGGCTCCGTCTGCCTGGTAACTGGATACCAGGCGCGCATCGCGGCCTCTGTCATGTTCTGGTACACGACCGCCGTAACGGTGCTGTTCCACAACTATTGGGCGGCGACTGAAGCAATGGCAGGAATGCAGGAAACGCACTTTCGCAAGAATCTGGCCATCATGGGCGGGTTGCTGATTCTGGCGTACAGCGGGCCGGGAAAATGGGCGCTCGGCCAACGCGCTGATTCGTGAAGCAAATCGGCGAGCGTCCCAGCTGTCGGGTTTACACCTGGGCGGTTGCCCTTGAGCTGCCGATGACTTATCCCTCGTTCCAACGAAATCTATTGCTCTCTCGTCTCTTTGAGGAAGAGAATCCCAAGGAGCGAAGACCACGAATGTCACCTTCACGCTCAGCAATGGTTATTGTGTTGGTCACTGTTTTCGGATGCTCCGGGGCCACAATCGAACACGCCTGGCTTTCGGCGAACCCCTTTGCCTTCCGCCACCCTTGCTGAGGCTTCCGATGGCACCATTGACATCCCGTCGTCGCTCCGTTGTGGCCCCGTTGTTCTCCCACGGGAAACGCCCTCTATCTCTTTTCTCTTCATGCCGTTACGGCACCCTTTACTCCGCAACGAGGGGGGATATACACCCCCCCACCCCTTTTTCGAGGTCTATCATGCTGGAAGCTCTGAATAAAGAAATCGCCAAGTTTGCCCGCGCCTTCCGGATAGTTTTAGCCGGCAATTCTGCCGTAAAGTGGATCTAGCGGCTGCTTTGAGGTACTTCGATGAAATCGTCGATTCAACAACGCGTTGCAGCGGTGGACTGGAAGGAAACGGAGCAATCGCTTTGGGCGCGCGGCTACGCGGTCACTCCTGCACTCCTAACGCCTGAGGAATGTGCTTCGATTTCCGCGCTGTACAAAGACGACAGCCGTTTCCGCAGCCAAATCGCCATGGAGCGGTTTCGCTTCGGGGTAGGTGATTACAAATATTTTGCTTATCCGCTTCCGGAAATTGTCGCCGATTTGCGTGCCAGCGCTTATCCGCATCTTGCCAGAATCGCGAATGGTTGGGCCGAGGCTTTCGGCGACAAGGTATCCCCCTATCCGAAAGACCACTCCGCATTTCTCAAGGTTTGCCACCGCGCGGGACAGACAAAACCCACCCCGCTGATCCTGCATTACGAACAGGGCGGTTACAACTGTCTGCACCAGGACCTTTACGGCGAAGTCAGTTTTCCGCTGCAAATGGTTTTCTTGCTGGGACAACCCGGGCGCGATTGGGAAGGCGGCGAATTTGTTCTCGTGGAACAGCAGCCACGTGCGCAATCGAAGGCGGAAATTGTCGCCGCCGGCGAGGGACAGACGATTGTTTTCACGACGCGCTACCGCCCGGTGAAAGGTTCTCGGGGCTACTATCGCGTGAATCTGCGTCATGGTGTGAGCTGCGTGCACCGTGGGACACGATTTACGCTGGGGATTATTTTCCACGACGCGCAATAAGTTCGCGCGCCGCGGCGGTCGTTCGCCACAATGCTGTCATTGACAAGAGTGCGTTGACTGAAATCGTCGACTGGAATCGTTGACTTGCGCCGACGCGCGGCCTATGATGCCCGCCGCTAAACTGTTATCGTCCCGAGCGTCACGAGGTGTCAACTATGGCCAAAAAAGAAAAACGCGAAGTTCCATCGGCGGCTAAAACGAAATCCGGCTTGACGCGGCGCGATTTGCTCAAAAATGGCGCAACATTCGGCGCTGCAGGTGCTTTGTTGAGCGGTTGCGCTAAGACAAACGCCGTTCCCGACGCGTTGTCGGAATCGAATTTGATTGGCGCTTCCGAACTCTCCGGCGAAACCTTGAGTGCCGAGCGCATCCGGCGTATGAGAGCGCTCTTTGAATTTAACCTGAAACACTTGCAGGTGTTGCGCGAATTCGATCCCGATGAGGAAGAGCCTCTCACTATGTTCCGTGTGTAGCGAAGGAATGGAGAGCGCTTCATGGCTACGAATAATCCGTATAACCTGACGATTACCGAAGCGGGGCCGCTCTTGCGCGCGAAGAGTCTCTCTCCTGTGGAGTTGACCAAGTCGCATCTCGATCGAATCGAAGCTCTCAATCCCTCGGTCAATGCCTTCATCACCGTGCTGAAGGACGAAGCTCTCTCGCAAGCGCAAACCGCGGAAAAAGAAATTGCCGCGGGGCATTATCGCGGCGCGCTGCATGGAATTCCCATCGCCGTGAAAGACATCTTCGCCACTAACGGCCACTTGACGACGTGCGGCTCGAAAATCCTCAAGGACAACGTCACGCATTACGACGCAACTGCCGTCGCTCGCCTGAAGCAAGCAGGGTGCATCTTGCTCGGAAAATTAACCCTGTCGGAATTTGCTTTCGGTGACGATGTGAATCCGCTGACCGGAAAACGCCCGACGCGCAATCCGTGGAATCTGGAGCGATCCGTTTCCGGCTCGAGCAGCGGGTCTGGCGCCGCCGTTTGCGCTTCGTTCTGTGCGGGCGCGCTCGGAACGGATACGGGTGGATCAATTCGCCTGCCATCGGGCTACTGCGGGATCGTCGGCATGAAACCCACGTACGGCCGAGTCAGCCGGTACGGTGTGACGCCGCTGGCGTGGTCGCTCGACAATGCGGGGCCGATGACTCGATCGGTCGAGGACAACGCAATCATGCTGGGCGTGATCGCGGGAGCAGATCCGGCGGACCGCATGTGCTCCGACAAGCCGGTGCCGGATTACCGGAAAGGTTTACGCGCGGGAGTGAAAGGTTTGCGGATCGGTCTGCCAAAAAGTTATTTTCTGGAATATTCCACACGCGATGTGGCGGATGCGGTGCGCGAGGCGGCGAAGACGTTGGAAAAACAAGGCGCGACTGTGAGCGAAGTGGATTTGCCCCACTTGAAGTACGCGTTGGGGGTGGAACTTGCTATTATTTTTGGCGAGCCGCTCGCTTACCACTCGAAATACATTCGCCAGGGAAAATTCGACTTGTACACGGATACCAACAAGGCGCAGTGGGACGCGGCGCGCTACGTGAGCGCCGCGGACTATGTGCAAGCGCAGCGCGTGCGGTGCTACATCATTCGGGACTTTGAAAAAGCCTACGAGCAAGTGGATGTGATCTTCGCGCCCTCAACAGGTGTAGAAGCCAATCCCATCCAGGAAGACGTGTTGACCGACCGCGCTCCCATGAGGGAAGTGCCGGCGGGCAACATCACGCTCTGGGAAATTCTTTGGCGCATGCCCTCGCCCGGCAATCTCTCAGGTGTGCCGGCGTTGGCCTTGCCGTGCGGGTTTTCGGCGGCGGGGCTGCCGCTGGGTTTGCAGATCATGGGGCGGCATTGGGATGAAGCGACGGTCTATCGCGTTGGCGCTGCCTACGAACAGGCCACGGACTGGCACACGCGGCGGCCAGCGATTTCCCCGAAGGCCTGAAGCGCAACCGCTTGACAGGGGTTCGCGTCGAACAAGAATAGCGCCACGGGGCTTCGCGATGATTTTTCAGAGCTTACGGGCGACATAAGTGCTGATGCCATACGATTTTCGCAAGATTTGCGCGGTCTCAATAGCCGGCCAAAGCATTTTGTCGATAACGGATATTGGAGAGTAAGCGAAATATTTCAGCGAAGCGTGCACTCCGCGCCGGAGATTATGGCGGGCGCGAAACTCGCGCGCCGTCAGTGGTACATCAGCGAAGGAGAACTTTTGCCATTTGACGTGCCTGTGCAACATGAAGTTCAGCCAATTGATGGGCGCGAGTTTATAGATGTTTCGGCCGTTGTCCTCCCGCTGCAGCGCGAAGCCGGTTACATCGAGATATCGGCGAACCGTCTTTCGAGTGAAGAAATATAAGTGGCGGGGCACGTCTTCGCAAAAAAGATAACGCGAAGCCACGCTCTCGAAATTTGTGACGAGAAAAACGAATAAGCCGCCTTTTTTGATTACGGTTGCGGCCTTGCGAAAATAGGCCATCGGATCGTGGACGTGCTCGAGCACGGCCCACGCGGTGACCGCGTCGTAGGTGGGTTCGTTCACCGCGATGTTCTGGAATTCCTGGGTATGCACGCGAAAATCGTGGACGCGCTGCGAGGACTCGGAAATTTCAACGCCCTCGACGAGCCATCCGCGCGCGGCCATGAACCGGGGAAAATCCCCGTTGGCGCAACCCACGTCCAATAAGCGCCGCCCATTTTTGCCGTTTTCCACGGCGCGCAAATATTTTGCTTCTTCCGCAAAACGTCGCCGGAGATAGCGATCATGGCTATGTGTGGCGGGCTGTGCGAAATACTCGGGCGGATAAAATTTTTGAATTTCCGCCATGGAAGGCCGTGGACTTACAAAGCCCAGGCCACACTCATCGCATTCCACAATTTTAAAAAGTTCTTGGGGAAAGAAGTGCCGGTCGGGCATTTCATAAACGAAAGTGTGCCGGTTCGAACCGCACAAATTGCAAGGGACAATCTCCACGGTCGAGGATTGTACATAAGCACGTCGAACAGCGTCCACCAGGTTCGCGGAAGCGATAATTCCTCCTTTGTCGAAAAAGTGAAGTTGCAAAAACGCGGGCACCGCTTGCAAGCTGATACGCATGCCGGAACTGCCGGATATCGTCGCCTACCTTTTCGCGCTCGAATCACGCATCGTCGGGCAGCCGCTCGAGCGAGTGCGGCTGGCGAGCCCTTTTCTGCTTCGAACGGCGCTACCGCCAATTACGAATGTGGAGGGCCGGGTCGTGCGCGAATTGCGGCGAATCGGCAAGCGAATCGCGATTGGAGTGGAGGGCGACCTCTGGCTGGTGCTGCACTTGATGATTGCCGGCAGGTTGCACTGGCGTCCTCCTAAGGCAAAGCTGGTGGGCAGGCAGAATCTGGCAGCATTCGATTTTCCTAACGGCTCGCTTGTGCTGACCGAAGCGGGAACAAAGCGCCGCGCCTCGCTGCATGTATTGAGTGGCGAGGAAGGCTTGCGTTCGGTCGACCCCGGAGGAATCGAAATCTTCACGAGCGATCTTAGCGCGTTTCGCGACACCCTCACGGAAGAAAACCGCACCCTCAAGAGGGCTCTTACCGATCCGCGCCTGGTCAGTGGGATCGGCAACGCGTATTCGGATGAAATCCTGCACGCGGCACAACTGTCGCCGGTCAGGCTCACGCACAGGCTGGAGCCGCAGGAGTGGGAAAGGCTGTTCGCTGCGACGCGACGTACTCTCGCGCTCTGGATAGACCGACTTCGCGCAGAAGCGGAGGCGAACTTTCCTGAAAAGGTTACCGCATTTCGCAAGGGAATGGCGGTTCACGGACGCTATGGAGAGCCTTGCCCGAGATGCGGAGAAAAGATTCAGCGGATTCGCTACGCGGACAACGAGACAAACTATTGTGCTCGGTGCCAGACAAGGGGAAGGGTTCTTGCTGATCGCGGTTTGTCCCGTTTATTGGGATCGGACTGGCCGCGCACGCTTGAGGAACTTGAGGCTCTCAAGCGGCGGTAATGGAGAAAACCTTGCAGCAATAAATTGCTGCTCACGGGAAGATGCCTAGCCGCCGCGAGAAGGGAAGTGGGTCAGTTTCCGGTTCCAGCCTTTACCAGCATTGCGGCCAATTAACCTGCAAGCTTTGCCCATGCGGGTTTTCAGTAACGAGGTCTGATGGCTTGACGGGCGTGCTCAAGGGAGGTGTAATCTGGACTATCGAATAGAGGTAGTGCTTCCGTGGACGCAAAGACGCATTGGGAAAAGGTCTACACGACCAAGGCACCCGAATCGGTCAGCTGGTATCGCGCACACCTGGAAACGTCCCTTGCACTGATCGAGCGAGCCGCAGTTGCACGCTCATCCTCCATCATTGACATTGGTGGCGGCGAATCGACGCTCGTTGACGATCTTCTTCTTCGCGGATACAAGAACCTCACCGTGCTGGATGTCTCGCAGACCGCAATCGAAGTCACAAAAAAGCGGTTGGGTTCGGCTGCGGAGCAGGCGCGTTGGTTGGTCGGTGATATCCTCAAAATCGAGCTGGAACCGTGCGCCTACGACCTCTGGCATGACCGGGCGGTATTCCATTTTCTTACGACACCAGAGCGACGTATTGCCTACGTTCAGCAGGTTATCCGCGCTGTCAAGCCAGGCGGCCACGTGATTGTCAGCACATTTGGACCTGAAGGCCCTACGAAATGCAGTGGGCTCGAAGTGATGCGCTATGGCGCGGAATCGCTGCACGGCGAGTTTGGCGGCCGCTTCCGCTTGGTGGAGAGTTCCAAGGAACTGCACGAAACACCATTTGGTTCCACGCAGCAATTCCTATACTGCTACTGCCGGCTCGACTAAAGCCTCGCACACTCGGCGGTGATGGCTCGACCTGCGCGCATCACATGAAGGAGGGGCGCCTTACCAATACTTCTTGATGCGACGCGTCAAATAAAAAGGTTCGTCCGTCGAACTCATCGCGATTTCGTACATCGAGGACGAAGAATTTGTCTCGACGTTCCAGCCGTTCGAGAAGGTCTCCCACAGTCCAGACTTCAATCGGTTCCCTCACCGGCACGATACCTACTTAGGCTGGGGGACGATCCGCAGATAAGGCCGAGGCGCCTTCCATCCCTCGGGATACTTTTGTTTGGCCTCTTCATCGGAAACCGCTGGCAGGATGATCACATCGTCTCCCTGTTTCCAATTCACCGGCGTGGCCACCTTGTGTTTGGCTGTGAGTTGCATTGAATCAACCACGCGCAGCACTTCGTCGAAGTTGCGGCCAGTGCTCATGGGGTAGCTAAGCATCAGTTTGATTTTCTTGTCCGGGCCCACCACGAATACCGTGCGCACCGCGGCATTGTCCGCTGCTGTGCGTCCCTCGGAGGTATGCCCGCTCTCCGCTGGCAGCATGTTGTAAAGCTTGGCTACCTTGAGTTCCGGGTCCCCGATCATCGGGTATTTCACCTTGTGGCCCTGGGTCTCTTCGATGTCCACGGCCCACTTGTTGTGATTACTTACCGGGTCCACACTCAGCCCGATGACCTTACAATTTCGCTTCTCGAATTCCGGTTGCAATCCGGCCATGTAACCCAGCTCCGTGGTGCAAACCGGCGTAAAGTCCTTGGGGTGCGAAAACAGGATGGCCCAGCCGCTGCCGATCCATTCGTGAAAGTTGATCGTGCCCTGCGAAGTCTCGGCGGTGAAATTGGGCGCTTCGTCATTTATTCGCAACATGGTTCGTCTCCTGGTGTCGTGCTCGCCAGGCTGCCTCTTTGACCGAGTGTTCTAGCCAAGTTCTTGGAGCTCTGGAGAGTGCAAGTGAGTGGGAGGGAGTATAAGATAATTTGACATTGCAAAGCCAGCGGCGGATGCCCGATAAACGCTAATGATTAATCGGACGTGCGTTTTCACCGAAACGTAAAATTCGACAGGAGGTTCCGCGCGCGTTCGATTAATCCGTTTGAAGGTGGCCGCTGGCGATTGCGGGGGATGCGGACGAAGGGCTGGACGCGGTCTAACGGCCATGGGAATTGAATCCTTTTTCGTTTGCAGCCTATTGATTTTGCAGGGCTTAGGAAAATCAGAGAAAAGCGAAAATCACAGTTAAAAGCGCTACCTTGGGGCATGACGTGGGGAGCATAGCACGCGAAGCGTCCGCCGCGCCAGCGCACCCGTTCTAACGGTTCTAACGGGGCATTATCGGAAATAGAGACGCTACTACCAGAGGACGTTCGTTGACTTGGCTGCCCGGTCAAAATAAGATGTGCGGCACATGGCCGGCACGGACGCGCTCATTGGAAAGACATTTTCGCACTACCGTATCGTCGAACGGCTTGGCGGCGGTGGGATGGGCGTCGTGTACAAGGCGGAAGACACGCGCCTCGACCGTGCTGTAGCCATCAAATTCCTTCCGGAAGACCTGGCCAGTGATCCGGCAGCCATCGAACGTTTTCGCCGGGAAGCCAAAGCCGCCTCCGCACTGAATCATCCCAGCATCTGTACGATCTACGACATTGGCGAGGACGCTGGCGATCGCTTCATCGCGATGGAGTACCTCGATGGCGTCACATTGAAGCATTGCATTGCGGGAAAGCCAACGGAGATTGAAGTCCTTCTAGGTCTGGCGATTGAGATCGCCGATGCGCTGGATGCGGCGCATTCCGAGGGAATCGTTCACCGCGACATTAAGCCTGCAAATATTTTCATTACCAAACGCGGCCACGCGAAAATTCTTGATTTTGGACTGGCAAAAGTTGCAACTTCCTCGAGACCCAGCGGAAAGATTAACTTCATGAGCAGCTCCATGGAAACCGTGGGAGTGGACACGAACCAGCTCACGAGCCCCGGCACTTCGCTGGGCACGGTTGCATATATGTCTCCGGAGCAGGTGCGGGGAAAGGAACTGGACGCGCGCACGGACCTTTTCTCATTTGGTGTGGTGCTCTATGAAATGGCCACGGGACAGTTGCCGTTTCGGGGAGACACCTCGGGTCTCATTTTTGAGGCCATCCTGAACCGTCCGGTGGTTTCGCCGATTCGTCTGAATCCGGAACTCCCAGCGAAAATTGAAGCGCTATTGCAGAAGGCTTTGGATAAGGACCGCAACCTTCGGTACCAATCTGCGGCGGAGCTGCGGACCGACCTGATGCGGCTGAAACGTGAAGTGGAATCGGGCTCGAGTCCCAGCGCGTTTACCGGGATACCGGCAGTGGACCCGCGGCGATCTGGAGCGATTGGGTCAGCGGCATCGTCTGCGGCTGTTTCCGCGCAGGTTTCGTCGGCGGTTGCGCAGGCGCCAGCAAGTTCGCGGAAGAGGCTTGCCTGGGTTGTCGGATCCTTGGCTCTCGTGCTGGTCGCCGCCGGAGTGTTTTTCTTTTTCACGCGCCATGCGCGGGCACTTACGGACAAAGACACTGTCGTGCTTTCGGAATTCGTAAACACGACTGGAGATTCCGTTTTCGACGGCACGTTGAAGCAGGCGCTGGCGGTGCAACTGGATCAATCGCCGTATCTGAATTTGTTGCCGGACTCAAAAGTGCAGGAAGCGCTGCGTTTCATGGGCCGGCGCGCGGACGAAAGAATCACCAGGGACATGGCGCGGGAGATTTCGCAGCGCGAAAACGCCAAGGCTATTATCGCTGGATCGATCACCGAACTCGGCAGCCATTACGTGATAACAGTCGAGGCCAGCAACGCGCAGACGGGTGATTCGATCGCGCGCGAGCAGGTGGAAGCCAATGCCAAAGAGGAAGTCCTCAAGTCGCTGGACAAGGCCGCGTCGGGTCTACGGCAGAAACTAGGCGAATCGCTGGCGTCGGTGCAGCAATTTGCAACGCCCCTGGAGCAGGCCACAACATCGTCGCTGGAGGCGCTGAAGGAATACAGCGTCGGAGCTGCCTTTCACAACGGATTGGAAGATCCACCGTCGGTGCCGCATTACAAGCGAGCAATCGAGCTAGATGGGAATTTCGCGATGGCGTACGCGGGTCTCGGCGTCGTCGATTCGAACATGGGCTCACGAAAGGAAGCGACCGAGAATCTGAAAAAAGCGTACGACCTGCGGGAAAGAGCGAGCGAACGGGAGAAGTTGTACATCGTCGGTCATTACTACGACATTGTGACCGGAGATTATGAGAAGGCTGAAGAACTTTATCAGCAGTGGATTCGATTGTACCCGCGGGACAGCAGGCCACTGTCGAATCTCGCCTTGAATTACTCGAGGCTAGGTGAATACGAAAAGACGCTGGCCACAGCGACGGAAAATCTGCGCATTGTCCCGGACGATGTTTACGGCTTCCAGAATCAGATGGAAGCGTACATGTGTATGAACCGCTTTGATGAGGCCAAGGCGGTTGCGGAGAGCGCTATCTCCAAGAAGAAGGATAGCTTTCCGATTCATCTCTTTCTCTTTCACCTTGCTGCGATGCAGAATGATGAGGCGGCGATGCAGCGCGAAAGGGATTGGGGGGCAGGCAAGCCGACCGAGGCTTTCTTTGCGGTCCGCGCGGCCGCCTATCAGGATTCGCTCGGCAAGATCAAACGTTCGCTGGAAACCTCGCAGCGAGCGATTGAACTAGCGAAGAAATACGGCCTCAATGGAATTCTCACCAATATTATGGGTCAGATGGCTATCCGAGATGGATTTCACGAAATTGCAGAGAGCGCACGGCAGAAAGCGACAAACCTGTTATCGATGTCTGGCGAAGGCATCTCGAAGGGCATCGCGGCATTGGCGCTTGCGCAAAGCGGTGATGCGGCGCAGGCGGAGAAATTAATCAGTGAACTGAACCGGGAGTCTCCGGATGATGTGCAGATCAAATATTCGTACTCCCCAGCAGTACAGGCACTGAACCTTCTCCATCGCAATAGGCCGGCGGAGGCGATTGCGGCGCTGGAACCCGCGCGGAAGTACGAAATGGGTTTTCCCACCGGCAATACGGCGTATTTAGTGATGTACGTTCGCGGAATGGCGTATCTTGCCGCGCGTGACGGCAATAAGGCCGAGGCAGAATTCCAGAAAATTCTGGACCACCGCGGATTGAATACCCTCAGCGTGTTTCTCCCGCTGTCGCAGCTGAATCTGGCTCGTGCTTATACGCTGCAGGGAGCCACAGCCAAGGCGCGCACGGCGTATCAAGATTTCTTCTCCACCTGGAAAGATGCCGACCCTGACATTCCAATTTTTCTCGCCGCCAAATCCGAATCCGCAAAGCTGAAATAGCCGAAACCGACCGGCTACCGCGATGGAGCGTTCGTTGACAGTGCTGGACGCGTCCGATACGCTTTAGAGTTTACTTGACAGAATTTTTTCGGACCGAGGAGAACGGACCAACCGCCGTATGGCTGATGAAAAACTACCGACCCGCGCCGCAGATTTTTCCGAGTGGTACAACCAGCTCGTATTGAAGGCGCAACTCGCGGATTACGCGCCGGTGCGCGGGTGCATGATCGTGCGCCCCTACGGCTGGGCGCTTTGGGAAAACATCCAGCAGGCGCTGGACCGGCGCTTTAAGGCCACCGGCCACCAGAACGTGGCGTTTCCGCTGCTGATTCCGCGGAGCTTCATTGATAAGGAAAAGCATCACGTCGAGGGATTCTCTCCCGAATTGGCAGTGGTGACCGTGGGCGGCGGCGAGGAGCTGGCGGAACCTCTGGTGATTCGTCCAACCTCAGAAACGATCATCGGCCACATGTGGTCGAAATGGATTCAGTCCTACCGCGACCTGCCCGTGCTGATGAACCAGTGGAACAGCGTGGTGCGGTGGGAACTGCGGACGAAACTTTTTTTGCGCACGCTGGAGTTTTTCTGGCAAGAAGGCCACACCGCGCACGCCACGCGGGAAGAAGCGGAAGCGGAAACGCTCCAGATGCTTGATATTTACGCAGATTTTGCGATAAATGACGCCGCAATTCCCGTAATCCGTGGGAAAAAATCGGACGCCGAAAAATTTGCAGGCGCGGATGTTACCTACTCGATCGAAGCGATGATGGGCGACGGGAAAGCGCTGCAGTCTGGGACGTCGCATTTCCTGGGGCAGAACTTCGCGCAAGCCTTTGAGGTGAAGTATCTCGACCAGAATGGACAATTGCAACATTGCTGGACGACCTCGTGGGGACTCTCGACTCGTGTGGTCGGGGCGATCATCATGGTGCACGGCGATGACCAAGGGCTGGTGCTGCCGCCGAAGCTCGCGCCGTTCCAGGCGGTGATCGTGCCAATCTTCAAGACTGAGGAAGAGAAGACCCTGGTCACGGACACAGCGCGCAAGCTGAAGGCCGAGCTGGTCAAAGTGAACATTCGGGTGACCCTTGACGAACGGGAAGGAACAAGCCCGGGGTGGAAATTCAATGATTGGGAGATGCGCGGCGTGCCGGTACGGGTGGAGTTGGGTCCCAAGGACGTTGCCAAGCAAGCCGCTGTGTTGGCTCGGCGCGACCGTCCGGGCAGGGAAGGAAAAATCAGCGCGGCTCTCGCCGATCTGCCTGTCACCGTCGGAAAGCTGCTGGCCGATATTCAGCAAGCGATGCACGACAAGGCGCTGGCGTTTCGCAAGTCCAGCACGCACGAAGCGAAGACGTACGATGAGCTGAAGAAGGCGGTCGAAACGGGCTTCGCGCTGTCGTTCTGGTGCGGGAGCGAGGAGTGCGAAGCTAAAATTAAAGAAGAGACGCGCGCCACCATGCGGTGTATTCCTCTTGAGCAGTCCGGTGGAGCCGGCACGTGTGTTACGTGCGGACAGCCCGCGAAGGCCCAGGCCATTTTTGCGCGGGCGTATTAGAAGGCTAGACAGGTTGCTAAGAATTTGATTCGAAGAAGCTCCTTTCGATTGCTCGCGAAGAGCATCCGAACATTACGCATCTGAAAGAGTTGAGGTTGAGATTCTTCGGGCATCCGCGCCGGATGCCCTCAGAATGACAAGTTTGGCTGTTGGGGCAAGCGGAAAGCCGTGCCCTGACGAAAAACAGCGACTGCCGCACTGGCTCCATTCAGGGGCCGGTGAGAGGCCTTTAGGGATCTCTGCAGGTCGACCCAGGAGTACAGAAGCGAAGTCCGGCCCATCCGGCCCGTTCCTTTCCGGGAACATCCCTTCTTTGTGATTCTCGACAGCCGTGGGCCGAGGGTGTTAGCGTGAGTTCATAGAGAAGTCATGCAGGCCGCCCTGCGCCAAGCGGGTAAAATGGCCGGGCGGTAATCGGAAGGGAACTACGTGCTGCTGGAACATCATCGCGGCTTTAAATTATTGAGGACCACCGGTCGGTCCGAACGGGGTGGGGGAAAACTCAAGGCCATCCTGTACACGGCGGTCTTCGCGTTCCTGATCTACTCAGCGGTAAAAATACTGCCTCCCTATATATCCAACTATCAGATTGCGGACAAAATGCAGGAAACGGCGCGATTCGCCGTGGTCAACCGGTACGACGAGGAAAAGGTGCGAGACGTCATTTTCAAGGAAATTCAGGATCTCGAAATTCCCGTCAAACGGGAGGAAATCAAGGTGGTCGTTAACCCTTCGGAGGTAAAGATCAACCTGGACTACTCGGTGCCGATCGACCTGCTTGTTTATCACTTCGATCTTCACTTCACGCCGTCGAGCGTGAATAAGTCTCTCACATAGATTGGGGCCTTCTTCCTGGCACGCCATGGGGCAGGGGGCAGGGCGGTTCAGGAATAAGGAAAGAGTGCGCCGGCAACCGCTTAGCCGCGAATGGCGTCTTTCCTAGTGTAGGGTCTTGCGAGAGAATGAAAGCCTAGCCCTCGGGAGCGTTGTTTGCGCATCCGCATCGAAAAAGGATTCTGGACATCCAAGTTCGGCCTAACGGTTCTAGGAATTGCGTTCGCTTGCTTCCTTTGCATGGCGGGCGTCTTTACGTGGTATTACGTCAAGTATTCGCGAATGATCGACGCGCGGCTTTCCGGCCACGTGCTGCAAAACACCACGCAGATCTTCTCCGCGCCGGAGCACATCTCCGTGGGCCAGGCGTGGAGCCCGGAGGATCTTGCTACCTATCTAACTCGCGTGGGCTACCGGCCGCAGGCTGACGAAGGCGCACTAGGCCAATACACCGTGCGAAACAATGCCGTGGACGTGCGGCCATCCAAACTTTCCTATTTTGCCGGCGCCAACGCCCTCTCGGTGCAATTCGGCAACAAGACTATCCGATCTATCCGGCCGCTGGCGGGAGGAACCGAGCTCGGCACGGCGGAAATCGAGCCGGAACTCATTACCAATCTATTCGACAGCGCCCGCGAAAAGCGGAGGCCCGTGCGGTATGAAGATCTGCCTCCCGTCCTTGTGCACGCCGTACTTTCCGCTGAAGACAAACGGTTTTTCGAGCATCCAGGATTCGACTTCATCCGCATTTTTGGGGCAGCCTGGGCGGATCTGCGGCATAGCGCACATCTGCAGGGAGCGAGCACCATCACCATGCAAGTTGCGCGGACTTTTTTTCTTTCACCCGAGCGGACCTGGAAGCGCAAGCTTGCCGAAGCGATGGTATCACTGGAGCTGGAGCAGCGCTTTTCGAAGCAGCAGATCTTCGAGCTGTATGCGAATGAGGTTTATCTGGGAAATCGTGGGAGCTTCGGGATTCGCGGCTTCTCAGAAGCCAGCGTGGCGTATTTCGGCAAAGATTTGCGCGAACTCACCCTTCCCGAATGTGCATTTCTCGGCGGTCTGATTCGGGCCCCGAATTATTACTCTTCAGCTGACCGGCATCCCGAGCGCGGGGTGCAGGCGCGCGACCGGGTATTGGCGCAAATGCTCGAGAATAAGTACGCCACGGAAGAAGAAGTGCAAGAGGCGAAGCGCAAACCGCTGAAAATCGTGCGCGCGTCCGTAACCGGGAGTGAAGCGCCTTATTTCGTGGACATGGTCAAGGATCATCTTCTCGACAAGTATTCGGAAACAGAGCTCCTGAGCCAAAATTTCCGCGTGTACACGACGTTAGATCCGGCGCTGCAGCGGGCGGCAGCGGCGGCAGTGGAGGCCGGCATGAAGAATGTCGACCTGCTGCTTTCCAAACGGTATGAGAAATGGCGGCGGGAGCTGGCTAAGAAGGGAAGTGACGAGCCCATTCCGCAGGCGCAGGTGGCCTTGGTGGCGCTGGATCCGCGAACGGGAGAGATCAAGGCAGTGATCGGGGGAAGGGACTACGGATTCAGCCAGCTGAATCACGCGCTGGCGCACCGCCAGCCAGGTTCGGTTTTCAAGCCATTTGTCTATGCGGCCGCATTCGCAAACGCCGTCGACGGGGTTCAGCCGATCATAACGCCCGCGACGACGGTAGATGACGAACCAACAACGTTTGAGTTCGACGGCACGGAATACACGCCCAACAATTACGGCGAAAAATTCATGGGCAAGATCACGGTGCGCGACGCGCTGACCAATTCATTGAATGTGGCCACGGTGAAAGTGGCGGAACTTATAGGCTACGGCCGGGTCGTGCAAATCGCGCGTCAGATGGGTTTGGGAACGAACATAAGGGCGACGCCGGCGGTAGCACTGGGAGCCTACGAGATGACGCCGGTCGACGTGGCGGCGGGTTACACGACTTTCGCGACGGTCGGCACGCGCGCCGAGCCGGAGTTTCTGCACGAGGTTGTGGGCGCCAACGGGACGATGCTTGAGAAATTCACGCCGCAAACACACGCGACGCTGGATCCGCGTGTCGCCTATCTGGTTGACAGCGTTTTGAAAGATGTGCTCAATCGCGGCACGGGCGCCGGCGTGCGCGCGCGAGGGTTTACACTTCCGGCTGCGGGAAAGACCGGCACTTCGCGCGACGGCTGGTTTTCGGGATTCACGTCCAATCTTCTTTGCGTGATCTGGATAGGGTTCGATGACAACCGCGACCTTGGGCTGGCCGGAGGCGCGGCTGCGGCGCCGATCTGGGCTGACTTCATGATTCGAGCCACGGCTATGCCTACCTATCGCGACGTGAGGGATTTTTCGATGCCCGAGGGGGTGCAGTCGGTTTTGATCGACCCCGAATCGCTGGAGCTCGCGACAGCAAACTGCCCCACGACACGGGAAGAAGTCTACGTATCGGGATCCGCACCGACACAATTCTGCGAGCTGCATGGTGGACAAAGTTTGCAGTCGTCAACTGGTTCTTGGCTTTCTCGAATCTTCGGCGGGGGCCAGCCGAAGCAGCCGCAGTCAACGGCCGACGGGCAACCGGTGACAGGCACGAACGCTCCGCCGGAGCAGCAGGCTCAGCCCAATGGCCAACAACTGGCCGACCCGACCGCCAGCAAGAAAAAGAACCCATTACAGAAGATTTTTGGTATCTTTGGAGACAAGAAGAAGGATTCCGACAGGGTGAAGCCAAAGCCGGAGAAGGGAGACTCGCCATGAGGCAAGATTGTGTGGCGATAGTTGTTGGTTTTTTCCTCCTGACCCTCGCAGTTCCCTCCAACGGTCAGAACCCCAGCGAAGAAAGAGAAAACGCGTTTGTGCCGCGTAGCCTGCAGTCGCCATCGCAAGCGGAATCGGGGCCCGTGATCGTTGTGCGTCCGGACCTTGGTGACGAACAAATGGGAGATCTCCACATGGCCCGCAAAGAGTACCGCGAGGCGGCGGAGGTCTACAAGAAGCTGTCCAGTCAGGAGCCTCGCAATCCGGTGTATTTGAACAAGCTGGGAATCGCGCTGCACCAGCAGACCGCGCTGAACGCGGCACTAAAGTATTACGAGCGCGCGGTGAAGGTAGATCCGCTTTATGCCGATGCCGAAAACAATATCGGAACAATCTGGTACCAACGGAAGAAGTACGGCAAGGCCATAAAGGCCTACGAGAAGGCCATTGCGATTCGCAACGACATGGCGGTGCTCTATAGCAACTTGGGGTACGCGTACTTCGGCGAGAAGAAGTACGAGGAAGCAATCAGGTCATTCCGTCAGGCGCTGGCCATCGATCCGCAGCTGTTCGAGCATAATTCGAGCCGCAGCGGTTCGCTGCTCCAGGACCGCTCCGTTGGAGACCGGGGGCGCTTTTACTTTCTGCTGGCAAAGTCTTTTGCCCAGGCAGGGAATGTGGATCGCTGCCTGTTGTATCTGCGCAAAGCGAAAGACGAAGGGTACAAATCGCTCTCCGACGTGAAGAAGGATCCGGCGTTTTCCGCGGTACTGAAGCTTCCGGCGCTGGAAGAAATTCTTGCGCCAAAACCTGAGGAACCTGCGCAACAACTATAAGCCGGGAAGGGTTCCGGATTCGCTCGCAATTTCGGGCTCTTACGTCAAATGATAGTGAGAGAACGCAAAAGCTTTCTTGTAGCGCGCCCGTGTACCTGCCGCCTCTGTTACAATGCGAGACAGAATGGCGCAGAACGATTTCATCCGATCCCTGACTGTCCTGTTGTGCTCGATAGGCTTTACCAGCGGGGCATGCGGAACCGCCCAGGCGGTACCCCGTAACTCCCAGGCCAACGGCTCCACTTCCCAACAAGGTATCTATCTCGTTTTTCCCTTTGAAAACGCGGGCGCCTCACCGCGGCTCGACTGGCTAGGCGAAGGACTCGAGGAGTTGACCATCCAGCGGCTATTCGCGGCGGGCCAGCAAGTGTATTCGCATGCGGGGCGAGCCAGCGAAATGGATCGCTATGGTTTGCCCGCGAACGCGAAATTGAGCCGGGCGGCCATGCTGCACATCGCGGATGAACTTGACGCGGATTTCGTGATCTTTGGAAGCTTCGCTTCCGATGGCCCGAATCTTACCGTCGAAGCGCGCACTCTCCGCGTGAATGTCCTGAGCGATCATACGGCGACCAATGCGAAAGCGCTGCTTGCACCGGCGCGGGAAAGCGGGCCGCTCAGTTCGCTGATGGATCTGCATCTCCGGCTGGTCTGGCGGCTGATCTCGACGAACGATCCATCGTACCGGTTAAATCTCGCGGAATTTGCGAAAGCCGAAAGGCCCTTGCGGCTGGACGCGTTCGAACATTACATACGCGGCTTGCTTTCATCCGAAGACGAAGGACGCTTGCGCGAACTGCGGGAAGCTGCGAGGCTCGAGCCCGAGTGGCCCGATCCGGACTTCGCGCTGGGCCAGGCGTATTACTTGCGGCGGGACTGCAATTCGGCGATACCCTGGTTCGCGAGGGTACCGAATTCGCATCAGCGGCATTTCGAAGCGATTTTTGCCACAGGCGTTTGCCGCTTGCTGCTGAATCAACCTGACCGGGCGGAAGAGGTCTTTGCCGCGCTGCAAACCTCTCCAAAGAACAGCGCCGCGCGTGAAGGCGCGGCAGGCAACGCAATTTCGAATGTGGAGATGCCGGAGATTCTGAATGATCTGGCCATCGCGCGAGTACGGCAAGGAAAGGCCGGGCCGGCGCTGGGCGATTTGCAGCGGGCGACAAAGCTTGATCCCGACGATGACGACTATCCGTTCAATCTGGGTTTGCTGGCTTTACGCGCAAAGGACTTTGCCGGGGCCGCCGATTATTTTCACGAGGCTTCGCAGCGGTCGCCGGAAAATCAGGAAGACCGGGCGATGCTGATTCTGTCGCTGGAAAAGGATGGGAAAAAAGAGGAAGCGGACCAGGAGCGCAAGATGGCCAAAGAGACGCTTGGGAGCGATGCGCTGCCGGTGATTCGGCTGGAGGCGAGCCCGAAGACAAACGTCAAGACGCATAGCAAGTCGCGTAAGAAGACACAACCGCAATCAGAGGAGCAAGGTGATGCGCTGACCCGGTACGAACGATTAAAGACGCAACTGGATACGATTGCCCTGCGGCTCGAGATCGAAACGCCCGAAACAGTCGCGGGCGCCGCGGCGAATGACACTACTGCCGACACTCCTGCAAATCACGTGCGGCGCGGCCGGCAGGAGCTTGCGGGAAACCTGCTGGATGCGGCGGAGTTCGAATTTCGCACGGCGCTCAAAGCTGACCCTAACGATTCGTCAGCGCACCGCGGGCTGGCCGAAATTCTCCGGCGGCGCGGCAAGCTGGATGACGCCGTGAAAGAGCTGCAAACCGCTCTGCAAACGGGCGATTCAGCGGTTGCGCGCACAACGCTGGCCAAGATCTATTTGGAGCAGAAGAAACTGGACCTGGCCCGCGCCGAGGCCGCACATGCGCTCAAGCTGGCTCCGAACTATTCCGAGGCCAAGCAATTGTTAGAGCATTTGCAGAACACCAAGCCCGGGGGTACTAAACCATGAACGATCAGAGCAAATCAGGGCAGCGTATGGCTCTGCTGTTGTTTTTCGCATTGATTTGCGCCGCGTGCGCCGGCGAGTTCATCGTTCTTCTTCCCTCGGCGACGGCCGAAGAACATTCGGGCAGCTCTCTGGTTCTTGAATTGAAGCTTGACCGCGAAGTGGAACCGGTGCTGGCGACCTACATAGACGAAGGTCTGGCTGACGCCGCAAAGCGAAACGCCTCGCTGGTCATGATTACGATGGACACGCCGGGTGGGCTGAGCGATTCGATGAAGGACATCATCCAGCACATACTGGCTTCTCCCGTTCCCGTGGTGGTCTATGTAGCGCCGACGGGAGCACGCGCTGCTTCGGCGGGATTTTTCATTCTCCTCTCCGCAGACATTGCGGCCATGGGTCCGGGCACGCACACAGGCGCGGCCTCGCCGATTCTCGCTCTGGGAGGCTTTCCGACCCAGATTGACGAAACGCTGCGAAAAAAAATCACGAATGACGCGACGGCATTTCTTCGCAGTTACTCGGAGAAACGGGGACGCAATCCCGCGCTAGCGCAAACAGCGGTTACGGATGCCAAGGCGTTCACGGAAAAAGAAGCCCTGGACGGGAAGTTGATCGATCTCCTGGCTTCATCCGAGGAAGAGTTACTGCACCAATTGGACGGAAGAGCAATTACGCGCTTTGACGGCAAACAGGTGAAGCTCTCGCTCTCGAATCCGTCGCGTGTCTCGTTTGAACTGTCGGCGCGACAGAAATTTCTGGCGCGGATTGTCGAGCCGGACGTCTTTTTTGTGCTGCTTATCGTGGGTGCGCTGGGACTCTACACGGAATTCACGCATCCTGGCATGGTTGCGCCTGGGGTGATCGGGGGCATCTGCGCGGTGCTGGCGCTTTACGCCATGCACATTCTTCCCGTGAATTTTGCAGGGCTGCTTCTGATCGTGCTGGCGCTAGCGCTGTTTATTCTGGAAGCGAAGATGACAAGCCATGGAATTTTGGGAGTCGGCGGAATCGTGGCGATGGTGCTCGGCGCGATGTTTCTGATCCGTTCGCCGCTTACTTCCGGAGGCGTGAGCCTGGGAATAGCGCTGGCCACGACCGTGCCGTTTGCCGTCATCACAGTTTTTCTGATGCGGCTGGTGCTGCGTTCGCGCGGCTGGAAGACGGTGACCGGCAGAGAAGAGATGATCGGCGCAGATGGAGTTGCCGTTTTCGGGCTGCCCGCAGGAGGGGAAGGAATGGTTCGCGTACACGGCGAACTCTGGCAAGCTTCCTCTCCGCAGCGCGTTCCCGAGGGAGGAGCGGTGCGCGTGATCAAGGTGGATGGTTTGAAGCTTCACGTGGAACCTGCGCAAGCAACAGCGGGTGAAAGCAAGTAGAATCGTTCACGTTCAGGAGGCAAATATGGAGATTGGAGTTCTTGGGTTCGCGGTGATCATCGGAATAGGGCTGATCTGGTTCTGGAATTCGCTGTACATCATCAAGGAGTGGGAGCGCGGCGTGGTCCTGCGGCTCGGCCGCCTGCTACCGGAAGCCAAGGGCGCGGGTTTGCGGCTGGTATTTTGGCCCATTGAAACGTTGTATCGCGTCAATTTGCGGCTGGAGACGCTCGACGTGCCACCGCAGGACATCATCACGCGGGATAACGTCTCCGTGAAAGTGAACGCAGTCTGCTATTTCCGGGTTGTCGACGCGAACAATGCGATGTCTCAAGTGCAAAACTATCAATACGCGACGTCGCAGCTCGCGCAGACCACCCTGCGCAGCATCGTGGGTCAGTTCGAACTCGACGAAATTCTCTCTCAGCGGGAAAAGGTGAACGCGAAACTTCAGATCATTCTCGACCAGGACACCGAGCCGTGGGGCATCAAAGTCTCCAAAGTCGAAGTGAAGCAGGTGGACATTCCCGAGCAGATGCAGCGCGCCATCGCCAAGCAGGCCGAAGCCGAACGCGAACGGCGCGCGAAGATCATTCACGCCGAGGGCGAATTCGAAGCTTCGCAGAAGCTGGCGGATGCGGCGAAAGTTCTGGAGACACAGCCCTCCGCGATCCAGCTTCGCTATCTGCCAACATTGACGGGAATAGGTTTCGAGAAGACCCAAACGATTGTCTTTCCCCTTCCCCACCGTTTTTAT
>JACXTT010000923.1_pt1 | contig 50218 bp, 47 predicted proteins | sample 9270951 | NCBI WGS metagenome assembly JACXTT01 (sample SAMN15532306, study PRJNA645909) | rock metagenome | isolation source: weathered quartz diorite | place: Puerto Rico | collected 2017-06-21
TGACAAAGTTTCCGGCATGGACGCTTCATATTGATAAAGAGGTTGTCAGACTGCGCAAGACGCCGGCCGATTTCGTCGACGAAACAAGACCCGCAGTCGATGGCACGAGTGGAACCGCATTTTCGAGACGCAGGTATGCCGTGTTGTGTCTGGCACTGGCCGCTTTGGAGCGATCGGATCGGCAAGCAACGCTCGGAGAAATAGCGCAGTCCATCATGGAATTCGCCGATGACCTGCCTTTTGACATCGGGAATTACGATCACCGCCGCGACGTTCTGCATGCGGTCCGATTGTTGACGGATACGGGAGTGCTGCACAAGCTCGAAGGCGGAGAACAAGAGTTCCTGAACCGCAATGAGTCTTCCCATGTTGTTTACACCATCAATCGGCCCATTCTCGCAGCGATCCTAAATATCTCTCGCAGCCCTTCCGCAGTCGGGAGCCGCCAAGCGGTGATCGATGATCCAACGCCCAACACGGAAGACGCACGCAGCCAATCCATCCGAGCACGCCTGGTTCGTGCCCTCCTGGACGATCCGATTCTGTATTTCAACGATTTGAACGACGAAGAGCGTATCTATCTCGAACAACACCGTGGCTATCTGTTGCGGCAAATAAATGAAGCCACCGGGCTCATCGCCGAAATCCGTCGTGAGGGTATCGCGATGGTTGACATTGAAGGCGACCTGACTGATGTGCAACTGCCGGATGACAGCGCTGAAGGTCACGTTAGTTTGCGAGTCGTCCAGTGGTTGGCCGAATGTTCGAGGGACTGTTATGGCGCGGCGATTCCGGTTTCGGCAGTTGAAGAATTCGTCCGCAACCTGATTGGGGAATCGGGTGCGGAAGAGCGGCTGACAGAAGAAACGCTATCGCGGCTTCGAGGACTTCGCCTGATCCGAATGACGGCCGAGGCGCTGGTTCCTCTAGCGGCCTGCGGCCGTTACGCCATCAACAAGGAGTAGCTTCGGTATGCAATCGGAAACACGATCTCTCCCCTCTCCCAACCGGCAACGATGGCAGCCGCTGCGCAGCGGCTTCGTTAACTTGTACCGGTACGACCGCGAAGAATTTCGCTACGACAACGGGCGGCTGCTGCTGAGGGGGAACAATGGTACTGGCAAATCACGTGTGCTCGCATTGCAGCTTCCCTTCCTGTTCGACGGCGAAGTGAATCCGCAGCGGTTGGAACCCGATGCCGATCCTTCCAAGAGAGTCGAATGGAACCTGTTGATGGACCGTTACCCGGACAGGGCCGGTTATACATGGATTGAGTTTGGCCGATGTGCACAAGATGGTCAGGAGCATTACGTCACGCTCGGATGTGGTCTCACTGCAGCCGAAGGCAAACCCGGGGTGCGCCAGTGGTTCTTCATCACGACTCAAAGGATCGGCAGAAATCTGGACCTTGTTAGCAGCTCGAAGCAAGTGCTCGGCAAGGATCGCTTGCGTGAAAAAATTGGATCCGCCGGCCAGGTGTTCGAGGCGGCAGGCGCGTATCGACGGGCCGTGAATGAAGCTTTATTTCAGCTCGATGAGTACCGCTATGCGGGCCTGGTAAATCTCCTGATTCAATTGCGGCGTCCTCAATTGACGCGGCGTCTGGAAGAGCACGAGTTGTCGAGAGCCCTAAGCGAAGCCATGCCTCCCGTTTCGACTGCTGTTATTGCGAACGTCGCTGATGCGTTTCACGACCTCCAATCGGATCGGACTCAATTGGATTCTTCCAAGGCAGCGCTGGCTGCGGTCGAACGATTCCTAACTGTATATCGCTCCTATGCGGAAATTGCGGCCAAACGCAGGGCCGACAAGGTTCTCGCAGCACACTACGAATACGAAGTAGGGATGAAGGAAATTCTGACCGCAGAAGCTGAATGCGATCGATCGCTGGCTGAGTTGGCCCGGCTGAAAACGGAGATGCAGCGTCTCTCACTCGAAGAACATGCGCTCCAAGCGGAGATCGCCGCTTTTCATCAGAGTCCGCAGATGACGGATGCGCGCACGCTGGAGCAAGTGCATCGCGAGGCGAACGAAAGGCGCCGAGACGCCGAGTGCGCCGCCACGGAATTAGCGGACGCCGCCCAAGCACGAAGGATCTGCGCCGACGAACACCTCCGCATGAGGGCTAATGTGGAGCAACGCGAACATCGACTCGCGGCTGCAACCGATGCGGCCGCGCAAGCTGCAGCGGCTGCTGGTTTAGATCAAATACACCGGGAATCACTCGGCGTGCTCGATGTCCGTGCGGCAGGCGAATTCGTTTTGAAACAGGCCCGAGAAAACATCGCAGCCACTGTTCAAACGCAGATTGAAAAAATCGAACGCAGCGGAAAGCTCAACGAACGCGTCTTATCGGCAAAAGACCAACTTCAACGCGCCACTGCTGAAAGAGACCAGCTATCCGGAGTGGTAGACGACGCTCGCGAGCACTTGAACGTCGCGCGCGGCGAGCACCGGTCCGCAATCACTTCTTTTCTTGGAGCCGTCTCCGATTGGACTCTGGATCTTGCTGAGCTGCCATTGCCATTCGATGAAGCTTTCTTACGCTCGGTGACGGAATGGTGCGATGTGCCTCGTGGCCCAAACCCGTTTGCTGTTGCGAGCCGGAAGGCAGTCGATGAGTCGAGTAGAGATTTCGCCGAACGGCGCGCGCACTTGAAGCAGCTCGAGAGAACCCACACGGAAGAGCTGAATCGCCTCGAAACAGAACATGAGCGTCTTGCTTCTTTGGAATCGGTGGGGGATTCCATTACCGAATCGCAACGCGCCCGCATGCTGGAACTGCAGACAGCGGTTCTCGAAGCGCAAACGCGGCTCGATCCGGTCATCGATTCCATCGATGACTTGGATCGGCGGGAGGGCATACTCCGCGGCGAAGCGGGCGCCGCACCAGCCGGTGAGGCCGTGCGTGCTGCGTACGACTACGCGGCTGCAGTAGCGCGGCACGTGGACACCTTACGCAGGCGGCTTGCCGAAGCGGAAGAATATGTCACGCAGAAGCAAAGCCAAACGAGCCAAATTACGGAACAGCGCGATCGTGCCGTCGAGGATTTGGGGATTGCCCGATGGGTTGATGATCTGAGTTCCGCACGTGATGCAATTACGCAGTATCGTCTTGCGCTCTGTTCCCTCTGGACCGCTGTTGAGTCCTTTCAAGAAGCGCGCGCAGCCGGCGAATCGGCCTGGACGAAAGTAGAACACGCTTCCGCCCGGGAAGCGCGGCAGAAAGAGATCGCAGGCCGGTTTGAACGGCAGGCCATCGCAGCAGAAATTGCGCGCGACGCGGCCGGACGGGCTGCCGATGCCAGCTTTGATGAAATTCTCCGGCATGTGGATCAAGCACGGCACCGGCTCGAGCAATTGCGCATCGAAGAGAAAGAAACACGGCGACGCTATCACGACACCGAAGTTGCAGTGACGCGCGTGGACGAACGGCTGCGCAACCGCACCGAAATGCTGAATAGCCAAACAGACCGCCGGGAGACGGCTGCATCGTCGCTGCGAACATTCGCCTCGACGGGTCTGTTGAACCTCGTCGTTCCCGGAATCGCAGATATCCATAACATCCTGTCGTCCACGACCCGCACCGTGGAATTGGCTTTTGAACTTGCATCACGTTTAGATGGGATAGATGCAAATGACGCCGCCTGGGAGCACCATCAGAAATCCGTGCCGTCGGAATTCAGTACGTTGATGCAAGCTCTTTCTGCTGAGGGTTGTCAGTCGTCGGCTGCATTTCGGGATGACGTGTTCGTCGCTACCGCCGTCTTTACGGGCCAGGAGCGCACGATAGACGAACTGAGGGACATCTTGCTCGATGACGTGGCTACTCGGCAGATGTTACTGGAGACGCGGCAAAGGCAGATTCTCGAAGATCATCTAGTCGGTCAAGTTTCGAGCCATCTTCGCGAACTCCTTCTTGCAGCCGAGGAACAGGTGCGGCAGATGAACGAGGAACTCGAAAGCCGTCCAATGAGCACTGGAATGAAATTGCGATTCGTGTGGCGGCCTGCTGAAGATGCCCCTGTAGGCATGGGCGAAGCGAGGCGCAGTCTGATGCAATTCGACGCCGCATGGTCCCCTGAAGAACGGAAGATGCTCGGGGCGTTCCTTCATCAACAAATTCAAGCAGTCTGTTCCGACATGGAGGGCGCGAGCTGGCAGGAATTGCTTGCTGAGGCCCTGGATTATCGGAAGTGGCATCGGTTTGTTGTCGAGCGCTATCAGGATGGTGTGTGGAAACGTCTCACGCGCAGGACACACGGCACAGGTTCTGGCGGTGAGAAGGCCGTCGCGCTCACTCTTCCTCATTTTGCGGCCGCTGCCGCCTTCTATCGAACCGCACACGCTCTGGCGCCGCGGCTGATTCTGCTGGATGAAGCGTTCGTCGGAATTGATGCAGATATGCGCTCAAAATGCATGGGCCTCATCCACACTTTCGACTTGGACTTCATCATGACGAGCGAGCGGGAGTGGGGTTGCTATCAAACACTTCCCGGAATTGCGATCTACCAGCTTTCCACACGGCCCGGCATCGATGCCATCGGTCTGACCCGCTGGGTTTGGAACGGACGCCAACGAAGCCTGATACACGACGTGAAGAACGTTGAAGCGTCGTCCGCTGAAACCACCGAGGGGGCAGATTTGGTCTCAGTGGTTCAGCAATGAGCAGCCGGGAAATTTCGAAATTTGTCAAACTGACCCACCACTCATTTCGCGGCGTCTCTTTCATCCGCTCGTGCGCCGCCGAGAATGCCAAACAGGCCGTAATTACCTTCGTGGCAAGCATGCTCGTACAACGGGCCGGGGCTTGCCGTCATTGGGATTTCTCCCTTCCACTGCTTCGTGAAGACAGCGGGATCGTCCACGATGAATTCGTAAAGAAGCGTATCCTTATCGATTCTCGTGAAACGTTCGATGAGACGAAGATTTTCGTCCGCGCCTCTGAACTTACTTTTGCTCGTGAAATTGGTCGTCTCGACGACGAGCGTATTACCTTCCCAATGGCCTCCCGAATCACCCAACCATTGACGCACTCCAGAAGGCAGATGCGGGCGGCCATCGATGGGAATGATGCGGGCATCGTGAATGATCTCCATGAGGATCGTTACGTAGCCCGGCGTCTGAACAATCTGATAGTTCGTGGTGAGCGCTCCGTATTGACTGTTGTTGTAAAAGCTCGGAAGCATGGGCGGCCCGCCCATCGGAAAAACGATGCACCGTTCCGCGAGCGATCGGTCTTCCGGACCATCGGATGGATGTACCCGGGAATAAGCCCGCTCGGCGTCGACTCTCTTCTGAGCCTCCGGAGTCAACGGTGGAACTTTCCCATCGGGCGGATCGACGATGATTGAAGTGCGAAGGTTCAAAGCTCGCTTCGAATCGCGATCCCACCAGAAGTCGTTGTAGGTTCCGACCGATCCCGGAGCGGGCGGTTTATCTCGAATGGTTCGCCCAAAAACTCTTTCTTCGTAAGCAACCAGTTCTTCTTTCGTGAAGAATTGTTTTCCTTCGAGTTCTCTCGGCCGCTCCAGAGGAATGATGGAAGCATTGCTCCAGATTCCCTGAATATCCGGCTGGCCATCGACGGTGCGCGGTGGTGTCCACGGTTTCTGAGCCGACAGCGGCGCAGCGGCGATGATGGCGGCCAGGACGCAATTTGCCAGCGTGTTCTGCGTCGTTTTCATTGCTTGTCACGAAGCACATTCAAGGCAAGGGCTACGGCCTGAGAAGGGTCGGCACTTGCACGTCCTGTATTCTTCACAAAAATCTCGATAAAGGTGACGGGCGTTGAGCCGAGATTCTTGAATCCGTGCGGCGTATTCGACTTGAAGAAGTGCACCTGCCCCGGCGAGACGGTTTCTATTTCTTCTTTGCCTTCCGGACCAAAGAAGACCTGCACCGGACCACTGATCGGAATGAACATGTGAAACGGGCCTTCATTGTGGGAGTGCGAAGGTCGTGTCGCACCTGCATCGAGTTGCACACGTGCAACACGCACATCAGCTGTATCCATGATGGTCGATGGAGTAACTCCCGTAATGCCACCTCGGCCTTGGCCACGTTGCTGAGCCGATGCGGACGCGCAACAGAGCACGGAGATCAGAACAACGAACAAGAGTTTTTTCGACATGTCAACTCCTCGTGAAAGTTTCGTCGAAACCTGAAAGATAGGAATTCAGCGTGGCCGCATTATCCTTCATACAAAAGCAATCCGCTGTCGGATTTTTCGGGCGCGGGCCTGAAGCGCCTTGCTTCGGGAATTCTCGAACGCCGTGAGGGCGCGCCGCACGATCGGTTTCAGTTTGGCATCTTTCTCTGCCAGCGTGGCGAGACTGTCGAGCGCCCACGCCTTCACGAACGTTTGCGGATAAGAAATGTTCTCGCGAAGGATCGCTTTCACACGTTGTAAATCGCCGGGCGGCCAATCGAACAACGGCAGCGCGCGCACAATCTGGAGTCTCACTTCCCACTTGTCGCTTTCGGCCAAAGGCCCGATGAAGACTTGCTTGTGCGGTTCGATCCATTCGGGATGATCGTGCGAGAACTTCTCCAGCAAGTCCAGAGCGCGCTGCGATACCAGCCAGTCGTTGTCATTCGCCAGCGCCGCGAGATCGGCCACCAGCGAAGGTTCCTGCTCCACGAGCGCGCGAACGTGATTCGATTGCGCAATCGAACGGCGATCACCGCCGGTGAGCAGCCCCCGCAGCGATGTTGTCTTTTTTGCCATCATCAGAACTCCAACGACCTCCAACAATACCAACTCGCGACACTCGCGTATGGTCTCCACGGTGTGGCGATGCGATCGCTGAGCTCTTTATTCGGCAGTTCATCCAAACCATAAAGATTGCGAATCGCGCTCCGCACGCCCAAATCGTCGTGAGGAAAAACGTCGAGACGCCCGAGAGAAAAGATCAAAAACATTTGTGCGGTCCAAAGCCCAATGCCCTTGACCTCCGTCAGAGCTTCGATCACTTCTTCGTCGCGCATGCGTGAGACGAGATCGAGCCTCAAGTTGCCTTCGTTGACGCGATTTGCAAGATCGAGCAGGTAACGCGCTTTTTGAGAAGATGCTCCAATGGTCCGTAGTTCCTCGGCCGTAAGTCGAGCAATGCTTTCCGGAGAGATCCGTTCCGGCTTTAGATAGTCGATCAGGCGTGCGCGAATGGCTGCGGCTGCCTTGCCGGAGATCTGCTGGCCAAGAATCGAGAAGACGAGCGCGCGGAATCGATTGCGATGAAGCCGCATCTTGAACGGGCCAGCCCTTCGAATAACGTCACGCATGACAGGGTCCGCGCGGCGAAGGTGACGAATTGCCTGATGTATTTCTTGATCCGTCATTGTTAGCACCCCAAAGAAACAAAGGCCCAAAGTATAATGGCGCTTTTATGTCTACTCAATTGGACACGTCCAGAGATCAATTCCGCCGCTTGATGGTTCTCATCGCCGTCGCCACCGTCGACATGATCGGTGGGGCGATGGTTTTTCCTCTCATCCCGTTTTACGCGCTCAAGCTGCATGCTTCACCGACAACGGTCGGGATGATCATCGCCTCATTTTTTGTGGCGCAACTCATCTCCGCTCCTTTATGGGGCCGTGTTTCGGATCATTACGGACGGCGCCCGGCGCTGCTGATTGGGCTGGGCGCGGCGACGGCCGCTTTTTTTGTATTCGGCTTTGCAAACGCAATCTGGCTCTTGTTCCTCTGCCGCATCGTGCAGGGCCTTGGGGGCGGAACAACCGGCGTTCTTCAGGCCTATGTCAGCGATACGGTCCCACCGGAAGATCGCGCGCGATCGCTAGGTTGGCTTTCGGCAGGGACGAACGTCGGGACCATGCTTGGGCCGGTAATCGGATCCTTTGCGACGTATTGGGGACAGCAGTGGCCCGGCGTCTTGGCCGCCTCGCTCTGCCTTACGAACGCGCTATTCGCGTGGAAATGGTTGCCGGAGTCCAAGCAGCCGCATGCGCATCCCGCTCAGCGAAAGCCCGTATGGCACGGCGTCTGGACTGTGCTCCGCAATCCCACAGGAACAGTTCAGCGGCTAACGCTCATTTACGCCGTGGCGATGCTGGCGTTCTCTTGCTTGTCGTCGGTTCTTGCGCTTTATCTGAGCGCGGAATTCGGAATTACCGAGAAGACCATCGGCTACGTCTTCCTGTATGTGGGAGTTTTTTCGGTCCTCATGCGTTCAGCTTTGATCGGACCTATTGTCGATCGTATCGGTGAGCCTTGGTCTATTCGTACCGGTGCTGCGACGCTCGTACTCGGTCTAGTGGCATATCCGCTGGCACCGAACCTTTGGGTCCTCGCGCTGATTGTTCCTCTCGTCCCGATCGGCACATCCCTCTTGTTTCCCGCAACCACAGCCCTGATGTCGAGGTATTCCCAAAAGACCGAAGTCGGCACAACGATGGGAATTGCGCAAACGTTTGCTGGCATTTCCAGAGTTACAGCCCCGGTCCTTTCGACCACGCTCTTTCAAAGGATTAGTCACGGAATGCCGTTCTACTTCGCGGCGACGTTCGTCGGTTTGGTGAGCCTGCTTGCATTCCAGGTCCAGAGCCGCACGGTCCCTGAACCTGTCCGTGTGGTAGACTGATCGAGACTTTGAACAATTGAGGTGAGAGACGTGTCGTTGCCAAATTTCGTGTTTTACAAGGGCCGCGTCGTTCCGTACTCGGACGTGAAATTCGGCGTGCTTACACATGCGATGAATTATGGAACCGCGGTATTCGGTGGTCTCCGGGCTTACTGGAATGATGACGAAAAGCAGCTATTTGTATTTCGTCCGCAGGATCATTTCCGACGGTTCCTGCAGTCCGCGAAGCTGCTATGCATGGAACTGCCCTACATGAGCGACGACCTGGTGAAAGGCTTGACTGACCTGATTCGCACCGAGGGACATCACGAAGATTTGTACATCCGCCCGCTCGCGTTTTATTCGGATCAGATCATTGGCGTGCGCGTTCACGATCTGACGGCAGAGGCTTCGATCGTTGTGATGCCGTTCGGGCAATACAACAAGAATGAAGAGAACATGCACGTCACCGTTTCATCGTGGCGCCGTATCGACGACAACACGATTCCCGCCCGCGGCAAAATCGCGGGCGCTTATGTGAATTCCGCATTCATCAAGACGGATGCGGTACGCGCCGGCTTTGATGAAGCGATCGTGTTGAATGCGGATGGGCATGTCTCCGAGGGATCCTCAGCGAACTTCTTCATGTTGCGCAACGGCGTACTCGCCACACCTCCGATAACCGACAACGTTCTTGAAGGAATCACTCGCCGAACCGTGATTCAGTTGATTCGCGACGAGCTGAGGATGGACGTTCAGGAAAGACAGATTGACCGCACCGAACTGTATCTCGCGGATGAAATGTTCTTCTGCGGGACCGGCGCGCAGATCAGCGCGATCGCGCGAGTCGATCATCGCCCGGTTGCGGCCGGAAAGATGGGCGACATCACTGCCCGGCTTCGCAATCTATATTTCGACGTCGTGCGCGGCCGCGTGGCGAAGTATCGAGACTGGTGCCATCCTGTTTACGAGGTAAAACGAACAGTTAGCTCGAAAGAACGTAGTCACGTAACCGTGGAATAAATTTAGAAATTGGACGAATCCTGCATCTTAAATCCGAAATCCTAAGTCGCAAATTGGACTGTCCAATCCGAAGTTTCGGATTTCGGATTTAAGATGCAGGATTCGTCCAATTATGAAATCTCCAGACGATGCCGAACTTTTCAATCAGACCGGCCACTGAACAAGACGTTCCGCTAATTCGTTCATTCATCCAACAACTGGCTGAATACGAGAAGCTTTCTCACGAAGCGATCATGACAGAACAAGGTCTTCGGGATTGCCTCTTCGGTCCCCGGCGGCATGCCGAGGTGCTATTGGGCTATGCAGATGCCCAGCCGGTCGCCTTCGCGGTTTTCTTTCATAACTTTTCAACCTTCCTTGGCAGAGCGGGCCTTTATCTCGAGGATCTCTTTGTCATCCCTGAAGTGCGCGGTAAAGGTTACGGTCAAGCGATGCTGGTTGAATTGGCTCGCATTGCCCGCGAACGCAAATGCGGCCGCTTCGAATGGGCGGTTCTTGATTGGAACGAGCCGGCTATCGGTTTCTACAAGAAGCTCGGCGCCATCCCAATGGATGAGTGGACGATATTCCGCGTGACAGGCGATGCGCTCGAACGTCTAGCGAATACCGCTGTAAAGACTTGTTAAAGCTCATGGCGAGAGTTTGTCCGTTGGCGCTTCCCGAGTATAATTCATCGTTATGAAACGAATCCTATGCATTGCGAGCGTTCTTCTTGCGGTCATGCCCGCGAGCGCAACAGATCGGTTCGCACGAGATCCGGAACATATTTCAATTGCGACGACGGGACGTATCATCAAGATTGATCAGAAGAGCAAGACCCTCAAGGTGCGCGGATCCGACGGCCAAAGCCTGTCGATTCGGGCCGTGTCTCAAAACGTTTCGCAGATGATGCAAGGACTCAAACAGCACATTGGCGTGACCCTGCCCGGGGGCATTACGATCGCTCTGCCCGGTCGTGGAAAGACTTCCTCAAAGCCCGCAGATGAAACGATCAAGAATCTCGAGGAGTACACCGTCATCACCACGAAGGACACCATGTTTCAAGACGGCAGCGACTCGATCCGCTTCGAAGATTTCAGAAACGGTGAAACCATCTCGATTCACGGTGTCCTCAGTGGCAGCACTGTCACGGCCTCGAGAATCGCAAAGTGGTTTTAGGCGATTGCTATTGAGATCACATTGGATGTGATCTGCGAACCGCTGGTTCCGGTAACCGCCTGAAGCCGCCACGATCCGATATCCTGCGATCCAAAACTTCCGGTCAGTGACCACGCCCCACCGTCGTCAGCTGCGGATCCGTATGGCCCAGACACACCAAGATCGGCGCCATCTCGCCAAAGGTGCAAATAAATGCGGGATGCTGCCAACGCTCCACTGATACTCAGACGCCAGCTATCACCTGACCGGAATCCCGGATTACGGTCGGCTGCTGTTGTATTCACAATCGCGAGAGAAACTGCAGAAGCGGGCGTCACGCCAAGTATGACATTGAAGGTGCCGGCTACCGCATCAACCGAGGAGCCTGGCACGGCCGTGAATGGCACGATAACCGAGCTTCGTTGTTGCGCGTTTTGGATACCCTGCAGAACACCGTCCGTCGAATTCAACGGTTCACCTTCAAAATACACCTGCGTTGTCAGATCCTGCCGGCCGGAGACTTTGACTTTCATATGAATGTGCCGCGTGCGTCCCGTATAGAGCCCCGGCATGATCGTTCGAAAGAGATATTCCCCTGTTGAGCCTGTCAGAAAACGGCCGAACCCTTGAAAGTTTTGATCTCGGCCAGCGTAGCCCATGCTCGAGGGATGAATGTAGGCGCCGGTGTTATCCGCATGCCATATTTCAAGGTGAGCATCTCGAATAGGATTCCCGTTGCTGTCCGTAACTTTTCCGCTCAAATAAGCGATTCGACCCACAGCGGGCGTGATGTTGCTGTTAATTGCAAGAAGGTCGTTATCCGTATCCAAAGGCAACGTGATTGGATAATACGGCCCTTCGGTTTGTTCAGGAGTGGTCACCAATGCCTGAGCAAAAGCTCCCGGCACTATCATGAAGGCGCTCGCAACACCTGCGGCGCCGACTTGCGCGAGAAATTTTCGACGGTCCGTTATGTTTTTCATGCCGGTGTTTTGGACCGGGGCTTCAAGATTTGGTGGCGGTATTTAACAAGAGTTAACAAACCCGTGAGCGCCTGCAGTGTGCTACTCGTAGGCCACTTGGTTTTGGTAATTGAACGCGGGCGTAAAGGGGCTGTTGCCCAACACAGCCGCGTAGCGGCGAGACAATTCTAGCCACGGGGGTCAGGGAATGTTGCCCAACTCAGCCGCGAAGCGGCGGCACAATTTTAGCCACGGGCGTCAGCCCGTGGGTCGATCGAAAATAGACGGACCAGTCCCGTAGGACGAGACAAGTCAAAAACCGTGCTGTGCCGTCCCTTGCGGGACTTGATTCCGTGTGCATTTTGGACCACGCGCTCACGCGCGTGGCTAGAATTGTGGCGCTCGCTTCGCGAGCTGAGTTGGGCAACACGCCCGTAAAGCGCGCTTACCCACTCGTCCTTCATCTTTCCCTTGGAGGCAGTCACTCACTCAGTTATATTTTTAATCACTGGGGATTAGCCACTAAGAAAATGAATCTTGGCTCCGCGGAACGCGCTGTTCCAATCGTTCGACCGAAGACGACATGGTGGGAGCGAATCGCCACATCAACAAAGTGGGGCTCCTATATCAGCTACATTGAAAAAAAAGCGATTCTGAAAGGTGAGTCTTTGGCCGGCTCGCCACAAAGAGCATTGGAAATCGGATGCGAGAGCGGCCGCTGGTCTGAATTGCTTTCCCAGATGGGTTGGGAAATGACGTGCATCGATGTCGACAGCCAAAGCCTGAGCAGGTGTCAACAGCGATTGCCCAATGCCAAATGTATCCTTGCCACGCCTGACGATCGGTCACTGCCGTGCGATTCTAGTTCCGCTAGCCTGCTGCTCTGCATAGAGGTCGATCCGGTTATCGACAGCGATTGGTTTTTGCCAGAAGCTGAGCGTGTGTTGACGAAGGACGGAATTCTCGTCGGCATTTTCTGGAATACGTTTTCGTGGAGAGGGTTAGCCGGCCGCACCAAAAGTGCTCTATTTGGTGGCACACAGTATTACCACTTCATGTGGATGTCCTGGAAGAAAAGGTTTCGCGCCCAAGGTTTTGAAGTAGTTTCTGAGGAGGGGTTTTGTTGGGCGCCCTTCACCCGCGAAAGTAACTCTTTCTTGGTTCCGGCATTCACGCGCATGGAAAGGGAACTAGGCTTGAATCGGTTGATCGCGTTGAGTCCGTGGATAGCTTTCGTCGCCCGCAGGTCGAGCCACTAGTCGGAAGGTAGGCCCCAAAATGATAATGGTCGCTGCAGCCCTGTTCGCTTGACCCGACCCCTTCGGAACGCCTGCATCGATGCCCGATGCGAGGCAGCAGCCAGAAGGTGCTACCAGCCCTTGAGTTTTTCTCCCAAGAGCACCGACCGGCGATTGATTTCTACCGATCAGCTCCGGCTTCCTAGTCCAACGAACAAAGCTGTTAACCCCATCCGTCGTTCATCTGCCGGTGTTCAAGGTCACATGAACTGCAACGACCGAGGCGTAATTTGCCAGAACACATTCATCGCGTCAACGATATTTTTTTATTTTTTAAAAATAAATTTTCGCCGTTTTCAGAAAAATTATTGTCAAACATTTCGCTGAGTGCGCTGCCGCGTCCAACGCGGATTTCAGAAGAGGGGGCACCTGTGGATAACGCTACCTGCTCTCTTGAACAAATTTTCGAAGTGCTCGCTCGTAAGCGGTGTTTTGAATCCGATACAGCTTGTGCTGCTCGTCATTCGTCCACGCGAACGGGGCGATGACGGATGGATGAAACGAATTCAGCGTTTTCAGCTCGTTCAGATAGTAATTCTCGTCTGCAATAGCAGGCACAGACGGGTTGTATTCGAGAATGCCCCAATGAGTGCCGGATTCTTCGAGATGCTTGAACATCACGGGGTTTGATGTCTTTGAATGAGTCCTGCCGTTGTATGTGTTGAAGACGGTGATGCCCGAAGAGCCGAGGCCTGGAATGAATGCCGTTTCGAGCGGGCTTGCAGAGGTATCGAGACGAGTGCTGTCGCCGCCGCCGAACAAATAGTCAGCAGGAATTTGATGCGTGTAGAGGCGTGAAGCGGGGATGCGTGAACCGGCCGACATCCATTCAGCGAAATCGCGGACAAAATTCGCGACTGCCCGAGTGCGAAAATCTTGCCATGCTTTCCAAAATGGATTGTCCGGAGCGGGCACGCGGGGCGCATCGAATCCGCCATCGACGAAGTACTGGCCGTCCTTCGGTAGCTTCTCGGCCATCGTCCGATATTGATCGTAAGAAATCGGGCCGCTTTCATCGAAGTATCGAAGGCGCCACGTCCGGAACTGCTGGCGAAAATCCTGATTGAAAGTGTGTCCGTCATGATCGTCGTCTGTGGCAGGCGACATATCGCCGCCATAACGGCTCTTGTGGAGCCAATCTCGAAATTCCGCCACCATGAACGGGCTATAGTCTGCAAGCAAGACTTGCCCTCGCAGTCGAGCCCGGCCCAGGACATCGAGACTTCGGGCAAATGACAATTCGACTTCCGTATCGCCGCTGATGCTGAGAAGCGTCTCAGGATTTTGTTCCATCGCCGACGCCAGGAGTTCTCCGATGATTCCTATACTCTCTCTCATGCGCCGTCGCAGCGGTTCCGCATAGCGCGACGGCGTGATCCAGGCGGAGCGTGGAATTTCGCCGGAGCGGGCAATCTCTTCAGGCTCGGCAATCCATCCGTCCGAAAACCACTGCGCGTTCCGAACATCGGCGCGGATTGCCGCTTCGCGCAAAGCATTGTGGTCATGAAAAAAACCGGACGCGATCGAAATATGGATAGGTAGTTTGTGAAGACGCGCACGATTGATGATCAGCTCGAGATCGGCCAACGTAGATTGCATAGCCGGCGGGTCGATCGGCCGGTTCACATCGACTCGGCCGAACTTGACGCTTAGAAAGGTCGAAAACCCAACCTGTACGGCCACCGACTCGCCGATGCGTCGCCGGAGTTCTGTCACTTCGTTTGCAAATTGTTCCGCCGAAGACGTCGTGTATTCCACATACAGCGGGGCGAGAAACAGTCGTTCCGCTGATTTTGCAAATGCGGCAGCAGTGACGAAGATTCCGATCGCAAGGATAAAGTGCACCTTCATAACACCATTCTGGCTTGTGCGAGAAATTCGCGTCACGGACTTTTCCAGAAAAACTTCCATAATTCAAGACGGAGTAGTCGCTCACAGAAACGATCCGGAGCGGGCGACCTCACGTGGAAGGAATGACGATTTCCTTGACTCGCCCTACGATGCCGGTATCCAGCATCACTTTGATACCATGCGGATGGGTTGGGGATTTCGTCAGAATTCGTTGAACGATCCCCTCTGTCAACTTGCCCGTGTGCTGATTCTGTTTTTCGACAACACGCACTCGCATGCCGGGTTGAATCTGAGAACGCGTTCGGCCGTCCATCACTTCGACATGTAAATGACGTCGTCGTAGGACCGAACGTCTCCGGCGCTGAATGCTTTCAGAAGACCCGGAATTGAACTCAGCACGGAAGCGGACCTCAGGCCGTATCCGCTCGGCTGATACGTCACTGCCAGCCCATTGAACACGGATCGAATAAACGTGCTCGACGCATCGAGCGGAAGCGTTTCGACGTTGTGATAGAACCTGCTCCAGTCGTCGCTTTGCTGAAAGAGATATTGCTCGACATTCGATAGGTAAAACACACTGACGAAAGTGTCGTGTTGCTTCAAGTAAGCGGCGACGGAGCGAATGGCTTTATCGCCGGCGAAATCGCCCACGACGGGAACGATGAGATTCCTTCTCTCGAAGTCTTGGAGAACTTTGAAATTGTCTTCCGTAGCCAAATACCCTCGATTCACGCCGTCCTCATCGGTCATCGCCATCAATTCGGCGTACGATGGCATGCGGCGGCTCAAATTGTTTCCTCCGACGCCGTTGTATGTCAGATCAGGGCCGCCGGCATAAAACGAGCTATAGACGTACTGGATGCTCATTTCATCGTCCGCAGAAAGTTTGAATTTGTGGCGTTGCTCCAGTTGTGTCTTGATTGCTTGGAAGTTCTGCGAGAACAACTGCCGGTCTGGTTCGACATTGTCGTAGGCAGCAAACAATTCCTCGGGGGTGTACCGAGGGCCAAGATTCTCGGGCCGGTTGCGTGAAAAGAGTTTCGACACGAAATCCGCGCGATCCGCCGAGATTTCGATCAGGGCTTTGAACATCAAGTGCTGCATTGCATTTTGCCGCCGGATATCGAAGATGATCGCCAGTTTTGGCTGCAACGCAACGATGTAAGTGAAGTTTTGATCCGGACCCACTCCAAGATATACGCCGTCCGCCTTCGTATTTTTTAATCCCTTGAGCACGTACTGGAACGTCGTCTCATTCGAAACAAAATTGTCTGAGCGGAAATATCCACCGGCTTCGGAAAAATCAGTGACCATACTCCAAAAGGCTTCGTCGCTGAGCTGTTTGGGGAGTTCAGCGGCTGCAACAAGCGGGCTGGATTTAAGACTCAGCGGCCCGAGGAACGCAAAAAGCGCCATCGCGGCCGCAAGAATGACGCGGCGTTGAATCGTAAGCATGAATTCATTCTGTCCTGAGTTGCTCGGCGCTGGCAATCAGAAGATTGCACTGTAGCGGCGGTCTATGACCGTCGGCGGTCATAGACCGTGAGAACGAATTAAAATCACGAAAATGCGTGGTCGGGGTTTTTAAACCCCTCCTTCGAGGAGGGGTCGCCGCGCCGATCAAGCAAATGCCACGCTACTTTAGTGTCGGCGCGGCGGGGGAGGTCAAACGCCTGTTTACTGCGGTGTGTCCGACCTCCCCGGCTGCGCCCTGTTCTAAGGTAGCGTGACATTTGCTTGAAGGGCGCAGCCGCCCCTCCTCGGAGGAGGGGCATGAAGTGCGACCGCTACAGTCACACCTGTGAAATGGCGTCACAGGTTCTGCCGACCGTCTCCGCGCTATATCAACCGTTTAGCTGTTGGTGGGGCAGTTGCATAATAGGGCGGGCATGAGGGCAATGTCATATCTGATCGTGTTGGGCGTGTTGTTATCGGCGGTGTCTCTTGTCGTTGCCGAACCTCAGCAAGCGGGAATCAATGCGCGAGGAATTGTAGACAGCGCGGAGATTTCCGGCATCGATGAGACTGAGATCAGCCAGGAGATTCGCGATGCCGTCCGCAAGTTAGGCGGACAACCCTTTGATCAGCGCGCTGCCGATGATTTGGTTGTGCGCATTCAGTCGGAGAAACCGGAATTTACCGCGACCACTCGGCTGCTCGCAGGCAATGAGCCGGATCACGTGAAGGTGGTCTTCGTTCTCGAGAAAGCCAAAAGTGAAGACAACGTTAATTCACGTTACATCGTCGAACGCGTCGAAATTCAGGGCTTCGATGAGTCCAAGCTCAGCCAATCGATTCGCGATGAGATAAAGAAGCTCATTGGCGAGAAGCTGGATCAAGACAAGGCGAATCAAATCCAACATCGGCTTGAAGACGAGCTGCGACCCAGCCATAACGTCGCCAGACGCGTCGCGAAAGGGACAGATCGCCAACATATCGTCGTGGTGTATGAGATCCACAAGGTTCCGTGGATACCTTTCGTCGCGGAACCGTTGGGCCATGCCCTCTATCACTCGAAAGAAAACTTCAGTCTAGCCTTCAACGGGAACATCCTCGATAACAACAGCGCCCGGTTTTATGTTGGTCTCGTCAACGATCAAGACCAGTTGATCGAGCGTTTTGCCGGATTCAATTTGGGTGTTGAGGCGAGGAGGATTTGGACGGACCGCCTCGGTCTAGGCTTGCGTTATGCCCGCTATCACAATCGTTGGCAGTCGGCGACAGTTTTGGCAGACCGAAATACTGTTTACCGGGAGCGAAGCGCATTCGATCCCACCATCACTTTTGCCTTCGATCCTCGGGTCCGACTGACTGCAGGTGTCAGCTTATCCGAGTTACAAATTCAATATCCGGTCATTCATGACCGCAAAGCCAATGCGGCCGTGGCGTCTTTGGATTTCCAAAACGTGTGGGGAAATAGCAACACCCACAAGCACACTGTTCAGGCCAATTATGGTTTTCGGGCCGGTAATCACAGCCTCGTCAGCGACTTCATTTACACTCGCCATCTCGCCGGCGCACGATATTTGTGCGACGACAATCGAAATCAACTCCTCGTGAAATTTGCTGTTGGCACAATTTCGGGAAATGCGCCGCTGTTTGAGCGTTTCTCTTTGGGCGATAGTTCGACCTTGCGGGGCTGGAATAAGTTCGATATCGCTCCACTCGGCGGGAACCGCATGGCGCAGGGAACTGTGCAATATGGATTTCAGCTTTGGGGCGGCCAAGTTAAGAAAAAACATTTCCAAGTTCAGACCGACCCTTTTGGCTTCCACGTGTTTTATGACGCCGGCGCTGTAGGTGATCGCGGTTTGCCGATCAAGACCAGACACTCGGTTGGGTTTGGTATCGGCTCCAATGACCAAACGGGTTTCTTCATGGATTTGGCTTTTCCCATTCGTTCCACTCACGTTGTACCAATGTTCATGATGGGGTTCCGGTTTTGAAGCGGGTTGCGGCGGTCTCACTCACTTTCGTTCTTGTAGTTACCGTCGGAGTGGCGCAATCCGTCAGCGCTCGAATCGACGGCGATCGATTGCGCATAACCGCCCCGCGCGTTCACTTTCTCGTCGGCGAAGCTCTCAATAGATTGCATGACGGCGCAACTGTGAAATATGAATTTCAACTGACAGCGAGAGCCGAGAGAAACGGTCGGACACTCGTGCGCAGCATGGAGCAGTTCGCAGTAAGTTACGATCTATGGGAAGAAAAATTCGCCGTGACGAAGTTAGGATCCTCACCACGATCGATCTCTCATCTTTCTTCTGCTGCCGCCGAAGCCTGGTGTGTGGACAATATTTCAATCCCAACGGCTGTGATCCCGCCGACGTTCTGGGTTCAACTGGATTACCGTGCTGAGAACGCTGCGGCCTCCGCAGATCCTTCAGACAATTCCGGTTTCACACTGACCGGACTCATTGATATCTTCAGCCGTCGAACGCGCAGCGAGCAGGTACACGGGTCTGAGGAAATCGGCCCGCTGCGCCTCGATAATTTGAAGAGAAAATGAGCCGTCTTCGAAACAGATTGATTGCAGCGTTCCTTACAGCGACGGTCATTCCGCTTGCGGCGACGTTGTGGATTGCGACATCCCTGCTCGATCGCAGCCTGAGTTACACGACAACCAGAGAACTCGATGAACTCTCAAAAGCTCTCGAGCAAACGGCACGAGAGCTGTATCAGCAGACCCGTGAAACTCTCAAGGCGGAGGCGTCTGCCGGGCGCTTGCCGGCCGTCCACTACGTTGCAGCCGACAGAGAGAAATGGCCGGTTCCGATCAAGGAATTTCGCGACAGCGGGGACGCGGAGCGGTTCGCGTTATCGGAAACGAACGATGACCACCTCGACTACCTCGTTCGCCATGGCGATGACGTTCTTGTTTACTCCCGCGACCTCGGCAATGTCCGCATGCAGCGCATCACCGATCAGTACAGGCGTGCTCGCGAACTCGTCGCCAGTGCGCAACAAAGAGATTTGCGGCGCGGCCTGACAATCACTCTGATCATTTTGGTCGCGGCGGTGTGGGTAGTGGCGCTGATCTCTCTCATCTATCTTGCGCACCGGATCAGCCGACCCATTCAACAACTCACCGGGGGATTGAACGAGCTTGCTGCAGGAAATCTTCAGGTTCACCTCGATTCCGAAGGCAATGATGAGACTGCCCGCGCCATTCAGGCTTTCAACGATATGGCAGGTCAGCTTCAACAGAGCCGCGAGCGACTGGTTTATCTGACGCAGATCGCAAGCTGGCAAATGCTGGCTCGTAAGATGGCGCACGAACTGAAGAATTCCCTTACTCCGATTCGGCTTGCGGTGGAAGAGATCGCTGCCCGGCAGACCGATGCGGATCGTCAATTCATGAATCAAGCCGTTCAGATTGTCGTGGACGAGATTGAAACGCTAGAACGAAGGGTCCGCGCGTTTTCAGAATTTTCGAGTGAGCCATCTCCGCATCCCGCGCCGCTCGACATTAACAATATCCTCGAAGAACGGATTTCGTTCTTGCGGCCAGGTCATGCGGAAGTGACGTATATCGCCAGGCTCGCCGAAAGCCGGCCGCACGTCTTTGCGGACGCGGATCAGGTAAAAGGGATTCTGACGAACCTTTTGGAGAATGCCGCGGAGGCAGCTGGACCGGGCGGACGCGTGCTCGGTCTCACGTCGGATGTCAATGGCAAGGTTTTGATTGAGATTCACGACTCCGGTCCGGGACTGAGCGCCGAGGCTTCGAAGTCGCTATTTGAACCGACAATCACGTTCAAGAAGCGCGGGATGGGGCTCGGTTTATCGATTGCAAGAAAAAGCGCGCTAGTGAATGGCGGGGATATCATGGTGGTCGAAAGCGAGCTAGGTGGCGCGGCCTTTCGAGTCATTTTGCCGCGGCCTTAGAGCTCGCGCAGCGAGCGCCACAATTCTAGCGAGGCTGCGCCTCAGGCCGACCAGCATGTTGGGCTGTAACAAAACTTGACACATTTAGTACAACTTTTGATCTTCAAGATTTCTAGCCACGGGCGCAGCCCGTGGAACCCGATTGCGGGAGGAATCCAGTCCCGTTAGGGACGACACAAATCGATTGTGCCGCCCCTACGGGGCTTGGTTCTTCCCGCCGAACAATCCACGGGCTGCGCCCGTGGCTAAGATTGTTTCGCCGCTGTGCGGCTTCTTTGAAATGCTCGTTACTAGGTATGGTTTCCAAGCGCATCCTCATCGTCGATGACGAGCCGAATATTGGGCTTTCCCTCAAGATGATCCTCGAAGGCGAAGGTCACAGTGTCGTCATCTGCCGGAGCGTGGCCGAATTTCGCTCCCGCGTCTCCGTGTCTCGCCCGGACGTGTGTCTTCTTGACGTGCGGCTTCCCGACGGTAACGGAATTGAACTGCTGCGTTTCCTACGCGAGAACGATGACCGCATGCCCGTCATCATGATTTCCGGACATGGAACTATTTCCGACGCGGTCGAGGCCATTCATGCGGGTGCTTTCGATTTCCTGGAGAAACCGCTCAGCCGCGACCGGGTTCTAGTCGTTGTGAAGAATGCCTTGGAGCAAGCAAAGCTGCGGCGCGAGAACGAACGATTCCGTGAACTCGTCGGTGAAAATCCGAAAATGATTGGAGACAGCGCGGCCTTTCAGCATGCCGTACAGCAGGCAGCGCTAGTCGCGAAATCGGACGCGCGAGTACTGCTTACGGGAGAATCCGGAACAGGAAAGGAACTGCTGGCAGCGCATATCCACCGGGAGAGTCCTTTTGCCGCCGGTCCATTCGTCAAGGTGAACTGTGCAGCGATTCCAACAGAGCTGATTGAAAGCGAACTGTTCGGCCATGAGAAGGGCGCATTTACGGGAGCCGTATCGGCGCGGCGAGGGAAGTTCGAACTGGCCGATGGCGGCGCCATCTTTCTTGATGAAGTCGGTGATCTGCATCAAGCTTCCCAAGCCAAACTGCTCCGCGTTCTTCAGGACGGAGAATTCCAGCGTGTCGGTGGCGAGCAGACCATGCGCATTGCTGTTCGTGTGATTTCGGCGACGAATCGCGATCTTCAACAATTGGTCAGCGAAGATAAGTTTCGCGAGGATTTGTTCTACCGTCTAAGCGTCGTTCCTATCCGTATGCCGCCGTTGCGAGAGCGTACGGAGGATATTCGGTCATTAGCGGGATATTTCCTCGAGGAGTTTTGCGCTCGAAATAACTTCAGGCGCAAGACGATCGATGAAGAGGTGCTATCGATTTTGGAGCGCTACACGTGGCCTGGCAACGTGCGCGAACTGAGGAATGCGATCGAGCGCATGGCCATCTTGTCGCCAAGCGACCGGATTATGGTGGCTGGTGTTCCTCTCGAGATCCGCCTTACGTCCGACGCGGCTTCCCGTTCGAATCTGCAGCAAACGCGCGAATCCGCCGAACGCGAGAGTATTCTCAAAGCTCTCGAACAAACCAATTGGAATGTTTCAGGCGCCGCCCGCATCCTGGGCATCGAACGCACAAACCTGCACAAGCGCATTCGCGCGCTCGGCATCAGCAAGTAATTCGAGTACAATCCTCGAAACCTCTTAGGAGAACAATCCTATGCGCTCAAAGCTTATCGTGTTCGGGATCATTGCACTCGTCGCCGCGACAGCTCGCGCGTCCACGGGGCCGATTCCACTGAACTGCAATCGTGCATGTTTGGAAAACCTGGTCGATCAATACCTGTCGGCTCTTGTCGCCCGCGATCCCAACCGGCTGCCGCTTTCGAAAGACCTCATGTATACCGAGAACGATCAGGTTATGGAAATTGGGGACGGCTTCTGGAAAACGGTTGAGGGCCGAGGCAACTACACGCACATTTTTGCGGATCCCGAGTTTGGACAGGTCGCCTACATGGGCACCATGCGCGAAGCGGGAATGCCTTTATTGATGAGCATGCGGATGCGAATCGAGCTTGGACGCATTACGGAAATTGAAAACGTTCTGTTCAGGCCCGGCGGTGGGGGGCCGAACAATATCGCCGAGATGGATAAGCCGTATAAGCCGGAGGAATTGTGGTTCAAATCGATTCCGCCGGCGCAACGGATGTCGCGGCAGGAGTTGATTTCCGTCGCTGACGCGTATTTCAGCGGCCTTCAAAAGAACGATGGCAAAGGTGTCAACGGCACCGGAACCTATCCGTTTACCAACGACTGCCATCGCATCGAAAACGGATCTCCGACAACCAATGTTCCGCGGCCCGCCAACGAGGCGCCCGGCACGATCAATGCATTTGCCATGGATTGTCTTTCGCAGTTCAAGCTGGGTTATTACTTTGTGGTGCAGAACATCCACGATCGACGCTATCCGGTTGTAGACCAAGAGCGCGGCGTCGTGTGGTCTCATGTCGTGTTTGATCAAGGAACTGTGAATAAGGGCGTGCTCTCGACCGGCCAACCGTGGGAGTTCAGAGGTTTCAATCGGCCGTCGAGCATCCTCGTGACCGAGGCGTTCCTCATTGAAAACGGCAAAATCCGCAGGGTGGAGATGGTCGGTCCCGGAGTTATATACCACCTCACTTCTCCATGGCCGGGCGGCCGCAGCGGGAACTAAGCCGCAAATGACGCCAATTACCTTAGCGGAATTGGCGTGTTTGCGGCTTTCCGATCTCGATTTTCAGTTCGTTGCGAAGCAATACAACAAGCCGGCCCCGCCTGTTTGGACGAGGTTCGGCTGGCTGCAGCCACGGCTCGCGTGTGTAGAGTTCCACGAGCTGTTGTTTCCACCTTGTTTATCGGAGTGGCCGAGCTGCACGTTGCCTCTGCCGTCCGCATTGCTCGTGTAGTTGCTGCAGGTGTGGTCCATTCCATCGGTATACGCTCGACCGTCCGGTTGCGAACCTGTCAGGATGTCATGTTGGTTGGGCATGTCGCCGACACCGTTCACGATCGTGCTCTTCTCCGTCAAGGAGAATTGTTTACCGAGGGCGTTACCGATACGCGCCTGTTCAATGGTGTCGCCATGGAGTTCGCCGACATTCATTGCCACACGTTGGCCTCGCGCGTTGAACCAGGGTCCCGCCCCGATTCGGTCGCGTGCATTGACAGCGCCCGCTCCTTGGGTGCTGAGATATGCATGCCATGTTGACGCGCCACGCCCTGCTGCCGCAGCCATGGACTGGCAGTAAGCATCAGCGCCTGCCAATCCTCCGTAGTTGGCGCCGTCACCCTTGCCAACGCTGGTGATGAAAAAGCTCATCGGTTGGGCCGGTGCTTGTGCACCACCACCACCGCGGCCGCCTTGGGCTGGATTTTGAGCGATCAAGACAACGGCGCCAAGCAAGAGCACCATTGTCGCAATAACAATTCCCAGAATCTTCATCATTGGTCCGTTCCTTTCTGCGAATGGTTCCGATATCCTCTAGCCGACGCGACTAGAAAATTCCCGTCTGATTAACAGTTGTAACCTTGAGTGCCGGGTATGTTAGACCGGTCGCAGTACAATTTCAAATCGAAATGAACGATTTGAAAGCATACTCCAAGCCATGAAACTCTATGAGATTCGCGAGCCCAAAGGCGTTAATTCCCTCGTACCGGTCGAGAAGGACGTTCCTAAACCTGGACCGGGCGAAGTTCTGATTCGTGTCCATGCGGTCTCGCTTAACTACCGCGACCTGCTGATTGCGCAAGGACGATATGGCCGCGCATTGAAGCTGCCGTTGATTCCAATGTCCGATGGTGCCGGCGAGATCGTGGAAACCGGGCCCGGTGTGACGAGAGTGAAACGCGGCGATCGCGTCGCGGGCATTTTCATGCAGGGTTGGCTGAGTGGTGACGTCACTCCACATGCCGCGAGCACCGCGCTTGGCGGCGCAGTTGACGGCATGCTGGCCGAGTATGTTGTGCTGCGCCAGGACGGTGTGGTTGTAGTTCCTTCCCATCTGTCCTATGAGGAAGCGGCAGCGCTTCCTTGTGCTGCCGTGACTGCATGGAATGCCCTAACGACTTGGACTTTAAAGCCGGGCATCAACGTTCTTGTACAAGGGACAGGCGGCGTATCCATCTTTGCTCTCCAGTTCGCCAGGCTTGCGGGTGCGCGTGTGATTGTCACATCGAGCAGCGACCAGAAATTGCGGAAGGCCGCCGAAATGGGAGCGGCAGGTCTGATCAATTATCAGGCGGTGCCGAGTTGGGATCAGAAGGCGATCGAATTAACCAGCGGAATGGGTGTGGATCATATCATCGAAGTCGGCGGCCCAGGCACGCTTGGGCGCAGCATGAATGCGGTTCGAGTGGGCGGTCGCATCAGTGTGATCGGTTTACTGACCGGACCCGAGGGTGTGGTGAATCCGATGCCGATCCTCGGAAAACAGATCCAGGTCCAAGGGATCTTTGTCGGGTCTCGCGACATGTTCGATGCGATGAACCGTGCGATCGCTCTGCATCAATTACGCCCAGTTATTGATCGCGTCTTCTCTTTTGGTGAAGCAAGCGATGCCTTGCGCTATCTGGAAAGCCGGGCGCATTTCGGAAAGGTTGTTATTGCGGTGTGATGTCACTGTGTCCGTCTAACAGGTCAGCCTTCATCGTTACTGCGATAGTCCTCGCCGCATTCGCCATGATGGCATGGTCTGCAGGTAGCGAAAATTCGATCGAATGCGCATTCAAGCTACGCGTTGGGCTAACGCCGGTGATCGGTTTTGATGCGGACTCCAACAGTACCTACCGAATCGTTCTTGCCGAATCGAGCGCGGGTCGGGGAAGCATTCTGAAATTCCGGATTGCGCGGCACGATGGACAGATCTTCGAGCTGCGCGGGTTTACGATCCGTGTACGGGTTCCCGCGGCACCCGTAAAAGGATTGTGGTACCCATCGACCGAATCGCTATCGACGACAGTCATGACAGGAGAAGGTTCCGCGCCCCTGCGCGGTATTGCCGATGCGAACGAAGGAATTCCATACATCGGCGCTTCTGCAGAAGATGGCCAAAACATTCTCGCGATGGGCCTTGCCAATCAAGCACTCGCAGTCGAGATTGGCGCGGATCCTGTCGACGCGGATGCGGTCGAATTGCGCCTTCATGCGCGAACGAGCCGGACGGCGGCATTTTTTGAGGAGAGCTTTTATATCTCCAACGATGTCTCCATGGATTGGTTCGATGCGGCCGCAGATTACGCCACGTGGGTTGATGAAACGAATGGGTATCGTCCGATGCCCATCAGCGCCAGAGCGTACGAGCCCGTATATGATGTGTGGTATCAGAGAGGCGACAATGTTGACGAAAAAATCTATCTATCCGCGGCGCAGTCGGCGCAAGAAGTGGGTTTGGGATCGTTTATCGCGGATTCGGGTTGGGATGTCCCGACCGGCGAATATGCTCGATGGCTGAACGGCCGGACAGGCGATTACGATCCACCTCGCGACAGATTCCACAATCTCAGAGAGACATTCGATCAGATCCGATCCATCTACGGACTCAACGTGCAGTTGTGGCTTCAACCTTTCGCGGTTGGGCGCGAGTCCCAACGTTACGAAGCGACACGTGATATGCACATCCAGGTGCCGACGAATCAGATCATTCCGGGATGGCCAGGATTCCCAGGTGAACCTTTCTCTCTGCCCTTAACGGAGAACACTCTCGAAAACGTCAATCTCTGTCCGCGCCTCACGGCAACACGCGTCTATCTGCAGCAGTTGATCGACGAAGTCGCAATCAAATACAGCCCAGACAGTTACTGGCTCGATTTTATCGACGGTATGCCTTCCTTTTGTGTGGCTCCGCATTCTCACGATATTGAGTCATTTGGCGAGGGACTGAGCCTCACGTTGGGGACGATCCGGTCCGCTATTCAGGCCGCGACGCCCGGCGCTGCGGTCCAATTTCGTGCCAACTATGCCAATCTTCACAACAAAGAATTTACGAATGTATGGCAGGCCGAAGATTCGCCGGGCGACTTCGATCGGATGCGGTTGAAGACGCTCCGCATGCGTCCCTTCAGCCATGGCGTGGTGTTCGCATCGGACCAGTTGTATTGGAAACCCGATCTGGACGATACGAAAGTTTCCCAATTCGTCATGACTGCTGTGATGATTGGCGTGCCCGCTTTTGGTTCCGACTTAGCTCAACTGACGGAGTCGCAGCGCGAAATCATCCGATCGTGGATGCGCTTCTATCGAAACTTTCAAAACGATCTGATTAACGGCAGTTTTCATCCATTCGGCCGGCTTCCGGTGCCGAATCACAAAATCGAATCGCCCGACCGCGCGTTCGTTTACCTGCGAAATCTCGATTTCTCAACTGTTGAAATCCAAGCCGGCGCTATCTATCTTCTGAATGCCACAGATTCCGAGTCCATTAGCGCAGACATTCGAGTTCCTGCCTGCGATTGCACCTACTCCGTGTTAACGACAAACCGGTTTTTGGAGGCCGGCTCCGCTCCTATCAGCATCGTTCCGAATCAAGACGGTGTGCTCCATATAGAAGCCGTTGTCGAAAGAGGCGGCATGGCTATGCTGGTACGCTCGGCACCGCGTCTGTGATATAAACGCTCACCTCCCGGAAAGAGATGAAGATCCAGGCCTACACTGCATTTTGCGCGCTCGCGTGCGTGGTTCTTTTGTGGGGATGTTCTTCCCTTGATCGCGACCGCGACGAGGAAGAAGAAGAGAAGGGCGGCGAGGAAACACTGCAATGGTTTCTTGCGCCGCGGATGTATCCATTCGCACTTCGCCGATGGCAGTGGTTACACGACGCAGTTCATTCTGTTCAGCGGCGCGGCCGATCAGACTTCCACAGGAAATCTGCGGCTGGTGAAACAAGATGGATCGTCCTTCAATTTGTCTTTGAACTAGGAGGTCACATGTCTCTGAAAGGTAAGATCGCGTTGATTACGGGCAGTTCGCGCGGCATTGGACGTGGGATTGCGCTGAAGCTCGCCGAAAGCGGAGCCAATGTTGCGATTCACTATTTCCAGAATGAAGCGGCCGCCAAACAGACGCTGGCCATGATTCAAGACAGAGGCTCTCAAGGTTTCATCCTGCAAGCCGATACGACAAAACCGGATGAGATCAAGGGCATGATCCAAAAAGCCCACGCTCATTTCGGAGCATTGGATATTTTTGTCAGCAATGCCCGCCCTGAAGTGGGAGAGTTCTTTTATCCTCCAATGGACATAACCCTTCAACAGTGGGATGCCGCATTCGATTCTCAAGCCAAAGGATTTTTAGTTGGTGCGCGACAAGCTGCGGCGGTCATGCGCGATGGCGGGCGAATTCTTGCAATCACCTATGCCGAGGGTAGCCGGACCGGCAGTTTGTTGCCATGGGTCGGCATGGGATCTGCGAAAGCTGCAATGGAATCGCTGGTCCGTTACTTTGCAGTAGCCCTCGCGAGAAAGGGAATCACCGTCAACGCGATCAGTCCAGGCTGGACCGAAGACAGCGTGCTGAACACGCTGCCGGATGCCGCGCAACAACTAATCCGCAATTGGCACGCCGGCGGTTGGACTCCAATGCGCCGCCTCGGCACACCCGCCGACATCGGAAATGTTGTGTCGCTGTTTTGTTCCGAGCAGGCGAGTTGGATCACCGGCCAAGTCATCTACGCGGACGGCGGAGCGTCGCTCATGAATCCGGAAATCCCCCCTGAGATTCAGTTGGGATAGCGACTTTGTGAATCATCCATGGTGTGTCCATGGCGAATTCCTAATTGCGTTTCTGGTAGCATGCGCGAATGCGGGATCTCGGGCGTGATCTTGACGTTGGCAGGTTTGAGATCCCGATGAATCACCCCGCGCTCGTGCGCGTGATCAGGGCTGTGATTTCGTAAGAGCCGAGCTTAGTTCCGGGTGTCATCTCTTCTCAGCATCATTTCTTTAAAAGCTGGGGCCAGTTCAGAACCACGGTCATCGGCGCCGAGACTTCCTGCTGCACCAGTACGGGCAGCAGGAAGCGCCCGTCCTGGCTCACATCGAGGTTGGGACTGTCAGTGGTCCGGATCCGGACCTCGAACAGCGCCCTGGGCACGCTAAACTGAAGCTGCGGGCTTCCTGGAACTGAGGGCTTGATGTCCACGGCCATGATCTTGTTGTCCAGGCTGTAGTAGTACAGTTCCCGCCCATCGCGGCTCCAAACTGGTTCCACGCCCCCGTTGGTGGAAATCGGCCATTTCCCGCCTAGCTGTGGGAAGCTAACCACGTAGATTTCGCTGCGTTTCGACTCATTCGACCGATAGGCCAGCCAGCGACCGTCCGGAGACAGCCTGGGTGAGTCTTCCTGAAATTCCGTCTCTAAGTATGGAAATGGTTTGCGATCGCCGAACAAGGGAAGCACCCAAATATCAGGGGCAGTTTTGCGAGCATTGCCGGTAGTGGTCATGAATAAATAGCGGCCGTCGCGAGAGGCGTCCATGGGCACCCTGGCGGCGACGTCCACCACTTCCTCCGCTCCCGTGTTATTGGCGGCCTTCTGGTAGACCTTATCGAAGGGAAAGCTACTGTAAAAGATGTGTGTGCCATCCGCCGACCAGACCGGACCGCTACCAATTCCAGAGGTCAACCGCGATTCCGCACCGCGCGCCAGATCTCGTATCCACAGTTCGACGCGGCCCACTTGGGGGTCTCTGCGCAAGAGCGCGACGCGCGTCCCATCCGGGGAGAGGGAAAAACCTGACAGTTGCCCGGGCGCGCCCACGGTATCTAGCTTTTTCCCGGCACGGTCAAACCAAGTGAGCTGGACGCCCCCAAGCGCGCGGCCCGACGTGTAAACCAGAACACCGTTCTGGGAAGCCGCAAAATAGCCCAACGCCACGCCCACCCCCGCATTGAAAACATCCACCTGTTCCGCCACGGGCACGGCGTCTCCGGCGGTTTCGAGCTTGCCCACGTCGAAAGGCTGAGCCATGAGTGTTCCGTCCCGAACAAACAGCAAGTATCCCGGCGCGACATAGATTGTCCTGGGGTTCCCGCTGATCACCAGCTTGCGGGTTTTGGCGGCGAGATCCGCTACATAAAGCCCGGTCTTCTCCGCGTCGCTAGAAAGAGCAACATACAGGAAGTGGTGACCATCAGGCAGGAACCAGGGCGCGAAATGCGCGGTCTCGTGGCGTGTCGTATCGAGATCGGTCAGAAGGGTTGGAGAACCACCGGCTGCTGAAACCCGAAAGAGAGGTGAGGTTATCCGGCCGAAGACGATGATGTCGTCCTGATTCCAGGAACCACACCAAGGACCCCTTCCGCCCGTTGTGGCTTGCGCATCCGCGATAGTTACTGCCGGGCCGCCGGTCACGTCGATCTTCTTGAGCTTTCCTTCGGCGAAGAAGCCCAAGCGCCGGCTGTCGGGCGCCCAAAATGGCATCCCGGATGATCCTTCGGCCAGCTTGCGCGGTCCGGAGTTGTCCAGATCGCGGACCCAGAGCCCGCCCTTTCCGTCCACCATGGCCTCATACGCAATGCGCTGCCCGTCGGGGGAGACAGCAGTCGCAGGAGGGCTGCCAGGGCCGAATGTCTCCCTTTCAGGCAGAGGAAAAAACAGTTTGGCTACGCGGGGCGGCTCTTCACGGAGGTGTTTCCACGCGACGAACCCGAGTGCAACAGAGATCACCGCGAGCAGCGCCAAGATCACCCAACCGAACTGCCGTCGTGAACCAGCGGTTGCCACAGGCGCAGGGTCTTCGCCTGCCGGATTCTCCAGCACGATGCGCGCTTCGCCGATCGCCTGCAGCCGCTGCTTGCGATCCCTTGTCAGACAGCGCCGCAGCAACTTGTGGATAGCTGCCGGCGTGTCGCGGGGCAATGCGCTCCAGTCCGGGTCTACCTTTAAGACCGAAGCCAGTGTGTCGGAAACCGATTCGCCTGCGAACGTCTGCTTGCCGCTCAGCATCTCGTAGAGCACTGCGCCGAACGACCAGATGTCGGAGCGGCGATCCGCAATTTTGCCGCTGGCTTGCTCCGGCGACATGTACGCGGCCGTGCCCAGGATCACCCCCACGCTAGTGGCCCCCAGCGTCAACGTCGGCGAGTTTGAAGCGTCGGCCGGCGTGGCCGGGTCTTCGGTTGCTTTGGCTAGACCGAAATCGAGCAGCTTCACAACGCCTTCGGGCGTGATCTTGACGTTCGCTGGTTTGAGATCTCGATGAATCACCCCGCGCTCGTGCGCGTACTCCAACGCTTCTGCAATCTGTTTTGCGTAGTTGAGCGCCGTCTCGATGGGCAGTGGTCCCGCCAGCGTTTCGCCCTCTACTAGCTCCATCGCTAATGCGCATTCTTCAACGCTGTAAATATGCGCAATGTTGGGATGATTCAACGATGCGAGAACTTCGGCTTCACGCTGAAAGCGAATCATGCGTCCGGGATCGCGGGCAAACACTTCGGGCAATACCTTGAGCGCGACCTCGCGTTTCAATTTCGTATCGCGTGCGCGATACACTTCGCCCATGCCACCCTTGCCGATCGGCGTCTGGATCTCGTAGGGTCCGAGTTTGGTTCCCGGTGTCATGTCCATTCGGCCGCGAAGCGGGGCAGAATCTTGATCGCCACTTCGCGCTTGAGCTTCGTATCCGTGGCGCGGTACACCTCGCCCATGCCGCCTTTGCCGAGCATAACTGTAATCTCATACGAGCCAAGCGGTGTACCGTTAGTGATGGACAAAGTACAACTTCCCTTTGTCTGGTATTGAGCTTTGTGGACTCTATCCGAAGTGTGAATCGAAGGTCAATGGAACGGGTCTCTCCCACCAACCAGGCGGCTCCTTAATCAAATCCGCCAAAGGAATCGCTAAGACTCTCGTAGATGTAACTACGTTTGCGACGGCGTAATCCACGTCCATGAAAGAACTCGCTAGGGGCGGGATGGGATTTAGTTAAATCCAAGGCAAACGTATTCAAGTCCGTCCGGGAATTATGCAAGGTCGCGAGCACCTTAATTAAGGCCGCGATGGAATGGACCAAGGCCGTGGGAACATGATTACGTCCAGGGCGGGTTGAATTATGGCCGTTAGAGCCTTGGTTAAGAATGCGGCGGAATTAAATCAATTTGCGACAACGTTCACCATGTTCGCGACGACCTTAGATAAGGTTGTCACGGAGTTCACTAAAGCCGTGACGACCTTTTATGCGCCCGCCGTTTTCTTGCGCGTTTTCGCCGGCTTTCGCTTTTTGGCTGGGCCGGCAAGCCCCGCCTGGTCCCGGATTTGCCAAAAGTACGATCGAGAATCACCTGTTATTTTTTACCAGATATCCAGCATGATCCCGCCGGCACTCAACCTCGGTGTACGATTCCCACGGCTTCGCTCCAACTCCTCGTTATAATTGCCGCTCATTGGGAGTCCCTATGAAAAATCCTGTGTCGCGCCTGACGGCCATAACTTTTTTGATATTGCTTCTCGCAGCAACTGCAAATGCGCAGTGGCTCAACTATCCGACGCCGGGCATCCCGCGCCTGCCCGACGGCAAACCCAACCTGTCCGCACCTGCGCCGCGAACCGCGGACGGCAAACCCGACCTTTCCGGCATATGGAGAGGCGCCGGCCCGTTGTACCGCTTTAATATCGCGCAGGATCTGCAGCCGGAAGACGTCCGGCCCTGGGCGGAAGAACTATTCCTGCAGCGCGTGCGGGATAATCGCAAGGACAGTCCGCTTGCGCGGTGCATGCCGGTCAGTATCCCGTTTCACAATTTTTTCAACCTCACGCGGATCGTCCAAACGCCAGGTCTGATGATGATTGTTTACGAATCGCCGAACAGTCCGCATCGGACCGTGTTCACGGATGGACGCGATCTTCCCAAAGATCCGAATCCGAATTTGCTGGGATACTCGGTGGGCCGATGGGAAGGCGACACCATGGTCATCATGAGTGCCGGCTTCAGCGACCTCGGCTGGCTCGACAGCAGCGGTCATCCGCAGACCGAATCGCTTCGCATTACGGAACGGCTCCGGCGTCGCGATTTCGGGCACATGGATTTCGAAATGACCATCGACGATCCGAAGGTCTTCACGCGACCGTTCACCGTGAAAACAGAGCGTCTGCTGGCGCCGGACACCGATCTGCTGGAAGACTTCTGCGAGAACGAGCGCGATCGGGTCCGTTTCTCCGGCGATGACGGAGTTCGAATCAGCTCGGAAACGCTCGCCGGCTACGCGGGAGTCTATGAACTCGCATCGGGACGAGAGGTCGTGATAACGGCGACCGGCGACTTCCTGTTTGTGAAAGGACTCAATGAACCGAAGGTTCCGTTGGTGCCGCAGTCGGAGACACTATTCATGTCCACTGCCACTCCAACCGGCTTCGAGTTCGTGAAGGACGCGCAGGGCAAAGTCACACACGTCATTGTGCGTGGCGCCGCCGCCGATCAAAAGGCGGTCCGCAAAGCGGCCTCGGCGCCAGCGCAGCGAAGGTAGCTGCGCACAACGAATAAGGGGAGGGAGATATGAGAGGAATCTTCATCACAAGCGTGCTACTTGTCTCGCTGCTTTTGGCTACTGCCGGTTTCGCACAAGAAGGAATCAATGCGACTCTGAGCGGAACGGTTTCGGATCCTACCGGCGCTTTGATCCCCGGTGTCGAACTAACGGCGAAGAACACAGCGACGGGAGTCACATCGACAACGATCACCAACGAAAGTGGAACGTATCGGTTTCCGAGTCTTCAGCCGGGATCATACGAAGCGATAGCCACGTTGACCGGGTTTCAAAAGCAAACGTTCCGTCTGACTCTCGGTACTGCGCAAAATATCCAGCAGAACTTCACGTTGCAGGTAGGCACCGTCGCGCAGGCAGTTGAAGTGACCGCCGCAGCCGATGCATTGCTGACGGCTTCGACGGCGTCGATCGGCACCGTGCTTCCGGCGAATCAAGTTGTGGACCTGCCGCTGGTCGGCCGAAATGTTATCGATCTGGTCACCAGCACGATGCCTGGAGTAATCGGGAACGGCACAGCGAGCACAGCCTTTGCAGGAGTGACGGCGAACGCTTCGGGCAATGTCGGCATGTCGATGGACGGCGTCACGATGAATACGCAGCGGTACACGCAAGGTTTAACAACATCATTCTTCATCAATCCCGACCTCGTCGAGGAAATGCGCGTTGTTGTCGCGCCGGTCGATGTCGAAGGACGCGGCGCGGCCCAAATCCAGATGCGGGGAAGGAGCGGAACGAATCGGTTTCGCGGCGCGGCCACATGGAATGTCCGGAATTCGGCGCTGAATGCAAACACGTGGGACAACAACAGGCTTGGCGTGAGCCCGATCTGGTTCAACCGGCATCAGTCGACGGCAAGCCTCGGCGGTCCCATCATCAAAAACAAAACATTCTTTTTTGCACTCTACGACCGGCAAGACCAGGTTCAAAAACAAAGCACAGACTCGGTTGTGCTGACACCGCTCGCGCGGCAGGGCATCTTCCGGTTCTTTCCGGGTGTGAACAACGGCAACGCCGATGTCACTCCCAGCGGTTCCGGCAACACGCGCACTGTACCGGTTGTCGACAAGTTGGGAAACCCGCTCACCCCGGCGCAAGTGGGGGCAACGGGGCCGCTGCAAAGCTTCAGTGTATTCGGCGATGCCCTCAATCCGGGCGATCCGGCCCGCACGCGCACGGATCCGACCGGTTACATCACGAAGATCATTAACGCCATGCCGCTGCCCAACGCATACGACGGCGCCAGTACGATCGGAGGCGTTTCCGTCGATGGACTGAACACAGGCGTCATTCGATTCGTGCGGCGTACTGTCGGAGGTTCCGCAGGCGGAAACGGAGGAGTCATCGAGGCCTACAACCGGAACCAGATCAATCTCAAGATCGATCACAATTTCAGCCAAAAACATCGATTGAGCGGAACCTGGGTTCGGGAAAGCCACTACACCGACAACAACGATTTGTCGCCATGGCCGACCGGATACAACGGCGAAATCCGCGAAGAGCCCAGAGTGCGGACATTAACTTTCACGTCGACGCTCACGCCGAACCTTCTGAACGAATTCCGGTATGGCGACCGCATCAACGAGCTGCACTGGAATCCTGCCATCGAAACTCCGGGCGTGAAGGATAAGGCACGGGAGTTTATGCCGGTGATCAATGGATATCCCGTCTATGTTCGTCCCGTCATGTTCACGAACCACGTGCTCGGATCGCATGGCGATCTCGGCCATACCAGTCCGTTGACCACATACACCGACACGATCAGTTGGACGCATGCTGCCCACGCGTTCAAAGCCGGCGGCGAATTGCGCTATGGCTACACCGCTGGTTATCAGCCCGCGCCCGTCACCGCTCCGAATCTGGGTCTCATTCCCGTGGTCGTTGGTGGAGCCGGCAACGTCGGCGTCACCTGCATCGATTGAGTTCCTAACCTGCTGAACAGCAACATCACGCTCGCGCAGAACCTGCTGTTGTTTCTTTCCGGATCCGTGGCGACCGTAAACCAACGATTTGAAACTTGGGAACCAACCGACACCCAATTCTCGGACTACAAAACGTCGTACAACCATCCGGGCCAACCCGAAAAAACGAGAGGAAAGATCCGCAGGGTCCACCAGAACGAATTCAACTGGTTCGTCAAAGACGATTGGAAAGTGCGTCCGAATTTCACTTTGAATCTTGGGGTTCGATGGGATCTCTTCCGCGTGCCTTATGTCCAAAGCGGAACCGGCAATTTCTGGACGCGAGGTCCACTCGACGGTAATGCCGGCTTCTTCGGCATCTCGGGGCGCACGTTCAACGAAGCGTTTCATAACGGAGGACAGATTAAAGGGGACCTCACTGGAGTTGGCGTGATCGGTACCAATTCGAAATATCCGGACCTCGGAATCTGGCCGAGCGACAGAAATAATTTCGCGCCGGCTCTGGGTTTTGCCTGGTCTCCACGTTTCGGCGGAAAAGACAAGATGACGATTCGCGGCGGCTATCAAATCGCGTACTTGCTGCCGGGCAACAGCCTTTCGTGGGTCGATCTGGACAACAGGACGTTGCCGGGCAACGAGTACGCAGCCTCAGATACAGGTGGATCGGCGTATAGGGACCTGACGAGTCTGAGCTTCCCGCTGGCAGCTCCGTCGAACATTCCCGACAGGTTTATCCTTCCGCTCACGGATCATTCGACGGCGCAGAATTTCTTCGCGCCGAATTATGCATCGCCTTATGTTCAAACCTTCACTCTTGCCGTGACCCGGGCGTTGCCGGGAAACATGATCTTGGATGTCAAATATCTCGGCACGCGAGGCGTGAAGCTTCATTCATCGATCAACTACAACGAGCCCGACTTCCAGAACAACGGATTGTTGCAAGCGCTGACTGTCACTCGGGCAGGCGGCAATGCTCCCATCTTTGATCAAATGTTCAACGGCCTGAATTTCGGCACGGGCATCGGGGTCGTCGGCCGCGACGTCACAGGATCGGAAGCTCTGCGCCGGCACACGTCGTTCCGGGCGGACCTCGCGAATGGCAATTTCCGAGCTGTGGCGAACACGCTCAATACCGCAAATATCGGCGTCGCTATCCCCGCAGGCCAGACCATCGCCGGCGCGACGTTGCGATCCAGCGGATTGTTCCCAGAGAACTTCATCACCGCCAATCCACAGTTTGGGGTGATGGAGATGCGGGACAATTCCGACAGCTCCAACTACCACTCGATGCAAACTCAGCTGACCATGCGGCCGAAGCACGGAATCACCTATCAGGCGACGTGGACATGGAGCCGCGCGACCGGCGTGGCTCCGCCGACGGGAGATGGCGGCGGCACTACAGAAACGTATCGGGATTTCATGCACCGCCACGCCGACTACACCGTTGCGAGTTTCCAACGGACGCACAATTTTCGTGGTTACGCGACGCTCGAACTGCCGTTCGGTCCGGGCCGTCTGATCGGGTCAAACGCCAGAAGCATTGTGGCGCGCATGATTGAGGGCTGGCAGCTTGGCACGATATTCGATTTGTCCACGGGAGCGCCCTTGAATGTCGGCGCCACCACGACGATCAATCGAACCGGAACGCCGGACATCGTCGGTGATTTTCCGCGGAGGGGCGACGTTACGTGGGGCAACCCCTTCGGCAATTACTTCTCACAGACCCTTTACCGAGTGACCGATCCGGCTTGCAGAAATGTTGCGTCAGTTCTCTCGCAGTTCTGCAGCAACACGGCGATCGCCACCGATGCGGCCGGGCAGAACATCATCCTGCAGAATGCGGCGCCAGGCCAGTTGGGCACGTTAGGGCTATATCCGATCTATGGGCCCGGCAGTTGGAATTTCGATGCGAACCTGCAGAAGAAAATTCGGATTGATGAATCGAGGAACGTCGCGTTTCGCATCGACGCGCGGAACATCTTCAATCACCCGACGCCGGCAAATCCGAACCTGAATATCAATTCCGGTACCTTCGGGCAAATTACGAGCAAGACCGGAAACCGAACGCTCGCCGGCCAAATCCGGCTGGAGTTTTAGCCTGGATTTCACATCGATTCACGTGATCGAGCCGAACACGAAGGTCGATGCGTCACATTGTGAATCATCACTCGAGATGTTAAAGTCGGCAGCAAAATCGCCGTACAAAAAGGAGTGCTTTATGGGTATCCACACCTCGCGCCGGGATTTTCTCAAACAGATGTCTGCGCTGGCAGTATTCGCTTGGACTGCAGATACAAAATTTGTCACCGCTGAAACCACGTTTGGAAAGATCCGCGGTGTCGATGTTGACGGCATCAAGATTTTCAAAGGTGTTCCTTACGGTGCGAACACCGCCGGCCAGAATCGCTTCATGGCTCCCAAGAATCCGGACAAGTGGACTGGTGTGCGAGATGCGTTGGAGTTTGGACCAAGTGCACCTCAAACCGAACCCGGCACTCGCCGCGCAACATCGGATCTGGCTGTCGCTGGCGCCGGGCTTGGAGCCGAGAGCGAGAACTGTTTAGTTTTGAATGTCTGGACTCCGGCTGTCGGTAATGGGGCGAATGACCGGAAGCGGCCCGTGATGCTGTGGTGCCACGGTGGCGGTTTCTCAACGGGATCGGGATCATCTCCCGTAACCGACGGCACGAATCTTGCGCGGCGCGGTGACGTTGTCGTCGTTACCATCAATCACCGGCTGAATGTGCTCGGCTTCACGTACCTGGGAGAACTGGGCGGCTCCGACTTTGCGCAATCGGGTGATGTCGGCATGCTGGACATCGTCCACGCGTTGAAGTGGGTCCGCGAAAACGTTGCCCAATTCGGAGGCGATCCGAACAACGTCACGATCTTCGGCCAATCGGGGGGCGGGCGAAAAGTCGGCACGCTGCTGGCCATGCCTTCTGCCAAAGGATTATTTCATCGGGCGATCATCGAAAGCGGTCCGACGATCAAGCTCGTTGAGCGCGATCAGGCGGCGCGCGTCGCTGCCGAGTTGCTTGCGAAGCTTGGTCTCAACAAGTCGCAAATGCGCGAGCTTCAAGCTTTGCCGGTAGATCGCATCATGACCGCGTACTTCGCAACGGTTCGAAGCATGAACGTGGATCAAATGACGATGGGCTTCTCGCCCACCGTTGATGGCAATGCCGTGCCGCGTCATCCGTTCCATCCAACAGCGTCCGATATATCGCCGAATGTGCCATTGATGTTGGGATCCACGCGTACCGAGTTGACGAATGGCGCTGCTGCCGCGATGTTTTCACTTTCCGACGACGCAATGCAACAGCGTATCCGGGATCTTGCCGGCGAAAATGCAGCCCGTCTCGTCGATACTTATCGGAAAGCAAATCCCGGTGCGACGCCGTCCGATATTTACTTTCTGATTGCGAGTGACTATCGGTACGGGGGACCTGTCATGAAGATCGCCGAACGTCGTGCCGCTCTTGGCAAAGGGCCGGTATATCTGTACTACTTCCGATGGGAATCGCCGGTGGATGGGGGACGACTCAAGTCGCCACACACGATTGAAATCCCGTTCGCGTTCGGAAACATCAAGGCTTCGCGCCTGACTGCCGGTAGCCCGGACGCCCCGGCTCTTTCAGAAAAAGTCAGCGATGCATGGATCGCTTTCGCGCGAAAAGGCGATCCAAATACTCCGAAGCTGCCTCGCTGGCCGTCGTTCAACCCAAAAGACCGCCCGACGATGGTCTTCAATAACGAGAGCAAAGTGGAGAACGATCCCATCCACGAACAGCGCCTGGCAATGTTCAACGCCCTGAACCTGACGTGATGAGTACCAACGTTGCTGCAACAGTAGATGAGTTCCGGTTCGTCGATGTACGCCGCAGGCTGAAGGCGATCTTCATCGGATCGATAGGGAATCTGGTGGAGTGGTACGACTTCTATGCGTACACGGCGTTTGCGTTGTATTTCGCCAATTCCTTTTTCCCGGGAAGCGACCGCGTCCTTCAGCAGCTGAATACCTCTGTCGTATTTGCCATCGGCTTTATCATGCGGCCGATTGGCGGTTGGATATTCGGGCATCTTGCCGATCATCACGGCAGACGAAAAGCGCTGATGCTGTCGGTGCTCTTGATGTGTTTTGGGTCATTGGTTATTGCCGTCACGCCGACGTATGCATCGATCGGTGTGGCCGCACCGGTAGTACTGGGTTTCGCGCGCATCATTCAAGGACTGAGCCTGGGCGGAGAGTACGGAGCCAGCGCCACATACCTCACGGAGGTAGCCGACAAGAAGCATCGCGGTTTCTACGTGAGTTTCCACTACGTGACCTTGATTGGGGGGCAGCTTTGCGCCTTGTTCGTGCTTCTCGTTTTGCAGCAAGTTTTTCTCACTCCCGTTCAAATGAGAGCGTGGGGCTGGCGTATCCCATTCGTTATCGGTGCACTGCTCGCGTTGATCGCCCTGATGATGCGGCGCGGCTTGCATGAGACCGATGCCTTTCTCGAAGAGAAGAGGCCGGCGCGTCGCGAAAGCTCTGTCAGAACCCTGATGAAGTATCCTCGTCAAGTTCTGATTGTGATCGGGCTCACCGCCGGAGGTACGACGGCCTTCTACACCTATACAACCTACATGCAGAAGTTCCTGAAGTTATCGGTCGGTTTGACCGACAACCAGACGACGCTGGTCAGTGCAGCCTCACTGATATTCGCGATTTGCTTACAGCCCATCTATGGAGCTCTTTCGGACAAGATCGGCCGTAAACCTCTATTGATTTGGTTTGGCCTCACGGGAACGGCGTTCACAATTCCCCTGCTCCGTACGTTGCAGTCGACAAGAAGTGCCTTCGGCGCGTTCCTTCTGATCGCGGCCGCCTGGATCATGATTGCGGGCTACACATCGATCAATGCCGTGGTGAAGGCGGAACTCTTTCCTACTGCCGTTCGGGCGACCGGTGTTGGCCTGCCATTTGCCCTCACAACATCCATATTTGGCGGACCGGCAGAGTCGATCGCACTCTGGTTTAAATCGATCGGCCACGAGGCGTGGTTCTCGTACTATCTGAGCTGCGTCATCGCGATTTCGTTCTTTGTTGCGCTGACCACGCGCGACACCAAACGTTATTCCGCGCTTGAGAGGAAGTAGCCGCCAATGACGCGAATTACGCCAATGCTTGGCGTAATTCACGTCATTGGCGGCCGAAAGACATTCAGCTACACACATTGCCCAACTTCTATTAAAATCAGGCCGAAAATGACAGCTAAAAAAGGACTTTAGGATGGCACGAGGGTTTTTCATATCAATGTGTTGTCTATTGTTTGTCAGCGTCGCGGTTGCGCAAACGCGGGATCTGCAAGGAACGTGGAGCTTTGCCACGATCACTCCGATGGAACGGCCTGCGAATCTTGCAAATAAGGAGTTCTTCACGGAAGAGGAGGCAAAGGCTTACGAAAAGGATGTTGTCGAGCGCAATAATAAGGACCGCCGCGACGGGTCGGCCGAAGCTGACGTTGGGCGTGCATACAACGACTTTTGGTGGGACAGCGGGACGAAAGTTGTAAAGACAAGGCGTACCTCGCTGGTTATCAATCCGTCAAACGGACACATTCCTCCAACACTTCCGGCCGCCCGGCAGCGCCAGCAAGAACGCGCGGCAGCAAATCGCGGTCACGAATTCGATGGGCCCGAGAACAGGCCATTGCCCGAACGTTGCCTCGTGCTTCAAGGTGCTGGACCACCGATCACTCCGACTGCGTACAACAACAACGTTGAAATCGTGCAGGGTGATGGATATGTGGCGTTACTCATCGAGATGGGCCACGAAGTCCGCATCATTCCTACCGACGGACGGCCTCACGTGCCTCAAAACGTTCGGCTGTGGAAAGGCGACTCTCGAGGCCACTGGGAAGGCGACACACTGGTTGTCGAGACAACGAATTTCTCGGACAAGAATCCTTTCCGTGGAGCCAGCCAAAACATGAAACTCACCGAACGATTCCGCCGCGCGGATGCGGATACGCTCATCTATCAATTCACCGTCAATGATCCCTCGACTTGGGAAATACCGTGGACGGTGGAAATTCCCGTTACTAAAAGCCAAGGGCAGCTTTTCGAATACGCCTGCCATGAAGGCAATTATGGGATGATGGGCGGGCTCGCCGGCGCTCGGGCCGAGGAGAAAGCCGCCGCGGCAGCTCCAAAGGGATCGAAGTAATGATCAATCGCAGAATGTTCGCCCAAGCCGCTCAGTTAGTCGCGGTTTTCGGATTTCTGTCGACATCATTATGGGCGCAGTGGGCGAACTATCCTACGCGTGGTGTTCCTAAAACCAAAGATGGAAAGCCGGATTTAAATGCACCGGCGCCGCGAACAGCAGATGGTAAACCCGATCTGACGGGACTTTGGGAAGCCGCCCGCGGTCCGGGTCTGCGCGGCGGTGGTGCGGGCGGGGCAGGCGGCGCGCCAGGCAATGCGCCGCTTCCGGCAGTGCCCCCGACTCCGGTGCTACCGGCAGACGGCAGTCCTCCGCTTGCAACGTTCTTCGAGATTGGCGCTGGAATTCCGGGCGGCCCGCCGTACACAGCGTGGGCGGCGGAAGTCAAAAAGAAACGCGCTTCGGAGAATGCGAAAGACAATCCGGACGCGCATTGTCTGCCGATCGGTTTGATGCAGCTTCACCTGCACCCGCAGCCGAGGAAAATCATCCAGACGCCTGATGTGATCGTGGTCATGTATGAAGCGCAAGGCGAAGTGCGCCAGATCTTCACCGATGGCCGGCCGCTTCCCAAGAACGATCCGCAGCCGTGGTGGCGGGGTTACTCGGTTGGACATTGGGAAGGCGACACTCTGGTCGTGGAGACCACCGGTTTCAGAGACGATGTCTGGCTCGACGTGAACGGCAGTCCGTTGACGAACACCGGAAAGCTCACGGAACGTTTCCGCCGGCCGAATTACGGCAGTCTGCAAATCGACGTTACGATCGAAGATCCGAAGTCGTACACGAAGCCCTTCACCGTTCGGGTGAACCAACGCATTATGCTCGATACGGATTTGATCGAATTCGTCTGCAATGAGAACGAGCAGTCTTCGCCGTTCTACGATAAGTCAGGAGTTCAGAAATGAAGGTTCGATTCTGGTTCGTCTTCGCAGTTGCCTTCGGCGCGGCGTCGGCCGCGATACCGGTCCTGGCGCACCATTCTTTTGCCGCGGAATTTGATCGAAACAAACCCGTGACTGTCACAGGCTCCATAACCAAAGTCGAATGGGCGAATCCTCATGCCCGTTTCTATGTCGACGTCAAGGACGAAAGCGGAAAAATCAATAATTGGAACTTTGAACTAGCCAGTCCGAACGGATTGATGAGACGTGGCTGGACGAGGAATTCATTAAAAGTTGGAGATGTGGTTACGGTGAGTGGTTGGGCCGCGAAGAATGCTCTATATCTTGGCAATACGAACACGGTCACTCTTGCAGATGGTAAGAAAGTGTTCGCAGGCTCGTCCGCGGAGAATGAGACTAATCCGTAATTAGAAATAAGATGAACCACAGAATTAACGAAGTATTTTGGAGACCTGATAAATGTTTAATCGGTTGATGATGTCGGTAGCCGCTGTTGGAGTCTTGCTATTAGTCGTTTCACTTCAAGCCCAAACGCGTGGGCAGGCGCCGGCGCCCGCAAGAACTCCCAACATTCCACGCATGCCGGACGGGAAACCGAATATCACTGGCTTGTGGCAAGCCCTCGGCACCGCATATTGGGATATTCGGGATCACAGCGCGCAGGCGGGACCTTTTTATCAGCTAGGCGCAACCGGTGCCGCGCCGGCGGGGCAGGGCATTGTTGAGGGCGGTGATATTCCCTATAAGCCCGAGGCCGCTGCAAAACAGAAAGAGAATTTTAAGAATCGCCTATTGTTGGATCCTGAAATAAAGTGCTACATGCCGGGCGTACCGCGTGGGGCCTATCTGCCGTTCCCGTTTCAAATCATCCAGTCTCAACGAGACATTGCGATTGCGTACGAATTTGCAACTGCGAATCGCGTGATCAACATGGGCAAATTCAAGGAAGGCGCCGTCGATACCTGGATGGGTACTTCAAACGGAAAATGGGAAGGCGACACGCTTGTGGTCGATGTCACCGGCCTGAATGGCATGAGTTGGTTCGATCGCGCTGGTAATTTCATGAGCGAGAACACGCATATTGTTGAACGTTACTCCTTCGCCGACGCGGACCACCTCAATTACGAAGCGACGATCGAGGACAACACGCTATTCACGCGTCCCTGGAAGATCAGTCTTCCGCTCTATCGCCGCAAAGAGAAGAACGCGCAACTCAACGAATTCAAGTGTGTCGAGTTTGCCGAAGAGCTGATCTACGGACACCTGAGGAAAAAATGAAAATTGGACGAATCCTGCATCTCAAATCCGAGATCCAAAATCGCAAATTGGACGGGTCCAATTCAAGATTTCGGATTTCGGACTTGAGATGCAGGATTCGTCCAATTTGAAATGTTTTCGAGGAGATCGATATGAAGTGCCGAGTCATAATTCTGTTGGCTTTGATTTTGGTGACCGCTACTGCTCTTCATGCACAAACAAAGGCGCCCGCGGCCAAGTCCTGGACTCCGGCAAAAACACCGTGGGGTGATCCCGATCTTCAAGGCACTTGGACGAGCGATGACTGCATCAATACGCCCATGCAGCGGGCGGCAGGGTTGGGTGACAAGCTGTACTACACGGAAGAGGAGCTTGCCCAACGGGAGACCGCGATCGCTCGACAAGCGGACGCCGATAAGCAGGAATTCGTCGCCGCCAACGCCAGAGCGAACGTCAATCCACCGGGTCACTGGGGAGAGCGCGCTCGGCGGCCGTGCAGGCAGACGTCGCTGGTGATAGATCCGCCCAATGGCAGGACTCCCGATTTGACACCTGAAGCGCAAGCGCGAATTGCAGCAGCCATACCGCGAAACGCTCAGCAGGCGGCATCGCCGGAAGACTTCAGCTTCTATATCCGATGCATCAGCCGCGGTCTTGCGGGTTCGATCCTGCCCGTCATTTACGGAAACGGAAGTCAGATCATCCAGGCTCCGGGTTATGTGACCATCCTGCAGGAGATGGTGCACGAAGCTCGAATCATTCCATTGGACGGCCGCCCGCATGCAGGTTCCGGCACGCGTTCATATATGGGCGATTCCCGCGGACATTGGGAAGGCAACACGCTGGTTGTCGAGACGACGAATTTTCTAGGAGGGAAGACAGGTATCGGTCTTAATGGAGGCGGCACTCCGACGAGCGATGCTCTGAAACTAACCGAGCGGTTCACGCGCGCCGATCCGAATACCATCAATTATGAAATGACCATCGACGATCCGAAGACTTACACGAAATCATGGAAAGTCGGTTTTCCGATAACGCAAGAACGCGGTTATGAAAATTTTGAATACGCGTGCCACGAAGGGAACAACGCCATGTTCAATTCCCTCAGTGGGGCCCGCGCGTTGGACCAAGCTGCTGAAAAGAAATAATTGGAGGAGGCTCGTATGAGACATCTAGTGGTGATTATCATCGCGATTGTCCTACTAACGGCGCTTCCGGCTTTTGCTCAAGCTCCGAAGGCTGCTGCACCTGCATCGGCTCCTAAGGTTGCCGCAACCGCAAGCAAAGCATGGGCGCCACCGAAGACACCATGGGGCGATCCCGATTTGCAAGGCATATGGACGAGCGATGACTGTATCGGCACGCCCATGAACCGGCCGGCCAATTTCGGCGACAGGCTCTATTACACCGAAGAAGAACTCGCTCAACGCGAGACGACGTTGGCGCGCCAACTCGCGAATGACAAACAGGAATTCGTAGCGTCGGACGCGCGCGTGGGCACAGGCCCGCCGGGCCACTGGGGCGAGCGTGCACGCAGGCCTTGCAGGCAGACCTCCCTTGTCATCGATCCAACGAGTGGGAGAACGCCCGATTTGTTGCCTGAAGCTCGATTGCGGCCGGTTCCTGAAGGCGCAGGCAATAACAATCCCAAAGCGGATTCGCCGGAAGATTTTAGTTACTACATTCGCTGCATCACGCGCGGCGTTACGGGATCGATATTTCCCGTGATCTACGGCAACGGACAGCAGATCGTCCAAGCACCAGGCTTTGTGACGATACTTCAGGAAATGGTTCACGAAGCCCGAGTGATCCCGCTCGACGGCCGTCCGCACACAAGCTCGAATGTGCGTTCATACATGGGCGATCCCCGTGGGCACTGGGAAGGCAACACGCTTGTCGTCGAAACGACGAATTTCTTGGGCGGTAAGACGGGCGTCGCAGGAGGTAATGGCGGCGGCGTTCCGACCACTGCTGATCTGAAACTGACTGAACGGTTCACACGCGTCGGTGCCAACGAAATCAAGTACGAAGTGAAGATCGATGATCCGAAAACGTACACCGCGCCGTTCAAGGTCGGGTTCCCGTTAACCCAAGAACCTGGCTACGAAAATTTTGAATACGCGTGCCATGAAGGCAACAATGCCATGTTTAATTCTCTTAGCGGCGCTCGTGCCCTAGAGAAGGCGCAATCAAAGTAATAATCAATAAAGGAGACACAACGTCATGCGGAAAACATTCGCCATCGTGATTGCAGCGGGAATCTTAATGGCTGCTGCAGTGCCGCTTTGGGCACATCATGCTTTCGCTGCGGAATTTGATGCGAGCAAGCCGATCAAGTTCCGTGCAACAGTCGTCAAGATGCTGTGGATCAATCCTCACGCATGGATCGACATCGATGTGAAAGGCGATGACGGAAAGACGACTCGTTGGTCCATCGAAGCCGCCGCCCCCAATGCGCTCCTGCGACGCGGCTGGAACAAGACGTCGTTGCTTCCTGGTACTGAAATCAACGTGGAAGGTTACCAGGCAAAGGACGGCTCCAATAAAGCGAACGGCAGCATCATCACGTTCCTCGACGGCAAGAAGCTCTTCGTCGGCTCCAACGACGAACGCGAAGGCGCGCCGAAGCCGCAGTAACTGGTTATAAATTCTAATAGCCGCCAATGACGCCAATTGCGCAAATACGTTTGCGTAATTCGCGTTATTGGCGGCTATTTAAATTTCTTTACGCGTTTGGTCGCTGCCTTGGCCTTGGTGTTCCGCCACGCGAGCGTCATCGCCTCGCCCAAGGCTTCCTCATCTGCGAAATCGAAGAATACTTTTGTGGAGCCCGCGCGGCCCCAGGCTCCGCTTTCCGGGGCGAATGTCGAGGGAGCTTCGTGCATAAATGTGTCCTGCTGTTCCGGCGTGAGCTTGACCATTCCCGATTTGTGATCGTGGTGGATGGTCGCAAAGATCTTCCCATTAGCGCGGAAGTCGGGATGCCCCATGTGGGTGCTTTCTTTTGCGCCGTGCATTCCGAGCGCGATACGGCGGAAATCGTCGGCAGTCATGGTTTTGCTGCGCGCTTTTTCGCGGCGCGGCGCGGAATCTCGTGTGCGAAGTACCATTGATGTCCTTCCGGGTCCTCGGCGCCGTATCGGCGAGCGCCGTAAAACGTGTCGTGGGGTTCCTCGATGATTCGAGCACCGGCCTTTTTGGCTCGCTCGAAATGGGCGTCGACGTTATCGGCGTTGACGTATAGGTTTTGAGTGGCTTGGCCGAGCCGCTTCGGGTTCTTATATTTCGGACCCGGATATCCCATCATGACCATGCGTCTCCAAATTGCATCGACGCGTGATTGATTTTCCCGTCAGGGCCTTTGTAGCTTTCTCCGTACGTTTTAAAACCAAACGCTTTCGATAGAAACTTCAACGCACCTGCGACATCTTCGTAAAGAAGGTATGGAGTGATCGCCATGGCGTTACTACTTCCGTTGGGAAGCGCGCCGCATCAGTTCTTCGGAGGACAAATCCTCCTTGCGCGTGGCGATCCACCATTGGTTCCCAGCCGAGTCTTCGACTGCGCCGCTGCGATCGCCGTAGAACTGGTCCATCGGCTCGAGGACCGATTTTCCGCCGGCTTGAATCGCTCTTCGATAAACCGCATCAGCATCGTTGACGTACATGTAGAGCATGGCGGGCATCAGGGTGTACGTTGAATCGGGCGGAACGTGTCCGATCATGACCCTCGAATCACCAATCTTCATTACGGCATGCATGACCGTGCCGTCGGGCATTGCAAGTCTTTCGAGTTCTTCTGCGTCAAATGCGCGCTTCAAGAACTCAACGAGCTTTGCCGCGTCTCGCACTGCAAAGTAGGAAGTAATCGTGTGGTACCCCTCCGGAATCGCTTTTACTGTCATGGAATCGTCTCCTTTGATGTTGTCTGCGGTGAATATACGGGGACACAGGAATACTGGTCTTGTAAAAATTTGACCTGAACCGAGCCTTACGGGAACTGCACGTGGTTGAGATGGTCCGTGCGGAGGGACAGATATTCCGTGGGGCTGAGTCCACTGAATTTCTTGAAGTCGTGATTGAAGTGCGATTGGTCGAAATAACCGCAATCTAAGGCAACATCGACCCAGTCCACGGCCGCGCACTTGTGAACAGCCCTGATGACTTTCTGAAAGCGCTGCACTCGACAGAAGCGTTTCGGTGTGAGACCGACTTCATCTCGAAAAAGTTCGATGAAATGACGCTGGCTAAAGCCGGCTCGTTCTGCCATGGAAGCGCTCGAGAGCAGGCTCGGATCCTTCTGAAATTCTCGCACTGCAAAAGAGACCGCAGGATGATGCGCCAATTCTTGCTTCACAAGCCCCATCAACCATTGCTCTATGACCTGGAACTTCAAGTGGATCGTTCGTGCTTCATGGAGTCGGCAGATCAAATCAGCCGCCGTTTGCTCACCCCACACATCGGCCAGCGTGACGCTCAGACCGTGCAATTCTCCGAAGGGAAAATCCAGGAACGGGAAGGCGCCTCCGAAATTGAAATGAATTCCCAAAAGTTCGTCTTGCACAGTTCGCTCGATAACGAAGAACTCCGATTGCGGACCGGAGATACCGGCGCCGGCCGTGCGTCCTGTACCTAGGTTGATAACGAGTTCCGCGGTGCCCATCGGCAATACGCGTTCCTTCGAATACGGCATATCATGGCCGCGCCAATACCAGAATAGACCGACAAACTCTGAGAGAGGACCTCGCGGAACGTAGTAATCGAAAACAACCGGGAACGGTGCCGTTGCCGTGGACATGAATTTACGCGCCGTCCCCGCGGCGGCCGCGAACGATCCGGAGGATCTGCCTGCGATCAACGTTTTTGTCCACGACCACACTAAAGAACGGGAACATCATTTCTTCCCAGGTCATGTCGCCGTAATAGACGGTTTTATTCGGATCGGGATTGAATTTGTTGTTCGCAGAATTATCGAAGTGCGCATTAACGACCAGCCGCGTTCCTTTAGGGATCGCGATCGGCTTGGCCACGTCGTAGCCGAGCTGCCAGTTGAAATCGTACTTCGGAACGCTCAGGATCGTTTCCGTTTTGCCGTCCGGATAGATCAATCGATAGGTCATGTCTTTCCCACGCACATGCATGTGCGGAAACATCCAGACGAGCTCGGCATCTTCCGCGAATGTAGCTTCGGCGGGAGGGCTCTCCCAGTCTCCATTATTCGGTGGAATCGCAAAACTCTTGGCGTCGCTTGGCGCCGACATACCTAACGAAACGTATGTTCGTTCGGGCGCATCCTTCGATACGGTGAATCCGATTCGCGGCCGGTCCGTCGTTTCCTTGCTATTTGGAGTGTAATGAACCTGGAACACAATGTCCGTTCCAGCCGTGAATAACTTCGCCGCGTGATGGATCCGGTAGTCTTGCGTTCTCTGCCCGGGCACGTAGCATCCTTCGATACCGTTTGATCCAGATGTGATCGAAGGCGGAATCCCGCGCCCATTCGCGCCGGCAGCAGAGGCGAGAGCGCTACCGCTTTCGTCGCGAGGACGGTCCGCCCAAACGGGTTTGTTGTACACAACGTCCGGGGTATGTGGCTTGAAGAAGACGCAAATATGGTGCGTTACAGATGGCTCGCTCGGCCGAATCTCCATTGAAGTGATCCATGTGTCTTTCGTAACGCCGCTTGGAACCGTGATGTAGCTCCACTCGATGACATTATTTTTAGGATTTGCCGGTACCGTGAATTCCGGTCCATTGACGATGATGTCCGGCTGAATGTCCCAACCATCTCGAGGCCACTCGGTTGGCGATGGAGCGTCTTTCGCAAACCCCTCAGGCGCGCCGTTATCGGCCCATTTAGCGATGATGTCGATCTCGTTCGGTTTCAGCGAGCGATCGTTTGCAAAGTGGCCGAATTGCGGGTCGGCAAACCAAGGCGGCATTTTCTTGGTGATCACGGCGGTCTTCATCGCTTTAGCCCAGGGCCGAGCGTCGGTATAAGTGAGGAAAGACATTGGCGCGATTTGCCCGGGCCGATGGCAGCTCTGACAGTTCTTTTGCAATATCGGGAGAACGTCTTTGGTGAATGTGATTGGTTTCGCATCCTGTCGTGCTCTGACGCTCAGTACCGAAACGGCGAATACCAACAATCCGGCAATCATCAGGCTTGAAAAAGGAATGAATTTGCGCAACATGTTTGGCCCTCCTGGGCGGCGTCCATCTTTTATAACCCACTTTTGTGTTAGTAGTAAAACGAGATAGAGTACGCCAATGCCTTTACAGAAAGTCGCAGTCGTGACGGGCGCTGGGAGCGGAATCGGGCGGGCCGTTAGCCTTGCGTTACATGGCGACGGATATTCCGTGGTGCTGGCCGGACGACGGGTGCCGGAGTTGGAAAAAACTGCAGCGCAGGCGCAGCGTTCCGGTAATCAAATGCTCGTTGTGCCGACGGACATTACCCGCCCCGATCAAGTGCGGGCGCTGTTTGCCAAGACAAAAGAGACTTTTGGGCGTTTGGACCTTTTGTTCAATAACGCGGGCATCGGTGCTCCAGCAATTCCGATGGAAGAACTCAGCCTCGAGCAGTGGAAAGCGGCGGTCGATGTCAATCTGACGGGTGCGTTCTTATGTGCGCAAGAAGCAATCAAGATCATGAAAACCCAAGATCCGCGCGGTGGCCGGATCATTAACAATGGCTCGATCTCAGCCCAAGCACCGCGGCCCTACTCAGCGCCATACACGGCAACGAAGCACGCGATTACAGGATTAACGAAATGCATTTCGCTCGACGGCCGCAAGAACGACATCGCTTGCGGACAAATCGATATCGGTAATGCTGCAACCAAATTGACGGAACGCATGTCCGGTGTGGAACCGCGCATGGATCTCAAACATGTTGCTGACGCGGTCCTGTACATGGCCAATCTTCCGCTCGAAGCGAATGTGCAATTCATGACAGTCATGGCGACGAAGATGCCGTTCATAGGAAGGGGATGAGGAACTTTGAAATTGGACAAATCCTGCATCTCAAATCCGAAATCAGAAATCGCAAATTGGACCGGGTCCAATCCGAAATTTCGGATTTCGGATTTGAGATGCAGGATTTGTCCAATTTCAAAATTCCCCAGAAAGGGAGTATGCAGAAGTTCTTCATTCTATTTTTGCTAAGTGCCACTCCACTCGCAGCTGAGGATGCCTCCACCATCTACCA
>JACXTT010000924.1_pt1 | contig 50176 bp, 54 predicted proteins | sample 9270951 | NCBI WGS metagenome assembly JACXTT01 (sample SAMN15532306, study PRJNA645909) | rock metagenome | isolation source: weathered quartz diorite | place: Puerto Rico | collected 2017-06-21
TACGCGGTCTCATTGGAGCGTCGGAAGATCTATCAAGTCCTCCAAGACCCCGAGGCAATGAAACATCGCCAATTGCGGGTCATCGACGAGTCAGGCGAAGACTACCTTTACCCACAGAGCTTCTTTGCACCGATTGAACTTCCACAGCCCATCCGTCGGGCCGTCTTGGCTGCCGTCTAACAGCGCGCCCCACCGCGACGGGCGCGGAGCGTCGCGCCTCGCTCAACCATCTTCTGCGCCCGCGCGTGGGCGCGGACGCTAGGCGGCACACTTCCCATCGTTCGCGGTTTGGTTCAAGCTTGGGGCTTCGCGTCGCTGCCCAGTGTGGAGGCCACTATGAAGACCCAGCGAACTCTCGTCGCGCTTACCATTGCGAACCTGGCGCTCGTGGCATTTGGGCTTGTCCAGCAGGTACGTCCTGCTATCGCACAAGGCGAACTCCCCGTGCTTCGGGGCCGTGCGCTCGAGATTGTCGACACGCAAGGTCGTGTTCGCGCAAGCATAAGTGTTCTCCCGCCTGGCCAGCCTCAGAGCGGGGTCGAATCCTCGGAGACCGTGCTGCTTCGACTCATCACCGAGCGCGGGCGACCGACCGTGAAGATCGGCTCATCCGAGCCCCACTCAGGGTTGAGCCTCGCGGGTCCAACGAACACCAAAGACACTTACGTCATTCTTGAGGCCAAGGGCACCAGCACTTCGTTGAAGCTTCGCGCCGAAGACGGGCACGAACAGGTGCTCAAACCGTGACCGCCGTGCACGCGGTCTCCACGACGCCGCGTAACCCGTCGTTAGAAGGCGCTAGACAGAACCATGTCTGAACTTGATCGCCTCAAAGAACAGCTGGTTTACCTTCGGTTCTGGCTCGGGATAATGGTCGTGACGGAAATCACGTTGTCGGCTGGCTGATATCAACGCCCACGAGTGCCAATCCCGTGCTATGGTTTATTGGTGCTTTCGGTGCCATCCTGTTGGGTGGGGGGCATTTTTCTTGTGCATCGGCAAATCGAGCGCTGCATTGATCAAATAGGTAAACTGTAGCCATGGACCTCCTTGCCGGCATCATCCTCCTCGCGGTTGTGGTGCTCTTCGTTGGCATCGCACTTGATGCCGCGTACCACAAATAGCAACTTCTAACATGGCGGTGTACCCGGACGCGCGGGGAGCATCGCACGCTGGTCTTCCCTCCGTAGCCGCGCGCCGGTAACCTCCACGTTAGGCAGCAGAGGCTGCACACTTGTGACCTCCCGAACTGCGTCCTGTAGCTGTGGCCAGCTCACCGTAACCGTCACCGGTGGGCCAGTTCGTGTCTCGGTATGCCACTGCCTTGCTTGCCAGCGCAGAACCGGCAGCGTTTTCGGTGCTCAAGCGCGCTTCCGTGAGGAGGTCGCCACAATCTCTGGGCAGTCAACGCAATACGTCCGCACCGCTGAATCGGGCAACAGGCTCACATTCCACTTTTGTCCTGTCTGTGGGTCAACCGTGCACTACACGAACGACTCACTAGCCGGGTTCGTCGGCGTTCCTGTCGGCGCGTTCGCAAATCCCTCGTTTCCCGTTCCAGCGTTCTCCGTCTACGAGAGGAGCATGCATTCGTGGGTGCACGTTCCCAAAAATATTCAGCATTCGGCGTCATGAACAGTCTGCAATGAGTGAATTGACTATCCGCGATGCCCTAACCGACGCCATTCGCTATTGGGAACTCCGGCGCATCGCATACAACGCCATCCTCGTCGCCATCGTGGCCGTTGTGTTCGTGACTCAATGGCCAGGGTCCGGCGCGTCCTTATCAGCCGATGTGGCACAAACCCTGTTCCTCCTCGCCGTTCTGGCCAATGTCGCGTATTGTGCTGCTTACGTTGTGGATGTCGTAGCCCAATATTCCGGGTTCGTCGCAACGTGGAAGCGCTATCGATGGGTGCTCTTTGCAATCGGCGTGATTTTCGCCAGCATCATCGCCAGGTTCTTTGCTGCCGGCATGTTTAGCCATGCAGCCTAACAGCGCGCCCCCATCGCGACAGGAGAGAAGCGCCGCACTTCGGTCGGTCATCTTCCACGCCCGCGCTCGGGCGCGGACGTTGGGCTCTCCTCAAACCTCAGCGGGCTAAAGTGCCGTCCATTGTGAACTCCGCTGCGCGCTGTCGGCAGCGTCGCTGATGTACCCAAGTCGACAGCATCACCGAAAGGAGCTACATCATGCGTCTCGCAAAAGCAACTCTCTGGTTCGTGCTTGGGCTACTCCTCTTTGGTACTCAGGCCAGCGTTGCTCAAAATAAGCCGTACAAGGAAGGAACGGTTTGGACCGTTACGTTCATAAAAGTCAAGCCGGGGATGTTCGACGTGTACATGCGCGATCTGTCGGTGCAGCGCAAGAAGCTGATGGACGAGGCGAAGAAGCAAGGCCTTATCGTTTCGGAGAGGATGCTCTCAGGCTTCGCAGCGGGTCGCGAGGACTGGGACCTGATGTTGATGGTCGAGTACAAGAACTGGGCCGCCTTCGACGGGCTGTCAGACAAGTTCGACGCTCTCGCACTTAGGGTTGTCGGCTCAGAGGAGAAGCAGGTCCAAACGATGGTCAAGCGGACTGAAGTTCGTGAAATCGTCGGACAGAAGACACTTCAGGAGCTCACATTCAAGTAGCCGTGCGGCCTAACCCTTCCATCGAACGGACACACAACGGCGGGGCACAATGCCCCCCTCCCTCAAGGGTGGTGCCGCCGTTGTGTGCTGCTCATGCCAAACGTTAGGCCTCTGCTTATGGATACCATACCTTGTCGCCATTGTAAGCAGCCGGTCCATCCGGAAGCGCGGGTGTGTCAACATTGCCGCAGTTCTCAATCGTGGTGGGGAAATAACAATGATCCGCGCTTCATGCTCGGTTGGTTCGTGCTGGTGGTCGCGGTCTTTGTTCCCTTAGCGTACTTCGGAATCAACCGAACAATTTCTGCAGACGAGCCTGCTGAAACACCCAATCTGGTGGTGTCGGATGTATCGACGCGCGTGGCCACCACGCCGGAGGGCGCGCGGGTATTTGTTCTAGGTGTTGCACGCAACACGTCGTCGCGTGACGCTTCACGAATCTGGTTCAGGGTGACCATTCGCGATGGCGGGGGAAAACTGATCGACACTTTGCTCTTGGAGGACCGCGGCTTGCTTGTGCCAAGCGAAAAATCTATTCCATTCCGCGTCAGCGGATTGCTGGGCACAGGCTCTCTCGATGGCACGCGAACTGAGGTGGTTGTCGAGCGTGCAAGGGTCGCGAGCAAATGGGACTGACGAGGGGCGCGAACGTTGGACATCCGTGAATTCCGGACGTGGCTTGAGGGCATTCTGATGAAGTTTTCGTGTTTTACATTGATCGTCGCTTTGCTTGTCGCCGGTTGTGGTAGCGGCACCGAGGGTACCGCTCCCGCCGTTGGAGCGGGCCTAGCAGAATGCGAAAACCATTCACCTGGAACCACAGACAGCTCGCCGGAGGTGACTGCAACCATCAACCGATCATGGACTCGAACCTGACTGCTGACGATTTTGACTGGCTGCGGAAACTGAAGGGCGCCGCAGACTCAAAACGCGATCCGCCGCCAATTCCGACTGATATCGCAGCCAAGCTCCGGGCATTCGGTTTCGCAAAGCCGAATACTATAGGCGCCCTCGCAATTACATCCGAAGGCCGTGACGCGTTGTTGGAGCAAGACATGCGCGACGCCGAAGACCGCTAGCTCACCTTGTACCGCGGTCCAAGGCAAGTGTGGACCGGAGCTATGACGCTGAAGAAATGGATTGCACTCTGCATCACGGTCGGCTGTGCGCTGGCCGCGTCCGTTCTGCAGATCGGCGTCGATGCGCTCGGCAACACCCCGCCGAGTTTGCCGCGCTGATCAGAGCGGGGCGCCGCTGTGGCGCGACGCGGTGAACGCCGCGGGCATCAAACAGGAATATCGATGGATGCTGCTATGGAACGATACTTCGACGACTTCAAGCCTGGGGAACGCTTCCGGTCCAAAGGGGTAACCCTAACTGAGGCCGAGATTATCAACTTTGCTCTTGCCTACGATCCCCAGCCGTTTCATGTCGATGTCAGGGCGGCGGCCAACTCATCGTTCGGGGAACTGATAGCGAGTGGCATACAAACGTTCGCTCTTGGATGGCGGATGTTCCTCGGTGAGGGATTGTTCAGCGCCTGTAGCTTGGGCTCTCCCGGAATCGACGAACTTCGTTGGACGGCTCCAGTCAAGCCGGGCGATACGATCTACACGGAGGCAGAGGTATTGGAGGTGCGCCCATCCGGCTCGAAACCAGATCGTGGCACACTGCGGATGGGCTACCGTATAGTCAACCAACGCAATGAAACGGTCCTGACCATGGCCATCGTTCATATTCTCAAAAGGCGCTCGTGATGGTCCCCGCTTTCCTGGACAGGACCACGTCGCCTAACTCCGCGATGGAGCGAACTGCGTGGCAGCGTAACCGCCGCTCGCCATGCGGGACTTACGCCGCCGCCCAACCGAACGTTAGGCGTCATGATGCATTCATCAGCGGTCCCATGCTAGGTTATGAACCCAACTCCCACCGAACGACGAATCGAAAGGCGAATTGATCATGCCCACAGGCACCGTCCGACTTCACTGCGTGCTCCGTGCGGATCCGGAGCGCGTCTATCGCGCGTTTCTGGACGCCGACGCAATGGCCAAGTGGCTTCCGCCATACGGTTTCACCTGCAAGGTTCACCACATGGATGCCAAAGTCGGCGGCACCTACAAGATGTCGTTCACGAACTTCACGACAGGCCACGGTCACTCCTTCGGCGGCAAGTATCGTGAGCTCGTGCCATTCGAAACCATTCGCTATACGGACAGATTCGAGGATCCGAACTTGCCCGGAGAAATGCAGACGATCGTGACCTTGAAGAAAGTGTCGTGTGGAACCGAGCTCGACGTGGTGCAAGAAGGGCTGCCTGATGCCATTCCGCTCGAAATGTGCTATCTCGGCTGGCAGGAGTCGCTCGCACAACTTGCGAAACTCGTCGAGCCCGAGATTCCGGGGTAACGAGGTGACGCTTAACCCTGCGCTGAGCCACCTGATCCCTCAATGCAGCGGCCGGGCCGCAAGCGCCTCCGCGACTCGAGCGCCGTGCGGCCCGCCCTCCGCTCATTTCCGACTATAAGGACTTCCCCGGCACGTAGTGCGACCGGAGTCACACTCCTTCTACAAGCGGATCGGGTATTCACGGTCAAAGACAAAGCATGTGTACACTAAGCCCTTGCAGCGTAAGACTGCCGCCTAAGCCCGCGCCCCACCGCGAAGGACGAGAGGCATCGCGCGTTGACCACCCATGTTCCGCGCCCGCGCGCCGGCGCGAATGTTAGGCGTCGAAGGAGACCTCTATGCTCTCGGCCGAGTCAGTCCAGGAGATCCTTGAACCTCTGTTTCCGGGGCTCATGGGCGTGCGCATCGTTGATCTCGCGCCCGAGCGCGTCGTTGCCGAGCTCACCGTACGACCGGACCTGTGCACCACAGGTGCTGTATTGCATGGTGGGGCCTACATGGCGTTCGCTGACACCCTTGGGGCGATAGGTACGGTTTTGAACATGCCGCAAGGGAAGAGAACAGCCACGACGGACTCCAGCACGAAGTTCATCGGGCCGGCACGCGTCAGCACGGTCGTCACCGGTGAGTGCATAGCGCTGCATCGAGGTCGAACCACAATGGTCTGGCAAACGACGATCAAGTCCGCGGAGGGAAAGCTATGCGCTGTCGTAACGCAAACACAGCTCGTGCTCGACGCCTAAGCCCTCAATCCGGAGCGGACGGGCCGGGAGCGTTGTATCTCTTGCTAACATCGCGGCGGCCCGCCGCTGATTTCGAACGTCAGGCCACATGAAAAACTCATTCTTTACCAAATTGCTGGATTCGTTTACAGGAGCCGACACCATGCGGACGTACATTCAAATCACAGGTGCCGTTTTCGGCGTAATGGCCCTGGTCCACGTCGTCAGATTGATATTGAATTGGCCCGCTCAGGTGGCGGGCTGGGTGGTTCCGATTTGGGTATCATGGGTGGCAATTTTCGCAGCGGGAGCGCTCTGTGTCTGGGCATTTCGCCTCGTCGGTCGAGCACGGCAGTGAACGACGGACTGCGGCCTAACCGCACAGTCGAGAGGGATGCGCGCAAGAACGGCGCGCGCCCCTCACCGTGAACATTGGGGCTCTCTACCGTGATCGCATGAGCGTCAGTCAACTATTGAAATGGCAGTGGGACGGCTATCCCAGGTATCACCAGTCTCGCGCCAACTTGCTCATCCACATTCTTGCCGTTCCTCTGTTCCTGGTCGGAACTGTTGGTCTTGTTACGGCGGTCGCTCAACTTTCGCTCCCGCTTTTCGGGGTGTCTTTCGGATGCATCATCGTGGCGGTCGCGTGGCAAGGCCGCGGACACCGCCTGGAACCGGTGCCGACCGAGCCTTTCAGCGGGCCCCTCAATTTCGTGTCGCGTCTTTTCTTTGAACAGTGGATTACGTTTCCTCGATTTGTTCTATCTGGGGGTTGGAGTGCAGCACTTCGCAAGGCACGAGGGCCCTGACAACGCGTTCGAGGGCGAACGCCCCAAGAGCGGCGCGCCCGCTGGAGCGTGAACGTTAGGCGTCACACGCAAATATCACGACGATGAATCACGAAAGCATTCTTTTCCCTATCGTTGCCTTGGCCACAATGACGTTTGTCGTTCTTCGGGTCGTTCCCCGGCGCCACTGAGTTCAGGTTTTTCCCGTGCTTCCAAAGCCCCCCGCACCCCGCCCGCTGGCGGAGAACTCCTCGACCACGTTCAACTTGACCCGCACAACCGGCACAACGACGAGCTGAGCGATGCGGTCCATCGGTTTGATGGTGAACGCGGCTTCCGAACGGTTCCACAGCGAAACCATCACCTGCCCCTGGTAGTCGGAGTCGATGAGGCCCACGAGATTCCCGAGCACGATGCCGTGCTTGTGACCCAGGCCCGATCGCGGCAGGACGACCGCCGCAAGCCCTGGATCCGCCAGATGAACGGCGATGCCGCTGGGCACGAGGTCAGCGGCGCCCGGCGCGAGCTCGAGCGGCTTGTCGATGCAGGCCCGGAGGTCGAGACCCGCCGCCCCGGCGGTGGAGTATTGCGGCAGCGCATCGCGCAGCCGCGGGTCGAGGATTCTTACGTCGAGAGTCTTCAAACGAAGAGCCGCCTAGCGCCGTGGCAGCATCTTCGCGATGTGCGCGACCAGTTGGCGCGCGAGCACGATCTTGGGCGCGAGCGGCAGCTCGTGCTCGCCGTCCTCGTCGAAGAGCGTGAGCGCATTCGTATCCTTGCCGAAGGTCTCGTGCGCGAGGTTCGCGGCAAGAAGCGGAACCCCCTTTTTCTTGCGCTTCGCCTGCGCGTTCGCCTTCAAGTCCTCGGTTTCGGCGGCGAAGCCGACGCAGAACGGCCCCTCCGTGAGCATCGCGACCTCGCCGAGGATGTCGGGGTTGGGCGCGAGCTCGACCTTGAGGTTGCCGTTGCCCCGCTTGATCTTGTGCGGCTTCGGATCGACGGGGTGATAGTCGGCGACCGCGGCGACCGAGATGAAGACATCGGCGTGCTTCGCCCGCGCCATCACGGCTGCGTGCATCTCGCGCGCAGTGACCACGTCAACGCGCTCCACGCCCGCCGGAGGGGCGAGCACCGTTGTGCCGGACACAAGCGTCACCTCCGCGCCGGCCTCTACCGCCGCCTGCGCGACGGCGTAGCCCATTTTTCCGGAACTCTGATTCGTGACTCCGCGCACCGTGTCGATCGGCTCATAGGTCGGTCCCGCCGTGATCAGGACTTTTTTTTTGGAGAGGGGCTTGGGACCGAGCGCGGCCGCGACTTCGGTAAAGATCTCCTCGGGCTCGAGCATCCGCCCCATCCCGCCCTCCCGGTCGGCGTGGTCGCCTTCCGTCGGGCCGAGGATGCCGACGCCGTCGGCGCGCAGGCGCTCCACGTTGCGTTGCGTCGCCGCGTTCTGCCACATCTCCACGTTCATCGCCGGCGCGACCATGAGCCGGCAGCGGCGCGCGAGGCAAAGTGCCGAGAGCAGGTCGTCACCGAGTCCGTTCGCGACCTTGGCGAGGAAATCGGTCGTTGCGGGCGCGACAACGAGGATGTCCCGGTCGCGCGAGAGCTCGATGTGGCCCATGCTGTCGGGCACGCGCGAGTCCCACATGTCCGTGTGCACGGGCTGGCCGGAGAGCGCCTGAAGCGTCGCCGGCGTAATGAAGCGACAAGCGGCCTCGGTCATGACGACGCGCACGTCGGCACCGGCCTTGATGAAAAGGCGCGTCAGCTCGGCCGCTTTGTAGGCGGAGATTCCGCCGGTAATCCCGAGCAGAATTCTCTTTCCGGAAACGTCCGTCATCGCAGATAGGGGTAGCGCGTTAAGCTGCAAAACGGGATTCTAAGCGAATTCCATGGCGATAACAGACTGGCCTGCTCAGGAACGTCCGCGCGAACGCCTGCTTGCTCTCGGCGCCGCCTCGCTCGCGGACGCGGAGCTGCTCGCGATTCTGCTTCGTACCGGCATCAAGGGAAAGAGCGCGGTCGACCTCGCACGCCAGCTGCTCGGGCGCTTCGGCTCGGTCGGTGGCCTGTTGGACGCCGGATCCGCGAACCTCGCGGAGACCCCAGGTCTGGGGACCGCCAAGCTCGCGCAGATCCAGGCGGCCCTCGAGTTGGCGCGCCGCGCGCTCAGGGACGAAATCTCCTCGCGAAACGCGCTGTCGTCGCCGCGAGCAGTGCGCGATTACCTGCGCCTTGCGCTCGCCGGGCGCGAGCAGGAAGTCTTCTTGGTACTGCTCCTCGACGCGCAGCATCGCGTCATTGCGCACGAGGAGCTTTTCCGCGGCACCCTGACGCAGACGAGCGTCTAACCCAAGGTTTTACAGACTTAGTCTCCTCCAATAGGCGAGCAATTAGGGGGAGGTTGGCGATCACCCTCCCGCCCTTTGAGCTTCGGTGCTGGTCATAGAGGTCCACGTAGTCAGTTATGGCTCCACGCTCGACGCCGAACAAGCCACGAGCCCTCCACGTCCAATACCGGCCAAACTCGGGGTCTTCGGCTAGACGCACGAAAACACCCATCCCGTCTTGATTCCGCCTCTTGGTTCCGAAGACGAACTGAGTAAGCGTCTGCTTGGCCTTGAGCGGCCAATGCATGGCGATCTGTCCTCGCAGTCCGGAGAACACGAATAGCGCCCGCTTCAGCTCCGCCTTGAAGTTGGCACGGTCCTCATCGAGGTGAACCTGCCGCTCAAGCTGCTCTTTCTGTTCCTTCAGTGCTGCTAGCTTGCGTTGAAGCTCCTCGGCCTCCTCCTTCACCTTCTCGACGGCGTCCAGTTCCAGCCGCATCACTTTCAGATTCTGGATGAGATTTTCCTGCTGCTTCTGGTACGAGGCTATCTCCTCGCAGACATGCTTGAGTTCGGTCCTAATCGAGGTCTGCTGACCGTCTTCTTTCACCCCCGCCTGTACCGCTTTCAGCAGGCCGTCCGCACTGTTCAGGATTTGCCCAAGCTGGCCGAATACCTCCTTCTCCAAAGCTTTGGCGGGGACGTATCGCGTGCATCCCAGCTTGAGCATCTTGTAGTGGTGGCGGTAATGGCGAATGTAATGGTCGCCGCTCTTGATGTTGTGACCCGCGAAGAACGAGCCGCACTTTCCGCAGCGGACGAAATGCGCCAACGGATAGTCTGTCCTGGTGGATCGAATCAGGCGATTGACTTGCGCTCGTTCCTTGACCTGTTGAATCTCCTCGGCAGTGAGCAACCCAGGGATCGAGACCTCGACAGTTTCAGCCTTGCCTCGGTTTCTGAAAGTCTGCGAGAGGATCGGCCCGCCTCTTAACAGTCGTCGCCGAATCGTGTTTCCGTCGAGTCCGTCCTTCTCTCCGATCTCGTCGAAGGTCTTCCCTCGCACGTAAGCTCGGAACCATCTCTGAGCCTTTGAGACTGCCTCGGGGTCAGCAATCCAGATTCCATTGCCCTCGTTGTCCTTACCTGTAAGCGATCGTCCCCAGGGCTCAGTGCCCGAGGTGCAAAGTCCACTTCGCGCACCCCTGAGGCGATTCTTGAAGATGTCCTCTCGCAGCCGTTTCGCGTAGAACTCGTTCACTTCTCCGGTGATACCCAATATGAACTGGTCGTTCGGGTCGCCAAGATCGAACTCCTTTGATTGCTCAAAGAACCGCACACCAGCCTTTTGCAGAATCTCCAACCCCTCCTTGCTTCGCCGGTTGTCTCGGCTCCAGCGGGACAGACTCGACACCATTACGGCGTTGAACCGTTTGAAATGGCAGTCGGCTAGCAGACGATCGAATTCCTTCCGTTCCCAACCAGCGGTTCCGTGTTCGGCAGTCCCGCCGTACCGGGCAACGATATGGCCTCGGGTCTCGACCGCCTGTTCAATCTCCTGGAGCTGGGTAGCGAGCGACAGATTTCTCTCGGCTTGGCGTTCTGTTGATACTCTGGTGAATACGGCGAACCGTAGTTGACTCTTCAGCTTGAGCTTAAGCATCTGACCCTCGCTACCTAAGAATGGAATGCGGAACTTGCGCAGTCCTTAAAAAAGAAACTTGGACTATCCGGAGGCTAGAAAGAGAAACCTATACGGCGTGGCGGTCTAGCCAGACCCGCATTGTTTTCCAAGTGCAGTCGAAGACCCTGCTCAGATTCTGGACATTTACGCCCTTCCCGGCGAGTTTCTTGATTTCCTCACCGCGAATGTCCAGCTTGGACCTGCGCTGGCTGTCGTCCGTGAGTCTCGGTCTACCAATGTGTACACCTCGGGCTCGCGCTCGTTGCTGACCTTCCTTAGTTCGTTGGCGGATCAGCTCGCGCTCAATCTCCGCCGCGAGGCCGAGAACGGTGGTCAGGATTTTTGAGGTCAGGCTTCCGTCGAGTTGCTGCCCGGACTTGACGACGTGTACTGCCACGCCGCCCTCCGACAACAGCTTCAAGGTGGACAAGATGTCCACGACCGACCGTCCTAGGCGGCTGATTTCTGAAACGACCAGGGTGCTACCAGCCACCATTTGCGGTATCAATACCTTCCCCAAGGTGCGCTCGGCCACGGGTACCGTGCCGCTCACGGTCTCGGCGACGAACTTAATCGGCTGTAAATCATGGGCTTTGGCGTATTCGAGTATGCCTAGCTGCTGCGATTTCAGGTCTTGGTCGCCAGTTGAGACGCGAAGATAGGCAAAAATGCGCTTCTGAGCGGCTTTTTCGCGCGATTTAGGCGTTTTTGACATGGGTTTCTCCTCAGTTTTTACAAAAAGTCCTTGAAAAACGCCTAATTATAGCTCTTTTAGGGAGAAATAGTCAATATAGTTAATATAATCAAATCTTTAACTTATTTTCAGAGGAGGAGATCCCCTTCAAGGGTAGGTATCCAACCCCCCAAGACCCCCCAAAACCCTTCCAGAAGTCATCCTGGGAAGTCCTGGAGGGGGCAAGGAGGTCACCCCAAGGTCCAAGGGTGCCTAGGAATCAGGGTTGGGAGGTGAAAGGCAGTCCGGGAAATCGCTTTGGGAGTGTGAGCTCGAGTCTACAGCGCTATTCTCGTGGCAACTTACTCCTCATTGTCCCGCCAACCCCTTGGCGCGGCATAGGTCCTCAAAACCACGCAGAAGTTTCCGAGCGTAGTCTCTGGCCTGGCCGCGCTCGTGAGCGCTGGGGCGCCTAAGGGATGCGCGATTTGTTGGTGCGTGCCTCTCATCGCGTTCACCTTCGTTCGCAGTACGCTTCAGAAACTTTATTTCGTTCTTAAGCTTGAGAAGTTTGATTAGCCGAGCCTCACCACCGAAGGCGTTCTCCATCGCTTCCACCATCTTGTAGATGCTCGGAAAAAAGCGATCCTCCGCGCTCATGGCGTCTTGCATGTAGTCATAGCACTCTCTCAAGGGAGAGCCGTAAGAGGTCACGGCGTGTCGAATATCCCTGAGAGCTTTACGCGCCCCCTCAGCGCCAAGGCGAATCCCGGCGCTTTCTGTGATTGCGAGGTTCTGACTGGCGAATCCGGGCAAACTGGCAAACTGTTCCTCGGTTAACAAACTGCCGGTGGCGTGGATTGCCCTCTCTAGCGAGTCGAAGTATTTTTTTGCTAGTGCTTCAGCGCGATCCTTAAGTTCGGGCGCATTGCCCGATTCAATGTTCACTTCTAGATAGTTGCCCGACAAGATTAGTCGAAACGGGCCTTCGATGAACTCGTCGTGCAAAGCACCGAACTCGGCTCTTTGGGCACTGTGAATGTACCAATGCATTGTTCTTAGGGGGTTCTCCGCAATGCCATTCTTGCACAACTCCGATTGCTCCCTCTGGCGTCTCTATTCTTTCGTAACCCCTCAGTACAAAGGCGAGCACGGCGAAGCCCTCAAGCACCGGGTTCGTATAGATCAGGCAGCGGCTCACCCTCGGCGGGCGATCCGGTCTTCAGAGATACCGCGGCAAAGGTCTGCTCGCCATGCTGGATTCGATAGGGATATGAGCTCGCCAACATAGGAAGGCCCGTTCTCTATCTCGCGCCAGGGCAGACCTCGGCGGCGCATGGGGTAGACGCGGAATCGCATGGTTTGACAGAAAGCCCTGAAAATATATACAGTATACGTCCTCCGTAGGCTATGGGTAGTTGTAGGCAGGTGCATTGTCTTAGGCTAGTGGTATGGACGTAAGGAAAACGTTCGGTCAAATTTGGCTAAAGCGGGATTCTGGGCTCGTGGTTCCGGAAGGTACTGTCTCAGATCTCTCTCAGACTTCTACCGAAACGTACCTGCAGATCAAGGAAAAGGCGATCGCGATAGAGCGACTCTACAAAGAAAGCGGGGTTCCGCTTAAGCGAACGTCTGATCTTGCGCGCCTAATTGGCGATGCAAAGACGCTTTCCGATTCGTGGCTTTTGGGACAGGCTGACAGGCACCCCCAGACACTTCTCTTCCGTGTGGGCCTGCTTGATCGAATTGCCGACTCCGTCCTACCTCTGAGCGAAATCCCCGCAAGAGGTCGGTTCCTGAAAGCGCTAGTGTCAGATAACCTGGACCTGCTCAGTCGAACCAAGTCCCATGCGAAGAACGTTCTTTGGGAGCTCGAACTCTGGTCTGCCCTGAAACGGAGATCCCTTGATGCGGTTCTTGAGGAGCCACCTGATATCGTCGTAAGGTTCGATGCGTCACGGATTGGCATCCCTTGCAAGAAACTGTACTCCGAGAAACACGTCCAAAACGTCTTGTCCGAAGCCGTGGCTCAAATTGAGTCGAGCTTTGACTTCGGCATCGTTGCGCTCAACCTTGATGAGTTGATCCCAGCCGATCACATCTTCAGGACACCGACGCTCGACTCAATGGCGAAGCACATAATGGACCTGAATCATCGCTTCCTCGTCAGGCACGACAGGCACTTTCGGAAGTACCTGGCGTCTGGCCGAGTCATCTCGGCACTAGTCTCAACCAGTCTTCTCGCCGACGCGTATCGAGAGCGCACGCGGTTCAACAACGCACGACAGTCAACGGTCTGGACCATACCGGGGCTGCCCTTCGAGAAGAATCGTCAACTGCGCAACTTCTACAACGCCCTGATGGCATAGCAGCGAAGTGTGGCTCAGCGCAACCCGCGGTTACTGCATTTCTCCCGCTCTAACCGGTCCTTCTTCTTCGCCTCGGCAGTAGTTCTGCCACTGCATGTTGCTCACGCGATCAGGTCCGCCAGCACATAACGGCTTGATGTGGTCTCGGACGTAGCCAGGGCAGGAGCCCGTACGCTTACCAGTGCTCGGGCAGGGGTGAGTCCTCTGGAATTCTCGGGCAACGGCAGGATCGCGGTGCGTCGACCCGAAAGCTGGCAGTGCCAGCAGTCCAGCTAAGATAAGCAGAATACTTCGCGTCATCCACCGTTTAACGCGCCGAAGCGGTCACGGTGGACAAGGGCCAAGTCAGGTAGACCATTGGCTAGGGGGGAGGGGGACGTAGACTCAAATAATTCCCCTCTGCCCGCTCATGACTCTTACTGCTTGGGCTTAGCCAAACAGTGCGCCAACGACTGCACCCATGTCTTGGAGCACGACAAATTTCGACCGACTAATAACCTTGGTGTTTACTCGGAAGCCCTTAACGCCCTGTGCGTTTGCACGGGCCTGTCTCGCATTTCGAAATCCACTGATGTCCGGCAACCGTTGGCCCGGAAGCGCTCCAAACCAAAAAAAACGCTTGAATTCCAGTGATTCTCCATCGACCTCAATCCAAATGACGCAACCACTCTGTTGGGAAGCCAAGGTGGCGTTAATTTGCTGTTCCTCCGTCTTGCCTCCCTCCACCGAGCACTTAAGCTGCACATGACGGACCACGCCATCGAGTGTGAGCACAATGTCATACCCGCTCGCATCGACTTCAGGAGTAAGAACTTCAACTCCGTCTATTCCATTCGACCAGAGATATCGCAGGAGCTCACCAACGAAAACGTGCTCGACCACCTTCTCGCGATAGCGAGACTTCAGATAGTGGCGGGTTTGATCTTCGGGCATTTGCTCAGGTTGCTTACAGCGACCATGTATCCCATTTTTTCTTCCATCGAGCCAATTCGCGACTTCCAGGGGTCACGTCGATCGCGGGGAACAACACGCGGCGAGTCCCCTTTCTAACGTTGGCCTTTTGCCATCTAATTGTTTCCTGAACTGCCTTTTTTGCCTCACGGCCAGTCAGCATGAAGCCCTCGAACTGTTCGGTCTCGTCCAGCCATCGCACCAGTACATAGAAATCCCTCCGGCCCGCCCGAATCCTCTCGACTGGGGGCATCGGAAAAAAGCCCACACGTTTTGAAGAGGCTTTGACCTGGATGTTAGCGTGCCTGTCGCCGTCCGGGGTTACTACGATGACGTCGTACGCTGCCGTATTGCGTATCGTCGGGAGGGCAATCATCTTGCGACGTGAGAGCTCCGCGACCACGTAGTGAACGCCGGCTATTCCGATCAAAGCGTTTGCGTTGCTCATCCGTACCTCCCGAAGTAGATAAGCATCGCGGACCATGATAACGCGCCAGAGCGCGTCCGGTAGACTAGGGAATCCTACAGCCCCGCCTTCTGCATGAGCTTAGCCACGCTGAGGTCAAGGGCTGTCGCCAATCGAGCTAAGGTCAGCACGGCCACGTTGTTGTCCCCGCGTTCGACGCGACCGACGTAGGAGCGGTCTACCTCGGAAAGTAGGGCCAGCTTTTCCTGCGATATACCCTTGGAAAGACGCACGTCTCGGATCGCTTTTCCGAGCGCAACCAAGGAGCGATGCTGGCGTTTCCCAGACGGGTTAGGCACCCCCTCATGATTCCGTTATGATGCGCAGTAATCCACGGTACATGTACCTCATATCCTGGCGGGGAGCCGAGCCATGGCACTAGTCAAATGCAAGGAATGCGGTCATGAGGTTAGCAACAAGGGAAAGACATGCCCTCAATGCGGCGCGCCGATGCCGGAACCCACTTCGTTGCTCACGTGGCTCTTCTTGGGCCTCCTGGGACTATTTGTCATCAAGGCGATCCTCACGCCAGATTCAACGCAATCAACTGGACAACCCGCCTTAGCCGCGTCATCAAAGCAATCCACGAAACCCAAGAAGAATCCGGCGAGTCAGAAGCTCGACTACGCGAAGCCAGTCTACACAACGCCGGAGAGCAACGAACGAGCGGGGTGGACACCAGCCGATGAAAATTTGAGCAGTTGCGTGATCCGCGAAGCAAGACGTGGTAGCTATTCCTCGTTGGACGGTGGCGAATCCGCTGGCGCGATTCTAGCGGACAAATGCTCGAAGCAATGGCTTGCCTGGATCAAAGAGTGTCAAGAGAGCGGTAGTACCAAGCAAGGGTGCGTGGCCAAAAGCGCTGTGATTGCCCAGACTGCACTCATGCTAGCAGGCAAGTAGTGACTCCAGAGCCATATCAACGAGTGAACCCAGCGTCGTCTTACGTTCGGGTCCTGCCTACCCAATTCGTAGGTGATTTGTTGAATGGCCGCGACCCGGACAAGCTCGGGTATTTTCTCGTGCGGGTCGGTTTCTCCTTACAACAAGATTGGTTGCCCGCCACCGAAGCTTGAAAGTACCGTGCGTGGCAAAGAGCCTCCTGCGGGCCGTCGGGGTTTTTTGGGTTTGGGTGTGAGGCACTGGCCGACTGATCCTCACGGGAGTTGGCAAGACTCCGGGAAATCATTCCCAGGCGATGGGCGCATTCGCATCCGCCACCAACGCAGCGTGAATTTGTTTCCACTTTTTCCTCGCAATGGCTTGAGGTTCCATCGGCGAGACCGCCACATACATCGGCTCGATCGCGTTCACTGCGCTCATGATCCGCGTGTGCTCAGCGTGCATCCCCATCCGAATTGCGAGGAGTTGCTCTGGTAACAGCGATATGCCGATGGTTTGGTCGAGAGCCAGCAGGCGATGTGCCAAGCTCCAACTTCGCTGCTTCGCTTCCATGAGCTCGTCGGCCATGCCCGCGGCTTCGCGGAGAATTGTCCGGTGCGCTTCGAGTACGACGGCTTCTTCAGCATTGCGTGCCGTTTTCTTGGCGTCCGAGTGCTCGCGCTCCAACACACCCAATGCTCCTGCTTGTTCCGCAAGGCGCTCCAGAGCTTTCCGTCGCTCTTTGCGTTGCCGGATCAGGTCAGGAGGAAGTTCGCCTTTATCGCCGCGCTTCACCATCTCCGCTCGCGTGGCCGCGATCCGTTCCTCCAGGTCAGAGAAGTTCCCTACAATCGCCTCTGCCTCCATGACGGCCTGTCGTGCGCGTTCGAGGGCTTCTGCGGCTTGCAAAAGGGCTGCGGCCGCTCGTTCACGTGCTGTGATCCGGCAGGCAAGCTCGGCGCGCGGATCGGGTGTTGCCTTCAGTGCTGTAACGGTCTTCATTGTTAGCCTCCTCATCGAAGGTCATGCCTGCGGCGTGCGTTGATGCGGCCGAGCGCCGCGATTCGCTTCGGCATCGGTAGTGAGGCGTCAGCGGCTACGCGCCTGTCGTCAGCGTCATCGGTTCGCGCCGCTGCATCGTTCGATGCGCCGCGGAGAGCCGCAGCAAGGGCTGCTCCTGGGCCACCCAAGGCCGCCGCTGGCTCCTCGTCCGTCGTTCCCCAGATTCTCCACATGGCGCCGTCTCGGTGAATGTCGAACCTGTCAACGGGCAAGCTCCCGATCAGCTTCCGCCGGCGCTCGTCTGCCTTCGAGGCCCCCGGGCCGGCGTGAGGTTCGAAGTGCTCCTCCAAGATTCGCTCGCCATCGTCGTCGTGTGTGGTGATGATCTGGTCACCGCGCATTTTCACTCTGACTCTCATTGCGTTTCCTTTCCAAGTTGATGAAGCGCTAGCTACGAAAAATGGAAGGCGACCTAAAACCCTCCGACGTTCATGCAGAAATCCCCCCGCAACGGTAGAAATCCCCCCTGTAACGGTAGAAATCCCCCCCGCGACGGTAGAAATCCCCCCTGTAACGGTAGAAATCCCCCCGATAAGACTTATGCTTTCCATGTGATTTCAATGAGATGCGCTCCTGGTAAAGCTCTTGAAGTTGAACGAAGTAAGAGAAGTTGGTGCCCTGCTCCACTTGCGTTCCGCAGGTTCCTGGTTTTGCTGCTGCTCCGCTGCGCTCCGCAGCAGCACTCGGCCCCTAAAGGGGCCGAGGCAGAACCCTTTGTTGATTGTCTCAAGAGGCATCCAACTCATTGGACAGACCCAGGCGTTGAATTTACAGAGTCACCCTTGCTGCGGGTTTTTTAGCTTGAGCTGCTTGCGCTCGCGCACGTTGAACAGGACCGCGTCAACTTCCCCGCGCTTGCGGTCAAGGCGACCACCGCGTATTGGCTGATAGGTCACGCTGAGTTCCGTCCGTTTGTTGATGTCCGCGAGCGCCGGATCGAGCGCGTCTTTGCGAAAATCTGACCAAGGCTGCCCCTGGGGCGAGCGCAACTCCTGGCACAGATCCTTTACTGGGATCGCACCGGTGGGCTTTTGATACCGGCGGCCCACGAACCGTCTCAGGCGCATGTACAGAAGAACCCCGCGCGCCGATCTCAACCTGAAGACTTTGCGGTTGAGGGTCCGGTAGTCGGAGAGGTTGAGAAAATAGTTTCTCAGTTCGGGATTCAGTCGCAGGCGGATGATGCCAATGCCGGGTTTGAACTCCGCTATCGCTAAAGCGGGGATCGCCGCAAATCTGTCGTCGCTTCGAACAGTAAAGACGACGCCAGCGACCTCCGCCAAGAGACTCTCGATCTGAGCGCGAGTCATTCTGTATCCAATATTCAGAACCCGGTTTAGGTCGGAGGCTGTTATCCGCAACATCTCAAATTTCGAATCTTCCATCGCGTAGACTCTGAACACGAGGGCAAGGACGACGCGTATCGCATTCACTGAGCAAAACTGAAGACCGAGCTTTAATTTGAGCCGCGAACCCTTGAGCCTAATCGACTGGACGGAATTTGAGATTACGGCGGTTCGGAGCGCTGGCTTTTTGAGCTTGGCGGTTTTGAAATCATCGCCGCTCGTGTCGGAACGCTTGAAATCGGCAACGGGTGCGACCTTGGCAGGTTTATATGCAGTCCCAAACTCAAGCTCAAGGATTCCGCGCTTCACCTGCTCCACATACCAGCGCGGCTGGCCAGCAAGTTCCTGGTCCACTTCTCGCGCTCGCCTGGCTCTACGGGCAGCAACGAAATCGCTTAGTGGCGCTTCCTTCATGTCTTTGCTCCCTCTATGTGCTTGCGTTTCTCTCTAATCAGGCGAGCTAGCCTGAGGTGTGCTCTCTTTGCTTCGACAAGCTCCGGCGTTGTTACACAAGGCACTCCCTTGGGGAGCCCGCGCCTCAGGCGCTCTCTTATGTAAGCGTCTTCGAGATTGGCTATCTGTTCTCGACGCCTAGATTTTCGATCTCTGGAGTTCACTTCATCTCCTTCCGAAGCCTCAGCTTGACCTTGCCAACGTTCTTCGCCTGCTGGCGCTGTTTCTTGTACGCGGCCACGTCCGATGGTAGAAAAAGGCGGCGACCGGCAGAGTCCTTCAACGACGGCAACTCAGAGATATCCGCCAAATATCTAAGGCGATTCACCGACAGGTCTAGCTGCCGCGCTGCTGCTACGAGTCCCAAAAGCACGATTTCGGAATCCATTCGGAAATTCCTTCGTTTTCGACAGACGCAAAAAAGCCGCGACGTGCGCGGCTGCGTCTTGCAGTCCTGTAAGGGGCGGTCTATCGTTTCGCTAATCTCCAGAATGCAGAATCTCACCAACCCGGAGCGATGGTTTCAAAGACCACTTTGCGCGGCACATTCGCAGGATACTGTTTAGCAAGGACCGTCTCCGAAAGTCCGTTTCTCGCGCCCTCGCCGCAAGCAGGTCGGCGTAATTGCAATCGAAAATGAACTTATGCCCTTCTTTCTCGGATATCTGAACGAATGCAGGCACTTTCATTTGTTGGTGCTCCTTTCAAAAAAAGCATGCTAGGCTTGTAAACGCGAAAGGCCCCCGGTTTCCCGGAGGCCTTTTCACAAGTACATTCTACATGTTTTTCGCAGGAAGTCAAGCCCAGGCACAGTTTTGCGCGATGCTCTCCGGTAGCGTACTGTATGGGCGTACAACCATGCCAATGCACGCAACCCTCGCATCCCAGTTCAAGTGCCCTCTCTGTGGCTGCACGGACTGTCATTACGTGAAATTCCCGAGAGCCGATGGCAGCGGACGCTTCTACATCTCTCCGATCTGGCAGTGCGGTGGGTGCTCAGTGATCTTCGCGGACCGGGACAGCTTCATGACGAACGCCAGGACGGCTTTAGAGGCTTCCAAGCGTTGAGCGTTAGACGACACGCTACCGTGTTGGCTCACGAGGTACCGTGAGAAATGCTTCATCGGCGGAAGACCAAGCATCCAGCAGACGGCTTCCCGCTTCCGAAAGGCGAACGCCTACAAGAGCAGTAAAGCCCTGCTGCGAGATTTCCAATTCAGCCAGTCCCGCGCCCACGAGAGACGCGAAGCTAACGACGCCATCACCGGAGCATTGGAAATTGGGGACCTTCTTGAGAAACCACAGGAGGTCCAGAGTTCGATGATCGTACGCACGGTAGAGAGACTGAAGAAACGCCTTCCAGATGCGAATCGAGCTTGGATTGATTTTCCTGCGCTCGTAGAGCGCGTGGCATGTCGGGCACAGCGCGATTAGATTTTCCAGCTCGTTCTGTCCGCCGTCTCGAACTGGGACGATATGGTGAAGGTCGAGAACAACGATGCCCCGGCAGGTAGGAACCGCGCAGCGATAGCCCGCCTCAGTGAGCACCTCGATTGCGACTGAAGCGGGTATTGGCGTTCGGTTCGATTGTGACTTAATGGGTCGTTTGGTCATTGAGTCGGATCGGGAAGGACGCCGTCTTACGCCCGCGTTGAGCGGCTGCACGCCGCTACCTAACCAGCCGCCGCGAGGACGACAAATGTTTCGCGCGAGCGGTGCAAACCGCCGTACAAATCACGGTCCGCTCGAAAGGTGGTGACTCTCATACTCTTGCAGGAGTCTGCTTAACAGGCTGAGATACCGATTGCAAATGTCAACTGCGGTGTCATTTGGATACTCCGCGAAAGCGAGCCACGTTTCCGAAGTCGTTGGAGCTGGTGTTCCCGGCAAGTGCGAGTACTGCAGATCGCCACCTTTTCTCCGCAACTCCGCCTGCAATTTATGAAGTGGCACTGTACGTGACTGGTGATTTACATCGACTCCGCGAATGTGGATCGTCGCCACCCGCTGTTGGTTAGTCACTCGCAGGAGGTTTCGCTCATCGTCTGTGAGTGTTTCCTTGCGACGCAGCCACCATCTTCGGTATTCATCACCTGCTTCTGCCGCTACGATGTCGCCAGCACTACGAGCGGCGGCAAGAAACGCGCTGAGATAGTACTCCCCGGCCTCTGAATTCTGTCGAAGGATGTCTCGTTCCTCAGCGGCGAATTTCTCCAAAAAGAATTTCGCTTCGCTGAGTTTCTTGTGGGTAGCTTCCAACACCGCACAATGCCTACTGTCGCTACCTAACGTTCGCGGCCACCGGGCCGACGAGATGACGAAAGCGACAGGGTACGCCGCTTCAGAGGCTCCGGGTGAGCCGCGTTGTTAGGCAACACGTCTGCTAAGGGGTTTTATTTTGTAAGATCGGGCGCCGTCGTAATAACTAACTGGCTACTTACTGGACCGTGATGAGCTTGTGCCCTCCGCTTGCAAGCCGCGCAACCTTAAGAAGCCATATACAACCCCTAAACAGACTATCGCTAGCGGAATATCGCCCAATACTCGGCCAATAATGTAGCCCATCACTTGCCCAAGAGAACTGTAGTTCAGCGCGACTATCGCTTGCACGCCCGCGTGCATGGCGGATGTCAATACAGATGCTGCGGCGGCGATAAGAGCAACTTGCATTCGTGTAATACGCGTCATTTGCCCCTCCCCATAACGCTGGACTGTGATGCCTAACGTGGAGCCAACCGGCGCGCACACACGCAGAAGTTAGGTGGAACCTCGCTGCATGCCATGTGCTTGCCAGTGCTTGGTAGCAAATCCAATAGTCTTGTCATACTTCTCTTTCGCTTCAGGCGGCGCCTTTGTCTTCATTGACCTCAAAACGCTAAGGTACGGATTGTTTCCGTTCACCGTTCCGTTGTTGAAGGCGAACGCATACACTGGAGATGAGGGCTCACACTGGACGATACCTGGCTCGGTGACGAGCCGATAGTGCGCACGACCGTCTAGGGAAAGCGGCGTAGTTTCAAGCCGCTTAGATACGCTTGGCGTTAGAATGAACCCCAGCCATGCTTGTTTCTCCGCGTAGTTGTAAGCGTCGATGAGTGCAGGGCCGACAAAGATGTTCTCTGCCGATTGCGAATACAGATCTCCGTGAGTGATGGCTCCGCGGACTGGAATTTCATTAAGGATCAGCTTCTGAAAGAAGAGTCGTCCCACGTGTTCAACGTGCGCAAAGTCCCGCTCGCTGTCATTGCGCGAATAGATGATGAATGTGTCTGAGAACCAGGAATAGATTAGCCCGAGGCGCTTTTTAGGATTCGCGAGGTCGGTCAGATGCTGTAGGGCCTCTTGGTATAGTGGGATCACTCGCTCAATAGATGAATTGTTCACTAGCGCCGTGAACCCAAGCAAGTCCAGGTAACAGAACCATCGCTTCCTGTACCTCATCGGGCGATAGCTGTCGGGGCTCATTTCGCGGCGTAACGAATGAAAGGGCCTTCCCCTACTCGAAGCGGGCGGTAGCCCGCGCGGCATCGGAGTGCCAAGATTGAAGTGTCTGTGTTCAATCTAAATAGTCGAAGGAGAAGTCAAACACGAAGACGTAAGAGCGAATCACGGCTTCGTGATTGGAGTATTGCAGGCAGTTTCTAGACCAATGGCGTCTTTACCGCCAAACCAAGTGTTGCTTTTTGCGCTTGCGCTTATAAGACGGCCATCTTTATCGGTTAGTGCGGAGGAGAGCACGCGCTGCCTATGAGTACGACAGTCAAACTCAGTTACCGTATCCATCCGAAAACCACCCGTGATTGACCGGATAGTTGCTACTCGGTTGCCGTAGTCATTCATAACGACATGCCCCACGTCTAGAAGCAGTGCGTCGAGTGGAGGATTTGGCTTGCCGATTGGAACCCAGCGGTCTTCAGCGGCCGCAGTAAGTGGCAAGACCAAAATTAACAACGCCAGATGTGACCGCATGACTGACTCTCCCGTGTAGAGGACCTAACGTCGAAATTCGGCGGCCGCCGAAGGCGCTCCGCTGGAATAAAGGGTTAGGCATCATTTCGCGGTGCGGGCGATGTGCCGGAATCCTCTTCGGATTTGGAGCCACCAGGCAGTGGGAGAGCCCCCTTCAGCCACAGGAAGCCGATGGAAGCAATCACGGCGGATATGAGCAGCGCGTACTTGGTCAGAACGTATGCCTCGTGAGAGTACTCACCGATTGCCATGTAATTGGGCAACTCTACTCGTACGCAGTGTAGGAGTACTGTCAAGAGCGGCGCTTCGGCGTTACAAGGGTTTGCGGAGAACGCCACTGCAGCGACGGCGAAGAGCAATGCCGCAACGATCGTGATCGTACCGATCTTCTTGTTTCGCTCCATTGGACGCTCCCATTGCTCAAATGATGATGCCTAACTTATCTATACGGACCGTGGAAGCTTACACCTTGCAAGGTGTACGCCGGTACTAGCGTACGGCTATTCAATCAGGCGAATCGGGAAACCTTGCGTGCAAACACGACCTTTCAGGTCACCGGGCCAAGACACGGCGGACCAGCAAGGCATAGCTGCATAGGCACAGAGTCACCAGAACGCCGCCAGCAAGGCAGGCGATCTGCCCCCATCCCCGGTCCATCAATAGGGGCGTGAAGACCACAGCCCACACCGAACAAGAAAATTGCGAGCGTCGTAAGGCCGAGCGACAACCAGAAGACCTGAAGGATTGACTTTTGGTGTTTGACCACACGGTCCAAATGCTCAAGAGGCCTCCTCCAGTTCGCGTCGAACTCTATGCGGTTCAATTGATTCATCCGCGTCTGCGCGAAGTACTTTGTAGAAACCAACGTGATCGCCGTTGGATCTCATGGCGCCGAGTTCGGAGTCGACCCCAGCCTGGGCAAGGTTCTCCATCCATTGCTTTCCAGCTTTGCTCAAACCATCTAGGCTGTACAGGACGAGCGCTCCCAAGAGCGCGATGGCCCCGGCTAGGGCCTGCGCGATGGTGCTGAAGGTGTCGTAGAGCGCGTTTTCGGTGATGTGAAAGAGTTCGGTACCCATGTCACTTTCAGTTCACTTGAGTACCTCAGTTTGACTGTCGCGTCTTCGTCCAACCGCGGGCCGCAAGGCAACGATCGTAGAACTCGCGCATGTTGATCGCGCCCGAGATCCCCCCACCGTAGTATCCGCTCTGGCGCGCGTCGCGTTCACACTCGTAGCTGTCGCGGGCCCAGAGCTGGGGTGTGTAGTTCGGATGGCGATACACCACACTGCCGCAGCCAGCCTGCAGGACAGCGGCGGCAACCAGGACCAGGGTTAGCATGCGCATGGTGTCGACCTCCGCTCCTTCGCTGTGCGGCGAACGGCCGCGTTCAGCCGCGCCCCTTCAGGGGCGTCGGCTGGAACGCGTAGTTAGACCCTCATCATCCTCTACCATTTTTCTGAATGGGTGAGGGATCGACTTTCCAGGTTCCTTCGCAGCGTTGCGCAGGTAGTCGGCAATACTCTTCTTTAGCCGCGATGCCCACTCGGGCTCTTGAACCTCGTAAATAATGACCCGCAGGTGCCGAAGGTCAAACGGCACGTCTTCAACTTGTCCCGCCGTGAAGACAACGGGTTTCCGCGCGGCATGTGCGAGCCCGAGCTCATAGAATACGTTGGGGTTCTTACCCGACAAGTCCGCGAGCAAGAGCTTCGCTTTCTCGATCTGTTCCCATATCTGCTCGACCACGCTACCCGTCGTGAAGAGTTCGTCCGCACGAACTGGTTCGAAACCTGCCTCCTTTATTGCAGGGACATAGATTTCGGCATAGTACCTGTCGAACCACGCGCCGAACGGCATCATCACGAAACATGTGTCTAGAAATTCTCTAACGCGCGGCTCCTTCGAAACTATAGGGCTCGGAACCTTGTCTGGAGGAGTCGGCGCTACGATGCCTTCGACTGATACAGGTTTGGAGTCCGTCACACTGACCGTTGGTGCGAATGCGCGCAGGTACTTGAGGTTTTCTAGAAAGATCTTCGCGAACTGTTCAGCTCGGTCTCTGGGGATATTGAACTCGCGAGTTAGTGTGTTCAGGAAGAACTCGTCCTCCGGTATGCGCTTACCGCCATAGTGTTTCTCGACTGCCTCGAACTCCTTGACACTCCGGAACGCACGTAGCAGGGCCTCTGAGCGCTGGCTTGGAGAGCTGGGCGCAACGACATCTTGGCCGAGTTGTACAAGATGTATGGTGGCCGCTGCACCGGAGCCGGTTACGAGTCCGTACTGGTTGGCCGACCGAAGGAGGTCGAGGAATCGCCAGTCGCTAGACTGCTTGAAGCCAACAGCAATTGCGACGTCCTGCGCGGGCATTGGATTTCCCGCATTCTTCTCTTCGATCGCCTTGGCGATCCCAATCGCATCTTCCAAAGAGTTCTTTGGGAATGTCCACGGCTTCCCTTTGGCGGACGCCGTCTGTGCGGAGGTGCTGGCGCCTTGCTTGGCAGTTTTCCTTTTCGCCGCCTCCTTTTTCTTCGCCGGCTTCTGGAGTTCCTCATTCATGAAAATCTCCCGGGACAAGATGAAAAGGGGTGTAACGTCAGAATATGCGGACCATGCAAGGTTACACCCTTGCAAGTACACCGGTGCTAACTTCGGCTATTCAATCAGGCGAATCGGAACGTGCGTGCAAGCCTTGGACTAAAGGGCCGTCTAGACACGCTCCTCGTCAGCAGAACCAGCATAAGAGGTAGGTCCTCCTGCTGGTCTCATCACGGCTTTGGTTTCCCTCGTTTTCGGCGTCCTCGTCCCTGCTGGGTAATCTTCCCGGCCAAGAGGACCGGCACAGGTCCGAAGGGACTTAGTCTAAGAAACCTTCCCCTATCCGCGCGAAGTGGTGAAGTGCTCGCTGCGGCATAACGCGGCGGCCGTAATCTTCGCGCACAATCACCCCTCCGGTGTCGCCGAGCCGAGCCATGCCGACGAGATCCTCACACGCTCGCTGAAAAGCGCGCTCGCCCTGGTCGATATTCAGGTGCTAGACCATTTCATCGTCGCCGGCAGCCGCACGATGTCTTTTGCCGAACGCGGGCTGCTGTGACGATTCTCGGCGGATCCTTCGCTGCGGCGTTGAGCTTGAACGCGCGCCCGGTTTCGACCTATAATGCGCCCCTTCTTTCGCGGAGCATCGCATGGCGCGCGTCTGCCAGGTAACGGGCAAGAAGCCCCAGGTGGGACACCATGTGTCTCACGCCAACAACAAGACCATACGCCGGTTCTACCCGAACCTGCAGTACCGCCGCTTCTGGGTGGAAAGCGAGAAGCGCTGGGTGAGGCTGCGCACTTCCAACGCGGGCGTGCGCATCATCGACAAGAAGGGCATCGACGCCGTGCTCAAAGAGCTGCGCGAGCGCGGCGAGATCTAGCTCAGGGAGCTGCGGCGATGCGCGAGAAAATCAAGCTCGAATCGACAGCCGGCACCGGCCATTTCTACACCACCACCAAGAACAAGCGCACCACGCCCGACAAGATCGAAATGAAGAAGTACGACCCCCGGGCGCGCAAGCACGTCATCTACAAGGAAACAAAAATCAAATAAAAAGCCCGCGAAAGCGGGCTTTTCGTTTAGCCGGCGTCGGCCGACCAAGCTGCGAAGCGCGTCTACTTTGTCGGCGCCTTGGTATCGCGCGGGGCCTCTGCAACGCCGCGCTTGTAGACGATCTTCTGGGTGCTGCCGTCGCAGGTCCCGACGACCTTGCCTTCACCTTCCTTTACCTGTTCGTTGGGAACGATGTCCAGCGTAAAGACTGGCACGCCGTTCGCCTTGATCTTCGCCTCGATCTCGGACTTGAGTTCCTCGCAAGGCTTCACCTGCGCAAGGGCCGGCGAAGCAATCAACATCGACGCAGCTACCGCGATAAGGCTCTTCATCCCACGTCTCCTTTCTTGCTGTAAATACCCCCCCGAAACCGGCTAGCGCCGTATATGCTACCCGGAAGTGCGGTGGCGCGCTGCGGGGAACAAAAAACCCGCCGGTCGGGCGGGTTTCTCGAGGTCTCCCGCTTCCACGGGAGTGAAGCGCCCTAGGCGTAGCGGCGCAGCCGGTGCGAGAATTCAGCGAGCGGGCGGATGCCGCTCGCTTCGGCGCGGTGGCACCAGTCCTGCAGCTGCCGAACGAGCTGCTCGCGGGACGCACTCGAGCGCTCCCACAGCGACGCGAGCTCCGCGCGCATCGAGTACACGGTGTGCAACGCGCGCGATTTCGCAAGGCCTTGCTTGAGGTTCGCGCGCTCGGTCTCGCACAGCGATTTTTCGTCGCGGTGGAGCCAGCACTTCAGGCTCTTCAGAACGTGCGCGTCGTGCGGCGCCAGCCGGCGCAGCTTGCCGAGCTCCTCGGCGTAGGTGCGCTTGAGCGACTTGGCGTATTTCGCGAGAACGTCGTAGCGGTGCGTGATCACGGCCTGCAGCGTCTCAGAGTCCACTGCGGGTTTCGCATCGGTGAAACGCGGCGTCGGCGCCACCTTCTTCACCTGCGCGAGGCCGAGCGCCTCGAGCAGGCAAATGTACATCCAACCCAAGTCGATCTCGTACCACTTGTTGGAAAGCTTCGCCGAGGTCGCATAGGCGTGGTGGTTGTTGTGCAACTCCTCGCCGCCGATGATGATGCCCCAGGGAACGATGTTCGTGCTCGCGTCCTCGGTCTGCCAGTTCCGGTATCCCCAGAAATGTCCGATGCCGTTGATGACTCCTGCCGCCCAGAACGGGATCCAGGCGATCTGCGCAACGAGTATCAGGGCACCCGGAACGATGCCGAACAGCATGACGTTCGCAACGCCCGTAAGGGTGATGCCGAGTATGGAGAAGCGGGAGTAGACGTTGCGCTCGAGCCAGTCGTCGGGCGTGCCGTGGCCATAGCGGGCCATCGTCTCGCGGTTGTAGGACTCTTTGACGTACAGAAACACGCCGCCCCAGAGCACGCGGTTGATTCCGACCTGCTGCGGGCTGTGCGGGTCTTCAGGAGTTTCGCATTTGGCGTGGTGCTTGCGGTGGATCGCAGCCCACTCCTTGGTCACCATGCCGGTCGTCATCCACAGCCACAGACGAAAGAAGTGGCTCGCCAGCGGATGCAGATCGAGCGCGCGGTGCGCCTGGCAGCGATGCAGGAACACCGTCACGCTGATGATGGTGATATGGGTAAGACCGATGGCGGCGAGGACGTAGCCCCACCACGGCAGGTCGAAAACGCCCGAAAACAGGACGCTGGATTCCATCAAGCTCCCCTCTGAGATCCTGCGGATTCTACGTGAATCCTCATAAAGGGCAAGGGCATTATCCCCTATGCTCCGCTCAGGGATTTCCTGATCCTATTCATGTCCTTGCAAGTTGGTAAATTCGCGGAAATTTAGTTCCGATACGTGAGATTTTCACGCAGGACATGCACGGATATTCGTGCGCGAAAGCCTTCGATCCTAGTTCATGCGGCACGCTCGAGCACCGCGGCAAAGAACGCGTCGGTGCCGTGCCGGTGCGGCCAAAGCTCGAGATACTCCCCTAACTGGAGCCGGATGCCGCCTTTTTCAAGCACTTCGCCCGCGGGCCGTAACGTGAACTGGGGATCGCGCAGAAATTCCTCGACGACGCCGCGGTTTTCTTCCTCGAGGATGCTGCAGGTGGCATAGACGAGCCGCCCGCCCGGCTTCACGAGCCGCGCGGCGGCAGCGAGAATCGATTTCTGCTTTTCCACGAGCTCCGCAATATCCTCGGGCGTTCGGCGCCACTTCATGTCGGGATTGCGCCGCAGCGTCCCCAGGCCGCTGCAGGGTGCATCCACGAGCACGCGATCGATCTTGCCGGCGAGGCGCTTCACGCGCGCGTCGTTCACGCCCTCGATCCGCTGCGGATGCACGTTGGAGAGTCCCGAGCGCGCAAGCCGTGGCTTCAGCCCGGCGAGCCGCTTCGCTGAAACATCGAACGCGTAGAGGCGTCCCGTCGAGCGCATGAGGGCCCCGAGTGCAAGCGTCTTGCCACCGGCGCCCGCGCAGAAATCCACGACCATCTCGCCGCGCTTGGGCGCGACCAGATGGCAGAGCAATTGGCTCCCTTCGTCCTGCACCTCTATGCTGCCCTCGAGAAACAGGGCGTGCCGGTTGATCGCGGGCTTATCCGCGAGGCGGATCCCCTCGGGGGAGTACGGCATCGCGGCGGCGCGAAACCCGTCGGCCGCGAGCCGTTCGAGCGCCGTTTCGCGCGAGATCTTCAGCGGATTCACGCGCAGGTCGAGGGGCGCGTTCTGCAGCAGGCCCTTCGCCATTGCGAGCAGCGCACTTTCATCGTAGCGGGCGCTCAGGCGCTCGATCGCCCAATCCGGAAGCTCGCACTCGACCTCGAAGGGCTGCGGAGCAGCCGCGTCGCGCTTTACCGAGGCGAGCCACTCGGACTCGTCGCCGCGCACCCAGGGGGCGAGCTCCCGCAAGTTCGCGCCGAGCAGCGCGATCCAGGTCGCGAGCGCAAGACGCCGCGGGCTCTGCGTCGCCGCGACGCGCTCGAGAAGGCGCCGGCGCCTGAGCGCCGCGTACACCGAATCGGCGATCATGGCGCGGTCGCGCCGGCCGATCCCGACGTGGCTGCGGAAAAACGCCGAGAGGGTCGCATCGGCGGGTTGTTCGAGCGGCAACACGGCCGCAAAGGCGGCCGTGCACGCGTCCAGCAGCGGGCGCGAAAAGCGCGTCACTTGCCGATGCGCGTGACGATCTGGTCAGAGCGCGTTCCGTCCGAATCCACGACCAGCACGCGCACCGGCAGGAAATCGCGCTCGGCGGCGAACCAGATGTCGGTCGCCTTGTCCTCGGGTCCGTCGCGCAATTTCGCGATGTGCAGCGTCTGCATCTCGCCCGCGGGCGTGGTGAGCGCCTCGGTACCGACGAGGGTGAAGCGGAATGGAGTCAGCCCCCGCCCGTCCGCGCGCGTCACGTCGTATTCCTTGCCCTTGGGCGGAACGAATGCAAAGCTGTAGGCGAGGCTCAAGGGATCCTGGGCGATTCCCTGCATCTGCAGCGTCTCCGATTTCCCCTTGCGCTCCTGCGTCACCGAACGCGCGTCCCAATCGAATTTCGCCGATACCGCCCAGCTGCTGCCCCGTTCGTCACGGAATTCGTCGGGCCGAAGCCCTTTCGGAGTGATGCGACCGCGGCTGGTGCGCTTCAGGACCCCGAACAGCGCGAGGATCCCCCTGCCCTTCACCTCGGAGGTGATCGCGTATGTGCGGCCGTCGTGCTCGAGCGTTTCCGAGATGTCTCCCAAGACCATCCCATTGCGCTTCATCTCGTAGGTCAGCGTGATTCGCTCCGGCGGCGCCGCCTGGACCATGGCGGTCCACAGAGCGAGCAATGCAACACCTGCTCGGCGGACCGGACGGGAGATCATTCTTCGACGAGCAGCGCCTGTCGCGCCCCGGACCCGTCAACGCGCACGATACCGTTCTCGACCGCGAGCCGGCCCTCGACGAACCAACGTATCGCCAGAGGATAGATACGGTGTTCCTGCTGCAGCACCCGCGCCGCGAGCGTCGCTTCGGTGTCGCCGGCGTGCACCGGAATCGCCGCCTGCGCGATGATCGGACCGTGGTCGACCTGCGGCGTGACGAAATGCACCGTGCAGCCGTGGAGTTTCACGCCTTCCTGGAGGGCGCGCCGGTGCGTGTGCAGCCCGGGAAACGCCGGCAGCAGCGACGGATGGATGTTGACCATCCGACCCGAGTAGTGCCGCACGAAATCGCGGCCAAGGATGCGCATGAAGCCGGCGAGCGCGACGAGGTCGGGCGAATACCGTTCGATCGCCGTCTCGAGTGCGGCGTCGAAAGCCCCGCGGGACGGAAACTCGCGCTCATCGACGACTTTCGCGGGAAGGCCCGACTGCGCGGCAAATTTCAAACCCGCAGCGTCCGCACGGTTGCTGATCACGGCGGCGATCCTCGCGGGAAGCCCCGCACGCACGATCGCCTCCATGTTGCTGCCGCGACCGGAGATCAAGATGACGACGTTCTTCACGCGGCTATTCTACCGCCCGGGTTGTGGGAAGCCGGGCAGGGGCTGCAGGCCGTCTGATTCGAACAGCTCCTGCAACTGCGCCGCGGCTTCCTTGGTAGTCTGGATGAGCTGCGCCTCGTCGTGCTGGACCACGTACTGCGCATCGAGCCGCTGCTCGTCGTGCTGCTTGAACAGGCTCACGGCGCGCTCGGAGGCGGCGATCCCGAAACCCAGGGAAAGGAGCGTGTGCCGCGCGATGTCCAGGCTTGCCGAAAAGGTTTCGCGCCAGATGAGCTTGACGCCGAGATCACGCAGGCGGAACAGATGAACACGGTTGCGCGCGCGGGCGAGAATCGGAACGTCGGGAAAATGTTTGCGCACGATCGCGGCGGTCTTTACCGAGGCCTCGACGTCGTCGATGGCGAGCACGAAAAGCCTGGCTTCGCCCGTTTTCGCCGCCTCGAGCAGCTCCAGGCGCGAAGCGTCCCCGTAGTACACCTTGCCGCCGAAGCGCCTGACGAAATCCACCTGCTGGTAGCTCACTTCGAGCGCCGTGAACGGCACGCCGCACATGCGCAGTATGCGCGATACGATCTGCCCCACACGCCCGTAACCGGCGATGATGACCGGGTTGCCGCGGCCTGCGATCGTGTCGAACTCGGGGGCCGCACGACCCTCGATCCAGCGCGCGAGCAGGCGCTCGTGCAGCTCGAACAGGGGCGGCGACAGGAGCATCGAGACCGTGACCACGACCACGAGGAGCTCGCCCGTGCCCGCATCGAATATGCCGAGCGAGCCCGCCGCAGTGAAGAGGACGAAGGCAAACTCCCCGCCCTGCGAGACGGCGACTGCCAGCCGCTGTGCGGTTTCGTTCGGCGCACGGCCGATTCTCGCGATCGCGTACATCAGAATGAACTTCGCGGTCGTCAGCCCGGCGGCCAGGCCGAACACCGTAAGCGGCCTGTTCCACACCAGAGCGAGGTTGGCGCTCATTCCCACCGCGATGAAGAAGAGCCCGAGGAGCAAGCTCTTGAAGGGCTCGATATCGGCCTCCAGCTCGTGGCGAAACTCGGAGTCGGCAAGGAGCACGCCCGCGAGGAAGGCGCCGAGCGAGGCGGACAGGCCGATTTTCTCCATGATGAGCGCGGCGCCTATTACGAGCAGCAACGCAGCAGCGGTGAACACTTCACGTCCCCCGTAGCTGGCCACGGCCTTCAGCACCGGGCCCACGACCAGGCGGCTTGCCGCGATGACCACCCCGATGACCGCCAAGGCTTTCGCCGCGGAAGTCCACCCGCCCGCGGCATGCGCTCCGGAATCGCTCAAGAGGGGCAGCAGCGCGAGCAGGGGGATAACCGAAAGATCCTGGAACAAGAGTACCGCGAACGCCTCGCGCCCGTGGCGCGTGGCGAGCTGCTTGCGCTCCGCGAGCGACGCGAGAACGAGAGCGGTGGAGGACATCGCCAGCCCGAGGCCGGCGACCAGCGCGGCCTGCCAAGAGAGGCCGAACGCGAGGCACACAGCGAAGAGCGCCGCGCCGGTCGCCAGCACCTGCGTGCCGCCGAGGCCGAACACCGGTCGGCGCAGCACCCAGAGGCGGCTGGGCTGCAGCTCGAGGCCCACCAGGAAAAGCAGGAGCACCACGCCGAACTCGGCGAACTGCAGCGTGGATTCGACCTCGCCGATCATGCCCAGGCCCCAGGGGCCGATGAGCATGCCGGCGCCGAGATAGCCGAGCACGGCGCCGAGCTTCAAACGTTGAAACAGCGGCACCAGCAAGACCGCGGTGAGAAGAAAGACGGCAGCCTGTTCGAGCAGATGCATGGCGGAAATCCGGAGGAGAGAGTTCGCCGCATTATGCGCGAGCGGCGCGGCGCGTGAAACAAGACGCCCTGAGCCCTCTCCCGCTATCTTGCGGGCATCCCGGCGACCGCCGTGAGCATGCTGACCGAACCCAAATCGTAGCCGTCTACGACGAAGGACATCGGCTCGTCGTCGCCCTGCAGCGCCGCAACGTAGAGGAGCGGCAGATAGTGCTCGCGAGTCGGCACCGACAAGCGCGCGTCATCGCCAAGCTTCTCGAAATCGACGAGCGCCTGGTGATCGCGGGAGGCGAGCGCTACGCGAATTCTCTCATTGAAGCGCACCGCCCAATCGAACGGCGCTCCCCCTGCTCTCTTCATGAGGCGCAGGTTGTGCACGACGTTTCCGCTGCCGGCAACGAGCACGCCCTCGTCTCGCAGCGGTGCAAGCCGCTTGCCGGTTTCGTAGTGGAATTGCGGCGGCTGAGTACCGTCGATGCTCAGTTGGACGACGGGGACGTCCGCCCCGGGGTACGCATGCTTCAGGACCGACCAGGTGCCATGGTCGAGCCCCCATGACCCGTCCAGCCGCACCTCCACGGGCTCAAGCAGCTCGCGCACCCTGGCCGCGAGTCGGGGGTCGCCCGGAGCGGGATACCGGACGTCGAACAGCGGCTGAGGGAAGCCATAGAAATCGTGGATGGTTTTCGGCTTTTCCATCGCGGTCACTGCGGTGCCCTCGGTGTACCAATGTGCGGACACGCACAGGATGGCCTTGGGCTTCGGGATCGACTTGCTGAGCCGGCGCCAGGCCTCCGTGTACGGGTTGCGCTCGAGCGTGTTCATCGGGCTTCCATGGCCGAAGAACACGGCCGGCATTCTGGACACGGTGCGCTGCATCAGTGCGCGCTCACGCGAGATCGAACAGCAGGACCTCGGCGTCCTTCCCTTTTTCGAGCACGATCTCAGCGGTGTTGACGGCTTTCGCCGCATCACCGGCTTCCAGCGGTTGGCCGTTCGCCGTCAGGCGTCCGCGCGCAACATGCACGTAGGCGCGCCGACCCGATTGCAGCCTGTGGACGGCGCGGTCCGCGCCATCGAGGAGCGCCGCGTACAGGTAGGCATCCTGGTGAATCGTCACCGAACCCTCGCGACCGTCGGGTGAGGCGACCAGGCGCAGCGTGCCCCTCTTCGCAGCGGCGTCGAAGTGCTTTTGCTCGTAGCTCGGCGGAATGCCGGTGACGCTGGGCTCGACCCATATCTGGAGAAAATGCGTCACATCCCGGGCGTGATTGAACTCGCTGTGCAGCACGCCCGTCCCCGCGCTCATGCGTTGCACGTCCCCCGGCACGATGGTCGAGCCGTTTCCCATGCTGTCCTTGTGCGCGAGCTCCCCCTCCAGCACGTAGCTGATGATTTCCATGTCGCGGTGGCCGTGGGTACCGAAACCCGTACCCGGCTGAATTCGGTCCTCGTTGATCACCCTGAGATGCCCGAATCCCGAGTGCTCGGCGTCGTAGTAGTCGGCGAAGGAAAAGGTGTGATAGGAGCGCAACCAGCCGTGGTCGACGCGGCCGCGGTCCTGGCTTTTGCGGATTTCGATCATTGCGGGCTCTCGTGTCAAACGGATATGGGGTTGAGCGTGGAATTCATCAAGGGCTGATGATCTTCATGTTGAACGCCCGCTCGATGAGCCAGGTTCCGGCGACTGCGGCGATGGCGATCGACCCCCCTACGAAGACCATGCGCCGGTAGAACCAGCTCGCCCTCAGCCCGTACGCGACCGGCAGGAACGCGCTCACGATCGCGAGCTGACCCACTTCCACGCCGAGATTGAAGCCGACGAGCGCGATGAGTAGCGCGCCCTGCGGGAGTCCGAGGTCTCTCAGAACGCTGGCGAAACCGAAGCCGTGAATCAGCCCGAAGGCGAAAGCGACCATCCAGCGCCGACCATGTACCACGGGAAAGACGTTGTTCAGCGCGGCGAGCACGACCGAGGTCGCGATCGCCGATTCCACCAGTCGGGAGGGCAGCGAAATCACCCCCAGCGCCGCGAGGCTCAGCGTGATCGAATGAGCCACGGTGAACGAAGTGACGATCTTAAACACGTCCCAGAAAGCCGGGGGAAACCGCGTGACCGCCTGCCAGCGGCTCCCTTCGAACACGAGCACCGCGGGGAGGAGCAGCGACAGAAGGAACAAGATATGGTCGAAGCCGATCCAGATGTGCCATACGCCCTCGCGGCCATAGTCGACGAACTGCGTCAACGCTGAGATCTTGGCCAGCTCGAATGCCTGAGTCGAGCGCTCGGGACCGAAGATCGCGGTACGCGTGGCGACTCCGTGTTCGAGCCTCAGCAATCCCCTGTGCTGCGGGTCGAGGTCGGCGAAGAGGCTGTAGCTGATCTCGAGCGTGGTCACCTCCTGGGGACAGGCGGCGGCAAAACGCATTACCGAATAAGCGCCGTCGCTGTGGTCGTCGACGAGAAATTCAGTCGCGTGGGCGGGGCAGTCGGCGTTCCCGGAACGCAGCTTCAGTCTCGCGAGAGCATAGGCGCCGATATCCGCCCGATGCGCCCTCACTTCGCCCCAGGTGATATCGCCGTCCCCGCTGTCGTCCAGCCCGATCGCAAAATCGAGGTCTCGCAGCGCGATGTCCCACTGTCCGGCGACGTTCGAGCCTTCAACGCTGATGGCAAGATAGCTGTCGCTTGGCTTGTGCGCGAGCGCAGAGGAGGCGACCAACAGCAGGAGTACCGCCGGCAGCGCTTTCATCGCTTGAGCGCTTTCAGCTTCTCCGCCGTGCGGCGCAGAGCCGGATCCTCATGCCGTGAGCGCTCGAGCCAGTCGAGTGCATCCTGCGCAGCCGCCGGGTCTTTCGTCGCGAGCGCCGCCTCGAGCAGGATGCGCGCATCACGGGGCTCGCGCTGCAGCTTCCAGTTTTCCTGCGCCAGCACGAGGGCTTTCCCCCTGTTGCCGAGAAGATAGAGGTTGAAGCGCGCTTCCTCCTGCTGGTGCAATTTGTCGCCGCGCAACGCCGCGGCATCGAACCGGGACCTGAGCGCCTCGATGTGTTCTCGCGCCTTCGGCGCCTTGAGCGCCTGCTCGGCAAGAGCGAGGCGAAGGAGCAGGATGTCCGACTTCACCCAATCGACGAGCAACGGAATGACTTCGTCGGGGCGTCCCTGGTCGAGCAGAAAGTCCGCGTAGGCGGCGAGCAGAAACTGGTCGTTGATCGGTTCTAAGTACGCTGCACGGAAATGCTCCTCGGCCTGCTTCACGTCGCCCTGTCGCAGTGACATCTCCGCAAGGCGTGTCAGCACCCAGACCTTCACTTCGGGCGGAGCGTCCGCGTTCTTGGCAAACGCTGCGGAGAGCTCGCGATACGCCGCGGCGGCATTGCCCGTGGCGCCATCGAGGTAAGCCGTGCAGCCGACGGCGTAGAGCTCGGATTCGAGCCGCTGCAGGGCCAGGCAATCTTCCCGTGCCCTATCGTAGTCCGCCTGCACCATGTGGATCGCAGCGCGCCAGGACCAGGCACGTGCATTCCGGGAGTCCGCGCGCGTCGCTGTTTCGAGATCCCTCATTGCCCCGGAGAAATCGTGGCTGTACTGCTTGAGGATCCCGCGCATCACGAGAACATCCAGCTGCGGGGCAGGCAGGTCCCACCAAGGCCTGAGCGCCGCCTGCGCGTAGCCTACGTACCGAGGGTCCCCTTCTGAGCTGGCAAGCGCGAAATAGCGCTCTGCGAGGCGGACCGCCGTTTCCCTTTTGCGCGGGTTAGCGGTCAGCTCGGTGCGCAACTGTCGCAGCTCGCGAGCGACGGGATCGCCAGGCCTCACCGGCAGTCGTTCAAGCACTGTTGCGTCGTCCTTCGGCACGTAGGGCGCGGCACACGCGGCGGCCGCAAACGACGCTATCGCCAGAGCGCGCAACCCGTCAGTGACTGTGCCGATGATGAATATCCGGAAAGTGCACATGGCTGTGGTTGAGGAGATCATGTTTGTGAGTGTGCGAGTGCGGCTCGGAGCCGTCCCAGGCAAAGTCGTGCTCATGGCGATGATGTTCGTCATGGGTATGGGGGTGAGTGTGCGTCAGCGCCTCGTGCCGGTGCAGGTGCCGGTGGCGTTCTGTGAGATGCAGCGCAACCCCGACCGCCATCAAGACCGCTGCTACCCAGAAAAACGTATCCGGCGCCTCGCCAAGCAACGCAAACGACGCGGCTGCCCCGATAAAAGGGGCAGTCGAAAAATAAGCGCCGGTCCGCGCAGTGCCGAGCTGCCGCAACGCCACCACGAAAAGCGCAAGGCTGACTCCATAGCCGAGCAGGCCGACCAGAGCGGCAGCGGCGGCGACCTCCCGTCCCGGCAGGGCCGCTCCGAAGCTCGCCGCCACGCAAAGGTTCACCGTTCCGGCCGCCAGACCTTTGATGCCTGCGATCTTGACCGAGTCCCCGGCGGAAATCCTGCGCGTGAGATTGTTGTCGAGCGCCCAGCACAAGCAGGCACCCGCGACTGCGAGTGCGGGCCAGGACGTCGCGATCTCCCCCGGCCGCCAGCCGAGAACCACGCCGCCGCAGACGATCAGAGACATCCCCAGCACCAGGCGTCGGTCAAAATTCTCTCGAAACACGAACCAAGCCAGGACGGCGGTGAACACGCTCTCGAGGTTCAAAAGCAGCGACACCGATGAGGCGGAGCTCGCGGCAAGGGCGAGCATCAGGAGCGCAGGGCCGACAACGCCTCCCGAAATAACGGCGCCGGCGAGCCACTTGTAGTCACCCGGCGCGAATCGCGGTCGCTCAGCCGTCCGCCAAAACAAGCCGCGCACGCAAAGCCAAAGGCCGAGCCCCACTCCCGACCCCGCATAGAGAAGGCCGGCAAGCATGACCGGCCCGATTTCTCCGACGAGGAGTTTGGCGATCGGAGTGCTCGCCCCGAAAAGCGCCGCGCCCAGCAGGGCGTAGACGATGCCCGGGTTCACTTGCCGATCCGTGCAAGCGCTAGCGGAACCCTGGGGATCCGTCGCGCAGTCCGGCCCCTATCTGGCGAATCCTTCGCGCTTTCAACCATATATGCTAGGATACCCCGCGGTTGACCGGTTTCCGGCGACCGGATCATTCTAATAACGCTCAGAGAGAGGAGACATTGAATGAAGAAGCTCATGTCGCTGTTGGTGGCCGCGGTCTTTGCGGTGTCGAGTGGCTTCGCTGTCGCGGCGTCCCACGCCGGCGCGCAGCCGATGAAAAAGGACGAAATGAAGAAAGGCGAAGGCAAAGACGGGAAGAAAGCCGCGAAGAAGAGCGATAAGAAGGGCGATAAGAAAGGCGCGAAGAAAGACGATAAGAAATAAGCTTTCCTATCCGCTAGAAAAGGCAGGGAAGCTTTTCCCTGCCTTTTTTGTTTTCCCTTGAGTGCGGCATGGCACCGCAGAGGGCCTGGAGGCGCGTCGCCCGTCAGGCCTTTGCTTGCGGACCGGATTCTCGGTCGGCGATTTCCCTATGCACCATCGCCATGTCGAGCTCCCTGCCCTGGGTGATAACCTGCTCGAGCGCCGAACCCGGAAGCGCGCCCGCCTGAGAGAAGAGAATTACCTTTTCGCGGAAAAGCATCAGGGTCGGGATCGAGCGGATATTGAACGACGCAGCCAGGTCCTGCTCATCGTCGGTGTTCACTTTTCCAAACACGATGTCGGTGTGCTTTTCCGAACTCGCTTCGAATACCGGCGCGAAGCCCTTGCACGGCCCGCACCAGGGTGCCCAGAAATCGACGAGGACGATTTCGTTACCGTTCACAACTTGCTCGAAATTGTCTTTGGTCAACGCGATCGTTGCCATGCGAGGATCTCCGGAATTCGCCGAGAGCCGCGATTATAACAGGGGCGTTTGCGTCCCCTAGCGCAGCGTCTTCAGAAAATCCGCGATCGAGCGCCAGTATTCGGGTTCACCGGACATGCTGTCGTGATCCGAGCGCGGAATCTCGTGCCAGGTCTTCGTACCCCGCCAGGCCTGGAACAAAGTGCGCGAGTGCGGGGCCGGGATGACCCGGTCTTCACTCGCAACAAGGCACAGCAGCGGCGCCTCGATCTGGGGTGCACGCGCAATTGAGTCGAAGCGATGCCGGAGCATGAGCGATACCGGCAGAAAAGGATAGTGGCGCTTTGCCACTTCGAGGATACTGTCATACGGCGACACGAGTATGACACCCCGCAGGACACGATGCGCCGCCAGGTGAACCGCAACCCCGCTGCCCAAACTGCGGCCCATCGCGACGATGCGTTCGGAATTCACCTCCGGACGCCGCTTTGCGTAATCGTGGATCGCGAGTGCGTCCTCAAGGAGTTCCTTTTCCGCGGGTTTGCCTTCGCTCTCCCCGTAGCCGCGAAAGTTCACGAGCAGCAGGGACCAGCCGGCAAAATGGTCCGCAACGTCGGCAAGCCATGAAACTTCCTCCGCGTTGCCGCCGAAGTAGATGACGAGCGGGGCGGGCGCCCCGTCGCCCTTCACCAGCCAGCCACGGAGCTTGACGCCATCCGCGGCAACGATGCTCACCTCCTCGACGTTCGGGCGCGGTGCAGGGCGGGAGTCCAGCGGACGCGGGAAGAACAGCATCCGATCCTGGAAAAGCCACACGAGCAGCGGCACGCCGATGGCGACGCCGAGCACTATCTTGATGATCGAACTGATCATCAATGCAGCTTGACGCTCGGCTCAGTGCCGCGTTTAAGGAGGCGCGCCAAGGTATCGAGGGCGACGCCGATAGGACCATGGAGAGCGTACAGGTGCATCTTGTACAACGACAGGTACATCAGCCGCGCGAACCAGCCCTCAACGCGGTAGCTCTTTCCTGAGAGAAAACCCATCAGCGATCCGATCGTGCTGTATTCGCCCAGCGACACGAGGGAACCGAAGTCGCGGTAGCGGAAGGGCGCGGGCGGCCGCCCGCGCATACGCAGCGCGATCGACCCAAGAAGGTGGGATGCCTGCTGGTGCGCCGCCTGCGCGGCCGGCGGCACGGGCGGTGCCTTGCCTTCGCGCGGGAGCGCCGAGCAGTCGCCCAGTGCGAAAATGTCCGGATCGCGCGTCGTCTGCAGCGTAGGCTGGATGACGAGCTGGTTGATGTGGTTGGTTTCGAGTCCGTCGAGATTCCTGAGGAGATCTGCCCCTTTGATTCCTGCCGTCCAGACAGCAAGGTCCGCGGGGTAGGATTTGCCACTTTTGCTCTTCACCTCGCTAGCCGTGATCTCGATGGCTTGCTCGGAGCACCGGACGCACACGCCCAGGTCTTCGAGCGCTACGGTCACCGCACTGGCAATACGCTCAGGGAGCATCGGCAGGATTCGAGGGTCGGCGTTGAGGAGGGTAATTTGAAGGAACCGCTCCGGATCAATGTTTTGGAGCCCGTATGCGGCGAGCACGCGCGTCGTGTTGTGCAGCTCGGCAGCGAGCTCGACGCCGGTCGCTCCTGCGCCCACGATCACCACGCGCAGCTGGGCCCGCGCGTTGCCGGGCCGATAGTTGGCCTGAATGCAAGCGTTTATCAGGCGCCGGTGGAAGCGGTCGGCTTCGGCAGCGGAGTCCAGCGCGTAGGCGTGTTCTCCGACCCCGGGGACGCCGAACGTGTTCGCGACGCTGCCGATTGCGATCACTAGCGTGTCGTAGCTCAGGGTGCGGCGCGGGATGACTTCGACGCCGCGTTCGTCCACCGTAGGCGCCACAGCGATCGCGCGGCGCGCTCGGTCGATCTTCTCCAATGCGCCACAGCAGAAGCTGAAGTGGTGCCAGCGCGCCTGCGCGAGGTAGTCGAGCTGGTGCGCGTGAATATCCATGCTTCCGGCGGCGACCTCGTGCAGGAGAGGCTTCCAGAGGTGGGTCTCGTTCTTGTCGACGAGGGTGACAGTGGCGCGCCCTCTGCGCCCCAAGCGGTCCCCCGCCCGGGTCGCCAGCTCAAGCCCCCCGGCGCCGCCGCCGACGATAACGATGCGATGGGGATCGGTCATGGATTTTCGGCTCGCCCGGAAACGCTGATATGATTTTCGTTCAGATTATGCATGACTCGACGAGACCGTATCGCGGGCGCTTTGCTCCCTCCCCGACCGGGCCGCTGCATTTCGGCTCGCTCGTCGCCGCGGTCGGCAGCTACCTCGAGGCGCGCTGGAACAGGGGCAGATGGCTGGTGCGCATGGAGGATCTCGATCGTCCGCGTGAGGCTCGGGGAGCTTCCAATGCGATTCTCAGGATGCTCGAGGCGTATGGGTTCGAATGGGACGGAAAGGTCGTGTACCAGAGCCGTCGCGACGGAGCTTATGGAGCTGCGCTAAAACGTCTCGAGCATGAGCATGCGGTGTTTCTCTGTGCCTGCACGCGGCGGGAAATTTCCGATTCAACCGTATCCGCGGCGGGCGAATCCATCTACCCCGGCACCTGCCGCAGGGGACTTTTGCCGGGACGCCCGGCCCGAGCGATGCGCGTGCGCGTCGACAACGCAGTGATCGCGTTTGAGGACCTGCTTCAAGGCAGGATCGAGCAGCACCTAGCTCGAGAAGTCGGCGACTTCATCGTGCGGCGCGCGGACGGCCTTTTCGCCTACCAGCTCGCAGTCGTCGTGGATGATTTCGAGCAGAGCATCACCGACGTCGTGCGCGGCGCCGATTTGCTCGCCTCTACGGCGCGGCAGATCCTGTTGCAGCGCTTGCTGGGTCTCCCGACTCCGCGATACATGCATCTTCCGGTCGCGGTGAACCAGACTGGCGAAAAGCTGAGCAAGCAGACGCGCGCTGCTCCCTTGACCGTCACGGAGGCTCCGGATCGGCTTTGGCAAGCCCTGCGCTTTCTTGGCCAGGAGCCGCCAGCGGAGCTCGCGGCGTGCAGAATTCCGGAGATCTGGAGCTGGGCGCTGGCGAACTGGCGCACCGAAAGAATCCCGACTCGACGCAGTATCCGGGAAGGCGACGCGGGCTGAACGAGCCGGGCTATGTCCGGTGCCGCGGCAGGAGCACAACGGCCAGGGCAGCGACGACCAAGACGAGCGCGGCCAAATCGCTCCACTGCGGATGTTCGCCCAACAGCAGCATTCCGCTGAACACACCCACGACCGGGATCATCAACGTGGAGAGCGAAGAAACGCTTATTGGCGCGTGGGTCGCGATCTTGATCCACGCCCAGTTGCAGAAGATGGAGCTTACGAGCGCGTTATAGACGAGCCCCCAGAAGGGCCAAGTCGAGAGCGCGAGCGGCGAAAAGCTCCCCCCCTCGAATAGCAAAGCGCCCGAGAGAACCGGCGCGAGGGCGAGCAGCATCTGCCAGCCGGTAAACGAAGTAGTCGGCAGCTCGACCGGCCAGCGCTTCATGATGACGGTGCTGACCGCCCAGCTGATCGCCGAAGCGATGAGCAGCAGGGCCCCGGTCGGCGAGCGCCCGACAGCGTGGATCTCGTCACCGAGAAGCACCAACATCCCGAGGACGCCCAGAACCACGCCCGCGAGCCGGCTTCCGGTCACCGGCTCGCGCAGAACCCACACTCCGAGCAGCACGCTCCACACGGGAAACGTATACGCCAGGATCGCGGCACGCCCGGATTCCATGAACGTGACGCCGTAGACCGCGAGAACATTCCAGGCAGCCACGTTGAAAAACGTAATCGCCATCAGCCTCGGCCAAGCCCCCGAAGGGACGCGGATGGGCAAGCGATTGGCCCGCGCAATCGCGAAAAGGCCCACCGCCCCGACCGCAAGACACAGCGCGCGGAAATGCAGCGGCGTCATTTCGGCCATCACCACCTTCATGATCGGCCAGTTGACCCCCCAGCCGAGCGCGAGCAGGACGAGCAGGATAAGGATGGACGGCGGCGGTGCGTAGGTACGCGGGCTCACGATTCGCTCACTGTCCGGTCTTTCCGGAGGAGGCGCGGATCATTTGAAAACAAAGAGTTGGAGGTCGGTGTCCACTGACTTCTATAGTGACGACTCCAATGTAACGCTTTATTTATATGGACTTTTCTCTCCTTTTCCCCTAGAGGTCTATTGCGTCGCACAAATTATTCTTGACATCGATTGTTATCCTTGTAAAATCCGATATGTTGCAGTGCAATAAAACCGGAATGGTACCAGGGCACTGCGAAACTTGCGGTACGAATTTTTCAGCTCAACGCAGTCTTTTTTCTAACGGAGATGATCATGAACTTCACGCCCGAACAAATCGCCAGCACGAACAAGGCCGGCATCGAGGCCATCCTGGGTCTCGCGCACACGCAGTTCACCGCTTTCGAGCGCCTATCCGCGCTGTATTTCAACGCAGCCAAGGCCGCATTTGAGGAAGGCGTTGGCCACGCCAAGGCGCTGCTTAAGGCCAAAGACCCCCAGGAATACCTCAACCTGAATGCCGCGGCAACCCAGCCGACGATGGAAAAAGCCATCGCCTACTCGCGCAGCGTATACGAAGTCGCCGCCCAAACGAACGGCGAATTAGCCAAGTTCCTCGAAGCGCAAGCCGTCGAGTTTAACAAGAACCTAGTCGGTCTTCTCGACAAGGTCTCGAAGAACGCGCCAGCCGGATCCGACGTGGCTGTCCAAGCCGTGAAGTCTGCGCTCGCCGCAGCCAACACCGCCTATTACAGCTTCAACAAGGTCGCAAAGCAGGCCACCGAGATCGCGGAAGCGAACTTCGCTGCGGCTGCAACACCTTCCAGGGAAACCCCGAGGAAGCGCGCGACGGCGTAATTTGCAGGTTTCGCGGCCCACAAGCCCTCCTCCTCTCTGTGGGCGCCCTAAAGCCCTGGCGCAAGCCAGGGCTTTTTGTTCCTACCTCTTTCAAATCATGAGGAGCGCTTTTCCCACCTGCCGCCGAGAGCGACGACCCCCAGCTTCATTTGCTCGATAGCTGGGGTCACTTCTTCCGGTGCTCCTCGCACCCCGAGTTCGATGTGACGGCGCACGCCCGCCTCGCCCATACTGGGCAGGCTGAACGACTTCAAGCTGCGGTAGCGCTGTTCCAGTTCGATCATCAGCGGCGTGACGATGGATTCCGGCAGGTCATAGACGATGACGGAAGCCTCAGCTTCCGGCGTGCCGTGAAACAGATGCGCGTAGCGTTGGTCCAGCACCCACTCGACCATGGGCCAAGCCATCACCGGGAAACCCGGCACGAAGTGGTGATCCACGAGCGAGAACCCCGGAATGCGATTGTACGGATTGGGAATGATCCTTGCCCCGCGCGGGAATTCGCCCATCTTGAGGCGCTGCGGCGTGATTTGCATGTCGGTGCGCGAGCGGATCGCCGCCTCCGCATCGGGATGCAGCGCCAGCTCCACGCCCGCTGCGTCTGCGGCGCACTGGCGGGTATGATCGTCGGGTGTCGCGCCGATTCCGCCGAAGCTGAACACGATATCTCCTGACGCCATCGTGCGCCTGAGCGTGGCCGTGATCAGGTCGGGGCGGTCGCCGAGGTAATTGCACCAGTCGAGCCTCATTCCGCGCACGCGAAGGATCTCAATCAGCTTGGCGAAATGCTTGTCCTCGCGCTTCCCGCGAATGATTTCGTCGCCGATAATGATCGCCCCAGTTCCCATCTCACACCGGCGCCGCCGTCCCCTCGATCGGCTCGCTGCGCAGCTCGCCGAGGCGCTCGAGGCCGTAGTGGATGAAGGCGAGCCCGCCGTACACGGGCATCAAGAGCCCGAGAACAGGCACGTGACCGACGAGCGCGAGCGCGACGCCCAGCAGAAACAGCCCGCCACGGTGGCGGCGGATGATCTCCGCGATCTCGGCGGCGGTCGCGTGCTCCGCGAGAGCGTCGTAGCGGAAGACACGCTGGTTGAAATAGCCGAACAGAGCCAAGGGGAGCACCGGCCACAGCAGCGGAACCAGCCAAAGCGGCGAGCTGACCGCGAAGAACAGCCCAAACATCATGAGCGCGACGAGGGCATTCCAGAGGCTGCCGGCGAACGTGCCCCCCTTCCGGCGGACGAGCCCCGGGTAGTCGCGCCCGCCGACATGGGCGGCCATCGCCGGCATGGAAACGACGCTGATAATCAGCACTGCGGTGATCAGAACTGCAGGCACGAACAACAGCAGCAGGAAGATCCAGCCGAACCATGCCGCAATGAGCTTGAGGGGCCAGACCGAGACCGCCCACTCGTACAGAGGCCACTGGTGCAGCTGTGCAGCGATCCACTGCGCGGCCGCGCCCCAGTAGAGCACGGCGAGCGTCACCCATAGGACCAACGCGACGATCACCGGCCATACCATGAGCCAGAGCATCTTCGGATGTAGCAGACTCACAAACGCCCGCGCGAGGGCATTGAGTATTGCGTTCATATGGACCCGTCTGAAGCAGTGAAAAATCAGCGCTGAATAGTTTGCCACATCTTCGACAGTCGCTTGACCGAAACAGGTACCGAGGTCTTCAGCTCCTGGGCGAAAAGCTGTACGCGCAGCTCCTCGAGCAGCCAGCGAAACTGTTCGAGCTGAGGATCACGGCTGCCCGATTTCACTTGCCTGGCCTGTTCTCGCAGCCATTGCGCGCAAAGGGGCGCGAATTCCGCGGCGAGACGCGCGTCGCGGCCGGCATCCGCTCTTAGCTTCTCGAGCCGCAGGCCCGCGGCCTTGAGGTAGCGCGGGAAGTGCTGCAGCCGCTCGTAGGGCGTCCGCTCGATGAACCGCTTGGATAGAAGTAGGGCCGTGCTCTCCTGGATGTCGCGGCAAGGCTCGGGAAACGCCTTGGACGCCTGCTGCAGCTTTTTCTGCAGCGCTGCATGCTCGGCGAGAATTATTCCTGCCAGCCGCGCGATTTCCTGCGCAAGCAGCGTGACGCGCGAGCGCGCTTCGTCGCGGCGCCGCTCGAACTCGGCGCGCGAGCGCGGCCAAGGCTCCTGTAGGCAGGCACGATCGAAAGCCGCGGCAAGGAGCTGCTCCTTCAGATCGGCGACCTCGCCGAAAACGGCGAACTGAAGCGCCATCGCCTGCGACCCGGGCAGATTCCTCTCGATGTGGCGAGCCTGCTCCCTCAACTGCAGCCTGAACAGCCGGCGCAGGCCCGGCCGATGCGCCTCTCGGGCCTTCTCCGCGGAATCGAAGACCTCGAGGCTCACGGAATCCTCGTGGTCCACCAGACCCGGGTAACCGATGAGCGTCTGGGACCCGTGCCGGACTTCCATCACCTCCTCCAGATCCCCGAAATCCCAGGCGGTGACTTTCGTGGCCGGCGCATCCGAGCGCGCAAGCTCGGCGAACTGCTCTCCGGCCTTCTGGCCGAGCTCGGCGCGCAGCTGGGCGAGGTTGCGTCCCGTCGCGAGCTGCCGCCCGTGCTCGTCGACGATGCGGAAATTCATCGACAGGTGCGCAGGGAGCGTCTCCGGCCGGAAGGCATCGAGCGGAACGGCGAGGTTCAGCTCGCGGCGCGCGTAGCGGGCAATGGCCTGCGCCGGCGGCGCATCCGCGTGCTCGTTCGCTCGGAGGAATGCGTCGACGAACTCCTGCAGCGGGCCGAGCTGGTGGCGGAGTTTCTGCGGCAGCGACTTCGCGAGCCGCGTGACTTTCTCGCGCGCGAGCCCGGGCACGAGCCAGTCGCACCGCGCCGCATCGACCTGATTGAGCGCGAGAAGCGGCACGGTGAGCGTCACGCCGTCGCGCGGCGAGCCGGGCTCGTGATGGTAATCGAGCGCGAAGCTGCGTCCCGCCATCTCCAGCCGGTGCGGAAACTGTATCGTCGTGATCCCCGCCGCCTCGTGGCGCATCAGGTCCTCGCGCTTGAGGAACAGCAGCTTCGGGTTCGCGCTTTCCGCTTCGCGGCGCCAGCGCTCGAAATCCGCGCCGTTGTGGATGCCTCCGGGCACCAGGCTCTCGTAGAAGGCACTGATCAGCTCGTCGTCCACGAGCACGTCCGGCCGGCGTGACTTGTGCTCGAGTTGCTCGATCTCCTGGATGAGCCTGCGGTTGTGCAGAAAGAACGGCGCGCGCGTGTCGTAGTCGCCCTCGACCAGCGCCTGGCGGATGAATATCCTCCGCGATTCGACCGGGTCCATGGGTCCGTAATGCACGCGCCGCTTTGCATACAGCAGCAGGCCGTAGAGCGTTCCACGCTCGAACGCGGCGACGCGCGCCGCCTGCTTCTCCCAGTGCGGCTCGTACTGGTGCCGCTTGACGAGGTGCCCGCCAACCGACTCCAGCCACTCGGTCTCGATGGCGGCGACGCATCGCGCGTACAGCCGCGTGGTCTCGGTCAGCTCCGCCGCCATGATCCAGCGGCCCGCCTTCCTTCGCACACCCGAGCCCGGATGAATCCAGAAACGGATGCCGCGGGCGCCCAGATAATTTCCGTCCTCGGTCTTCGTGCCGACATTGCCGAGCAGGCCCGCGAGCAGCGCCCGATGGACTTGCTGATAGGTGGCGGGCGTCTCGGAAATGCGCCAGCCCAACTCGAGGACCAACTCCTTCAACTGCCCGTGGATATCACGCCACTCGCGCATGCGGTTGAAGGACAGGAAATGCTCGCGGCACGATTCATGGAGCTTGCGGCTGGATTTTCTGTGCGCGAGGGTTTCCTCGAAAAAATTCCAGAGCTTGATCCAGGAAAGGAAATCGGACTTCTCGTCGTCGAAGCGTTTCTGCGCCTCGTCGGCGGCGGCAGCGCGCTCGCTCGGCCTCTGGCGAGGGTCCTGCACCGAGAGCCCCGCGGCGATGATCAACACCTCGCGCAGAGCATTCTCCGATTTCGCCGCGAGGACCATGCGGCCGATGCGCGGGTCGACCGGGAGCTTCGCAAGCTGCTTTCCGATTTCGGTCAGCTCGCTCGCTTCGTCCACGGCACCCAACTCTGCGAGCAGTGCGTACCCGTCCTGGACGACCCTGGGGGCCGGCGGATCGATGAAGGGGAATTCCTCGACCGTTCCCAGGCAGAGCGACTTCATTCGCAGGATGACGCCGGCGAGCGACGAGCGCAATACCTCGGGATCGGTGAACGCCGGACGGGACTCGAATTCCTCCTCGGTGTAGAGGCGGACGCAGGTCCCGCTTGCGACGCGGCCGCAGCGGCCTGCGCGCTGCTTCGCCGAGGCCTGGGAAACGTTCTCCACGCGCAACTGCTCGACCTTGTTGCGGTAGCTGTAGCGCTTCATGCGCGCGAGACCGGCGTCCACGACATAGCGGATTCCCGGGACGGTGAGCGAGGTTTCCGCGACGTTCGTCGCGAGCACGATGCGCCGGCCGGCGTGCGGCTTGAATATCCGCTCCTGCTCCTCGGTCGAGAGCCGCGCGAACAGGGGCAGGATCTCCGTATGCGGCGGGTGGCCCTTGCGCAAGGTCTCCCCCGCCTCGCGGATCTCGCGCTCGCCCGGGAGAAACACGAGCACGTCCCCTTGACCCTCGCGTGCAAGCTCGTCCACCGCGTCGCTGATTGCCTCGTTGAGATCGTAGTCGTCGTCCTCCGATTCGACCGGGCGGTAACGGACTTCCACCGGGTAAAGCCGCCCGGAAACCTCTATGACAGGAGCGCCGTCGAAGTGCTTGGAGAACCGCTCGGCGTCTAGGGTCGCCGAGGTGACGACGAGCTTCAAATCCGGGCGCCGCGGCAGGAGCTGCTTCAGGTACCCGAGCAAAAAGTCGACGTTGAGACTGCGCTCGTGCGCCTCGTCGATTATCAGCGAGTCGTACTGGCGCAGCTCGCGGTCCCCTTGTGTTTCGGCGAGCAGGATGCCGTCGGTCATGATCTTGATGTAGGAGCGCGGGCCAACCTTGTCGGTGAAGCGGACCTTGTAGCCGACCGCGCCTCCAAGCTCGGTCCTCAGCTCCCGGGCGACGCGCGAAGCGGTGGCGCGCGCGGCGATCCGGCGCGGCTGGGTGTGCCCTATGAGCCCCTCGATCCCGCGGCCGAGACCGAGGCAGATCTTGGGCAGCTGCGTGGTCTTGCCCGAGCCGGTTTCACCGCACACGATCACGACTGGGTGCGAGGAGATGGCCTTCGCGATCTCCTCGCGCTTGGCCGAGATCGGCAGCTCGGGCGGAAACTCGGGACGCGGCACGAGCGCGCGACGCTGCTCGATCTCGGCCGGGGAAAATGCCATCAGGAGCGCGGGCGCGGGCGGTCGCCGCCGCCTATTTGCGACGGAGCAGGCGCTCGGCGTAGCGTGCGAGTAGAGCGAAACTCGACTTATAGTATTGATTCATAATAGGAATAGTTAGTCACTTCTGAATATACCGTCAACAATACCGTCGGCCGCCAGCAGTGCCCCAATTGTGCCACGGCCGCGCTCGCGCGCCGTCAGACGGGTTTTAATCTAGACAAGTAGTTGATAATGCGAGAAACCGCCCGCGCGATCAGACTCCATCGCGGCTCGTTGCCGTCAAGTTATGTTTGATTTCACCCCCTGCGCACCCCGAGTATGTTTGATTTCACCCCCTGCGCACCCCGAGTATGTTTGATTTCGCCCCCCTGCGCACCCCGAAGCGGGGCGAGCGGAACAAGTCTAGTCGTAAAGGGTCGGCGATTCGGATACCGCGAAGTTCGCGGAATGGACGCCGGTCCTCGATCTCGCGGAGGACGTCTACAAGGTCGCGAAGGCGCTCGTCCGCTGAGAGGTCAGGCTCGAACATCTCGGTCGGGCCGATCGTGGCCGTTTTCCGGCTCCATCTTCACTCTGATCGGGCGGTTCCCCGAGAGGTGGTCGATCAGCGCCTCCTGCACCTTGCGTCCGCGGGCGAGGTCCTCGTCCGCGACCGGCAGCGAGGTCACCGCCATCTTGATGGCCCCGTCGCCGTTAAGGAGGCGGGCGAGCCCGTCGCGAATCGCTATCTGCGCCCGATCGTTATCGTCGTGCGCCCTCAGGCTGTAGATGCCCCTGCGAAGCTGAACCTAGTCGAAGTCGAATCCGAGCGACGTGGAAATTTCGAAGAGCAGTTTCGTGAACAGTTCGTCGCCGTGCTCGACCACCCGCGGATGCTTTCCACGGTTTCAACTTTCGGGTCCCGCGGCTGGTTCAGGTGATCCTGATAGGCGCGCCACGCGGCGATGACTCGCTTTTTCCGCGGGCGACTGGAACCTCAGCCCGAAGAGCCTTCTTCCGTAGAACTCCAGGTCGATCATGTTCAGGGCACGAACGTGGTCCGGCGATACCCGGGCAGCTCGGGTCGCCATCAAGGTATAGAAGAGATGCTTCCTGCCGCCGCGCTTCTCTCGCGCGCGTTTGATGAACTTCTGAGCCTGGACTGCGAGGATCGGCGACAAGACGGCCGCCGATCTCACGGAAAGGCACGGCGGCCCGTTGAAGACCTACGCCTGCGACATCCGCGACGCTCACGGCGTGGAGGCGATCGTGCAGGCGATCTGGGACGAGGGCGGGCCGCTCACGGGCCTCGTCAACGACGCGGCGGGCAACTTCATCTCGCGCACCGAGGACCTCTCCCCGCGCGGCTTCGACGCGATCGCCGACATCGTGCTGCACGGGACCTTCTACGTGACGCACGGTCGGCCGACGCTGGATTGCGGCACGCGTGAGAACGACAGGCAGGCGAGGCGGGCACTTGGCCCGTTGCAGGCCGTCGAGCCAGCAAGCTCCCGCCCGAGCACTTCCTTGTACATAAAAAGCAGCGCGGAGAGCGCCTGATTCTGCGTTC
>JACXTT010000925.1_pt1 | contig 50169 bp, 83 predicted proteins | sample 9270951 | NCBI WGS metagenome assembly JACXTT01 (sample SAMN15532306, study PRJNA645909) | rock metagenome | isolation source: weathered quartz diorite | place: Puerto Rico | collected 2017-06-21
TCAATCGGGCGCTGCGCATCTGCGGCGCCTACGATGCCACCAACCCGCCATCCTCGACCGACTTCTCCGTCGTATCCCTCGCCATGAACATGATGATTAAGGCGTGGATCGTGGATGGCGTCAGCATGTGGAAGGTGGAGACCGTCAACATTCCCCTTCTCAGCGGGCAGAACACCTACAACGTTGGCCCCTATGCCACAGGGACCGGGGCGGTCGTCCGAAGCAAAATCCTCAAGATTCTCAATGCTTCCGTCCGGGACAACACTAGCGCATCTTTCCCCTTCGACACGGTGATTGATCTTATCTCGATCCAAGAGTACGAGAACTTCGGCAGCAAGAACTCTCAGGGCGTGGTGAACTCGATGGTCTACCGCCCGCTGGACGACAGCACCTCGCCGGCCGTGAGCAGCTTCATTCAGGTGTACCCGACTCCTGCCGACAATTTCCATGCGCTCCGCCTCGTCGTCTACACCACCATCAATGACGTGAATGTAGGCACCGATCCGCTGGACTTCCCGCAAGAGACCTACCTCGCCCTGTCGTGGAACCTCGCCAAGGAAATCTGCATGGAGTACAGCGTGCCGATGGAGCGCGTGGGCTTCATCACCAAGATGGCGAAGGAAGCCTTCGACACCATGAAGGACTGGAGCCAAGAGAACGCCGAAACCATCCGGTTCATGTTCGATAAGCGGGGCGGGGAATGACTCAGCCACTACGCATCCCCTTCGTTGAGCCGCTGGAGAACCGCGATCAGACTCTCACGTCGGATCGCAAGATGGTTAACGCCCTCGCGGAGCAATCGCAGGGCGGGGCCGTTCGGCTGCTCAAGAGGCCGGGGAACCGTCAAGCCTACCAAGGGACGGTGGGGACGGGCCAAGGCATCACGAACTACCTGAACTCGCTCTATGCCATCAGCGGCGATACGCTGAATGGGTTCTCCTCTGGCGCCAATCTGGTGGCGACGCTGGCGACCGGCACTGCTTCGTGGCAGCAGCGGGAAGGCCATATGTTCGTCGGCTTCAACGGGAAGCTGTGGGTGATGGGCGGATGGGTTCAGCCGAGTGTGGCGGCGCCTACCTTCACCGCGACGATCAATGGGTCCGGTGTCGTCAACAGCGTGGTGATTAGCACTGCGGGCGTAGGCTATGCGCCCGGCTACCCCCTCACAGTCAATCTGTCGTTCAGTGGGGGTGGCGGCTCCGGTGCCACGGCTACCGTCACGATGAGCGGGCAGTCCGCCGTCTCGGTGAACCTCGCTGCCGGAGGCTCGGGCTACTCGTCTCCGCCCTCTGTCTCCATCAGCACGACGGCTGGCTGGGGCGTCATGAACGACGTGTGGAATAGCGTCGATGGGATCAACTGGTCCCAAGTTACAGGGGCGGCTCCGTGGGCACAGCGTGGCCGTGGCGGCGTCGTCATCTTCAACAACAAGATGTGGGTGATGGGCGGCGGCACCGGGACCGGAGCTAACGCCAACGACCGCATCTACGGCGATGTGTGGAGCACCAGCGATGGCATTACGTGGACGCAGAACAGCGCTTCCGCATGGCCCGGCCGTCGGCGCTTTGGTCTCACTGTCTTCAACAACCTGATGTGGGTCGCAGGGGGCGCAGCCCTCTCTGCCAACAACAATAACTGGCCGCAGACTCTCTACTCCGACGTCTACTACTCCGCCGATGGCGTAGCGTGGACCAAGACGGCCGATCACGCTCCTTGGGTAGCCCGGAGCGACTTCGCCTTCTATGGCATCAATGGCCTCCTCTACGTTACGGGAGGCAATCTCACTGACCCCTTCTCCACAGCAACCACCGATCAGTGGAGTAGCCCCGATGGCATCGTATGGACTCGCGTCTCCTCTAACCCCTTCGGGGTGGCAGCAAGCGGAGTGTGGCCGATTGCCGCCCTCAATTCGATGGGTATGGATTACCCCATCCCCCCGCCTGTCTCTGTTAACAATACTGGAACTGGAGGGACAGGTGCCACCGCATGGTGTTTCTCGGATTACGATGACGACGGAGATGCTGATGACTTGCAGGCAGGACCTCTGGTTCAGCTCACATTCTCTGCTGTCGGGTCCGGCTACACCAAGGCCCCTGCGCTATCTCTCGGCACTACGGTAGGCGTGGAGGGAGGGGCGTATGCCTTCCTCGACGGGACCTCCAACAGCGGGGCGAAGATGTTCCGGGTGGCGCAACTGGGATCGACCATCTATCTGCTGGAGTTCAAGGACGGGGCCACCAACGTCCACACGGTGTGGGGCACGACGGATGGCGTCACCTTCACGAACCTTGCCGTGGACTTCACGGCCGGCTGGGTCCCTCGCACGGGTGAGTGGACTGCCTACGGCAAGCTCTGGCTCGCGGGCGGCATCAGCACTGTTCCCACCTACTACAACGACGTATGGTTCATCAACATCTCGGGTTCGTCGAATGCCTTGGGGCCGAACGTGCCGCTGGGCTTCTACCACTTCTCGCAGACTTCCACCAGCATCGCTACGCCCCTCCTCGTCTTTAAGAGCACGAAGGACCTTTACAGCTACAACGCTTCCCTGAACATCCTGACCAAGCTCTCGAACTCGGCCAACTACCCGGCGACGACAGTTCCGGGGATCGTCTACCTCGACGGCGTGTTCTACGTGATGGACACGAAGGGGCAAATCTATAACTCTGGGACCAACGATCCGGCTACATGGACTGCGCTCGGCAAGATCGCCATGCAGAACGAGCCGAACGGAGGCGCAGCCATTGCCAAGATGGCGAACTTCGTCATGGGCTTCGGCCAGTGGACGACTGAGTTCTTCTACGACAACGCCAATCCTCCGCCCTCTTCGCCCCTCTCGCCCAACCAGACGCTGCCGATTCAAGTAGGGTGTGCGGCAGGCGAGAGCACCATCGAGATGCAGAACAGCATCGTGTGGATCGGCCAAACTCGTCGGGAAGGCCAAGGCGTCTACATGTTCAACGGGTATGTGCCGCAACGCATCTCTACGCCGTTCGTAGACCGGATCATCCAGAACGATCCGCTCTCGTCCGTCCGTGCCTACTCCCTCGACATGTTCGGCCACGCCTGCTACGTGCTCAACCTGCAGACGAGCGCAGTCACTCTGGTCTACGACTTCACCACGGGGATGTGGAGCATCTTCACGAGCCTGACGGCGCAAGGGACGACCGCTGTCAGTAGCCTGACGTGCGACCCCTATGGCCTCGTGACGGTGGTCGATCCTTCCCACGGCTACTCGGACGGCGATCCTATCGTCATCAGCGGGGCGGTGGTTGCCGGCTACAACGGCTCCTTCAACGCAACTGCGGTGGACTCGAACACCTTCACCTACCTCGTCCCTGCGGCCCTAGCTGCTAATCCGGGGACGGCGACGGCCCAAGGGTTCTCCTCCTCTGCGTTCAACCCGGTCGCCTCGGCTCAAGTCCTCGACATCGACTACGTTCAGGACCCGACCAACGGTGCCATCTACGCCCAAGCCCTGTTCTACTACACCGACAACGGAACTCCCGTCGATATGCAGGCTGTGACGGATCGTGTTGATATGCAGACGTCGAAGTGGAAGTTCCTCACGCGGCTGTCCCTCGTGGCCGATATGGTTGCCTCGAACGTCCTGCTCGGCTATAGCGACACTGACTACCAATCGTGGAGCACCTACAGGAACCTCGTGATGAACCAAGGACAACGACCGACGGTTACGCCCGGTGGGCGGTTCCGCCGCAGGGCCTTCCGCATTCGCCACACTGCCGCAACGCCACTGCGCATTGAGGCCCTCGAACTAGATGTAACCGTAGGAGACAACTAATGGATACCCTCGGTGGACTGCTCTCTAGCATCTTCACGGGTGCGCTAGGGGCGAATCAACTCTTCGGCGGCGGGCCGACTAGCGTGAGCGGGAGCGCGGCTGCGGGAGCATCTGCGGCCAGCCCGTTCGGCGGTCAGTTCGCTGGCTACCAGCCGCAGTTGCAGCAGGCCGTCAGCGGCCAGCAAGGCAACATCGCCGCGAACCAAGGGGCGATGGGCAACATCATCCAGCAGATGTTGGGGATGGGCGGCAATGCAACCATGCAGGGGCTGCAGGGAATCTTCCAGAATCCCTTGAGTGTAGGGTCGAACCTCACTGGCTCGCCCGGCGCCCTGCAGTCTCAGGTCAATGCTCTCGCCAACAACTACATGTCCAACCCGGCGATCCAAGCCCAGTACAAGCTGGGACTGGATGCAGCGACCCGAGGACTTGCCTCCCAAGGGTTGATGGGGTCCGGGCAAGAGATGGTGGAGTTGAGTCAGTACGGCCAACAGTTCGCCTCGAACGCCTACCAGCAGCAGTTGCAGAACTTGCTTGGGGTGAACCAACAGGTCTTCGGGCAGAACCTCTCGAACCTGACGACCCAAGCGGGGCTGCAGCAGCAACAGTTCGGGCAAGGGGCAACCCTCCAGCAGTTGCTCGGGCAGTCGTTGTCGGGCGCAGGAGCGCTGCAAGGGCAACTGGGGTCGCAGACCCTTGGGGCGCAGGGCAACCTCATCCAGCAGCTTCTGGCAGCGAGCGGAGCTACTACAGGGTCTCCAGCTACGGCCGGTGGTATCCTGTCGGGGCAGTTCGGCAACGCGCAGCAAGGAGCGGTGAACCTTGGGCAGGGGGTGACGGGCGCACTGACCCGGCTTCTCGGTGGTGGGCAGGGTGGCACCGACCTCGCCGGTATCGGGCGGCAACTGTCCCGGCTGCTGGGCGGGGGTAGCAACATCGCCTCTTCCATCGGCGGGTTGGGCGACCTCTTCGGCGGCAGCGGCATCTTCGGAGGCAGCTACGCAGGCGGGGCAGGCTTCGGCGTAGGCGACACCCTCGGCTCGATGTTTGGGACCGGCTCTTATCTCCCCGGCCTTGGGGACATCACCGGAGGCTCCTTCGATCTTGGAGGGGCACTACTGGGTTTTAACGAAGGCACTGGCGCAGCCGCAGCGTCAGGTGCCGCCGAATCAGGTGCGGCAGCAGGAACTAGCGGGCTGGGAGGGGCAGCAGCATTGACCGCTGCTCCCTTCGCCCTAGCCATTGCAGGGATGCTGGGAGGCATCTTCGGATACAGCGACCAAGGTACGCCCTACAGCAACGCCAACGAAGCGTGGGCTAACTTGATCCAACAGAATCCTTCCCTCCTCAACCAGTATGGAATAGGGAATGTGAACCAGTTCATGCAGTCGAGCTACGGAGCGGTCCCCTCCAGCGGTTACTACTCCAACGCTCAATACGAGCAGGCGCAGCAACAACTGATGCAGATGTCCAGCGCACTGCCCAACAACCTCGGCGTAGGTTGGTGGATGGGCGGCAGCCCTGACAATTGAGGTGCAATGATGCCAGTGCAAGACCTTTTCTCGATCATCCAGATGGCCGATCCGCAGTCGCCGCAACTGCAGCATCTGCGTGCGCAGACCGAGGAGTTGCAGGTTCGGACGCAGGGGGAGAAGCTCGCTCTGCAGAATCAGGCAGCCTTCCAGCAAGCGATGGGTCGAATCTTCCCGAGCGGGTTCGATCCCGGAGTCTACGATGCCGCTGCCCAAGGCGACAACGCATCGCGCATGAAGCTGCAAGCCCTGCAGCAAGCCTACGCGATGTACGATCCGTCCAAGCTACCTTCGCTGATGAACGCAACCGAGATGGCGGCGAAGCGGCAAGCGGACGTCCGGGCCGAAGAGCAGAAGCGCATGGGTTCGCTCTTCTCCGCGATCAACAATGCGGACGATTACAATGCTGCGCTGCCTGACATTCAGGCAGCGGGAGGCTTGCAACGGTTCGGCCTCACGGGCAACTACGCCACCGACAAGTCCCGCATTGGAGTCCTTGGCCGCTCCGGCATGACCGCCGCCCAACAGGCTGTGGACGAGTACCGCTACATCCGGGAGGGAGACCGGCTCAACCAGCAGGACATCGACAACCGCCGCAAGCAAGAGAACCAAGACTTCCGCGAGCAGGTTCACCGCGATCATGAGAAGCAGGTGGCCGACCTCCAAAGGCGATTCGCTGAACGAGAGCAACGTGCCCGAGACATGGAGGACGACAAGAATGCCCGCTCCCTCGCCCACGTTCGCAACTCTGTGGCGAAGGTCACGCAGGACAACTTGAAGTCGGCGCAACTGTTCGTCAAGACGGACGAGCGAACCCGAGACCTCCCTGCCAACATGCAGCAGCAGATGGCTCGGGACGTGGCGCAGATCGCCAAGAACGCGATGGCAAAGTCCATCACCGAGGTCGGTAAGCTCCCTGACGAAGATGAGTACAGCAGCCTGATGGACGACGCCCTCAAACGCCTGATGAAGGAGGGCAAGATCACGCGGGAGTACAGCACCTTCTTGGGGATGAAGGTTCCCGGAACGACAGAAGGCAAGTACAGGATGGGACGGGGCGAGCAACAGGCGACGTTCGAGCCGACTAAGAAGGCGGGCGGTGGTGGCTACAGCGCCGACCAGTCCGCCCTTATCGACCGCTGGGTGCGCACGAATCCCGGCAAGAGCCGTGAGGACATCATCGAGCATCTCAAAGAGATGGGCAAGCTATGAGCGATTGGAACGATCCTGACGCAGGACTGCCGCAGTCGGCGGCCGAGGCCGAGACGAAGTACAACATCCCCACGGGCATCATCCAAGGACTGGAGAAGGGCGAGGGGAGCAAGGACTTCTCTGTGTCGCCTAAAGGGGCCAAGGGCCGGATGCAGTTCATGCCGGATGAGTGGGGCAAATATGGACTGGGGCGGCCGATCACTAGCGGCCCGGCCAACTACGACGCGGCTGCCCGCTACATGCTGGACCTCCACGGGCAGTATGGAGACTGGCGCGCTGCGCAAGCTCACTACAACGGAGGGACTGCGGCAGCGAAAGCCGTCCTTGCCGGGAAGGAGCCTCCTGCGGCCGAGACCCGCAAGTACCTCAAGATCACGAGCAAGGCTGCGCCGTGGACTGACCCCGACAAGGACGGAGACTTCGTTGAGCCGCCTGCAGCCATCGCCACCGACAAGAAGGCTCTGCCGACCGTAGGGCAGACCGCACAAGCCTCTGCCGACGACAAGGCGGGCGCAGCCAAGGCGGCGGTGAAGGCGATGGGCGAGGGCATCCTGCCTGCGGCTGCGGGCTTCGCTGCGTTCAGCGCAGGGGCCTCTGCCGGGGCGTTGGCGGGCGTCCCCGTGGCTGCCCTCACCGGACCCCTCGCCCCCGTCACCGAGGCTGTCTTCACGATTGGCGGCGGGCTGGCTGCGGCCCTAGGTGCGTCCTACTCTGTGGCGCAGATGCAGAACTGGGCGCTGGCTCACGCCCCTCAGTCCCTCCTCGCCCAATTCGGGATGGACCGGGCTACCCGCGAGAAGGAAGAGCGCGACCACCCCTATGCCTCGATGGCAGGGAGCGTTGCGGCCAACCTGCCCTTCGCCCGTCCGGGGATGGTCTCGTTCAAGCAAATGGGAACGATGATGGGGCTAGGCGCAGCCCTCGAAGCGGGCAAGGAATACGCTACGGGCGAGCCTCTCGATCCCATCAAGCTCTCGATTGCGGCAGCAGGGGGCGCAGCCTCGGCCAAGACCACCAAGCTCGGGGCGAAGCTCTCCGGGATCGGCGCAGACGTCCCTACTCCCAAGACCGCAGCCAAGCCCCGCACGACGGAAGAGATGGTGGCGCAGGCCAAGCAAACCGTCATGGCTGAACAGGTGCCGACCGTAGCTGCCCGCGAAGCGAAGGCCGCAAAGGTAGACATCACGGCCAAGGAGAATCCTCTCCTGTCCAAGGACCTTTACCCTAACCTCGCTTCGCTGGCTCCTCGCCGCGAGTACGTCGGGCAGGTCCAAGATGCCCTCGGCCCCGGCTGGTCGGAGGATGCCCTGCGCTACTGGAACACCATCGCTTCCAAGTTCGGCCAGCGGGGACCCATGCCTACCGGTGCTCCGATCCAAGGCGCAGTCGATTGGCTCTCTGATCGTCTCTACACCCTTAACCAGATGCGTCAGGGCGACAAGCTGCAAATCCGCAAGTTCATGGAGGGCCTCGATCCGCAGGACATGCTAGCCGCCCGCAGCGAAGCCATGTATCACACCATGACGGACGAGGTTCAGGCGGGTGTCCCTCGCACCCCAGAGATGGAGCGCATCTACCGCGACACCATTGCCCCGTTGGATAAGCAGATTGACCGGCTCTACAACCAGATCAAAGCCAACTCTCCGCAGGATGTAGCCGACTTCAACCCGCACAATCCTCGCATCCTCAAGGACACTTTCCTCACCAAGGTAGCGCGGTGGGGCGAGGACATCTTCGGGACGCAAGGGTTTGGCCGTCGGGCAGGCTCGCTCAACGAGCGGACGATGCTGGCCCTCGAATACGAGGACGGAACCCGTCGGGTTGTCAACCGGGACGGCCTCTCCTTCACGGGCTACGGTCCCCAACGCAGCAAAGTCTCCGGCCTCAACACCAAGCAGGGGAGCGTTGCTCGCACTCCCGACCGCATCGAGGTGGGCGACTCCCTCGTGGATGATGCCGGGCGCAAGGCCAAGCTCGTGCAAGCCTCCACTGCAGAGATCGAAGCCCAGACCGGCCTGCAGTATAGCAAGGACGCTCTCGCCAACAAGCTCATCACGCTGTCGCAGCTTCGTGCCTACGCCCGCGAGCATGAGTTCCTCACCAACACCATGGAGGGGATGAAGAACGCTGGTGCAGCCATCAGCCGGCAGAAGGTCCCCACTGCTCCCCACGGCTTCGTCGAGGTCCCGAACCACCCTACGCTCGAAAAGTACTACATCCAAGAGCGCTTTGCGGAGGCGTTCAAGGACGCCCTGCAGCGGGATCGCATCTCCCTGCCCGAGCGCCTGAACAACATGGCCGTCGGCTCCATGTTCTGGAACCCCGAGCCTCACCTGTTCAACGCCCTCGACCACTACGTCAACTCCATCGGATGGGACTGGCTCAAGCCGTGGCAGTACAAGTCCATCATCCAAGATATGTACACCAGCTACAAGGATGTATCGACCCTCTCGCCCGATTACATCAAGTATGTGAACTCGGGGATGGGCCTGCAATATGCCCGAGTCGCCGGGGAAGATGTCACCAAGACCATCATGAAGGGGATTGGGAAGCGTAGCTGGGACGAGCTTGCCGTAGCATGGGGCATGCACCCGGAGAAGATGATCGGCGCAATCTACGACGGGGCGAAGAAAGTCCTGTGGGGCGGCAGCGACGTGATGATGCTTGCGGCCTACCGCCATGCCGCGAGCGAGAAGGGCGTAGACATCCTCAACCAAGCGGTGAAGAACTTCGTCGAGGCACACAACCCGAACTACAGGATTCCGACCCGGATCGGCTTCGACACGATGATGCAGATTCCGGGGATGCCGGAGACCGTGGCGAAGGCTCTCGGCCGGGGGTTCTCCCTCGGGATGCAGACGCGCCTGTTCAACACGTTCGGCCGGTATCACTTCGGCCAGATGAAAGCCATCGGGCAGTCGCTCCACGACGTCGTAGCCCAGACTCCGCGCAGCGCGCAGACCCGGATGAACGCTGCGGGCCACCTTGCCTTCATGGCCTTCAACCTTGGCGTGGTGTACCCCTTCCTGTGGGACAACATGGCGAAGGCCCTCAGCGGGAATCAGGATGCCTACATGAGGCGGTCGGGCGCAGCCACCATCCCCTACACGATCTATCACCTCCTGCTCGGGGACCAAGAGTTCACCCGGCTCCTTGCGGAAGCCTACAACCTGCCGCCCATCACGAAGGCCCTCATCGAGGTTCCGTCCAACCGGCAACTCTTCAACGGCCAGCACATTTGGGAGCCGGGCGACACCTTCGCATCGCAGTGGGAGGACACCCGCAACTACGTCACCGGGCTGCTAGTGTCTCCGGTCAAGACCGGGAAGGAGTTCGCCAAGGGAGAGCTTCCGCTGCGCGAGCAGATCACCAAGCAATTCGGCATCAAGACCAAGCCCGACACCCTCTCCGACGAGTATTTGGAAAAGGCCGCAGAGCGTGCTCGTCGCCACCGGGCCAAGAAGGGGTACGACGAATGAGAATCCTGCTTATCGACATCGACCGTTCCGCCGTGGACTTCGGCCTGCGCTGCCAGTGGGCCGGGCATGAGGTGCGCCATTTCCAGTCCCCGTCCAAGCGCCCTAACGTCGGCAAGGGTCTTACGACCCGTGTGAAGGACTGGCGCTCCCATATGGACTGGGCTGACCTCATCCTCACCACCGGCTCCGCCAAGTACGGCTGGGAGATGGAGGACTACTACGAGAAGCACTACCCGATCTTCGGCTCGAACGAGGACGCTGCCCGGTGGGAACTGGATCGGTGCGTCGGCATGGACGTCCTCCAGCAGCACGGGATCGACGTACCCGAGTACGTGAAGTTCGACAACTTCGACGACGCAATCGCCCACGTCAAGCGCACTGGCGAGAGCTACGTGATGAAGCCCGTCGGGGAGGCCGACCGCGCCCTCTCCTATGTCGGCAAGGGGGCGGAAGACCTCATCAGCCAGCTTCATCGGGCGAAGCGTCTGCATGGCCGTCCGTCCCAGCCCTTCATCTTGCAAGAGAAGATGGAAGGGGTAGAGGTAGCTGTGGCGGGATGGTTCGGACCCTCCGGTTGGGTAGGCCCGTGGGAGGAGAACTTCGAGCACAAGAAGCTGTTCGCCCATGACCTCGGCATCAACACGGGGGAGATGGGCACGGTCATGAAGTACGTGGATCGCAGCCCGCTCGCAGACCGTATGCTGGTGCCGCTGACGCAAGCCCTGCACGCCATCCGGTTCGTCGGCAACATAGACGTCAACCTCATCATCGACAAGAAGGGCAACCTGTGGCCGCTCGAATTCACCATGCGCCTTGGGTGGCCTGCCTTCTACCTTCACACCCATATGCACAAGGGAGACCCGGCGCAATGGATGAAGGACCTCCTCGATGGGAAAGATTCCCTTGAGGTCAGCTACGATGTGTGCGTCGGGGTGTGCGTCGTCGGCCCGGCCTTCCCCCATTGCCACGTTCCACACGAAGAGTGCGAGGGCATCCCTATCTTCGGCATCAACCAGCGCAACATCGATAACATCCACCTGATGGAGGTGATGGCTGGGGAAGAGGAAGTCCTCGAAGAGGGGAAGTGGCAGAAGCGCGAACTCTTCGTTACGGCGGGCGAGTGGCTGGCTACCGTGTGCGGGACTGGCTCGACCGTCCGAGGGGCGCAGAATCAGGCGTACTCCACCATCAAGTCCCTCATCATCCCGAACAGCCCAGCTTACCGCCACGACATCGGCAATCGGCTCGATGAGGACCTCCCCACCCTCAAGCAACTTGGGTTCTGCAAATCATGGCAATACTAGACCAACCGCCAAACGCACCGCAGTTCGAGTGGCAGCGGATGCGGGACTGGCTCTACAAGCTGTGGAAGAACATTGTGAATGGCCTCACCTTCGGCGGGGACATCAACACCTACAGCGCAGCTATCCTCTCCACGGCAGGCCAAAGCGACGCCGGGCAGGCCATCGTCATCGGCCCGTCCGTCTACGTTTTCTCTCAAGCGCAGACCGCCCAAAGCATCACCAACTCTACCACCACCACTCTCACCAATTGGGGAACGGTGAGCACTGCCCCAGCGGGCGCTTTCAATGCCTCCTCCGGCGTGTTCACCTGCCCCCTGTCGGGCATGTACATGGCGTCCCTCTCGATCAGCTATCAGGCCAACACCAACTGGGCACTATCGGCAGTAGGGGGCATCATCCAGAAGAACGGAACGGAGGTGGTCTCCGTCTTCGCGCGGCTGAACCTCGGGTCCAACTCCCAGTCGGTGCAGACTACCCCCGCAGTATGGGTAGGCTACCTAAACCAAGGAGACACTCTTACCCCAGCCACCTTCCAGAACTCAGGCGCAACCCAAACCACCGAAGGAACCCACACCCCCTTCGTCGTCGCTAGGATCGGACCATGATTATCCTCTACCCCTTCTACTTCATCGCCTGTTGGGTGTTCACAGGGCTGACGTACGTCCTTGCGCCGATCCTGTCCCTCATGGCGGATGCGGAGGGCAACCTCCCCCATTGGCTGCGCTGGTTCCAGACCTTCGACGCCTCCCTCGATGAGGGTCGCAACCCGCCCTACAACTTCACCGGCTCCGACTGGTGGGTCCGCACGCGCTGGCTCTGGCGCAATCCGGGCTATACCTTCGACCTCGAAGTCCTCGGGGTGCGGTTCATCCCCACGCAGTGGGTCGTGGTGAAGTGGGACGGCGACATCTTCTACGCCCGCACTGCCTGCGGCGCCTTCTGCTACGAGCGCAGTAAGCCCTTCCGCGTGAAGCTCGGCTGGAAGGCGTGGAACCACTTCGACCCGGAGACCGGCCAGTTCATCCCCGGCAACTGGGCACGCTTCCCTAAAATCCCTATCGCCTGCACGCCATGAAAAAGAAGCTCCCCTCGGCCGGTGTCCACGAGATGAAGGACACCAATAAGGTTGACGTTTTCATCCCCCCTCATCGGCTTCGGGTGACGACGGAACTGTTCCGCCGCACCAAGCAGAAGCTCATCGCGGTGTCGTCCTTCCTCCGCATGAAGATTTACAGGGAGAAGGGAAGATGTTATATTTGCGGGCGTACCGCAGAGGAAGCAGGCCAGCCTCTGGAAGCTCACCACTTCGGTATCGAGCGTAGTTTCATCGACAGCCCGCTACGGTGGGATGTGATTCGGAAGGACTTTCCGGATTTCGACTGGGCCACGTTCGACCAGACCCATCCCGAAGCATTCGTCGATGACATGCTTGCGCAGGGCATCCTGCTCTGCAAGCTCCACCACACCGGGGAGGGGACTGGCATCCATTCTCTCCCCTTCCCCCTGTGGATCATGCAACGTTACCTCCCTGATGGCGTTCGCTTTACGCCCACGGAGATCATCCATCACGACGAGGTGTAGCCATGATTGCAGCCCTCATCCCTTTGCTGGGCGGATTGCTGGAGAAGCTGATCCCGGACCCTACTGCGCAGGCGCAGGCCAAGCTTGCCTTGATGAACATGGTCCAGACCGGGGAGCTAGCCAAGATCACCGCCGCCTCCGACGTCATCAAGGCAGAAGCCTCGTCGCAGTTCCGCATCACGGCCACATGGCGCCCGATCCTGATGCTCGCCATCACCGCGATCCTCGTCAACAACTACCTCGTTGCGCCCTACCTCCACGCCATGTTCGGCTGGCAGGTTGTGCTGGACTTCCCGCAAGCCCTGTGGGACCTCCTCAAGCTGGGCGTAGGCGGCTACGTCGTCGGCCGCTCCGTCGAGAAGTCTGTTGCCGTATGGAAGGGCAAGCCCGTCGGCATGCCTACCGCCCCCTCGACCCCTACTGACAACTTCACCAAGGGAGCCTAATCATGGCCTTCACCATAACTTCCCTTGCTTAGGCTTACCGCGAGTGTGTTGATTTGTGGTTCTAGGTTCCAACAATGCTTGTTCTAGGTTCCAACCCGCTTTCAGTCGTTGATACAAGCATTGCCTAGACATGTCGAACTCTTCCGCCCATTGGGTCATGGTTTGAGTTCTACCAAAGGCAAGTATCTTATGGTTATTGCTTTTGTTGTTTGAATTCGCCTTTGGTGTAGACCATCTACAGTTGTTCTTACAGTAAGGACCGTCGTTATCTTCTCGATCCAGTTGGCTACCTTCTGGTGCTTCCCCCATATCCTCAAGGAAGGCGGTGAAGGATTCCCATCTAGGGTCATAGGTAATGCCCCTTCCTCCGTAGCGCGGGTAATTGGAGAGAGAAGTATCATAACAACGACGCTTCATGGAGGACCAAGCATTGTAGGTTTTGGAGGCTTTCCTCCCATTCGTCTTGTTGGACGATTGTCCGTGTGTTGTTCGGGGCACATCTAACTCCTTAAAGTGGTGTTTACAGAATAGCCCATTTTCCTTAGATTGTCAAGTTTGGAGTTGTAAATGGCATTCACAACAGTGCAATATCTTAAGATGGTGCAGGTCGCAGTCGCTACCGCACAGACGACCCAGTACACAGTCCCCGCCAGCCGGCAGGATGTCGTGAAGGACTTCGACGTCTGCAATACGACGGGCGCAGGCATTACCTTCACGATGAACTTGGTGCCCAATGGCGGCGCTGCCGGCACGAGCAACCAAATCCTCTCGTCGGTCAGCGTCCCGGCCAACCAGACCCTCCACTGGACCGGAACCCAAGTGATGAACGCCGGAGACTTCATCTCTACCGCCGCATCCGCCACGGGCCTCACCCTCACGGTCAGCGGACTGGAGTCGCAATAATGGCTACCGGTTTCCTTGCTGCGATTGGGCTTATCCCCAACGCACTCATCGCTCCTCCGGGGACGAGGCTGCTGTTCAACAACACTGCCGTTCCGCTTGGATGGACCCAAGAAGTCGGTGCGGCCTTCAATGACACGAGTGTGCGCACGGTTACGGGTGCAGGCGGAGGGTCTGCTGGTTCCACTACGTGGGGCACTTGGAACTTCGGCGGGACGTTCAATGTCAACACGTTCACTATCTCGACCGCTCAACTGCCTGCCCACAACCACGCCGTAACCGACCCCGGCCACGGCCACGGTATCAGCGATCCGGGCCACACTCATTGTATGCCCGGTTCTTCTTCCATCAGCCTAGGCAGCGGACCCTCCACAGTTGCGGGCCACGTTGCTGACCAGCCTTGTCCCTTTGGGACTGGAAGCAGCGCCACTGGCATCAGCGTCAACGGCGCCGGGTCCAACATCTCGATCCAAAACACCGGCTCCGGCTCCGGCATCCAGCCGAGTTACACCACGCCTAACGTCAAATACTCTGACTACATCATCGGAGTTAAGGCATGACTACTAAGCTCTGCCCTCTCCTAAAGAAACCCTGCATCGAGCATCAGTGCGCATGGTACGTACACGTCCTTGGCACAGACCCGCAGACGAATAAAGAACTCGATCTATGGGACTGTACTGTTGCATGGATTCCGAAGATGATTACGGAGTCTGCGCGACAAACTCATTTCGTAGCCGCCTCAATAGACTCTATGCGCAACGAAGTCGTCCAACGGCAGGACGAGTTGAATGCTGCCGTCCAACTGGGAGTTTCCCATGAAAAAGCTAGCCCTCCTGTTATTGACATTGCTCCTTACCTCGACGGCCCAAGCTCACAGGTGGGCAAAGAATGAGTGCGCCGTCGTCGCTAACGTAGCGGCCATCACTGTCGTCATGAAGGCGAACAAGATTCCTGCCGCCGAAGCTCACCGGCGAATGGACGAAGCCATCAAGGACGCCGCCACCGACGGCGATTCCATCATCAAGGACAAGGACGACTATGCCCGCATCCACACCCTGATCGACTTCATCTACTCGAAGGACTTCCCGTCCGCCAATGACGCAGCCACCGTGGCCTACGGCTCCTGCATGAAGGCCGCTGCCGCAAAGGACGCATGATGTCTAACGAACGGGTGGAGATGGTTGAAGCACGCCTTGATCGGCTAGAAGAAAAAGTGGACATCATCATGGAACAGGTCCAGTTGGGCCGCCACCTTCTTCTGTTCGCAAAGGCGATTGGATGGGCTATCGGAATCGTAGCCGCAACGTTGGAGGCTTACTCCTATTGGAGGAACTCACGATGAATTGGGTTCTGGACATTTACTTTTGCCGCTGCATCCCTATCCTCTTGGAGATTGAAGGGCAGTACGTCAACGACCCCCGAGACCCTGGGGGTGAGACCAACTGGGGCATCACCAAGCGGTCATACCCACACCTTGACATTAAAGCCCTTACCGCTCAGGAAGCTGCACAAATCTATTACGACGACTTCTGGAACAAGGCTGGCTGCGCCGAGATGGACTTCCCACTCGCCGGCTTCGTCTTCATCGACGCGGTTAACATGGGTGTGGTACCGGCAATTAAACTCCTCCAGCAAGTACTCCACGTCAGCATAGATGGAGTCGTTGGTCCGCAGACAATTCAGGCAAGCAAGCTCTTTCCCCTTACCGCCCATTACAAATACCTTCAAGTATTGCTCGATCATTACCGGGGCCTCAGTGGGTGGGGGACGTATGGGAAGGGCTGGACGAACCGCCTGCTCAGGCTGGCGTGCCTGTAACGACAAGGCCGACACGATTGCCGAACGGAGCATTGGCAAGGATGCCGGCCTTCAATAGCCCTTTCAGCACGTCGTCGAACTCCGTCACCTTGGGGAAGTAGTTGTGGACATGGTGATAGGCTTCGCGGGACGAGCACCCCGGCCGCATCCGCACGAACTCCACGATCCGGTCAGCTTGGTTGGCGTCCCTCGTCTTCCCCATGAAATCGAACAACATCGGCATGTCCTTCTCTAGGGCGCTGGTGAGTTCGTCCGCCCGCTGCATGTCCCGCAGCAGAATCACCCGATCATTACTGCGGCTGGCACTCAAGACCATTGCCAGCTTCACCAGATGCGCCTGCTTCCGCGCGATGTAGCCGTCCGCCCTGCTGTCCCCCATCCGGGCGCGAGCATTCTGATGCAGGTCCTTGTACCACTCGTCCCCCCACGCATACGCTTCGGGCGTAGCCTCCATCTTCCCGTTGATCGCGGCAATCTCTTTCAGGTCGTCCACTAGGTCCGCCCGCAGCGCCTTCTCTTGTTCGTCCTCCTGAACCAGTCCCGGCCACGCCACTAGCTGCCGCTTCTCACTGGCGTAGACCATCAGCATCCGGCTCAACAGCCCGCTGCCAATCGAGTACGCCGAGAAGTTCGAGCTAATCCATTCGGGCGTAGTGCAAGCGACGAGGTTCAGGGACGGATTCTCCACGGTAATCACCCCGTCCTTCATCGTTTCCTTCTCGAACGAATTCCCATCGTAGAGTTGGGTGAGGGCGTCCAGCATGTCCCGGTCGTTGTTGTGGATCAGCGTCCCAAGCTCGGAGGAAAAGAGCGTCATCGCACTCTGGCTCGAACTCTCTCCCCCTATCACCTTCCCCTCCATGTCGTAGAGGTTCAGGATGAAGTCCTCCCGCACCTTCTTGAACCGGGCCGTAAGCGCCTGCCATGTGAGCACCGAGGGAGAGAACTTCACCCCGTCGATTTTCTTCAACAAGTCCATGGCGTAGCCCGAGGTCGTGGACTTCGCCACCACGCCCGGAGGCGCCACTAGCACGATGAAGAAATTCGGATGCCACCTGAACTTCCCCATGTTGAAGTACACCTTGCGCTGGAGCGCCCCCGCTATCGCACTCACCCCCACCCAAAACAGCATGTTCTCCGGGGCTTCCCCGTTCATGCAATAGTCCTTGAAGCCCTCAAGCCAGTCCTCATAGTGTCTACTCACAATCGCCCCAAGAAATGTGTGAAGTCTTCAACCCTACAGGGATAACCAGCGGGTCCGCATATGGGACAACGATTGTCGTCTCCCTCTTAACGGCTTCCAGCATTGTGACTTCTCTGTCAAGCGGGTAGCTGCCAAGGAGTGAATCGTGAACTTGAAGATGAATCCATACGTCAGGCAGATTAAGGTCGATGTTCCTCCATCCATGGTTGATGACCAAAGCAACCGTCGATTGCGGAATCCAAGCCACAGCTTCATTGATGACGTTCCCCTCAAGACGATCAAAGAATTTACACTGGTATCCGAAGGCATTCCGTACGGTGGCGGTAGAGAGGAAGCGCGCCACAAAACGCTCTTGCCACGTCTTGATCTCAGGACATACTCCGAAGTACCAACGCTGAAGGCGGTCGGCCTCGTGAACCAGAAGGCCACATTGACTTGCCATGGTTGCAGGTTGCCCAAGGTAGTTCGTCCCGTGGCAGAACTTCTTGAACGTCGGATACGACTGGTGATGCTTGGTGATGGACGGGTCATGATAGTACTCTCGGGCAAGTTCGACGTAGGGCTTGCGCCCACTAGCGAAGCAGTCCTTCATCCAGCGGCAATCGCTCTCCCACGTCACGATGCGGAGGTCCGCACTGTCGAGGTCGAGGTCAAAAAACCCCCTGCCGGGAGGGGGGACGAAGTACTTACGCAGATTTGGGATTTTCATACCAGCATGTGCCTAAAGGGGTTGTCTGCAAGCGGGCGGAGTTGGTCGATGATGGTCGTAGGCGCGTCAGGCGAGCCTACAGCAGCCCAAACGTTGAGGGGGTGCCCTCCCCTAGGGGGAGCGAGGGAGGATGCAACCACGACCCGATCCTGCCGCCGTAGCTCCTTCAGGATACCCCGGAGGACATCGAGGGAGTAGCCGGTTTCGACCTTGAGTTGCGCAGTCGTCATTTTTCGGCATCGGAGTGCTTCCAGGACCGCTTGCGCCCCTTCCCCCGGCGCCAGCCTCGGCTTCCCATATCCCATCGCCCAAGCCTTCGAGCAGATCGCCCGGTAACTGCGGCCGGGGAAAGCTTCCTTCACGCTCCGCACGGTTCTTTTCTTGCCCTCCATCCACATGTCCTGCATGAGGTGGAGTTCGGCCTTCGTCCACTCCCGCGACATGATTAGGCTCCCTTATTGTGCTTGTAGGGGCGGGACTTGTTGTAGGCCATCTTCGCCTCGATGGCTTCCGCTAGGCGCAGATCAAACGCTCCGGCGTAGTCGAAGGCGCGGATGATGCAGTCGGCCAGTTCGATCTCCTCGGAGGTGAACTCCGGGCAGTGCTGGTCGGGGGTGGGCTTCCGGACGCCTTCCGTCATCTCACCTAGCTCCGAGTGCATGAGGTCGATCTTCGAGAGCTTGATGTCGAGGACGTACTTGGAGGAGAGCTTCTCGGTTGGGTCGAAATCCTTGAGAGTTTCGTACGTCGTGTCGAAGTCTTCCCAAAAGCCGTGGGCGCAAGAATTGCCATAAGCGGCGACGATCAGGTCTTCGATGGTGCTGGGGGAGTCGTAGGAGGCGATGAGTTCGTCGATGAGGGAGGTCATTCTTTATCTCCGGAGGTTACGTTTTGAAGATTCATCCCTGAGCCGAAAGCATCGGTTGAGGATGAGAGGCGGAACGTGGTGGTGCCGGCTAGGTTGAACGAGGAGTGCATGCGCCCGTCCCAACCCAACGCAGGTTTAAGCGCATTCGAGAGGAGAGTTTGGCACGAGCGTATCTCTGCAATTGCGGTACAGATGGGGCGCACGATTGGTTCGCGCTTCGCCAGCTTCGCCAGCGCCTCATCGTTGCACGTAACCGATTTCGTCTTGCCCCGAGTGAACTGTCGGGGCAGCCCCATCTCTTCATAGAAGAACTTCTGCATCTGGGTCGGACTCCGTGGGTTAAGACTCCCCCCGACCATGTAATCAACCTGTGTTTGACGATTGCGTGCGTAGGCGGCTAGGTCTCCCTTGGTTTGCTGGTAGAAGGATTCGCTGACGTCCACGCCCCGGATCATCATGTTCAGGCAGGGCCGCCACATGCTCATCTGGAACTCGTAAGGGTTATCAAGTCCCATCCGGTTGACCACCCCTTGGAGGGCAAGGCAACACTCGCGCGTACGGACGCAATCCTCACAGTTGTATCGCCAGTATCGTTCTTCGTCACCATCCCCGCGCCAATCTTTGCCGTCATCTTTCCAATAGACATAGTGAGAGCAATAGAGGGAGGCGATGAAGTCCAGTGACTTTGGAAGACGCGGGAAGCAGACATGTTGGGCGAGCATGGTGTCATGCTTTAGGTTAGGGATGAAGTGCCAGTGCCGGTAAAAATATTGCGCATCATATATAAAGTTCTGGCCGACCACTTCGACCCCCCGGTGTGTGAGTAGACGATATAGAAGCCAAACAATCGCCACCTCTTGATCTTCCGTCCAGTAACCGTCCGGTGATTCCACAGATGTGAAAGGGATACATATTGCGTCGGTATTCGTCCAAGCGAGGCCGACACATGTGGTATGTTGTGCTCGCGTTTCGATGTCCGCAGAGAGAAGTAGAGGTCCATGATCTGCCATCTCGATGAGGTTGCGCAGGCAGAGTTCTACCTGTGCGAAGGTGGGTCGAATGGTGAAGTGCCAAGTGGGGGGATGGTTGCCTTCGCGGAAGATGCGCCCGGCTCGTTTGATGTCGGTGAGGAAGGCGGGCTTCTGGTCCCACGTATAAAGTACAGCCGCAGGATGAAGGGTAGGGACGACAGTAGCACCGCAAGGATGTTGGAGATGAGACCCTCGCCAATTCGTGATGCCAGTGCGTCCGCAAAGAGCCCATAGAGAAGTATTCCCAACCGCCAAGATGACGTCGGGGGCGGGTCCGGTGGCAAGTTCACGCTGGAGTTCATCGTAGCCTTCCTTGACGTAGCGATGGACGATGCGGCCGTTGAGTTCGACACCCCGGCCCGAGGCTAAGAGGTCGGCTTGAGCTTTCTTCGTCGTAGGCATCCACAGGGACATGTCGTTGCCGGGCGGGCGCTCGTTGCAGACGTTGAGGACGCGGATTTCGGAGCGCTGCAAGCCTGCCTGCGCAAGGGAGCTATCGAGGAGTTGGCCGCTGTAGCCGACGAAGGGGACTCCCTTCGCTATCTCCTGCTCTCCGGGGGCTTCCCCTACGATCATGAAACGGGCGCCAATGGGGCCGCTGGTGATGGTCATGCTGCGCTCTCCCCATAGGTTTCGATGGAGTGGCGGGCGTCACAGGTTGGGCAGCGATACCACGCCGTGCCGATGCCATTGTCGTAGTAGTAGCCCTTGGAGTGGCCGATCTTGCCGCACTCCTCTTGGAGCTTCCGCAACTCCGCGTAGTACTCCTTGTCGTAGGCTTGCATCACTTCCTTCTGGTACTTGAGGCGCAGGGAGGTGAGTTGCCGGCGGGCTTCGAGGATTTCCGCACGGGTCATCACAGTCCTCGCATGAAGCCCTTGTGGGCTTCCCAGTCGATGCCGGTGGTGGGGGAGGCAGACTCAGCGATGCACTTCTCGGACTTGGGCGCAGGCTTCGCTGGCTCGGAGTTGGAAGGACCACCGACGTTGGGGATGGTCCAAGCGTAGCCCCTGCAAATGTGGGCGCTGTTGTCGCCGAGCGCCTGACGAGCGCGAATTGTTAAGAGGCCCTGCCCGCAGGCGATGCAACACCCGGTTGTAGTGTCGATGACATGGGCGATGCTGCCACAGGCGAAGTTCTGCAGCTTGTGCCTCTCTGTAGCGGCCTCATCCCAAATGGGTAGGGGAGCGTCGTTGCTCCTCTGCGTAGCGATGTAGCTCATTCGGGTTTCCTCACTTGGTAGGTATGGATGCCAATGGCGCGAAGGGTGGCGATGACGGTCGGGTCGTCGTCGTAGGCGCAAAGGATTTGGTCGTAGGGGATAGGGTCGTCCTGCGCCCAACGCTTCTTGAAGTCGGCCGCGTCGCCGCTGACGCCGTGCGGGCGCATGAGGAGTTGGCGGTACGGCAGGGCGTGCTTCGACAGCCAGCGTTCGGTGGCAGTGCGTACGGCGTCCGACCGCCCTGTCCATAACCAGATGCGATGGCCGATGTTGTGGAAGGCGATGAGGACTTCGGCCGTAGGGACGATCAGGGCGTCGTTCTCGCACTCCGCTTCGAACAGGTCCCAGTCGGGCTTGTCCGCGTTATAGCAGTGCTCCAGCCGATAGCTATGGTCTGCGAGAGTGCCATCGAGGTCGAATAGGACGATCACTTGGACTCCCCCTCGATGCCTTGGTCGATAACTACAAAGGAGAAGAACAGCCCGATGAGGTTGATAACACAGAGAATCCAGTTGGAGTGGGATACGTTCAAAAACAAGAAGACCAGATTGCCGAAGGCCAATAGGGTGCCGATGGCGATTTTGACGGCTTTATACATTTTAATCTCCTAGGGAGAGGGCCGAAGCCCTCCCCACTTACGCTTTAGCCCATGGAGGCTACGCTCTTCACCTCTTCGCGGGGCAGGCCCGATTCCTTGTTGACCGTGTGCTTCACGTCGATGAGAGCACGGCAGCCTACGAGGTCACGGGGCGAGAACCGCCCGGTGTTCTTTCCGATGGCCTTGCGCAGCCGGCCGAGAACGAGGTTCTTGTTCGTGCCGGTGGCGATGCGCCCGTCATCATCGAGGTCGATGAAGAAAGAATCGGTCAGCACAACCTTGTCGCGGTTCAGCAGCGCAGCCGCTTCGCCGTCCTCGATGCACCACTTGACGATCAGTTGCACCCACGGCGTACCGTCTTCACGGTCGCCATTGCGCATACCGACGTCTTCGATGTAGGCCGGGTAGACCTTCGCGGGGATGAGTACCCGCTCGGTTTCGTTGGCCTCTTCGACGAATGAGTCGAGGAAGGAATCGGGGTCGAACATATTGGACATACACTTACTCCTAGCTAGGTTTAATGGAGCGGATGCTCCGGGGTTGCGGCGTCCTCTTCCGACATGTCAGGGAGGGTGACGCCGAGGGAACGCAGGTAGTCGATTTTACCCTCGTCAACGAGGACTTTCACTACCTTGTTCGCCATCATGAGGATGTCGTGGACGTGGAGTACCATGACGCCCTTAACGGGGTCGGTGCGGGCGTCGTCGGGGCCATTTCCGGCGACTGCAACGAAGAATTCACCCCCGGCGCTGTACAGCATGTCACCGAGGGAATCGAAGACGGCGCAGTCCGGGGCGATGTTTGCGCCCTCGGCCGCAAGGGAATCGCGCACAGACTTCGACCACACTTCACCGGATACAGATTGATCTTCCATGTCAGTTGCCTCCCTTGGGGGGGAGGCTCTTGGCGAGCAGGGCGGATTCGAACCGCTTGTTTAGGATGCGCAGGGCGAACAGGAGAAACTCGTCGGCAGTTACGGCGAGGAGTCCGTCCCGGTCGTCAGCGGCCTTCGCCCGGAGGACGACGAGGTTGGCGTCAGGGTCGAACGTTCCGCCCTCCACGCCGAAGATGTCGTCCCGCTCGACGTTGAGGTCTTCCCACGTCCTGCGTGCGCCATTGATAAGGGAATCGAGTAGTTCGTCATTCGTCATCATTGCTAATTACTCCGGCGATCCTGGACTTCCACTTGTTGACGATCTTGGCGAAGTCCGGGGTGATGGTTGAGGAGAGGGGAAGGTTGCGCATCTTGAGGTCCGCTTGGGCGTCAGCCGTGGACCACAGGTACTTGTCTCCGTCCCGGCGACAGAGGATGACGTCCGAGAACATTTGGGGAATCTTCGGAGCGAGGGCCTTGCCGAGGGTAGACATGGTGATCTTCGACCCGCCGAGGATGAGGTCAGTCTCCCGTTCGATGTGGGCGATCAGGACGAAGTTGCACCGGCATCCGTTGGTGAGCTTCTGCAGAAGCTCCTCTACGTAGAACTGCGCTTGGCCCCACTCCGCTTGGGTGCGGGCAGCTTTACCTCCAGCGACAAGCTGCATTGAAGCACGGTTGATCCCGGTGAGGCCGTCGATTGCAAGAGCGCGATCAATTCCCCAAGCGTCAACTGGTCCGAACTGTTCACCTGTACGCTGGTCAGTGAAGTTGTTGAGAGCTTTGAGGATGTTAAGGTAGCCATCGTACTTTCTCCGTTGCGGGTCAGTCATCTTGGCGAGAGCTTCGTGACTGAGAGTGTTGGTCTTTTCGGCCGAGTCGAGAAGTTCGAGGAAGGAAGCCGTGGAGGCTTTCAACTGGTGAACGTGGAGGTTCGGGGGGATGGGCAAGCCCCGGTCGGTGTAGTAGCCGTAGAGGGTTTCCACGCCGGATTCGAGTCCGAGGTAGAAGACGTCTAGGCCGGTGTCCACGAGGGTGCCGAGGGAATGGGTCTTGCCCACACCGGTGGGACCTTCTAGGAGGGTGTTGAACCCGGTGGTGGGGTCGTTCATAGGGCCTCCACAGTTACGCGGCGGGCAGGGTTGTCCCAGTCGTCATTGTCGTTGTCGAGGTCCACCCCATACCAGTCTTCAGTGATGGTCACTTTGAACTCCGGGAAGGCTTCGGAGAACGATTCCAACAGGCAGGTAGCGCAGGATACGCAGCCGTTGTCCGCTGTCGTCATGATGCGGCAGATCGTAGTTGCTTCGTCGAGAGTCATGCTATGGTTCCGGGGTTAGTTGGATCACGGGTTTCAGGGATCGGCTGGGCCGCAGGGGATGGGGCGAGGACGACAGGCTCCGGGACGGGCGCAGGGAGGACGCCCACGTCGTTCGGGTTGTCTTGTCGGATCACGCTGCCCCTGCCATCCATGTCGAAGACGGAAGCATTGCCGGCAGTGGCGGTCAGGGTGACGACGCAGTTGCCGGCGTAGCCGAGGGCCGGCAGCCGCACCGCCAAGCACTGGGCGACAACACTCTCCATCTCCCTCGGGGTGAGAGTGGTGGGGAAGTCCACTTTCACCTCGAACGTGCAGAGCCATGTGAGGGGCTTAGTCATCGGGGTTCCATCCTTTAGGAATGTAGTTGAGGTCGAGGTCACGCTCTGGCTCCCATATTTCCACAGTTACCCGCACTGTGTGTTGGAGGAAGTTGTAGTAGGAGCCGAAGTTGCCGATGCCTGTTGAAGAGGCCGCCGGGACTATCACCTCCGTTACCTTGGTTCCCATAGCAGTCCTTTGCAGATGTAGCGGGCTTCCCGGCAGGGTTGCTTCACAGCCTTGCCAGTGATCTCGCTCACAACGCCTAAACAGTTGTAGGCGGGTTCCCCGGTCGCCGTGACGGACGACACCACTTGGCAGTGGGCGCAGTCCACGCAGTAGCGGGTGGGCGAACCGGGAGTAGTGGTGGTGGTCACAGCAGTGCTCCGGGAGGGTCGAGCGGGGTAAGGACTTCGGAGCGGCTTTCGATGTCGCGGATGACTTGCTCCCGTACTGTGGTTCCGGGTCGATAGGTGAGGACGTGGACCCGCTTGCCCCGCTTGTTGAGGAGGCGGCCTTCGGAAATCATTCGGCCCCTTTCCTTGTTGTAGACGTCCCTCTCTTCGCACAGGGCGAGGGCGTAGACGATCTTCTCGGGCGACCCATCATTGTTCGCTACGATGTCGTAGGCGACGGTTGCGCCGCCTTTGTGGTCAATATGGTCGAACGGGCCAGCTACGGCGCGGAGGTGGACGAAACGTGTGGTCATGATGCTAGTGCTCCAATGAGGGCGTACAGCGGACGAAAGAGAAACATGTAGGCGACGAAGATAGCCGCCAACCAGACTAGGACATCGAAGAGTTTCATGCGGCCTCCTATTCGTCGGGGAAGATTACGGGTGCGATGAACCACGGCCATACAATGCAGAGAACGAGAAGGCCGAGGAGGTATTCCTTGGTAGGTAAGTCTCCAAAGAAAAAGAAGTAGGCGAGGCCGACCACTCCGCCCGAAATACTGCGCGCGAGGATATATCTCGGCATCATGCCTCTTCTTCGTGGGTGAGGGGATTCCAAGAGTGTTCGACGTAGTTGGAGTCGAGCCACTGGATTTGATGTTCGGGCGGAACGTTGCACACTTGCTTGAACGTGCAGCCGCCGTAGGAATTGCACTCCTCGTTGAGGGCGAAATGGTAGGTGCCGGTGCGGTAGGATTCGAGCATCTGCGTGATGATCTGGTCGCGGTGCTGGACCCAACGGTCGATCTTCCAGTCCGGTTGGTTGACGATGGCTTGGGCACTGTTGTAGCCGCCGCCCTTGAGGATGCAGAGGCCCCGGACGAGAGTGCCGGCTAGTCGGATTCCCAACTCCCTAGCAGCCCACCCGTAGCCTGTGAACTGTCCTCGCAACTCCCACTGGCGGCTCCAACTTGCGCCAAGTTTCGAAGTGGTCTTATCGTCCAAAGCGTAGAGTCCCCCTGCGAAATCACAGAGCAGGTCCGTCCGACCAGCGTATAGGAGGGGTTCCCCGGTATCTGGATGATTAAACGGAAGGGGCAGTCCGAACGACCATTCAACAGCAGGGACTCCGCCCACTGTTGCAATTCTTGCATCGTCGGTGTCGAGGGGATAGACATTGAAGTAATACTCCATTGCGCCGATCATGCGGTCGAGGGACTTCGCGGTGTCGCCGGGGTCAGCGTCGCCGTATTCCTTGATGAGGGCAGCGGTCCCTTCGATCAGGCAGTCCTCCGGGTGCGCGCCGTTCCAGTACGCCTTCCGGGCAACCTCCAGCCCTTTGGCGTACGCACCTCCGGCGATCAAGTGGATGGACTTGTTGGCCGAGGGGGCATAGCGATGGATGTGGGCGCGCTGAAACTTCACCGGGCAGGCCCACGACGCCAGCATTGTGGAGTCGATTACCGGGGGGAACTTAGCTTGCGTCGGCACGGCCGGTCTCCCCAGCGAGGTCTGTGAGGTCTTTCATCATGGCCGCAATTTGAGCCGCCCGTTCGGGATGGAGCTTCTCGATGATGGCGCGATGGTGGCCAGCTTGAATTCCAGCGCGAATATGCGGGGCCAGCACCTCGATGAATGCCTCCGGCTGAAGGTCGAGGGCAATAGCAGTGGCGAGGCTCATGCAATTGAGAATATGGTCGATCTCTTCGGTAGAGATAAACTCATGCCGGGGGGAGGGATTATTGGTTTCGTTCACGATATTCCTTTTCGACGTCTGCCCAACCTTCCGGGTCGAGCTTTTCCACAATAGAGCCAAAGCAGTTGGCGAAGACGACAAACTTCCTTGGGTCTTCGATCCCCCTGCCGTAGACTCGGATGAGTTGAAGCAGGTTGGCTACTTCCTCTTTCGTCAGGTCATAGTTCATGTCGGTTTGTGCGGGGCGCAGAAGGCGATTAGGTGCGAGGTTGGATGGGCGGCTATCCACAGGGAACCCGTTGCCGTGAGGGCCTCGTCGCACGCCTTCTCGGACGGATACACCTCCGCACTGACGTCACAGACGTGAAGAGCCGTGCAGACGATCAGCGTGAGGAGGTAGGTCATCGCCATTCGCCTCGGGCAGAGGACAGTTGCGCCGCAAGGTCGTTCACTTGCTCCCGCAGGTATGAGTTCTCGGAGACGGCCTTGTGGAACCGCCGTTCGAGGTCATCGTAGCGACGCGAGAGCGTATGGAAAGCGTCTTGAAGATCGCGGAACGTCGTCGGAGTTGGATCAAAGCTCATTTCAAAGTCACCCTAGTCTTGAGATGTTCGGAGAGGGAAAGTTCGTAGGTGAGAACCTCTTCCCGGAGCACAGTGTTGTAGGAAAGTTCGAATTCCTTCTCGGTGATGAGTCCTTTCTCCACGAGTAGGCGCATCAAAGCGCTGTTGATGATGAGGGCGTTATTGATGCCGACCCGGAGATGCTTGGGGGAATGGGAGTCGTCGAGGTCGTAATCCATCGTCGCCTTCACGCCGGTCTGCATGGCATGGAGGAGGGATTCGTTCTCTGCAGCGATGTCCTCTAGGGAGCGTTCGTCAGTCATTTTCGGAAGAACCTTTTCACGTCGTCAAAAAAGAAATAGAGAAGATGGCATGGTGGGCGAGCAGCATCATAGGCGGCGATGACGATGTGCCAGAACCCATCGGAAAAGTAGATATGGGGGTTGCGGCTTTTGTGCATGAAACAATTGCGACGGACTTTTGCTTCGCCTGTTAGCTGCATACGGCCTCCGGGACGTCCTTCCCCGCAGCGGCGATAGCCTCGTCCGCTTCCCACTTAGCCAGTAAGTTGCGGGCACGTCTGCAGATTTCAAGGCGGTTGTACTGCATGGAGGAGCGATAATCCTTCTCGCCGTGGCCGAGGAGTCCGCCGTAGAGCCAGCACATTTGCCACTTGTCCATGCCGAGGAAATGACCGATGGAGTCGGCAGAGGCATCATAGGGGAGGCCGCCGAGGCGGGCGTATGTCGATTGGCGCCAGTGGCCGAACAGGCAGGTCTGCGGGTTCAGGTAGTCGAACCGGGTGCCGGGCGGCAAGCTCTCCACGTAGGAGATGAGTTGGTATGCGCGGTCGTAGTTCATGACGTCAGGGCGAAAAAGAAGATGATGAAAAAGAGGCCGAGGCCGATGGCGACGATGAAGTCGATGTAGCTGCTAGCTTTGCGGGTCAAGGAAGTCTCCTAGGAGTTTGTCTGCGTCAATGGCGGCGGCCTTCTTGACCTTGGCCTTCGCCTCGATGCGGGTTGAGATGACGCCACGCTCCTCGCGCACCATCTGGACGGCTTTGCGGACGGCAGCCATGCGGTCGGCCTCCGGCGTAGCTGGGTCGTTGATGGCGTTGCGAAGGAGCTGAATCTCTGCGAGCTTCTCGGGGGTCATGGCTTCGATCCAATGATGCGTTCGAGGGCAGCCTCCAGCGTGAGGATGCGGGCAACGAGGTCGTCGTACCCTTGACGCAGTTGGTCGCGGTGCCGGAGGATACCGTCCTCGATGTCTGTGAGGCGCGTGAGGACTCCTTCCTCCATGTCGCGCAGGCGGGATTCGAGGGCGGCGATGTCGGCGGCGGCTTCGCCCTCCAGCTTGTCGATTCGGCCGTGAAGGACTTCGCGGACGTGGACGACGGCGACTTCCGCCTCTTCCCGCGCTTGACGCAGCTTGGCGGCGAGGGCGCCGAGTTGGTCTTCGTAGCTCATTCTTCCTCTCCTTCGAGGTGGCTGTAAGCGCCGATGTACATTGTCTGCACAGACTCAACGGGTTCTGCGTAGCCTTCGGACACCAGCCATGCGAGGAAGCGGTCGTGACAGTCCCAGTCCTCGCCGTCTTCGTCGTCTGCGGTTGTTGGGACTGGCGGGTAGCCCTTAACTTTCCAAGGACCGCGCGCCTTGAATTCAGCTACCACTTCGTTTTGGGAGAATGGGCGAAGGACGCGCATATGCCCCATCAGGCAGTAATCGCTATACTCCCCGCTAGTCACGGCTATCAAAGAGCCAACTTCGTACGATTTAGTCATGACGGCCTTCCTTGTTGGGTGCCTCTGAGGCGGCGAGGGTGTCTTCGTAGCTCATGATGGGTCTCCTGTGAATAGGTCCGCAAACGCCAGCAAATCTTCCTTGTCGGCGCGACGCAGGGTGTCGAACCCTTGGTCTTCCAGCCCCTGCAGAATTACCTCCAGACGTTCATCCGATAGTCCCTCCGCACGCGGGGACGCGGCGTGGGAGAGGATTCGACGCCCAACCTCGATAATCAATGCCGGGTTGTCCCGCATGATTTCTTCGTCTGCAATCTCGCCTAGGATTGAGAACAATTCATCATCCGACAGCGAGGCGCGCTGTCGGGCGGGAGGCTCCTCGTCTACCCACACTGCGGTGATTGACGTGAGGGCCTCAGCGGTGGCAATCACCTTAGCCCACTTGCTCGCGTAGAGATCGTTTTGCGCGGCATTGCACGTATGCCGCACCCCGCAATCACAACCGTTCTGGTACAGCTTGATACGTAGGTCGATAGCTTCCTTCAATGCCGCAATTACTACCTGCGGACGTTCGTCGGTCATGGCGTCCTCCTACCGTCCGCAGTTGCAAGGAGCGGAGATGAGCACCATACCGTTGTCGTCGAGGACGTGCTCCGTGGTGAGGTCTTCCACGACGGACTCGCCGCACCATTCGCAGTTACCGGCGATCTCGATTCGGGCAGTGGGGTCGTTGAGCGACTGGAAGTGCTCGATCAATTGTGCGACAGTCATAGGTGCTTCTCGATAAGATCCGCGATGGCGGCGAAGGACGTGCCTATGTCGTTCATTGCGGAGAGGCATATGGCGGTGGGTTCTCCGACGACTTCGCCAGGGATTCTCGGATTGGTGTTATAGACAGAGCCGAAGGCCAGCTTGGCGACAGACCTCGGGAGGATACCCTCTTCTCCTTCGCCCTTGAAGAACGCAGCTTCCCCTTGCCAATCTGCCCCCACGACATCACACAATACTCCGAGGCAGCAGTAGCCATAGACTTCGCCAGTTGCGAGGGAGAATTCGCGCAGCCTATTCCTACTCTGCCTGTACTTGCCGGAGCGCAGCGCTGCTACCCATTTGGCTTTGATGTCGGGGTTCATAGCTGCTCCTCGATGAGGTCGGCGATCTGGGTGAAGTCGTAGCTGCCGCAGTCGTTGACGGCGGAGAGAGAGGTCTCCTCTTCATCAATGATTACGCGAGGGTCTTCGTCGATTCCCAATTCCGTGGCGAGAGTGGTCGGGAGGATGCCGTATTCATGTTCAGGGCCGTAGCAAACCTCGTCCCCGTTCCACTCCGCTTTCGGCACGATGTCGCAAAGGACGCCAAGACAGCAGTACTCATCGTTTTCGCGGAGTGAGCCCCTGCCTTGCTTATAGCGGCCGCTGCGGAGGGCTTCGAGCCATGCAGCTTTGATCTCCGGGTTCATAGGTTGCTCCCAAAGAGACGGCCCAGTTCGAAGAGGGCGAAGGCGAAGGCGAGGCGCACAGCGACGTCAGCCACAACATAGGCGTAATGCAGAATGGTATCGGTGTTCATCAGAATTGCTCCTCGATGATGTCTGCGATTTGGGCGAAGCTAAAGTCGCCGGAATCGTTCAATTCCCACAGGGCGTGGAAGGGGTTGGAGGGGGCAGCCGGGTTCGGGACCGGGTGGTTGAGCGTGCCCGCGCCAGTGATACCAAGATCGTGGGCTAGCCCGCTTGGCAAGACATCACTGGCAGTCGCTCCCTTGTAGGCGTATCGCATTACCTGAAAGCTATAACCCGGCTCGTGTTGAACGGCCTCTTGCGGAAGCTCCATAACCTCACACAGGACACCTAGGCAGCAATGGCCTACGCCGTTCTTGTGCAGCCGACCGTTGCATTGGGTATAGCGCCCGGATCGCAGGGCTTCCAGCCACTTGGCCTTCACCTCCGGGGGGAGTTTGTACTCTACGGGATTGTCCATCATCGTTTCCTTCATCGGTAAGGGGGTGGGGCGCCGGTTTCTCGGTAGTTTCACGCAACACCACTGGCTAGTAGTCGCACCGGGATTTGGCGCCCCAAAGGAGGGCGGAAGCTAATCGGAACGCTGGCCTCGGACAGAACAGCATTCCTTTCGGGGGTGCTTCCGCCCAAAGGGGAGGAGCCGCAAGAGAGCTTCGGTGGCGGTGAAGGGACACCCCGTTGCTCCAGCTTGCAGCCCCTCTCCTTTGGAGGGGCGGACGAGGGCAGGATTTGAACCTGCGCCCTCGGGTCATGACTGCCGCGCTCTACCTGACTGAGCTACCTCGTCCATAGCCCCTTACGGGGGCAAGTCGGACCACGTTTAACGCCTGACGGTCAGATAGGCGGGGGCCGTAGGCCCCGGTCGAAAGGAAAGCCCCTACGCCGCAGCCCGTTCGTCGCTCGACCCTGTTTGCTCTGCGTCTTCGCCGCCTCCCAAGAACCCGTCGAGGAGGTCGCCTCCCGCTTCGGAGCGATCTTCCGCTTCGAGCGCGATGATCTTGGCGGCGACTGCGGGAACGGCCCGGAGCTTGGCCTGTTCGGCGCGGGAGAGGGCCTTGACGTAGGCTTCGGCGTCGGCCACGGGGCAGCCCTTCAAGGCGGCCAGCGCACGGACGAGGGCGGTGCCCTTCGGGCGGTCACTGACTTCGTTCATCGTCCAGCGCCCCTCTTCGAACGCCTTCGACAGCGCCGCGACTCGCTCGGCCGCCGTGAATTTCTCGTTGGCGGAGTTGACTGCGGCCTGAATCTTCGCCCGGCTACCGTGGGCGAGGAATTGCTGCGCCAGCGGAGAGGTCGAGGGAATCAGCACGAGGTCCGTGGAGCCATCCCCGAAGGTGATCTTATGGCTCACTGCGCCGTCCGCATGGAGGTGCGTGTCGATGGTTGCTTGCTTGGTCATTGAAGTTCCTCAGTGGATTCGAGCAGCTTGAGTTGCTCCTCGGGGTCGTCAACATAACACAGACCTACAGGGAGGTGCGCCATGTTTTCAAGAAAGATGTCTGCGTAAGATCGGCCTGCAACTATGTCTCGAATTGTCCAGACGCTTACCTCGAATCTTCGGGCAAGGGAGGACGTGCTGTACTTCCCACGACTGCGCCACGTTTCCCTTATCCAGATGATCTGTGCAGTGGTCAGCTTCTTGTTCATCAATAGTTCCCTTTCATGATGTCTTCGTCCAGCTTACGCAGGGCCTCGGCCTCCTCGTCCGTGGTGCCGGAATGGTTAGGATCGTCTAGTTGACTACGGAGGTCCGCGATAGCGGCACTCGTCGATTTCTTCACAAAGTCCAGTGCCGGCCCCTTCATCCGAACCATCAGGTCTAGGCACAATTGGGCTTCCCAAGTTCCAGGCATGTAGGCCATCACGGAATGCTTGTAGCGGTTGAAATCTGTCTTCACGGTGTTAGCTTCCTTCGAGGAAGCGAACCGGGCAAAGAACTTCCCTTCGTCGCGGACCCGTTCAAGGACGCGGTGGTACTCCTTGGAGTACAGGTCAAGAGCACGGGGCCGTTCAGTTGTCATGATCGGTGCGTGTTGTTTCGTTGGTTAAGGGAAGTATAGGTGATGGGGCGGGGAAGGCTAATTGATTTTTTCTATCGGTTCTTAGGGTCGGGTAGGGTGCTGTATCTGGGGTTCTCTCGAAACTTTGAAACAAGGAATCGTTAAATAGTTTCGGGGCTGTTGGGGGGAGTTTGGAAGGGTTCTATAAAAAAATTTTTAAGTAAACACTTAACAATCCCCCTCCCTTCTACCTTTAACCCCTCCCCAAATGCCACTCTATTTTTTAACGTTTCAGAGATTCAGAGTTTCACCAGAAACACCCCTCCCAGCATTCCACTTCCATAAAAAAGGAGGGCCAACCTGCAGCCCTCCAAGCTCGCTAGCACGAGAGGAGATTACTTAAGTCCGATGCCCGGCAGCCCTGTGAACGCCTGCAATCCTTCGGGGAGGAGGTTCAGCCTGTAGTCGTCCAGCATGCCTTGCCCGGTCAGTTGCTCGATGATGACCCGGTTGCCCGCTTTCGCCCCTACGTTGTGGTCGGGGGCGCGCTCATACGCCCGTTGCCCTTCGATCATGGCGGCGAAGACCGGATGCGTCGGGACGCCCAACTGCTGGAACAGTGCCGACTCGAAGTCATAAGGCATCCGAACCTTCAAGCCCTTCGTGTAGCTCCAGCTACCATCGGGCATCGTGGCGATGATTCCGACTGCGCCGTGCGCCGTGGCGAAGAGGATGTCGGCCGCCGAAAGCTCGGCCGGCACCGGATGACTGTGGACGACGAAGGTCCCGCGCAGCCCGTTCGATGCCAGCACATCGTCAGGCACCTGCACTTGGTTGTAGTCGCCGTCGAAAGTGTACTTGCGGCTCCCATCTCGGTTCAGGACGATCATTCCCTCCATGCCCGTACGCAGAGCGTGGTCCCGCACGTCGTCCATGGCAGATTGCAGCCCCGGCCATGCCGGGAGGTCATTGTGGATTGTGGTCATTTTGGGTTCCTCTCGTTAGGGGGCTTGCGCCCCCGTCGTTACTCGTTGATGGGCTTGTCTACCTCATCGAACGGCGCACCTAGCGGCGCAGCCTTCGCCACGTCAATCGCAGCTTTGAACTTCATGGCAATCCCTGCCAGCACCTCTTGCGAGATCAGCACGCTCAGCCGCTGTTCATCATCCTCGCACAGGAGGTATTCAGCCTTCATGTCCGCTGCTGCCGCAATGCACACCTTCGCCAGCACTGTACTCTCCAGTTGGTTGAACTCCAGCGCCAGCGGCGCACGCTTCGCCACCGCTTCCGCCGTCAACTCCTCAACCTTCGCTTGGGCCTTCGCCCGGAGCAGTTCCTTGCTTACATCCGTGGTCATCATCATTCCTCTCGTATCGGTGCAAGAGCGCACCCGGAAAGCCGAAGCCTTCCGCCTATGCTCTTAGGGGATTTGTCCGCGTCCTACGGCCGCCTCCCTGCACTTCCACTATAGGTGGTCGATTGGATCGCCGCTATTAGGGTTTCCCCTAATGATTGCCTGCCTCTCAGCCTCGCTTAAGGGCCATGCCCTCACCAGCCAGTAGGACGGATTCGCTTCCAGTGCCTTCGCCACTGCGCCTACCTCACTCCCATCCTCCAAGTCCACATAGCAGAACCCGGTCCCGTTCGACAGCTTTACAATCCACCTCATACTGGCACCTCCATGAAGTCGTAGAACTCCACTAGTCCGCCCTGCGTGCGCACGAACCACTCGCCACCGATCTGGTGAACGTTGAACGCCCCTCCACAGTACTCGTTCGCAAACTGATTCATCCGCAGCTTGGTAGTGGCGGTGCGCCAGCCCCCACTGTTGAGGACTACCCGATCCGGCTTGTCAGCCCGCTTGTACGCTACCACCGTCCGGTGATACTGCACGCCAAACAGTTCTGCCGTCTGCACTAGGTGCGTTGCCCTCCCGCTCACTCGCTTACTTTGTGCCATGGTTCCTCCTACTCGTAACTTCAACCTTAGGAAACCCACGCTTGAAGAAATGCTCCATAACCTTCTGCATCTCTTCCATCGTGTCGCACGTATAGAACGGAAAATGCTGGCACCCCCCGTCGTAAAACGCGCTGACTTCAAGCACCGGTCCCCACTCCAACGCACCATGATAGGTGCGCCTAACTTTAATCATCACTAGCTCCTTTCAGTGCCCTAATCGCACTAGATAGGCTCTTGCGCCTATCTGCTGCGCCCTGCGGGCAGCCCGCAGGGATGCGGACAAACAGTGGTCAGCGGTCCCGATCTGCCCAATGCTGCAAGGCGATTAGGGCGGCGATCCCGAGGAGGAGGAGGATGAAGGACATCACGCGGCCCTCCAACCTTGCGGCTCTACGCGATGCGGACGCACAAGGCCCGCATTGATTAGGGTCTGCGCCGTCCTGCCATATGATCCCTGCAGTTTCCACACCAACCCTGTGTCCACTAACTCTTGAAAGAGCGCTACGGTCTCCCCTTCGTCAAGGTCGCCTTGCTCGAACGCCATGATGCGGTCTACGATTTCCATGATCCTTGCTCCTTACAGTACCTTAAACAGGTTGCGGTCGAATGCGCCCCAGCGCTCCGCCTGCGGCCCTACCAACTCCCCTTGTGCCTTGTCCACATCGTAGGCAGCAATGGCTTCTTGATCCAACTCCCACGCTACCTGCGCAAGCTCGCTACTGGCGGCGTAGTCAACCAGCCCGATGAAGGTTGGTTCTGTGCCTGCATCTACTTGCGGCACTGCCCAGTACTTCACCTCCATCCCATGGGCCTCCAGTGCGTCAAGGATGTCCTGCGCGCCTAGGTGCCCGCCATGAGCTTTATCCATCCCCACATTCAGCAATGCCTTCACGATATGCTCCTTTCGTGCGAAGATGCACGAGAAAGCCGCTAGGCTTTCCCTTACGCCCTCATTCGGCCGTCAGAGTCGCCCGTGTCACTAGCCCAGCCTGCGCCCAGTCGCCTACGTCCGGGCTAACCTCCCGCATGAGGGGAGCCGCTGCCCGCGTAATCATCTCCCTCAACCTTACGTCGTCCAGTCCCTCCCCTGCCACGTCTTCCATCGTGTCGCGCAGCACGGTCCACAGTGCAGTCGCCTCCGGTGTCATCGCGCCCATCCGATTTGCTTCCATCTCGTTCTCCTTTCGTCCCTGCCCTTAAAGCATAGTTGCTAACCAGCCAGCCGCAATAAGGGTTAACCCTACCACCGCCGCCCATCCTATCGCTTGCTTCATCTCCAGTTCTCCGAGTGGGTATGAGATAGGCGCAGCCTTTGCGCCTGCCTATCCCCTGCCTACTCCTAAGCGCCCAGTACTTCGTTCATCCGGTCCAAGAAGCGGTCCCAACGGTCGCGCCAGTTGCTCACCAGTCCATCCTTAGCTGCCTCTATGAGGAGCAGCGCTGCCCAGTAGATCATGGCCTATAGCCTCCACAGCCAAATCAAATTTGCCCCTAAGCTAGCTACCACCCCGTACTCTGCCGGCAGGTAGTAGCTTGCCCCTATGCCCAGCATCACGACAGCCTTTAGTGCCACTAGGTGCCGCATAGCCTTGTGCTCCTCCAGCGTTAGCCAGTCGCGCAGCCTGTCCATCATTCGTCTCCTAGCGTAGTGCCCACAAAATGGGCCGCTATGGCGATGATTAGGAGCGCTGCAGCCGCTTTGCCGTACCAGCCATGGCTCTCCACAGCTACCAGCCCTAGGTAGGCCATATGGGCCGCGTGGTGGGCGCGCTGCAGGCTGTGTTCTGCCATAGCGTGCCACTGGGCGCGGAATGCTACGAGTGCTTGCTTCATCACACAATCTCCTTTCGATTGTTCGCAGAGCGAATTTTTGGGGAGCTATTGGGGGCGGATGTTTAATCTGTCCCCATTTTTCCCTGTTGGTCGTTTTGCCTTGAGTGATAGGGTTAAAGAGCCTAGGGCCTGCGCCCCTTGCGCCCACAGGCATCGCCTGTGGAGCCTCTAGGTTAGGTCGTCCCTGCCCGCTTTCCCATTAGGGGAAACCCTAGCCCCGGCTGGCATCGCCCCCGTGCCTAGCATCAACTCGCGGGCGGGTAGCGCGGGCGGGCGCGTGCGCGCGTAGCAGCTTCCGTGCCGGGGGTGGGGGCAAAGTCGGAGGGGGGAAAGTAATAACTGACCCCCTCCAACGCAGCAGACAGGCTGGGAAATCCAATTGCTGCAGTGCAGCATGACCACCTCCCTCCCCCACTGTGATATGATCTGCGGCAGACTACGGAGCGCAAGAGATGGCCTTCACCCTTCTTCATCAAGCCGCTCGGCTTTCAGCCGAAGGTTATTCCCCCACCGAAGTTGCAGCCCGGCTCCAGATGAGCGAAGCGTGGACGCGCATGCTCATGGGGACCGACGGATTCGCCCTACTGCGGGAGAAATATCGTGCAGAGCAAAATACCGAAGCCGAAGCTGGCGACCCCCAAGTTGGGTAAGGCCATGCGCGTGCGGACACAGGGGAAGAGGGCCACGGCGCCCAAGGTCAAGCTCCCCACCACGAAGGGCGTGAAGGTCAAGGTGCGCTGATGGGGCGGACAGTAGGCGACGCCGGCACGACTGCGGATGAGGTCGTCGTCCACGAGACGGCGCACTTCCCCCTCGAACTGCAGGCCACCCGCATCTTCGTGCAGACTGGGAGCATCGCCGCAACGGCGAAGCAACTGGGCGTCCCCATGGCGCAGATCAGGGCGTTCAGCAAGACCATCTGGTGGCAGGACGAAGTAGCGGCGCTGCAGCGGGACATCGCGGCGCAACTGGACGCAAACCTCACGCGGGTCCTCGACTTCACCCTCGAAGCGCTGCTGGATCGCGTCACCAATGGCGACGTGGTGTTGGTGAAGGGCGCAGAGAAGCGGGTGAGGATGAAGGCCGCAACCCTAGCGCAGGTAGCTAGTGTGGTCTTCGATAAACGGCAGTTGGTGCGCAACATGCCCACAGCGATAGCTGGGGACACGCAGAAGCTCAACGTCCTTGCGCAGAAGCTCCGTGCTCTAGGGGCGAAGGACATCACCATCTTGGAGAACGGGGATGCCTCGACGCAAGAAGGATGATGCGATCCGCGCCGCAGTAACGGGCCAGTTCGAGAGGGTCCGCCTCGACGAGCACCTCATGGCAGGGTTCGTCGAGACCTTCCTGCAGGAAGACTTCGATAGTCCTAAACCCAGTCCGGAGTTCCATCGTGAGCTATGGAGACTGTTTACCTCCCTCGCCCCTAAAGTCGTTATCGCAGCTCCTAGAGGTCACGCTAAATCGACGGCAGGCACGTTTGCGTTCGGCCTCGCTTCCGCACTATTTGGCAATGACGACTTTGTTCTTATCGTATCTGCCACCGAAGCCCTTGCTGCTGCTCACCTCGCTAACATCGCCCGAGTGATCGACGAGAACGAGGACATGAAGACGGAGTTCGACCTCGCTGTCGTGAAGAGCAACGAGACCGAACTAGTAGTCCGGTGCGGCAGCCGGGAGTTCTGCCTCGTCGGCAAGGGCGCAGAGCAGAAGGTCCGAGGTATCCTGTGGCGCAACAAGCGGCCCTCCCTCATTCTTGTGGACGACCTCGAAGATGACGAAGCAGTTATGTCCAAGGACCGGCGCGAGAAGCTGCGCAACTGGTTCTTCAACGCTCTCCTACCTGTTGGCAGTGACCGTATCCGCGTACGGTTCGTCGGCACTGTCCTCCATCTCGATAGCCTGCTGGAGCGACTACTCAACGACGAGCAATGGGTCGCACGTCGTTTTTCTGCCCACAAGTCTTACGACAACTTCACCGAGATTCTCTGGCCCGAGCAGTTTCCTGTAGAGCGACTGTTGTCGATCCGGGCGCAGTACAACTCCGTAGGGAACCCGTCGGGCTACTCGCAGGAATACCTGAACCGCCCGGTCGCTGACGCAGATGCGTACTTCCGCAAAGCCGACTTCGTTCCCATGCAGGACGAAGACTACAAGTCCCCCAAGATTTATTACGGCTCCATCGACTTCGCCCTCGGCAAGGACGAGAAGGCCGACAACACCTGCCTGTTGGTGGCGGGACTGGACCCCGCCGGCCTCCTGCACATCGTCCACGTCGTGGCCGAGCGGATGGACTCCGCCCAAGCTGTGGATAAGATGTTCGAACTCCAGTCCCTCTACGGCATCGACTCGTGGGTGGTGGAGGATGAGAACATTGCCAAGGCCGTCGGCCCGTTCCTCGACATCGAGATGGTCCGGCGGAACGTCTTCATGAATCTCCTCAAGCTGCGCCCACACAAGGACAAGCAGAAGCGCGCAACCTCCATCAAAGCGCGCATGAGGGCGAAGGGCGTACGGTTCGACTGGGACGCAGACTGGTTCCCCGGCTTCCAAGGCGAGGTCCTAGTGTTCCCGCGCGGCAAGCACGACGACCGCGTGGACGCCCTCTCTGGCATCGGCCTGTTGATGGACAAGTTCTACGCCTCTCCCACCCAGCAGCAACTCGATGAGCGCGCATGGGAAGCGGAGAGGGAAGAGAGTGGCGCCTTTGAAGAAGGGCGCAGCGTTACAACCGGCTACTAGCAGTCCGGCGAAGCTGGACGGACACAGTGGCAGACGAAGGGGTCCCCATGCACTTCGAGACCAAACTGACGATTGATCCGAGTTATCTGACGGCGACCAACCTCGTGCCGAGGTTGAGCGGGGACGACCGGACGCACCTAGGGCACATGGTGGTGGAGGGATTTGAGCGGGACCGGGAGAGCCGCACGGACTGGGAGAAGCGCAACGACAATGCGTTGAAGCTCGCGCTTCAGATCACGACGCACAAGACCTTCCCGTGGGAAGGCGCGGCGAACGTGAAGTTCCCGCTCGTGACGATTGCAGCGGTCCAGTACCAGTCACGGGCGTACCCCGCGCTCGTCAATGGTCCCCATCCGATTGCAGCCGCCCCGATAGCCCAGCGCCCCAACCCTCGCATCCCGCCCGGCCTCCAGCAAGCTGCGCAGCAGGACCCCGGCGCAAAGCAATTCCTCCAGTCCCTCATCCAGCAAGCGACCAAGCAACTCTTCGAGTACCAATCTCTGGAGGACAGGGCCACCCGCATCTCCCACCACATGTCGTACCAGATTCTGGATGAGGACGAGACGTGGGAAGAGAACCACGACCGCTCTCTCCTCATCCAGTGCATCATGGGGTGTGTGTTCAAGAAGTCCTACTTCGACCCCATCAAGCGCCACAACATCAGCGAGTGCGTCAGCCCCAAGGACCTCTACGTTTCCTACTACACGAAGAGCATCGAGACCGCCCCTCGGGTCACCCACGTCATCTACCTGTCAGCGAACGAAATCTACGAGCGGGAGTGCAGGGGCACGTTCGCAGAGATGGACAGCACTGGACCCGTGCCGCCGCAGCCCAAGCTCACGTTCGGCTCCCAGCGCGTAGCCAACGAACGCCAAGGCACGACTCAAGTCGCCTCCGACCCTGCCGCACCCTTCGAACTGCTGGAGCAGCAGGTCAACATCGACTTCGACCAAGATGGCTACGCTGAACCTTACCTCGTCACCGTGCGCTACGACACCAAGCAAGTCCTCCGCATCGTTCCACGTTTCACTCGCACCGACATCACGTATAACTCTAAAGGGGCTATCCTTCGGATCGACCCCATTCAAGCCTTCACCAAGTACCCTTTCATCCCTTCTCCGGACGGCGGCTTCTATGACCTCGGATTCGGCCAGCTTCTATCCCCTCTGAACGAGACCATCGACTCCGCCCTCAACCAGATGCTCGACCTTGGCACCCTCATCAATGCCGGGGGCGGGTTCGTCGGCCGGGGCTTCCGCAACAAGCACGGCGAGTATCGGTTCCGCCCCGGCGAGTGGAAGACCGTCGAGTCCACCGGCGACGACATCCGCAAGAACGTTCTCCCTCTCCCGCTCCCTACACCCAACACGGTCCTGTTCCAACTGCTCCAACTCCTCATCGACTACAGCGAGCGCATCGCGGGCGCAACCGACATCCTGCAAGGCAAGAACCCCGGCCAGAACACTCCGGCCGAGACCTCCCGCACAATGGTCGAGCAGGGCATGAAGGTGTTCAACGGAATCTACAAGCGCACTCACCGCGCCCAAACCCAGGAGTTCCGCAAGCTCTTCCGCCTCAACACTATCTACCTCTCCGACATGGCCTACTTCGCCCGTGCCGGTAAGGACGTGCAGAAGCAGATGATGGCCGATTACGACTTCTCGGGCGGACTCATCATTCGTTGCTCTGCCGATCCCTTCTATATGTCGGACGCCCAGCGCCTCAACCAAGCGACGGCTATGCGCGAAGCCTCCATGACCTCGCCCGGCTACAACCGCTACGAGGTTGAGAAGTACTACCTCCAAGCCCTCAAGGTCCCACAGATCGACAAGTTCTATCCCGACCCGACCGGCCCCTACGCCGTCCCTCCCCCTCAAAACCCGAAGGTCCAGATCGAACAACTCAAGGTCCAGTCCAAGGAGAAACTCGCCGGGCAAGAGATGCAACTCAAGGTCGCGGAGTTGCAGCAGTCCGCAGAAAAACTTGCCGCCGAAGTCAAGAAGCTCGAAGCCGATGCAGCCCTCGCAATGTCGCAGGCGCAGGGCATCGACGTGGGCCACCAGATTGCCCTTCTGGAAGCTCAAATCGGGGCCAAGAAGGCCCACATGGAAGGGCTAACCAACGCTATCAAGCTACTACACGAGGTATCCCAAGGTGGAACAAGCAGTGCAGGAGTGGCTCCTCCATCCAGTCAGCAAGGCCCTGCTTCACCTGCTGCGCCAATGGCAGCAGGACTTGCAACGGGACTTGGCGGAGGGGCGTTACCTAAGTGAGAACCCGAGCGTAACGCAGATGCATTACGCAAAGGCCGTCGGCGCCATGGAGGCGTACGACAAGATCATCAACCTAGATAGGAGTGAGTTAAATGATCTGCTGGAACCCGACAGGGAATAAGATTCTCGTCCGAGTCGATCCCGTTGAAGAGAAGAGTAGAGGCGGCATCATCGTCGTGCCGAAGGGCGAAATCGGTGAGCGCGCCAACATGCAACAGATGACCGGTGTCATCGTGGCCGTCGGCCCTCTCGCATGGAAGGACCAAGGCTTCAAGGACGTCGAAGGTAACTGGTGCGAAGCCCCTTGGGCGAAGGTTGGCGACCGGGTGAAGTTCACCAAGTTCGCCGGCTACCTGCACCGCGAAGATAGTGAGCCGGAGGTCGATTACCGCGTCATGCACGACCTCGATGTAGTTATGGTCCATACCGGAGATAACCATGAGTGAAGAAGTCCAAACCCCCAGTGCCGATCCCGCCGTCGAAGGCGAAGCCCTCAAGCAGGGCTGGGTACCTCTCGACGAATGGCGCCACGCCCCGGAAGAATGGGTCGATGCGGAAACCTACGTCAAGCGCGGCCGGGAGATCAACCCCATCCTGCGCAAGACCCTCAAGAAGAAGGACGAGGAGATTGCCGCCCTCTCCAAGCAACTGACGGACCTCAAGGGGACCGTAGGCGAGCTTGCGGAGCACCGCGACAAGATCGAGCAGGCGGCCTATGATCGCGCCCTCCGCGACCTCAAGGCGCAGAAGAAAGCCGCCATGGCTGACGGCGACTTCGAGCGCGCTTCGGACGTGGACGACGCTATCGACCAACTGCGCGACGCCAAGCCTGAGCCGAAGGCCAAGCCCAAGGACCCTCCCAAGGAGGATGGCGCCCCGACCCTTCACCCGGCCGTCCAAGACTTCCTCGCTGAAAACAAGAAGTGGTACAACGACAAACCCGAGAACGAGGAGGTCGTTGACTACATGAACGCCGTGTCCGCCCGCATCCTGCGCCAGCATCCCGGCTCTGACCCTTCCTCCGTCCTCGACCAAGCCAAGGAGAAAACGATGGCTGCCTTCCCCGACCGGTTCGGCTCCAAGCCTGCCCTCTACGACGGCGGTTCCGAGGGCGGCGGCGGACGTCCCTCCGGCAAGGGCTACGCCTCCCTCCCTGCCGAGGGCAAGGCCCAGTTCGAGCGTTTCTTCGCCTCGGGCTACTACAAGAATATGAAGAAAGAGGATGCTCAGAAGGCGTACTTCGAGCAAGTTGAAAAGTATTCCGCTTAAGGTGCTATTATGAGAGAACTTCCCAAGGAACCCGCAGTCAAAGTTGCAAGTAAGCTGGAGGATGTGCTGGGGTCGCCGCTTGAATCGGTGTCCGCCCAAGCCTCCCCTGCCCCCGTCGTCCGCGACCTTGCCGACCGCTTCGGAGAGAACCCCCGCAAGCGTGCCCCTATGCAAGGCTCCCGACTTGGTGTAGACTGCTCCAAGCTCATCGAGGCAGGCTACTACTGCCACTGGGTCAATGACCACGACGTCAGGGTCCAAGAAGAGCTTGCCAAAGGGTATCAGTTCGTCACTCAAGACGAGGTAGAGTTAAGTCCCCTGATCGGTGCCCCCAGCACCTCACTGGACAACAAGGTAAGCCGCTACGTCGGCACCAAGGCAGACGGCTCTCCCCTCTCTGCGTACCTCATGAAAATTCCCGCTAGGTGGAAACGTGAGAACGACGTCGAGGATCAGCGTCGCCCTGACCAAGTAGATCGGCAAATCCGGCAAGGAATCGTGAAGCAAGCGGACGGAGACAACTCCTCCCGTGGCTCCTTCTACGATGCCGGAACCCGCTACGAACAACCCCGCTCTCGTTAACGGAGAACTGAAATGGCAAACCCGAACGCTCCGCACGGCTTTGCGCCTGTGCAGACGGGGGATGCGAACGCATACAACAGCAAGATGCGTTTGTACCATATCCCCTCCACCGACACGAACCCCTACTACATTGGCGACGTCGTGAAGACGACCGGCCAGACCACTGGCTCGGATGCCTTCGGCGTGCCCGATGTGATCCGTGTCGCTACTGGCGCGCAGACTGCGGTCAACGTGCGTGGCGTTCTGGTTGGTGTGATGGCCTCTGGCGTCAACACCCAAGGGCTTTCCATCGGCACCCCCAACCTCAACATCGTCAACATCCCTGCCACCAAGGCATCGGACTACTATGTGTGGGTCATCGACGATCCGGGCGTGGAGTTTGAAATCCAAGGCGACAACTCGGGCACCTTGACTGCCGGTACTACCATCGCCAAGAACGCAGGCTTCACTGTCGCCAACCCGACCGGCATCTCCCCGGTGTCTGGCACGGTCCTCACCACGGCTTCGTTGGCTTCGACCTCTACCCTCCCGTTGAAGGTCATCCAGTTGCCTTATCGTCCCAACGTGGACTTCACCGCCAATACCCCTATGATCGTGCGTTTCAACACGCACGAACTGTTGGGTAATACGGCTGGTTCTTGATCCCATAGGAGAAGATCATGGCCGCACTCGGCGTTATCAACACCGGCTCCCATCCCAAGTTCTTGTGGCCGGGCATCTACGACATTTGGGGTCGCTTCTACATGGAGCACCCCGAAGAGTTTCCGATGCTGTTGTCGGAGACCCTCGGCTCCAAGCAGAACTACGAAGAGCAGCCCCAAGTCATCGGCTTCCCGCTCGCTCCGGTGAAGCCCGAAGGCTCGGGCACCACGTACGTCGGTGAAATCCAAGGCCCCATCGCCCGTTGGACTCACCTCACCTACTCCCTCGGCTACATCGTCACCAAGGAAGAACTGGAAGACGATCTGTACGAGAAGGTGAGCGGTTCCCGTGCCAAGTCCTTGGCTTTCTCCTTCCGCCAAACGAAGGAGAACGTGGTCGCCAACCTCTACAACCGCGCGTTCAACTCCACCTTCATTGGTGCGGATGGCGTGTCGTTGCTGAACACGGCGCACCCGAACACCAGCGGCGGCACCTACTCCAACATGCTGGCTGTAGGGGCGGACCTCTCCGAGGCTTCGCTGGAAGACTTGGTCATCCAGATCATGGGCGCAACCGACGATGTGGGCAACCTCATCTCGCTGATGCCTAAGCGCCTGATCGTCCCGCGTCAGGAATGGTTCAATGCCAACCGGATCATGAAGTCGGTGTTCCAGCCCGGAACCGCCAACAACGACATCAACGTCGTCAAGGCAACCAACACCATCCCCGGTGGCATCCACATGAACCACTACCTGACCTCGGCTCATGCGTGGTTCCTCCTGACCAACTGCCCGAACGGCCTGATCATGTATGATCGCATCCCGATCAACTTCGAGCAGGACAACGACTTCGATACCGACAACGCCAAGGCGAAGTCCCGCGAACGCTACAGCGTTGGCTGGGCCGATCCTCGCGCCTTGTTCGGAAGTAATGGCCCCTAAAGCCATGCCGCTCAAAACCGGCAAGTCGCGCAAGACTGTCAGCAGCAATATCCGCGAGCTTCACACCGGCAAGACATACGCTCACACGGCGTCCAAGTTCGGCAAGAAGCGCGCGGATAAGCAAGCTGTAGCGATTGCGCTCAAGAAATCCCGCGAGAAGAGGTGAGTCATGCCAGCAGGACACTCGGGCGGCGGTGGTGGCAAAGGGGCCAACCGTAAGCTCTACCGGAACGCCATTCAGAAGCAGGGCATCTCGGAACCGAACATTCCGGCTGGTATCCCTGTGAAGGCTACCCCCATCACGCCGACTGAGCATTGCCTCGGTGGCACTCCCACCCCTCATCCGTACCTCAAACGGACGACCAAGATTTAAGGAGCCATCATGGCAGCGGTAGCTTCTCCTCCTCCGGGGCGTGTCCTCTCTGGCTCGACCAGTGATGCTCCGTTCCAGCCGTTGGCCGACTGCGGCTACGGCAACTCGGCCTTCTACCATACGTTCTTCGACGACTTCGACCAAGCGTTCGGCGCCACTACTGGCAACACCTATACGGTGAGCAAGGTTGGCACTGGCACGCTGGCGCAGACGGCGGGAGACGGCGGCCTCTACCTCTTCACCACGACCGGTGCGTCGGGCGACGTAGTTTCCATTCAAGTGGTGACGGCCTCCTATACGGTCAACAGCCAGCCGAAGAAGGTCTTCTTCCAGTGCAAGTTCCGCCTCGGCACGGTAGCGACCTCGACGGCAATCGCGGGTCTGTGCAACGTCACGGCTACGCCCTTCACTGCCATCGCTGATGGTATCTACTTCAAGTGGGTAGGCGGCACCGGACTCACCATCAACTCCGCCATCAGTTCGACCACGACCTCCGTGACGATCCCGACTGCGGCTTACACGATGGCGAACGCGACTGACATCGAACTCGCCTTCTACGTGAACCGCAACGGGGACATCCTGGCCTTCGTCGATACCCAGCTTGCCGGGTTCGTGCCGCAGTCCAACCAAGGCACTCCGGGTAATCCGCAGAACGCAGGCCCTGTCGCCCGTATCGCCGCCCCTTCCCTGACGACCGTCAACCTCACCCCGACTCTCGGCGTGCAGACTAACTCTGCTGCCGCGAAGACGATGACTGCGGACTTCATGGGCGCATACAAGGAGCGTTGATCCATGGCCGCCATCGCAACCCAAATCATCATCGACGGTCCCCGCAACACGGTCTCCAAGACCACTGGGGACTTCGTGATGAATGCGTTGCCGGGATCGACGACTATCCTCGACCCCGCAACCCTAACGAGCATGGAGCCTGCGCAGCCGGGAGCGTTCCTCGCTACCCTGCTGGACATCCGCCATATCGACTACTCCATCAGCGATGGCATCACCCTCCAGTTGTTTTGGGATGCCACTACCCCCATCGCCATCTGTGAGTTGTACGGACGGGGGAAGCTCGACATGTACAAGTACGGCGGCTGGCACAACAACGCAGGCGCAGGTGTGAACGGCAAGATCACGATGACTTTGATCCTCGCGGACCAAGCCTCGGCCGCCAACAACGGCACGATCCTGCTCACCCTCCACTGCGTCAAGTTCCGTCCGCAATCCGTTGGTGGTGCATGATGCCAAGAGCCAAGAAAGAACAAGAACCGGTCGTCCAACCGCATCAGCTTGGCGACAAGATTTGCTGGAAGGGCATCTACCTTACCGTCACTGCAGTCCATGCGGACGGCCGGGTAGAAGCCATGACGCAGACTATGAGGGTGACCGTAGACGGCCACGACGAGTTCGAGAAGGTGACTAACTATGGCGGGTGATCTTGCAGTCCAATACGCCTTCGCTACCCCGGCTATCAGCGGCAACACGACCATCGTCGCCGCCCAAGCCAGTCAGCGCATCCGTGTCCTGCAGGTCTGCGTCATTACTGGCGGAGCTAACAACGTCAAGTTTCAATCCAACGCAACCACCGACCTAACCGGTCTGTTTCCTCTCGCACAGAACGGTGGGTTTGTCCTTCCCCACAGTGACATCGGATGGTTTAATACCAACATCGGGGAAAGCCTAACCTTCAACATGTCGGGGTCAGTCAGTACTGCCGTCCAAGTAGTCTGGTGCCCGTATAGCTTCTAAGGAACTGTCATGTCCACCTACACTGTAACTGTCTCCAACACGGCTCTGAGCACCTCGAACGACATCATGACGTTCACCCCGGCCGCCAACCGTCGCATCCAGATTATTGAGGTCAGTGTGGGCGGCATGGGTACGGCATCGGCTGCCAATGAACTGGGCGTCTTCGACGTGACCACTGCGGGTGTAACGGGCGGTGGCGCACTGACGCCGACCAAGCTCGACCGCTTCGCCCCGTCGGCGGCCTCCACTGTTAACACTACTTGGACCACGCAGCCTGTCGTAGGCGGCGAAATCCTCGGTCTGCCGGTCAACGCCAACGGCGGCATCTACCGTTGGGTTGCCCGCCCCGGCGAGGAAATCAACGTCACTGGTTCTGCCACTACCAACTTCCAACTTTCGCTGCGAAGCAAGGTTGGCACCAGCAACGTGACAGTCACTGTGGTCTTCACCGAAGACCCGCTCTAAGGAAGCATCGTGGCAAACATTTTCAACTACTACGCCCTGACTTCTTCGTCAGGCTCCACTACCGTCCGCAGCGTCGCAGGTACGCTGTTCTCAGTCTTCGTCTCTCCTCGCAGTGGGGACGGCACTGTCACCCTCAAGGATGGGACGAACGTCATCATGGTCGTGAATCTGCGCTCTACGATCACCACTTCCCATCAGTTGCAGACGGCCTTCCTGACCAACCTTACGTTAGTATGGGACGGGCTGGGAATGGGGGTGGACGTAACTATCTCTTCGCTCTGATACCAACAAGAGAACATCGGTCGATGGGGAGCCTAGGCTCCCTTTTTCCTTATGGGGGAGCCATGCTGGACTGGAATTGGTTTGTGGAGACACGAAAGGGAACGATTATGGGTTCGAGTCGAATTTCGGCCCTCGGCTTCCTACCCCTGATGAACAAGGCTGACTCTCCTCAAGACATCTTCGAGGCGGGCGGGCTGTACCCCTTCCCTGCCTTCGGCGTGAAGCTAGAAGTCCTCTCCACTGATCCGGGCGATACCCTCCTCGGCACGGGTGCCCGCACGGTCCTAGTCTCGGGCCTCGACGACAACTACCTGCCAGTGTCGGAGGTGGTGAGCCTGAACGGAACCACCCCTATCGTCACCTCCAACTACTACCTGCGGGTAAACCTCTTCACCACCACCCTCTCCGGCTCGAATAGGGCCAACCTAGGCGACCTTACCCTGCGGGTGCAAGGGACAGGCTCTACCCTCTCTATCGCTAGGGCGGGGAGGGGCTTCGGTCGGGCCTGCCTCTTTACCGTTCCTGCGGGCTTCACTCTCTTCGTCCCTTCCCTTGCTTTCTCTGTCCGAGACGGACTTGGCAACCAGCCCGTTACGTGTGTCGTGTCGGTAGGGCAGCGAGCTTCTACCGGCAACGTTAGATTGACTGCGGAGTTCGACATCAATGGTAATGGCCCCTATCACCACGATGCTGTCCTCGGTATCCCCGTTGGACAGAAAACTGACTTCTTCGTCCGCTGCATGAGCGTGGGGCAGAACTCAACTTCCGTGACGGCGGCCTTCGAGGGCGCCCTGCTGCGCAACTAGGAGACAACCATGGAATACTCGACCGTAATGCTCTGGTGGATGAACTACTGCTGCTACGACCTCTGATATGACCACAATCATCCTCACCAGCGGGACGACTTGGGCCACGCCCGGCGACTGGAACAACGCCAACAACAGCATCGAGTGCTGGGGTGCGGGTGCAGGCGGGTCGTCGGCTAACTTGGACTCGACTGCGGGTGCGGGCGGTGGGGGTGGTTGGGCCAAGGTAGTGAATCAGACTTCCAGCGGCACTAAGAACATCCAGATCGGGGCGGCTGGGACGGGCGAGACTGGCGGTGCCATTGCAACCGACGGCACCGACACATGGTGGAGTAGCAGCGCCACGGTGAATGGAGTTGGTGGTAAGAAGGCCATAGGGACGGCAGGCGGTGCAGGGGGCAGCGGGAATACCGGCTCCAGCACAGCTAATGGCGGCGCAGGGGGCAACCCCGGCGTTGCAGCAACCGGCAATGGCGGTGGTGGCGCAGCAGGGCCAAACGGCGGCGGCCAAATCGGCGGCAACGGCACTGCTAGCGCGGACTTCCCCGGAGCGAGTGGCGGCACTGGTAACAACGGCTTGGGGGGTGCGGGCGGTACGGGGGGAACAAGCGCTCCCACTAACGGAAGCGCAGGCGGAGCCAACGCTGACGGGGGTGGCGGCGGAGGAGGAGGCGGTGACAAGAGTTCCCCGCCTTCCGGCGGCAATGGCGGAGCTGGTGGCCTTCCCGGTGGTGGGGGTGGTGGCGGCGATGGTTTCAGCGTCAGCAACACTTCGGGTGGCAACGGCGGTGGAGGCCAAATTCGCATCATCTACACCCCGGCCACGACGACCATCGGGGCGAACTGGACTACCGTCCCCGACAAGTATGCTTACGCCCGAGGGAATGGGCCTGCCCGCGAGCATGATGCCCGGCTGGACTTTGTTGGCTGGCAGCGGGCGCCCTTAGCAGCGTCGGGGCCTGCCGAGATGGCCCTTGGCCGCACCTACGAAGTCCCGTATAATAACCGGGCGGCGCAACTGCGCCTGCACTCCATGCAGGGATGGCAACGGCCCCCACTCAGCGGCGCCTTCGTCAACGCCTCCCCTCCGGAGCCAGTGTACGATTTGCCCCAACGTGGGCGGCAGAAAGCATCGTTCGACGGCTGGCTCCAGCATCCCCTCAGTGATGACAGCTTGCCAGAGATTAGGCAACAACCCTATTACGTCCCGGAACGCGATAGGGCTAGACTATGGATCAAGCACGACCTATCGGGCTGGCAGCGTCCGCCCATCGTGCCTGAACTCGATCTCATCTGCCGCTGGTGGTATGACCTACCCCAACGTACTTGGCGCACCGGCAAGCACGACTACAGTGGCTGGCAGCGCGGCGTCATCCCTGACGAATACGACGTACCTCTTCCCCACACGGCTCTGCCGACACGGACATGGGTGTACGGCAGGAACAGTTATCAGGGATGGACTGCGGTAGCCCCTCCGCTCGACATCGTTCAGCCTCCCATCCAACCCTTCTACGACCTCCCGCAGAGGACGTGGACCTCGGGTCGGACCAGCTACGGGGGGTGGCAGCTTCCGCCGCAACCGGAGATTATGTCTCCGCCCGCGCCTCAGTACGATGTGCCTCGTGGCCGCTACAACGCCTCCCGGTATCAGGACTGGTTCGCCCATCCCCTTCCCGACGAGTACGGCGTACCGCGTCCGCAGATGGACCTGCCGCCTAGGGGCGTACAGACGAAGAACGAGTACCAAGGCATGGCGGCGGCTCCGGCCCCTGATGAAGTCTTCCCGCCCTTCCAATCCTCAATGTTCTTCGCCCTCCCCCCGGTCAGCAGGGCCGGATCGTGGAGGCTGCAACAGGCTTATATCGGCACCACGGCTGCGCCCGCTCCGGGCAACGTGGCACCGGCGATCCCTCACACATGGCTGCCTCTGGTCGGTGTGGGGAATGGAGGACCATGATGGGAGCTAGGGACTATTACAAGCTGGGCGACCACAACGCCATCTGCTATGTCTGCGGCTTCAAGCGCAAGGCAAGCGAGATGCTGCGTCGGTGGGACGGCGTGTACGTGTGCCGGGAGGATTGGGAACCTCGGCAGCCGCAGGACTTCGTTCGCGGGCCG
>JACXTT010000926.1_pt1 | contig 50145 bp, 46 predicted proteins | sample 9270951 | NCBI WGS metagenome assembly JACXTT01 (sample SAMN15532306, study PRJNA645909) | rock metagenome | isolation source: weathered quartz diorite | place: Puerto Rico | collected 2017-06-21
TGCCAGGGCGACGATGGCACCTGCTTCGATCAAGTCACGGGCCGGGGCATAGCGCATCAGCCCCAGGTGAAAATCGCAGCCGGGAAGAAGCGTTGCCACTGTTTTCGACTTTGCCAGCGCATGGATGTCGGTGTGGTTAACGTGTTCGAGATGATCGCAACTTACGGCACCCAGTTGCACCGCGAGCTGCGTCGCGCCGGTCCGCGTGAGCTGCTCAGCATGCACCCGCGGCAACATACCCCATTGCCGTCCGGCTTGGAGTATTCGCTTGGATTGTTGCACCGTGAACGCTCCGCGGTCGCAAAAGACGTCGCAGAATTCCGCTAGTTTCTCGCTCGCCACTTCCGGTAGGAGTTTCTCGACCAGAGCTTCAATGTACCGGGAGGGTCCGTCCGCCTTGCCTCGATACTCCGCAGGGACCGTGTGCGCGCCCAAAAAAGTCGAAATGACCTCGAGCGGCTGCTCGGCGTTCAGTTCCCTGTGCAGGCCGAGAATTTTCAGCTCGCTAGGCATATCGAGCCCGTAACCGCTCTTCGCCTCAATCGTCGTTGTGCCGTAGGCGGCGAGTTTCTTCAAGGCCGCCTGAGCGCGCTGCTTCAGAGCATCGGAGGTCGCCGCGCGGAGCTTTTTCACCGAGTTCAGGATTCCGCCGCCCTTGCGCGCAATTTCTTCATAGGACGCGCCCGCAATTTTCAGTTCGTACTCCTCGACACGGCTAGCGGCATGAATTAGATGTGTGTGCGAATCGACGAAACCCGGCAGTATTACGCGGCCGCCCACATCGAGCCTTTCCGCTTGACGCGTTTCAGGTACTGATTCAAGCTGCGCGCGAGTACCCACCGTGACGATCACGCCCTGGTGAACAAGCAGCGCGCCATCTTTGATGATTCCTAGATTCGAAAGCGCCTTGCCGCGACGCGGCCCGCGGCCCCGCAGCGTGAGGAGCTGTGATGCGCCAGTGATAAGAAGTGAGGAGGACACTCGAGTGGGTTATGACGGTTCAGCGCATCGGAATCTTGACGCCGGTTTTCTTTGCGAACTCGATTGCTTCGCGGTAGCCGGCGTCCACGTGGCGCGCCACGCCCATGCCCGGATCGTTGGTCAACACGCGTTGGATGCGCAGTGCCATTTCCTTGGTTCCATCGGCGACGGTCACTTGCCCGGCATGTTGCGAATAACCGATACCGACACCGCCGCCGTTGTGAATGGAAACCCACGAAGCGCCGCTCGCGGTATTGATCAGCGCGTTCAACAGCGCCCAATCCGCCACGGCATCCGATCCATCGAGCATGGATTCTGTCTCGCGAAACGGCGAAGCCACGGAGCCGCAATCGAGATGGTCGCGCCCGATCACGATGGGCGCCTTCAGCTCGCCCTTCGCCACGAGGTCATTCAGCGCCAAGCCAAACTTGTCCCGCTCGCCGTAGCCAAGCCAGCAGATGCGCGACGGCAAGCCCTGAAATTTCACACGCTTTTGCGCCAGCTTGATCCAGCGGGCAAGATGCTCATCCTGCGGAAACATCTCCAGTACAAGTTGATCCGTCCGCGCGATATCCGAAGCTTCGCCGGAGAGCGCCGCCCAACGGAACGGGCCTTTGCCTTCGCAGAAAAGCGGCCTAATGTACGCCGGCACAAATCCAGGAAAGTCGTAGGCGTTCTTCACGCCCTGTTCGTAAGCAAACGTTCGAATATTGTTTCCGTAGTCGAATGTCACTGCGCCCAGCTTCTGTAGATCTAGCATTCCCTGAACATGCTGCGCCATCGACGCCAGAGAGCGTTTTTTGTATTCCTCGGGGTCATTCGTCCGCAGTTCCAGCGCCGCGGCAAGAGGCATGCCGTTCGGCACGTAGCCCCCGATCGGATCGTGCGCGCTGGTTTGGTCGGTAAGCAAGTCGGGCACAACGCCGCGCTGCGCCATCTCGGGAATCAGGTCCGCGCAATTGCCCACCAGGCCGACGGACGTCGCTTCGCCCTTGCGCACGGCGTTTTTCAGGATACGAAGAGCTTCGTCGAGCGAAGTCACCATCACGTCGCAGTAGCCGGCCTTCACGCGGCGCTTGATGCGTTCCGGCTCAACATCGATTCCCAGGAACGCCGCGCCGTTCATGGTGGCAGCCAGCGGTTGCGCGCCTCCCATGCCGCCCATGCCACCGCTCGCCACCAGCTTTCCCGCCAGGTTGCCGTCGAAATGTTTCCGCGCGGCCGCGGCAAAGGTCTCGTAGGTGCCCTGCAAGATTCCCTGCGTGCCGATGTAAATCCAGCTTCCCGCGGTCATCTGGCCGTACATCATCAGGCCCGCGCGGTCCAGTTCGTGGAAGCGGTCCCAATTATTCCAATGGCCAACGAGATTCGAATTACAGAGAAGTACGCGGGGCGCGTATTCATGGGTGCGAAAAACCGCGACGGGCTTACCGGATTGCACCAGCAAAGTTTCGTCCGCCTCGAGCGCCCTCAATGACTTTACGATGGCGTGAAAACATTCCCAGTTCCGCGCGGCTTTGCCCGTTCCACCATAGACGACCAGATCCTCCGGTTTTTCGGCAACCTCCGGATCCAGATTGTTCATCAACATGCGCAGGGCCGCTTCCTGTTGCCAGCCCTTGCAGGAAATCTGCGTCCCTCGCGGCGCGCGGAACGGCCCTTTGGACAAACTGGTCTCGCTCACGGCTCCCGATATAGTTGCGCTCATGGAGAATGTCCCTGGCGTTTATGGTATCGCAGGGTTCCGCGTTTTGCACGATGGTCTGGCGCACCCGCTTTGGATGGATTGCGCCCCACGAATCCATGCGGTAAAGTCGAATTTCTCATGGACTACGGCACCCTTCCCGGTCGATTCCTTAACGCGGTCGACTCCACGCCCAATCCACGCGCCCAGATGGTGCGTCGCGTGGGTCGCTGGGAGTCCGTCTCCTCCGAGGAATTTCTTCGCCGCGTCGCTGGCTTCTCCACTGCGTTGGTCGAGCTGGGAGTTAAATCAGGGGACAGGGTGTGTCTCTTCGCTGCGAATCGTCCCGAATGGCACACCGCAGACTTCGCAATCACCGGCGCGGGCGGCGTCACCGTGCCGATCTATTTCAACGAATCTCCCGACCGGATGACGTACATTCTGAATCACTGCGGGGCCAAGGTGGTTTTCGTTGCCGGCGCAGCGCAACTGCATAAGCTCCTCGCAGTTCGCTCGCACACACCCGAGCTCGAACAGGTTATTGTGGCAGATGCCGGTGCGGACGTGCCAACAGAATGCCTGCGGTACGAGACGCTGATTGCTTCCATTGGCGGCGCTGATGTCTCCTCCTACCGTATGAGGGCCCCGCAAGTTTTGCCCGGTCAACTTGCCTCCATTATTTACACCTCCGGCACTACCGGCGAGCCCAAAGGGGTGATGCTCACGCACGCCAACTTTTGCTCCAACGTCGTGGACTCCAATGATGGGGTCGAGTTTCGGCCCGGCGAGGACATCGCTCTCTCGTTTCTGCCCCTTGCGCATGTCTATGGCCGCATGTTGGACTACGTCCAGATTTTCAACGGCATCACCGTTGCTTATGTCGAAGCCGTGGAGATGGTGGCGCAGGCGCTGCTGGAACTCCATCCCACGATACTTGCGGCAGTGCCGCGAGTTTTCGAAAAGATTTACGTGAAAGTTATGGAGCAGGGCAGCCAAAGCATCGGTGTCAAACGCAAGATTTTTGATTGGGCCTTGAAAGTGGCAAAGTGTTCCTGGGCGTGGCGTTCCGGGGAAGGTAACGCGAGTCCCGGGGTGAAGCTCCAGTGGCTGATTGCGGACAAGTTGGTCTATTCGAAGATTCGACAGGGAACTGGCGGGCGATTGCGCATCGTTTTTTCCGGCGGCGCGCCCCTTTCCAAGGATCTCGCGGAATTTTTCTGGGCAGTGGGAATTCCCATATATCAAGGGTATGGCTTGACGGAAACTTCTCCGGTTCTCACCACAAATTATCCGGTAAACCGTGTGGGCAGCGCGGGGCGCCCGATCCGAAATGTTCAACTGAAGATTGCCGAGGACGGCGAGATTCTGGCCAAAGGGCCTTGCGTGATGCAGGGCTACTACAAAAGCCCGGACTCCACCCGCGAGGCGCTTACCGAAGACGGATGGTTCCGCACCGGAGACATCGGGTATCTCGACAAGGACAACTATCTCTTCATCACGGACCGGAAGAAAGATCTGATCAAGACCGCTGCGGGAAAATTTGTCGCTCCACAACCGATCGAGAACGCGCTTAAGACCAGCTCTTACATCCTGAATGCCATGGTCATTGGCGATCGCCGGAAGTTTATCGTCGCGCTCCTCGTCCCGAATGTCACGACGGTTTCGGCTAAGGCCGCGGAGCAGGGAATCAAGTTTGCCTCGAACGCTGAACTGGCGGCCCACCCCTGGGTTCACACGCTCATCGAGGGTGAAGTGAAGCGTCTAACCGCAAATCTCGCGCAATATGAATCGATCAAACGGTTCGCGTTGCTCCCCGAAGATTTTACCTTCGACAACGGCGCCCTTACTTTTACGCTCAAGCTTAAACGCAGGGTGGTCGAGCAGAAGTTTCACGATGTGATCGAACGGCTTTATGCCGACGTTGCTGAGCCGCGCCCTATCTTTCAGGATTAAACTCTAGTAGAGGTCAAGGATGTCAGACGAACTTGTTATCGCAGGCCGCGCATTCAAATCCCGCTTGATTGTCGGCACGGGCAAGTATCGCAGCTTCCCGGAAATGGCCCGCGCTCACGCCGCTTCCGGCGCAGACATTGTCACGGTGGCCGTCCGGCGCGTGAACCTCAACGATCGCACGAAGGAATCGTTGCTCGATTTCATCGATCGAGAAAAAATCTTTATTCTGCCAAATACCGCGGGTTGCTACACGGCAGACGAAGCCATCCGCACTGCGCGCCTCGCTCGCGAAGTCGGCCTTTCGAACTGGGTGAAACTCGAAGTCATCGGCGATCAGCAAACTCTTTTTCCGGATACTGAGCAACTCATTGAAGCCACGCGTGTTCTGGTCAAAGAAGGATTCGTTGTTCTTCCCTATACCAACGACGACCTCATCGCGGCACGCAAGCTGATAGAAGCTGGCGCGGCTGCCGTCATGCCTCTCGCGGCTCCCATCGGATCCGGCCTGGGCGTGCAGAATCCCGCGAATTTGCGCATTTTGCGCGAGCGCATTACCGAAGTTCCCCTGATTGTTGACGCTGGTGTCGGCACGGCCTCGGACGCTGCTGTTGCGATGGAACTCGGCGCGGATGGCGTACTCATGAATACGGCGATCGCGGAAGCAGCGGACGCCGTGCTGATGGCCGAAGCGATGCGTGACGCAGTCATCGCGGGCCGCAAAGCCTGGCTTGCCGGCCGCATGCCCAAGCGCCTCTACGCCACCGCCTCTTCGCCCCTGTCCGGTGTTGTGAGGTAATGCTACCCCCCGCCAGTCCCCACAGGACGTGCCACAGTAAATAAAAACGACCCTCAGCAAAATCGCGCCCAGGAAACCGTAGCGGCGAAACGTCCACGCTTGCGAAATGTTGAGTGCGTAATCCTCCACAAAGACGCAAGCAAACGTAAAACGCGCGGGACCCGCGATCACGGCGTGCAGGTCCTGCGAAACAGGCTCAAGCAGGGCAGTGAGAACCGCCAAAATCCAGAACACACGCTCTTGTTGACGCCCTCGAAGAAATACTCCGGAAATCAGCCAAAGAAACAGGGGCACTGGGAATATCCGGTAAAACACCTCGACGATGATCGCGACGCCGGGACAGTTCAGCGCGGATGCCGGAAAATCAATGTGGATCGAGGGAAGATGCATCTGTGCCGCGACGATTTTTGTCCAGCCAATGGCGAGCTCGGTAATGATCGCCACCACCCCAAAGCAGGAAGCCGAAAACGGCAGGAAAAACGAGGCGTTCTCGAACGGAGATGGATTCTCCCCAGGCAGCGGGGAAGCCGGTTTTGTCAACGAGGAACACTCCTAAAAGTCCAAGCACCGTCCAGACGGCCAAAAACTTCCATTCGAAGGCAGCCGCTTGTGTCGGTGAGCGAAATACCTGGGGAAGCAACGTCAATACCAGCTTGACCGTCGCCAAGTAGGCCATCAGGCCGAAATAGACTTTGAGTGATATTGCCAGAGACCGTTTCATGAGTCTCTCCGGAACCGGGCTTCGTTTGCGTCAATCACTGCATGCCAGGGCGGTCCCGGATTTCAGGGTAACGGCAGGAATCTTGGCAACGCAATTCGTTTTCGTAGTGAACAGATTGCCAGAGATAATCCTCGCCTTGCTACATCATCTTGCCGCCGTGACGTCCGGCAGCCTCAAAGAGCGAGAGCAGATTGGAGATGCCAAGAAGCTCTCGAATCTGCTTGTTGGCGTTGATCAGCCCGAAGGCGCATCGATTGGTGCGCGCAGATACGTAGAGACCCATGAGCGTGCCGAGTCCCGAGCTGTCCATCATGGGGACTTCTTTTAGGTCCAGCAGGATTCGTTTATGCTTCCCGATCATGCCCCGGACCTCGGCCTTCAAATGCGGCGCGTTCTCAGAAGTTAATTTGCCGTGGCACTCCACCACGGTGGCGCCCTCGGAGGAGTAGCTATGGACCCGGAACCCCCGGGTGGAACTGCTGGGTACGTCCTTTGACATGGGCCCTCCTGTCTTGTTCCGATCGCCACTCTCAGCGATGTAGAACGGCCGAGCGTTTGCTTTCCAGGAGTTGCATAACTTTTTCCAATTTATCCGGCTTGACCCCTACTTCCGTCAACGCATCGCGAAAATGCTTCAAAAAAATGTCGAAGTGGGTGTCGTTTAAGCCTTTTATGCGCGCCTGTGCATGGGCCGCGTTAATATCCTTGCCCGTATACACGACCCGGCCTCCCAAAAGCATGGAGATAAACATGCTCTGTCGGGCGTGCAGGTGTTCCATGTCCGCTCCCTCGAAGAAACGGCTGAGCTGTTTGTCAGCCAGGACTCGCCGGTAGAAGGATTCGGTGGCCGCCCAGATCGTCCGCCTCCCTCCGATCATTTCGTAGAGGTCATCGATCATGTTGGCCCTCCTGAAGACTGAGAACGGAGCTGTTTCAGATTCAGGGGAAAGGTGCCGGCGCACACGATTCTAGGCGTTTACGGCGTGAAGTCAACGGCGCGGCATTTCCTCAAAAGGGCAGGAGAGAGAGATCGACGTTGCCACCGGAGAAAATGACGCCGAGTTTTGGAACCGCGCCATCGGAGCGCGACGGCAGGTTCAGCGAGGAGACGGCTCCAGCACGCAGCAAGGGTGCAAGCGCAACTGCCGAAGAGGGCTCAATGATTATTTTCATGCGCTCCCAGACCAGGCGCGTGGTGGCGATAATCTCCTCTTCGCTCACGAGCAGGATGCGGTCAACGTAGCGCTGAAGGATGGCGAAAGTGCGCGGGGCGAGCGAGGCGCGGAGGCCGTCCGCGATCGTGTCGGAGGATTCAAGCGACTGCAGCGTGCCGCTGGCGAGAGAACGAGCGGCGTCGTCGGCGCGTTCCGGCTCGCAACCGAAGACCCGCACGGATGGACTGAGACCTCTTGCCCCGAGGCAAGTGCCGCTGAGCAAGCCTCCGCCGCTGACCGGCGCAAAGATGGCATCGAGGTCCGGAACTTGCTCGAGGAGTTCTTTTGCCGCGGTGGCTTGCCCGGCGATGATGCGGTCGTCGTCGTAAGGATGAATCAGCGTCGCGCCAGTTTCCTTTTGGAGACGCGCGCAAGCCTCGGCCCGCGCGGAGACTTTAGGTTCGCAAAACGTGATGCGGCCGCCGTAACTTTCGACGGCGCGGCACTTTGCCTGCGGGGCATTCTTGGGCATCACGATCCAGGCTGGAACGCCTCGCCACGCCGCGGCGCAAGCCACCGCGGCGCCGTGGTTACCGCTGGACGGCGTGACGATGCCGTTAGCGATCTCTTCATCAGAAAGGGAAAAAATCGCATTGCTTGCACCTCGAATCTTGAACGATCCGGTTTTTTGGAGATTCTCGCACTTGAAAAAGACGCGCGCGCCCGTCACAGCGTCGAAAGTGGCCGAAGTGAGGAATGGCGTGCGATGGATGTATGGGGCGATGCGCGCATGTGCGGCCTCGATAGCACACCAGTTGGGCTGCTGAGTGATAGCAGGCTGGGTTTGTGAAGTGGCGCTCACGACTCTCGTTCAGTGCCAGAAAGCTGTTTCAGTATAATACACAGCGAAACTTTGTTCGCGGGCGAAGACAGGGAGAAGAAGGGGCGATACTAGCTCCTCGGTTTGCCTGGGAATTGGTACTTGACGGCCTCGGGGGCTTTGCTAACCTTGTATTTAACCCTTCCGCAAAGTCGAGAAAGCCGCGTCCTACCCTTCCTCGCGCGGAGGAGAAATAGCGATATGGGAGCATCCGAAAGACGGCAGGGCACACGGTACGCCATGCGTACTCCTTTGCGTTTCCGGGCCGTCGGGCTGTCTTCCGACAAAACTGAGCATTTTACGGAAGCGCTCAATATTTCGCGGGGCGGTTTCTTCTTTGCAACTTCGGCTCCGCTGCAAATAGGCATGCCCATCGAAGCCACTCTCCGCATGCCAATGGAAGTGACGGGTGGCAAGACGGAAGAGACTCGGTGTACGGCGCGAGTGGTTCACGTGCGGAACGAGGCTTACGGCGACGGCCGCATTGGTTTCGGCGCGGAGATCGAAAAGTTGCAGCCCGCCCCGGTCCAGGAACGCTGGATGAGCTGAAGTATTGCTCTGGGATTCGCCCCTTAAGACTCAATTCTTTGCGGCAGGCACCGTGATCGCAGTCTTCGCGCTCCCAACATTTTCAAACTTATCGTAGGCGCGTACGGCCAACGTGTGCTCACCGGCGGTTAGCGGAGGCAGCCCGAACGTAAAGCGTTGGACCGGGCCATCAATTATGCCGTCTGCCGGCGCCAGCAGAACCCACTCGCCCCCGTCCAGGCTATATTGCGCGCGTTCGATGGACGTGGAAGCATCCCGCGCCGTGAACGAAGCGGGACGCCCGCCGCTCATCTTGCCGGAGGGAGGGCCGATCCGCAGGTCTTCGATTAGGGGCGGGGTATTGTCCACCTCGAAGCGCTCACTCTCGCGTTCGGTCTTTAACGCCTCGGCCGGTGGGTTGGATGGTGCGTCGCTTGCGACGATTCTCAAATAATACGCTCCGTCCGGCATTGTCGTTGTGTCCCAGGAATAGAACTTCTGATCGAGATTGTCCTTCAAGAGTTTCCATTCAGTTTCGTTTTCGCCGCGGTAGTACACACTGAAGCGCAGTTCGTCGTCGTTCTCGTCACGGGCGCTCCACAACACGGACTGATAGCCTTTGTGCACAAATCCCTGCGGCGGACTATCAAATTTTGCCGTTGAAGTGCTTTGCGTGATGAGAATACCGCTGGTGCTGGGAACAGTTGGCATCTTCAGGCTGACGGATTGCTGCTGGCCGGTGGATAACGTCACGGGGCTTTGCACGCGCACACCCGGATCTTGCAGAACGATGGATTCGATCAGTGGCGCGACGTTGTGCGGAAGATAGGCGAGGCTGACCCAGTCGATGCCGTCACCCAGGCGACCATCGTGAATAACCGCTTTCCATTGGATGAAGCGCGCGGATGGCACCTCTACGCTGCTCCCGCTTTTCGAATAGGGGCCAAACCAACGAGACCACTCCTTTCCAGGATCCTCGGTGTTGCCAGAGCGTACGAAAAATTCTGTTCGCGGTTCGCTCGAGGCCGTCGCGGACTTCGCCCCAGCCGCCGCTGGTGGCGGACCCCACCATTCAATGCGTCCCCACTGGGAGAAGAGTTGCGCGTCGAACGAGCGTGATTCGTACGTTCCTTCGGCCTCGTACTCGGGTCCCACCAAAATAACTTTGCCGGGATTGGCCGTGCAAAGGAAAACTCTACCCGCTGCGCTCCGCGCGATACCCGTAATTTGCGCGGAACCCGCCTTGGCCAATTGGGCATAGACCCCCCGGCCATCAATAACGAGCAGAGAGCCGCTGTTTCCCGTGCCCGCGAGCACCCTGCCATCCTGGCCGAACCCGAGCGCATAGACCAGGTCTTCGCGCGAGGTCCACAGCTCTTCGGGAGCGCCGTAGGTAGAGATGCGATAAATGCTGCTGGAAAGCACCGTGGGGAAAGGATTGAACGCCGGCTGCCCTTGCCCTTGTGTGGGGTTAATGGCCCCGCCACCGGTGATGGTAGTCGTGCCCTGCACATTGGTGATGACCATAGTCGGGGCTTGTCCCACACCGACGCGGGGTTTTTCCCCAATCGCGGCGGCATAAATCGTTCCATCAGGAGCCACGGCCAGCGAAGTCACTTCACGCTTCGAGGTTTCGTAGAGAACGAAGCCATCGGCGGGCAGACCAGCAGAAGCCTTATCGTCCTTGCGCGCCGGTCTTGCGGCAGCGCGAGAGATCCGCAGAACACGCCCGCTTGGCTCTGTGCCGGCGATTAGGCTGCCTCTGCCGTCAAATGCCAGGACGCGAATGTGAGCTTCATCGGTCGAATAATAGAGTTCGCTTTTGCCGTCGGGTGACACCGCGAATATCTGACCCTTGTCTCCAGTGGCCACATACAGCGTGCCGTCCGCTCCGAAAGCCAGATCCCAGATGTATTTCGTTTTGGGATCGAAGAAGACCGCCTTTTCGCCCGCAGGCGAGACGCGATAGACCTTGCCGTCAGGTGAAGTGCCGACGTACAGCGTACCCTTGGCGTCGAACGCGATGGCCTGCGCCGAGAGATCACTCGATTCGAACGCCGTGACCGGTTTACCGTTCGCATCGATGCGAAAGACCTTGGCGGGAGAACCTCCCGCGGCGTAAAGCGTGCCCTTGGGATCGAGGCGGAGCGACCATAGGTAGGAAGCATCGGCGTCCGCAAGCAGCGCGAATTTCGGCGCGAGCTCGAGCCGCCCATCGCTGCGCACCGCCACGCCGTGCGCTGCACCCTTCAAGAATTCTTCGTAGGTGGCCTGCCGCCACCGGCGCGTGTGTTCAGCGTTCGCTGCGATTGCCATCACGGCGCAAAGTAAAAGGACTATCGGCGTTCTCCAAGCGCGAAAAGCAAAGATACTCTTGGGGCAAGCTTGACTTGGGAATGGGGTCACGTTTTTCATGCCTTTCAGCGCACCGCAAGAGTTAGTGATACGACCCCGCTCACAGGTCCTCCGAGAGCGACCGAAGTTTCGCCGGCAAGCGACTCTCGCAACACCTGCACGCTCCCGGGAGTCGGACGGCCATCGATGATATTGATTTGTGAAAGCGGAATGTTTGGCAGCTCCTTGTCGTCCCAGAGCATCGTGGGAGAAGGAGCGAATAGACCGATGTACAGCCGATCGTTACGTCGCTCGCGGTTCAGCAGAGCGATCAATTGATCGAGCCCCGCCGGACCTCCCGGCCCGCCGGCGCCCGCAAAAGCAAACCCTCGCGACGCGCGGTTGAGCCAATCCGCATCGCTGACCAGGACACGTAGAGTTGTGCCCCGCGCGATTTGGTCGGGCACGCGCACGCTCGCTTCTTGTACCAGCGCGGCTCCTCGATAGGGGCGCAATAGCACGCGGACGCGCAGCGTCTCCCCAGGCGCCGCCTCACCCTTTTCCAGCCACGCGCTGTCAATGTTAAACGACTTGCGGCCCGGGAGGCTCTCGACGCGCAGGGCGATTCGTTCAACTGCCGCCGCCTCAAAATTATTCGTGAACAGGCGCGCAAAAATACTCTGCATGTTGAGCGCGATGGCCAGCCCGTCGGGATTCAGCGTGTCTCCGGGCGCATACGTGTTTTCAATTTGCACCGGTGCGTGCCCCTTCAGGAGAATTTCCCCGGAGAGATGCAGAGTTGTGCCTTCACCATAAAGCGAATTTTGTGTGAGGCCGTTGAACGTGGTTAAGCCCACCAACAGGGGCGTGAGTTTCGGATGATCCACGACCTCGAAGTGCAGTTTTTTCTCGGCGCCCCCCGCGGAAAGCGAAAGCTCGAGCGGAATCATTGCCGGCGGCGCCCCGAGTTTGCCGGTCACCGCGGTGATATGGTCCCCGGTGATTGTCCCGATGGATCCGCCGACATTAATGATTTTGGTGGACGCTAGATCGGAGGAAAGGGTCGTAAGAACGCGGCTCCGCGCCATGGGAAGTTGTACATTTCCTAGGCTCAGGAATGGATGCCCACAGAGAAACACGCGGTCTCCCTGAACCGCTGTGACCGTGCACGCGGAATTGATCGAAGCGTCGCCCTGCACCAGAACCATTCCCGCCATATCCCCAGGAACAAGATGCGCGTCCTCGGCGCGAGGAGCGGCGGTACCGCCTTGCGCTGCCACGAAGCCGTAATTCTGGATTTGCGGCGCAAACTGTTGCAGCGTCGCGGGCTGAAACCCGGAAAACACCAGGGGCGTTTCGATTGGCTCCAGGGCCGATCCGGAGGGAAGCCCGGTGCGGGCAGCTTCCACAGGCAGGGCGAGCGGTCCGGCGCCCACAGATTCCACCGATGCCGTTTGTACAGGCGGATTCAGGATGTCCTCGATGGGCGTGACGCCCCCAACGGGCTCCTTCGTGAACACCCCCAACTTCAACGACAGTGCGCCCACCAGCTTCCCATCGATATAGACCGGGCTGCCGCTCATTCCCGCGACAACTCCCGTATGCTCGACCTTTGGCCCCTTCAGCTGCACTAGGATAATAGACTGCTTCGGGCCCAAGAAATTCGGCATGATCCCGATCACTTCCAAGTCAAACTTTTCCACCTGATCGCCGGCAAATATGGTGTACGCATACGCCTGCATGCCGGGGCGCACTTCGCCGAGGGGCATGATCTCTTTGGAGTCTGGAGCAGGGGATTGCCCCCCCGACGCTGACAGCGATACAGACGACGAGACACCCAATGCCAGGATTGTCAGGCCCAGGACCCGAGGGAGAGTTCGCAACATAGACAGAGTTGACCGGACCGGTAGCATGAATCGCTAATAATACGCGGCAGAGTACCGCTAAGCAATCGAACCCCAGGAGAGGGAGGACTAGGAAAGTAGAACTAGGAGTTCCATGGTTTTCCAGCCTCCCTTTTGCGGCATGGGGGTTCCTGGTCGGTCCAAGTATCTCAGCTTATCAATCCATGTGGTGGTGCATGGCAAAGACTTTATCGAGCGAGTCTTCATAGGGATAGACATGCACCATCCAGCCGAAGATGGAGGGGCGGAAGCGGCCGCCGGCGGCGTCACAGGCATCTTTCGTGTCGATGGAACCTCTCAAGCCGAACCTGGGCCAATCAGCCGTTCGCAATTCCTTCTTTGGCGGCATGCACAGATTCGTGTGCAGGTGCCACATAGCCACGCTCAGGGGCACACGCGCGTTGAGCTGATCCTCTGTTGCGCGCCTTGGCATGGTGTACATCGCCCCAACCAGTTCATAACCTGTCCCGGTTTTCTTATACAGCAGGGAAGTGGGGCGCGCAGGATCAAACGTGAACGCTTCCAGAAACCCATTTCGATAGCTGGTGAAGTGATATTCGGGCTGGGGCACATTCGGCAGGAAAATCTTGAAGCCGTCATCCAGCGCCACGCGGTAATCTTTGTATTTGTCGATTCCAGCGCGCAACTCCGTCACGATTTCCTTCGCTCGCGCAATGTCCTCCGGCGCTTCAGGCCGCATGGCTGTCATGGTCATGTGGGAATTGCGCCCCTCGTGATGGCCCGGCGTCATGTCATGAACCGCGTCCTTCTCGGTGGCCTTTTCGTCGCTCATGTACATCCCCGGCAATTGCTGGGATTGTGGTGCGGCCGATTCTTGCGGCGTGGGGTCCTGGGTCGTTGGAGTGCGGTGGCCCGGCGTCGCGGCCAATAGGACTGTCATGGCAAAGATGGCCCCCAGAACCAGTCCGGCCTTCCCTGCCAAATAGAACAACGGGCTGCGCGTGGCCATGTAATTTCTCCCTGCGCAAATGATACGCAAAAGTGTGGATGGAGATTTCAGCCGCGGAGTTGCCGCGTTCCCTCGCAAAACTGGCCGCAAGGACAGGTTTCGCCATCCGCCGCCAGGAGGCGGAGCAAAGCGGCGTGCTAAAATTGCCGCGTGAAAAAACAAGCCATTCGGCCCGCAAAGTTTCTGACCGGCGGCGTTGACCTGCCCGGCGACAAATCCATCTCGCACCGTTACGCGATGCTCGCCGCGCTGGCGGATGGTACGAGCGAGTTGCGCCATCTTTCTACCGCCGCGGATTGCCACAGCACCCTGTCATGCATGCAAGCCCTCGGCGCGGAAATCAAAATCGAGAAAGATACCGTGCGTATCACCGGGCATGGCCACTCCGGGTTGAGAGAAAGCCGCAAGTCTCTGGACGCGGGAAATTCCGGAACCACCATGCGGCTTCTGGCCGGGATTCTTGCGGGACAGCGGTTTTCCTCCAAGCTCACTGGCGACGCGTCTCTGCAAAAGCGTCCCATGAAGCGCGTGGTCGCGCCGCTCCGCGAGATGGGCGCGGACATCCGGGCGCGCGAAGATAACTTTGCTCCGCTCGAAATCTGCTCCGCAAAGCTTCGCGCTATCGAGTACAAAATGCCCGTGGCCAGCGCGCAAGTGAAATCCGCGGTGCTTTTAGCGGGCCTGTTCGCCGACGGCGCCACCTCGGTTACGGAACCCGCGGGCACACGGGATCACACCGAGCTGGCACTCGAGGAATTTGGCGCTCACCTGGAAAAGGATAGGCGGACCATCCGCATCCATGGGCTCGCCGGGGACCACGGTAACATCCAACTGCGTCCGCGCTCGCTCGACGTGCCCGGGGACCTCTCTTCCGCCGTATTTTTTATTGCCGCGGCATCGCTATTGCCCGATTCCAACATCCTCATCCACAACGTCGGCCTGAATCCCACGCGCACCACGATTCTCGATCTGTTCGCGGAAATGGGTGCATCCATCAGCATGGTTTCCCTCAAAACCTCCCACGGTGAAGTCATCGGCGACCTCTCCGTGAAGGGCGCGGCGCTAAAGGGTGGCGTAATCGAGGGCCAGCGCATCCCGCTGGTCATCGACGAATTGCCGATGCTCGCGGCGCTTGGGCCGTTTACGGAGCAGGGAATCGAAATTCGCGACGCCTCTGAATTGCGCGTCAAGGAAAGCGACCGCATCGCTGCTCTCGCGGAAAATTTGCGCCGCATGGGAGCGAAGGTGGAGGAACGTCCGGACGGCTTGCGCGTAGAAGGTCGCAAGGCAGGCCGCTTGCGTGGCGCGGAAGTGGAGCCTCGCGGCGATCACCGCATCGTTATGGCATTTGCCATCGCTGCTTTGGCTGCTGACGGCCCGACCGTAATCCGCGACGCCGGCTGCGCCGCCATCTCGTTTCCCACGTTCTTTCAGGAATTAGACCGCATGGCGGAGCGGTAGCTACTGCTCTTCGGCTTGCGGAATATCCTTCGGCGGCTTTGGCAGCGGTGGAGGCGTGATGCCGCTGGTTTTGTGAATAGAAATGGAATGGTAGGTCGTCTTGAGCGTGATCTTGGGGCCACGGCCGCTCCCGTACTTTCCTTCCACATGCGCGCTGCCCGAGTCGCCGCCGGTTTGCTTCAAGCCACTTCCAGAGAATTCCGAATCGATACTGCACGAGCGGCAGTCAGCGACCAAGTCAAAGCTCGACGAATCAGGCAGGCTGAGATCGATTCCCGCGGATGAATTGGTGATCTCGATGTCTTCCTTCGGGGCCGCCGAATACCGCACGGTCACGTTCCCGTTGCGGTTGTCGATTCTTACTTTGCCGCCTGGATTTTCAACGTTCACGTCGTAGGAATTCGTGCGCAGCGTGAGATTCCCCGGAGCGTCCGCTATTTCGAGATTGCCTGAACCGGCTTCCATGTGCCCGGTAAGCTGAGTCAGCGTCAAATCTGTGCGCTGGGAAATGAAACGCACGCCCTTCAAAACTTTTTCTGCGCGGATCGGTCCGTAAAATTCTCCGTCGAGCGTCAACCCTCCCGATGCGCCCACAACGTCTACCTCGCCGCCTTTGCCAGAAATCTTGATGTCCCCTTTTGTATTAGTAACTTTGACGTCGCCCCTGTGCATGTCGATGTTCACGTCTCCCGCCGTGTCGCGGACTTCCACATCACCGTGCTGCGCTGTAACCGAGATTCCCGTAAGCAGATCGGAAACGGTGACATCGCCCCTCTCGTCACGAACTGTGAGTGACGCTTTCTGAGGGACCACGACCTCGAGATTCATCGCTACCCGCGAGGAAGCGGTCTCAAAACCCGGGGTAACAATTTCGTATCCGTCCCCGTTCTGGACGATTTGCACGTTTGCTTTCTGGGCCAACCGGTCGGCGTCGCCGTCCGACCACGCCTTCACGCTCTTTTTTCCCGACACGCGGATTTCTGTAGAATCAGCACCGCGAACGCTTACGCCTCCGTGCCCGTTGCGGATGCTGATACGGGCAATGGGCGGCACCGTTTTCGGCGCTACGTCGAGGTCATAGTCGTGCGAGTCGCCGCTGAATATCCATTCGTCACCCCCTCCCGTGATTCTCGACTTGGCGAAATCGACGGCGACAACAATTCCGAGAAAAGTTAAGAGCCCCACCACAAGAAGAATTTCGCCAGCCGTAACCCGCGAGGCCGCCGGATCGCTCGCGCGGGCACCGGCTGTCCGCTCGTATAACTTGATGGCGCCCCAGAAGATCAGCAGCAGCGGCCACCAGTGATACAGCAGACTGTCGATCTCCAGCCCGTGGTAGTTGTGAAGCAAAAGCAAAAGGCCAACGGAGATCAGCACCAGCCCGCTGAAAATGGAACTCCTGCCTGTGCGAGAATAGGCCATTGCCAACTACGGCCTCTGTCCTTGCGGGGCTCCCGGGGAGGAACCAGGCGCTTGCGAGGGCGGCATACCCGGCGCAGGGGGAACAGCCGGCGCGACAAAGGAAGAAACGTGACCCTCCATGGGGGCAAGGGCTCCAGCGAGACTCACTGCGCCAATGACGATTAGGATCACGGGATAAGTGTTCGAGAAATCAAAAGTGCCACCGCGCACTTCGCTAAGCAGAAACAACACCCCAATCGTGACGATTACCGCCGGGCCCATCAAGCTGCGGATGGTGCAGCGCCGGCAGGAACAACGAATTCGCTCACTCATCGTTCTTCCTTCTTCTCCAAATATCCGCCCGAACAATCTCTTGAGCACTGAGCTACGCTCGTCAATCCCCTACGAACGCCCGCTAAGCCGGTTGCGGAACATCATAAGTCCCACGCCGATCAGAATCAGCGGCCAGAATCGCAACACTCTTCCAAACGAAAACCACTCGAAATTGTTCAATAGGAAGAGGGCGCCGAGCGCGATCAGGATGATCGGGCCGACGGGGCGATTTTTGCTCCAGGATTCCAGCGGATCGGCGGGCGTCTCGCCTGTCAATTTTGCTTTGGCTGTCCGCATGGAGTCAAAGGCCATATAGAAAACAAACCCTGCTAGCAGCAGGGCAAGCGCTACGGTCGGGCCGTCCCCAATGTCGCTGTTCAATCCCACAATCATGGCGGCGAACACCACAATGTGAATCAAAGCCTTGTTATATTCCCCGTTGTAAACTGCACCTAGGCCAGGGAAAAAACCCAGGATAAACGCGACCACCGGCGACCCGCTGGAGGGCACTCGTGTGGCTTGAGCAGGTGCAGTTGGCGCGGCGTATGCCGCTCCTTGCGGCGGAGGGACCGCCGTCTGGCCGGGGTGACCGAGCACCGTGGCCAGGCAATCTTCGCAGTAGAAAACGTCGCGCACGGGACGCACACAGATACCGCACAGGGCTTTGCCGCAATTGCGACAGTACCCAGTCGCGTCGGCCTCCGCATGAACCGCACACTTCATTGCATGCTCCTTATGCTTAACGCGGGCAATTCCATCGCCAGTACTTGCAATTGGCGGCCGATTCCGTTCGCGCGGTTTTGCTGCTTGGGCGAGGCAGGCTTGGAACTGTCGGTGCTTCCAGGCTGCTTTCCGGGGGAAGCTTCCGGCATGGTGCTCTCTGGAGTTGTGGGCAGGTCGTTGTCCTGCCGGAAGCGCGCCTGAATTTCGTAGACGACGCGCAGGTCGCTTACGAACTTTGAGCCGCGCGCGTAAACCACATGCGCATGACGGTCGGCCTTCCTGTATACGTTGACCGGCGACAAGTCCGCGATCTTCGGTTTGCGCCACGAAAATCCCGTAGCAGTCAGAAGAACCATGACCGTCGCCGCAACCGAAATGGAGCCGTACAACAGCCGCGGAGATACCACGCCACGGAACCATCCGAGCACGCCGCTCCAGCCGGTCGCCGCTTCGCGCGGACCTAGGGTCTTGTCGAGGATCGAATAAATGAGCCGCGGAGGCGTTGCGATTTCTTCCATTCCGTGGAGATTCCTGAGCAGATGCGAAACGCTGGCCACCAGCGGGGTGCACCGCTCACACCCGTTCACATGCTCGTCGAAGGCGTGCAGTTCGCTCGAGCTCAGCACGCCGTCCAGATAATCGCTAAGCCGCAGTTCGGTTTGTTCGCAGGTCCAGTTCACCATGGCAAGCTCCACAATTTCCTCGAACGAACACCATCGTCAGATTTCTTGGACTGAAGCGCGGGCCTATTCCCGCTCGCACCGGAGGATCTCATTTCGAATTTGATGCTACTCATCATTACAAGCGCCCTCTTCCGAATAATCTCATGCTGGCCGCACTCCCATCTGTTGCAAAACCCGCGCCAACTCGATACGCCCCCGGTTGATCCTCGATTTTACCGTTCCTTCCGGCACCGCCAGAACCTGTTGAATCTCTCCATACTCCAGCTGCTGCAAATCCCTCAGAATTACCGCTTCTCGCAACTCCGGCGAAAGCTTTGTCAACGCCGCTTGCACCTGACCGGTCAGCTCGCCCAGAAGCACCTGTTCATCGGGCCGCCGGGCGCTCGATTCCTTGTTTTCGACCACCGGCATGGCATCATCCAGAGAACTGGTCATACGATCCCGCTTCGTCCTGCGATAGTGATCGATCAGCAGGTTCCGCGTCACGCTTGTCACCCAGGTCCCGAAGCCTCCATGCGCGGACCGGTAACTCCCAAGTGTACGGTACACCCTCAGGAACACGTCTTGCGAGAGGTCTTCCGCAACTGTGCCGTTACCGGTAAATCGGTAACAAATGTTAAAGATCCGGCGCGTGTGGCGGCGCACAAGCTCCTCCCAGGCCGAACTGTCGCCCTGGAGGCATTGCTGGACCAGTTGAGCATCCTGCCCCAACGTATCATCAGCCTCGAATCCTGCCCGGACGCAAGGAGCGCCCGCAAGCTATCGACCTCGGCCTGCCAACTATGGAACGAAAAATGCTCCCCAAATGTTCCCCCCGCAGCCGCAGCCCTTGTCCCGACCGACCGTAGTGGGGCATCTTACGCATACCCCGACCTTGAAACAAGGCCGATAACTCAAATCCTTGACCCTCAGCTTGACGCTGGTGCCGGCGGCCAGTAGGCTCGTCAACGCATGCGCGTCGCTTCGCGGAAGTTCGCCATCTTGTTTTTCGCCCTGCTGGTGCTCGGGCTGCTCATTTACCGTTCCAGCGGAATGCTCCATCTCGGCGATTTCAGCGCGGCAAAGCTGCTCGCCGCGGTGCGAGACGCGCGCGAATCCTACTTGCTCCTCTCCATTCTCGCGATTTACGCGTGCTATGCGGTACGCGCGTTGCGATGGCGCAAATTTCAAAAGCATGTGGGCCAGGCACGCTTTTGGAATATCTACGCCATGACCCTTGCGGGATTTTCCGCCGTTTTTCTCCTCGGCCGTGCCGGCGAACCTGTCCGGCCGTTGCTCCTGGCGCGCAAAGGAAAGCTCCCTGTAGCGGACACATTTGGTATATATGTGCTGGAGCGGCTGCTTGATACTGCGAGCACGGCTGTGATCGCGGCGATTGGTCTGTTAGTATTCACAACTCATGTTCACAACGGAGAAGCGGCGAGCACACTGCAAACCGCCGCGAAGACGGGGGGATCGCTTCTCGCGGCTGGCGTACTCCTCGCTGCTGTTCTCTTGGTGTACGTTCGATTGCACGGCTCAGCCATGTTGGAGCGGGGGCTTCAGGGTTGGCTTGTGTCTCAAGGATGGCGCAGCAGCGTGGCGAAAATCATTTTGGGATTTATCCGGGGAGTGCAGACGATCCGGACAATTCGCGATCTTGCGGCGGCTGTAATCTATTCGGCGATTCATTGGGCTCTGGTGCTCGCGGTTTATTTCTTGGTGACGCAAAGCTTTGGCGGGAAACTCCGGGATCTAAGCCTTGGCGACGTGATGCTGGTGTTGGCATTCACGCTTGTCGGATCAGTCGTGCAGTTGCCCGCGGTGGGGGGTGGTTCACAAGCCCTGGCAATTTTTGCCTATACAAAGGTTTTTGGGGTAGAAAGTGAGCCGGCGGTAGCGGCGGCAATTGTACTTTGGCTCATATCGTTTGCCTTCTGCAGCCTCGCAGGTGTGCCGATTTTGATTCGGGAGGGATTCTCACTCGGACAACTGAAGGAAATGGCCGAGCACGAGAGAACAATTCTCGAAAAGCAAGCAGTCGCTGGATCTGGAACTGACATGCAGTTAGGAGCGAAGCCTGAGTGAAGTGTCCTTTTTGCGCCAATCTTGACGATAAGGTGATCGATTCCCGCGAGGGCCGCACCGGAGACACGATCCGCCGCCGCCGCGAGTGCCTCAAGTGCTCTCGCCGCTTCACCACCTACGAGCGCATCGACGAAATACCCTACATGGTTATCAAGAAGGACGGCCGGCGCGAGCGCTTCGAGCGCCAAAAAATTTTGCAGGGACTCTTGAAAGCCTGCGAAAAGCGGCCCGTGGCCACCCCCAAGCTCGAGGCCATCGTGGACGAAATCGAAGGCATCGTGCAGGAGGCCACCGAGCGCGAGCTCACCACCACAGAAATCGGCGAGATGATCATGCACCGCCTGAAAAAACTCGACAAAGTGGCCTACGTGCGTTTCGCTTCCGTCTACATGGATTTCAAGGACGTGCAGGAGTTCATGTCCGAACTGAAAAATCTCCTGAAAGACCGCGCGAAAAAATAGTCTCGACCCGGCGTAGTCTCAACCCTGTGTTGTCTCGACCGGGAAAGGACTGGCTTCGACTCCTCCACGAGCTGGATGCGACCCCATCGAGTGCTCCGATCGTTACCAAGGCGACGTAATGAAAACGCTCTTTATCGCGCTGCGGTCGTCAGTCTTTGGTTCTGGTTTCGTCTGGTTTTGGGGCTGGGTTGCTTGGAGTCTGCATCGTCGCTATGACGGCGCGCTCGGCTTCGCGTTGCCCGCATGGACGCGTCCGCTGGGCATCGCCGTATTGGCCGCTGGCGGAACCCTGGCGCTCGCTTGCATCGCGACGTTTGTCACTCGCGGTCAAGGCACACCCGCGCCGTTCGACCCGCCTCGCAAGTTCGTCGCCGCGGGCCCCTACAAATTCGTGCGCAATCCCATGTACATCGGTGGCTGCATCATGCTCTTCGGCTTCGGTCTTTACGAACACTCGCCCGCGATTGTACTCTCCGCCCTGCCCTGGCTCCTGCTGGCTCATTTCTTCGTTATTTTGTACGAAGAGCCGCATCTCCGCGCCACCTTTGGCGCGCCCTATGACGTCTACTGCCGCTCCGTCCGCCGCTGCCTCCCCGGGCTGAAATGCTAGTAGCTCAGCGATGGATTCGAAGCCTTCCGGAAGAAGCGCCAAGGAGTGAACTAAGAAGATTAGCCACAAGCGAGAGGGAACTTGCCCAGTCGGCGATTACACGCTCCGGCCAAGGCCATCAGCCCAGCGGTTAGCGAATGGGGCTCGGCGCTTCCATTTCTGTGGTCTTCGCCAAACGGGCCCGCAATGGCTCGGGCAATTCGTGCCATAGCTCCAGGAAAACCCCGTTCGTCCATCCGAATCCGACGACGTTCTGAGTGTAGCCAGCCTCGACCTGCGTCTCCGAAGAGCGGGTGACCACGTTGTACTTTTCGCGAATGGTTCCGTCGCGCCGGAAGTTCTCGAGCACGGTTAAGAGGAACACGTAGGCCAGGCGGTTGGCATCTTCTGCGAAGCCGTAGCGCCGCAGCCCATCCACGGCAATCAGCTGGAGTGGGGCCCAGCCATAGGGGAAATCCCATTGGGCCTTCGTCTCGCGACTGCTGGTTGCAACTCCGCCCGCTTGCGCAAAGACTCGGAGGTTGGCACGCACTGCTTTCGCCTGCTCAGGCGAAGCTAGACCAACCCAGAGAGGATAGAAAGTGGTGCCGAATTCATAGGAAGACTGCCTGCCCTTCACGAAGTCAAAATCAAAAAAGAGCCCGCGTTTTTCATCCCACAGGTACTTGTCTATTCGTTGGCGCCGTTCCGCTGCGCGCCGTTTCCACTCGTGCGCGTCCTGCTCCTGTCCCAGCAGGAGGCTAATGCGTTGCAGGTCCTCCTCCGTCTTGTAAAGCAGGCTGTTCAGGCAAACCGGCGCATAGTGGTGGGTGTCCGCCCCAAAGGGGCCGAACCGGTAAGATACATCGAACCCCGATTCGCGCATGCTCCGGTCGCCCTTATAGAATTCGTCGCTCAGCCGAACGGTTTCGATCGAAGTGCAGTTTTCCTGGGAGGGCGTCTGCGCCCCGGATTCGCAAATGTTGGCTTCAAATGCAGGACCCGCGGCTGCTTTGTGAGGAGCGCTTGAGTCAAATCGGACGATATGCGCGTCCGCGTCTTTGGCGTGGCGCAGAAAGTACGCGCTCACATAACGATAGTAATGTTCCGTTCCCGCGAGTACCTCCGGTGCCGGACCACTCCCAAGATCGTAATAGCGAGATAGTCCGGTCACGTCGGCCAGATGCGGTTCACGTATCCAGAATTCGTAGTCCTTTGCGGCGATCGCGTAGGCCCGCGCCAGCCAGGCCAGGTCGCTTCGGCCCGCGGCTTTCTCGCTGTCGTACACCGCCAGGATCATCGAGGAAAGAAAGGGTGGCTGGGAGCGCGTCAGGTAATAAGTGCGGTTCGCGTTCAACACCATGCCGTAGTGCTCGATTTCGAAGAAGAAATTCTCTACCATGCCGCGCGCCAGATCCAGCCTCCCGTCGCGAAGTAGCCCGCGGATAATGAAGTAGCTGTCCCAGCCATACATCTCGTTGAAGCGGCCACCCGGGACCACATAGGGATGCTCGAGGTAAAGCAGACCTTGAGGATTTATGGCGTTCACATCGATGTCCGCCGGCCTGCGGATGATTCGAGGCAAGTGTTCGATTTTCACCCGGCAGCTTTTCTCGAGGTCGTTTAGCGAGGAGGGCGTGGAAAATCCGTCTGGAAGGTACAGCACGGGCGGCGCGGTTGACTTGACGTCTTCGAAAGTCTCGCAGTTCGTTTCTGAACGGGTCAGGCTGTCCCATCCATGCGAAATGTAGCTGAGAATATCGTTCAGGCCCCGGTGGCCTTGGTCCGATGATTCCGCGCTCGCCGCAGAGGGCGGCGTGCTGGAGCGAATCAAGGCGGGCGGCGATTGCTCGCAGGCGAGCCAGGCAGCCAGGAACAAGCAGGCGCCGGCCACGCCTGCGTTCTTCGTCGAGCGCATATTCTTCCCCTTGCAAGCGCTGCTCTTTGACAATCCGCACGAACTCCGTGAGTTTACGCGAAAGGGGAGAGCGCTCACAGAAGAAGCTTTGGTGACATGTCGCACCTGTGAAATGACCGCATGTTTATCCATCAGGACGCTCCGCTAGCATCCGCGTTCCTCGTTCGTTTATCGCTTGGTACAATTAAGGAGTAACGCCATCATGTGGACTTATCTCCTCGGACCTTTCCTCTCCCTTCTGCCAAAGCGCTGGCGTAAATGGTTGTTCTCCACCGAGCCCATCAACTGGCCCCCCGCCATGTTTATCAGCGGCCTCGCTGAGTTTGGCGCGGCCGTCTATGCCTTGATGTACTGGTATTCGTACTTCGTAACCATGTGGGTGCAGCGCGGCGCGGAAGTAGCGATAAATGGCGGGGCCGGCAGCGATATCACCGACCACGCGATAGGGGCCGCGGCGCTTTTGCTTTGGGCTAATCATCCGCTGACATGGATCCTGGGCTACTTCTGCGCCGAAGGGGCCGTTCGTTTATGCGGCGCTGTCTTTGCGGACAGCATGCTGGGGACTTTGCCGCTGTTCCTGCTGGATAAGGCGTTCGTGACCATTTTCGGGCTGGATAAGGGGGGAGCGGAAAACGGGCTGGACGTTCCGGCGGGCTCCTTTGCAGGTGCTATTCGCGAAAAGATGCTAACCGCGACGCTCCCAAGAGTTCCCGATGAAATTTCTCTTCGGAACGATCGAGGCGAGCAAATTCTGGAGATCTCTGCGTGCCGCGCTAAGGAGGATTGGACGCCTCCGCGCGTGGTGCGTTTCAAGGACAGCTATTACCGGCTGGAAGCGTGTTCGCAAGGGATGGGCCGGCGCCCTTTTCGTTACACTCTGCGGCGACTCCCCGCAGGCGTGCCGGGGCGAACTGTCCTGATCTACGACTCCACTGGGACGCTCGTTGCGGAAAAAAGTTAGCGCATCTCTGTCCGCTAAGGATTCGTCGAACCAGCCGAGAGCAAAATCATCACTGCGGGTTGATTGCCGCTGAGGGTTGCAGCGATTTTAGGCGTCGCTCAACCTGCTCGGCCTCTGCGGAGCGGCCCAAGGTGCGTAGGGTCTTAGCTTCCCGTGTCAACGGCTGTTCGAGAAACGCGGAGTCCGGGCCGAATTGTTTATCCATTGCAGCGATCAAGCGGCCGTCGCAGGGTTCCAACTTCTCTGTCTTGCCCCACATCTCATAAAGCGCGCACAGTGAGGGCAAGTTAATGAGAGGGGTTGGGCTGTATTGCCCCCCTTTCCCATAGAGTCTTTCCTCGATGTCCGTCGCTTGAACCAGGTAAGGCTCCGCCTTTTCGTATGCCTTCTGGTAGGCGTATAGGCCGCCCACAGTGCGAAGCATTTCGGCGTAGCCAGCGCTATTCTCTCCGTAAGCCTTTCGATTTACCTCTAGCGCTCGGTCGAAGAATTCCTGCGCGGTCGCGAAGTCCTGCTGCGCGATAGCGTTGTACCCCATCCATTTCAGCGGGTCCGATATCGCGGGGTTCTGCGGGCCGGAGATTTGCTCGGTGACCCTCAGTTGCCGCTCGAAAATTGCCTGCGCTCCGGCGAAATCTTGCCGGAACATGCTGAGCTGTCCGAGATGGCCAAGCGCTGTGACCAGCCGCCCGTCTGGCTTCTGCAGCTTTTCTCCAATCTGCACCGCTTCCTTGTAATTCCTTTCCGCATCGTCGAAACGTTTCTCCGCAAACGCTTGGGAACCTTCCTGCATCGCTTGGTCCAGTCTCTCCAAAGCGTCTGTAGTTGTCTGCGAAGCGCGAACGGCTTTTTCCAGCCGGGCTGCTTCCGCTTGCTTTCCGGTTCTCTTTAGCGAATCGAGGTGCATGCGGAAACGGCCCTGCGCCTCGCTGTACTTCTGAGACGCTCCGTATTGGAGTTTGGTGGTGCCCGGCTGAATTGTCATTGGGTCAACACTATCCGCCAATGAGGCTTGACGATATTGCTCGAGCGCGGCCGTCCAGTCACCTTTCTTTTCCAGGGCGGTGGCCAATTCGAGGCTCACGTCGATTTGCTTTGGGTCAATAGCAACAGCTTCCTTAAACTCGGTGATGGCCGCGCTCAGGTCTCCCGACAATTCCAATGCTTCACCATAGTACTTGTGCATAGCGCCATCGCCCGGCGCGAGAGCCTCTGCCCGCTTCAATTCCTTGAGCGCTTCCCCAACGTTCCTCATAGCCAGCAGAACTCTTCCGATATTGCGGTGGACATGCCCGGAGTTGTTGTCTATTTCTTCGGCGCGCCGGTACTCCTTGAGAGCGGCATCGTACTGTTTCTGGCTCTCATAAACGGCGCCGAGACCCAGGTGTATGTCAGCATTAGAAGGATCGAGATCTGCCGCCTTGCTATATTCTTTTTCTGCACCTTTGAAGTCCGAAGCAAAGTGAAGGGCGTGGCCCAAGGCTTGATGGCACATTGCCGAATCAGGTGCCATGGCCTCCAGTTCCCGGAGCTCCAAGATAGCCTGCGCATATAAACCAACATCGATAAGGGCTGAAGATAGGTTCATGCGCACATCGAATCTGGTTGGATCGAGTCGCTTGGCCTCCCGAAATTCGCTGATCGCCGAATCAAAGTCGCCCTTTTCGTGCAATGTGTTGGCCATGTTGTAGCGTGCGTTGATATCCTTGGGATCGAGCTCAACGGCCTTCTTGTATTCGGCAACCGATTCGGCCAAATCGCCCTTGTCGTGGAAGAGGCTTCCCAGGTCATAGTGCACTTTTTCGAAATCAGGTTTTAACCGAAGGGCTTCTCTATATTCTACGAGTGCGGCATCAGGTTTTCGAAGGTCCTCAAAAGCAATTCCTGCGTTCTGATGGGCTGCCGCATTTTCTGGATCTCGCGAGAGCTCGGCCTTGGCTTCCCGGAGCGCCTCTTCGTACTGCCCCAAATGGTGCAGCATATAACTAAGCTCCGCGTGAGCCTCAGGGAAATTAGGGTCCCGACGCAGGACTTCGGTGTAGACGGCCGCCGCTTCCTCCCAGCGTTCTTGTCTCTTGAGCACTTCGCCCATCACGAAACCCGTTTGGGCCGCTTCGAAGCTGACCGTGAGTGCTTCGGTTAATTCGTCCGCGGCCTCGTCGTAGTGTTTCTCCCTCAGGAGAATCCCTGCATGGCTGATATGTTGCAGCGTCTGTTTATCAGCCTTTTGCAGAGGCGTCCTCGAGACGGCCACCTTGGCGGTCTCCAGGGCGGCCAGGATCTTTGCGTCCGCCCCGGCTTCCTTCAGCTGGGAGCGGTAAGAGTCGTCAGGATGAAAACTCAGTCCGGCAATTGCGATGTCGTGGGCAATATCCTCGGGAACCGCGCCTCCGGCTACCAGGGCGAGCAACTTACTCTCTCCCAGTGGGTTTGCAGAAGTTTTTAAAGCGTCTCCCTGAAAAGGTAAACCCTGCATCAGAGCCAAAACAGCATAAAACGCTAGCATTTTCTTCATGGATTCCCCCAGCTTGGCCTTCACGAAGAGTCTAAGGAATAAGGGAGGCGGCGGATGCAGTACGTTAGTACTTTTGGCGTTTTAGGTTTCCAAAGGAGTAATGTCAATGTGGCTGTACGGCTTCGACTTGCCTAATGTGACCCGACTTGATTCGCGACACATCCGGTCCCAGGAATTCAATGCGCTACCTAATCTGTTCCTCAGCCGTCAAGCAAGGAGGTAGGCCGCGCAGGAAAGAGTCCGAATGTTCCGGCCGACCAAGGAGGCGTCAAAGATGGCGAACTGATTTCGCGTTCATCGGAATCTGTTGCGGTGGCTCTATGCTCTGGCACTCATGCTGGTTCCCGCTTCATGGGCCGCGGCGCAGACTGTCAAATCCGATTCTGTGCTGGACCTGAAAGAATTTGTGCACGACTGGGAAATCTCCAAGCAGTTCACGCTGGAGGTGGACAACACCGTGCCGGCGGAGTCTTACGACTTCAAGCCCAATCCCGAAGAGATGACCTTTGGCGAGCAGATGGTCCACATCGCCATTTCCAATGAGTTTCGCTTTCAGGAAATCACGAGCGTGACGGGGCCGTTTGCAATCGATTTCAAGAACCTGCCTCCGAGGGACAAGCCGACTGCCACCAAATTACTGGAACAATCGTTCGACTACGTGATCCGCGTGCTCCCGGGAATTACGGCCGACCAGCTAAATCGAACCTGGCACATCCCCTCGTGGAAGGGCCGCAACGATCCCGACGGGCGCGCCATGATCTTGGACATGTTCGTGCACACGGCGCATCACCGCGCGCAATGCGAAGTATACATGCGCGCGAAGAGAATCAAGCCGCCGGATTACACGTTTTGACGAAACGCGGGATCGGGGCGGATATCAGGTTGCGGAAGGAGCGAGATTTTCATTCTGAAGGCATTCGACGAAGATGCCCGAAGAATCTCAACTTCAACACATTGAGTCACTTAATGTTCGGATGCTCTTCATGCGTAGCGGCGGAAAGCTCGACAGGCTTGCCGTGCGGGGTATGCCGGTACGCTTCGGCCCAGGCTTCTTTCCTCGCAAGGAGCGTGCCGGAATCGCTCAAGCCTTTGGAGGTTACGAGGCGTTCGAGAGCGACGAGCCAGTGTTCGTAATAGTGGGAACCGTCGTCGGGTTCGCCACGATCGGCGGTGGCCTTGAGCTCGTCGGCGAGTACGGCGGCCCATTCTTTCCATGTGAAATGCCCTTGCTCGGAAAGTTTCACCGCTAAGGCAAACGCCTGAGCCTGCCAGGGTTCAGCAAAGACCGGCCCGCCCTCGTCGCGGGGAAGCTGCGGCAAAGCGGCGAGTTTCGCGGTTTCGTGAATCTTGTCAGGCTGGGTCAAGGTAGTCGTCCCACATGTCGAGATAAACGGAATCGCGCGGCGCGGCCTGCTCGCCCCAAAGCTCGCGTGCGGTGAAGCGCACGGAGTACACATGCTGAGGTTTCTCGCCAAGAAAATGGGCGTTGGTGTCCGGAAAGACGTAGACGCCATGGTCTAGGTTAATCGTGCCGAGCTTGCCTCGTGCGTAGCGCGGCAGGCGCGTATGGCCGACAGGATGGATGTTCCGGGCGCGCACGCGCCGGCCCGCTTGGAATCGCGGCGCTAACGGTACATTTCGGCTTGCATTAATGCGATTCGCGAGCATCGTCACCGTTATCTTGTCTGCGGTCAGTGGCGGAGTCGCTTTGGCCGTGCCTGCTGCGGGCGCGCCGCTCTCAATCTCAGCAGGCGTAACCAGACCGCGTTTGACCAACAGATCGACCAGCCCCGCGAACCATTTCTCATAGTAGGTCATGCGCAGATATTCAGCAGGTGGGATGAGCTCTCTGGCGTGACGCGCCGCGTCGATGTTCCACTTGCGCCAAGTACCCAGGGCGATATACATCGCCAGAACGCGGGATTCCCAGGGCTCGTGGAATACGGGCTCGTTTTTCTCGAGCCGTATGGGCCCCATATCTTGCATGCCGCCCATGTCATGAATGCCGTTCATGCGGAGGCTCCCTGGGTCGTCGGAGTGACCTTCGCGACGCCGACCATCGCGTCGCGCGTGACCAGCGCGGCGAGCTGCTCCTCGCTTAAGTGCTCGGTGCCGGCGGGCCGTTCGGGCAAGACCAAGTACCGCAATTCCGCTGTGCTGTCCCACACGCGCACTTCAACGTCCTCGGGCATATCGAGGCCGAATTCGCGCAGCACGCCGCGCGGGTCAATGACCGAACGGGAGCGATACGGCGCGGACTTGTACCAGACCGGCGGAAGCCCGAGGACAGGCCAGGGGTAGCAGGAGCACAGCGTGCACACCACCATGTTGTGCACTTTCGGCGTGTTTTCAACGACCAACATGTGCTCGCCTTGCTGGCCGCCGTAGCCGAGCTCGGCGATGGCCGCGTCGGCGTTGGTGAGAAGCCGATGCTTGTACGCGGGATCAGTCCAAGCGTGGGCTATTACGCGGGCGCCATTGCGCGGGCCAATCTTATGTTCATAGGCGTCGACCAATGCATCGAGGGCAGCGCGGTCGACCAGACCTTTTTCCACGAGAAGCGATTCGAGCGCCTTGACGCGGAGTGTAAGGTCGGGCGGCACGACCTGATGGTCGTGATCATGATCGTGCTGATGGCCATGCGCGTGAGATAGATCGGGCGTCATTGCAGCTCCCGCGGTGGACACCGCGCCCGCCAAGAAATCGCGCCGCTTCGTGGTCATCTGCCCCTCCTTTCGGAACGTCTGAGGACTTTAGCAGACACTGGAATGTGGAAACGAAACTGTCCGCAACTCCTTGTGCACCATAATAGAGCACTCCTGGGGGTGTCAAGCGCGTTGATGCTGAGTCCCGCGACAGCGACCTCAGCTCTGCAGGAGCTTGCTATTTAGTGAAAGCGCGTCGTCCGCCAGAGCGAAAGACCACACACGAGAAGCAGCAGAAGTGACGTTGCCGTCAAAAGAAGAGCCGGGCCCCAGCGCAGAGCTAGTTGCGGGACACGCGCAATGGCCGCGAAGAATACGAGGATGCTCGTCGCCGCGGCAACCAGCAACCAGTCCAACATTCCGCGCGAGGGCTTAGATTCATCCGCTACTTGCCGGCCGTCCATGCGGGCTTCGACGTAGTCCGCGGCGACGCCGTAGCGGCGTCCTTCGCGCCGAGCGGCTTCTTTCCATTGCAATTGTTCTTTACCTGTGGCGGACGAGAGGGCAATCGCGCCAACGCCCAACAGCATCAAGAGTGAGCCGCCGATCACTTGCAGGTACATGGAGGTGCTGCGGCCGTGCAACTCGCCGAATACAAAAATCCCCCACAATAAACCCCAAAGCTGGTTGGTATTGGAAAGCGGAATGCCCCGGCTGATTCCTACGTACTTTGCGGCGTACTGCTGAAAGAGGTCGCCGACCACCCACACGAAGCCGCCCAGCATCAACCAGAAAAGAATGTCGCGCGCACTCAGGAGTTCTCGCCACAAAGGAAGTGCGCTGGTATACGCGAGCGCGAGCCCTGTCATCATCCCCAATTCGCCGAAGGTGAAGAAGGTGATGAAGGAAAGAGGATTCATTCCGGTTAGATAAGCTTTGCGGTAAGGAACGTACATCGTTCCCCAGAGGATTCCCGCACCGAGCGCCGCGCAGACTCCACGCATCGGATGAGCGGCAGGAGCTTGCGCGGCCGATGCGGCGGCCAGCACAGCTGCTCCAAAGCACATGACGGTTGCTCCGCCGAAGACGCCGGCCCAACGGCGCCAGCCTGCCTGGCGTAATTCGTTGAAGAAAATGAAGCCCCAGAAAATGCCGAGAAGACTGTTGGAGTTCCACAGGGGAAAAGCGATGCTCAAGCCGATGTCTCGGATCGCAAAAATCGTCAGCGTGTTCGCCACGGCCCACATGCATCCGGCAAGAATGGCCCAGATAACAAGGTGAGGCGCGCGGCGGACGTCAGCACGGACCGATGATGTGCCCAGGATCAAAGCAGGCAGGCTCCAACGCGCTAGGAAAACGCCGATCACCATGACGAGCGAGATGACCATGGGCGAAACGCCCACGGTAACCAGTTTGGTCGGCGCTTCAGCGGCGCCGAGCCAGGCGCCGGCAGTGAAGCCGGACAGAATGCCCAAACTTTGCAGCTTTCGCGCACGCAAGGGATCAAGAATCCCTGAAGTAACCGGTGGCGCCGCTGGAGTTGTTTGAGTTTGCATGTCCTCGCCGCTTCGCGATTAGTGAATAAAATTTAGGAGAAGCAAGCCGCCGATCAACACTACGAGCGGAATCCAAAAATGAATGTCGGTGATCACGTTAGTCAACGGATTCACGGCGTTTTGCTTTTGGTCTGGGAGTTCCATGCGTCCATTCTTCACGTATCGGGTTTGTGCGCGGCCATGCTAGGCCAAATTGATTGTGGAGTCGAAGGATGAAGGTAGGCGAATCAGGTCGATCAGCGAGCACATCTCGCCGCGGCTGTCGGCTCTCTACTGGCGAAAATCTCATGGTGGCCAAACGCCCGCGGTGAAGGACTTGATGACGCGGAAGCCAAGCTTTTCGTAAAGGTGTACGGCTGTTTTATTCTCGGCGGTAACCGTTAACGTAAGCTCCTTGAACTTGCTCGAGCGCAGCGCTTCGATGGCCACTTGCATCAAAACACGGCCCAGGCCATGGCCTTGATACCCGGGCAGCACGCAAATCTGCGTGGTGTGGCCTACACCGGGAGACACTTCGCTGGTCAAGACTGCGCCGATCAGCTCGTCGCTCCCCGGCTGGCGCAGGACGAACGACGCGCTTGGCACGAATTGCCCGCAACCGGGGAGCAGGATGATGTTTTTTAAAAAGCGCAGCGCGCCCGAGCGGCTGCGGTACTGATCGTTGATCTCTCCGTCCACGTGATTCGCGTAAGAAAGATAGATGAGTTTTGCGCAGGGTTCGAAGTAACGGTCGTGCCAGCGATCGAGGCGCATGCCCGCAGAGGCACCCGCGCTGGTCTCGCGAAGGGGCTGCAAATCGAGAAGCATGAACTGGCGGGTATAAAGATGAAACCCTTGCTCTTTGAGAGGCACATCGACCGGGCCGCCGAAAGGCATGAGCTGCGCCTCGATGCGGGTAAGTTGCGGCAGTGCGCGCATGGAAAAGAGCATCTCTTCGAGCAATTTGCGCCCAATCACGGCCTGTTCGCGCTTGGGCGAAACGTAAAGCCCGCCGATGAGGCCTTTTTGTTCTTCCAGAACATAGAAGCTGTAGCCGATGGCGGAACCATTTTCAAACGCCACGCAACCCGATAGCGCGTGGGCTTCGAGGAAGCGTTTAATCAGTTCCAGCGCACCCCGGTAATCCCAGTGCAGTTCCTCGCGCCAATGGCGCGCCTCTTCGTCCAGGAGCGGCTCGAGCTGGCGAACCGTGGTTTGGCGGAGATCTACGATGTTCATGGACGGGTGGAGAGCTGCGCGACCCCTGCCGCGCTGAATCCATGATAGCCGATTCCATGGCCCGCCAGCGACGTGGGCGAGCCAGGGCTATACAAATCCGACACAGAGAGAAGAGTGTCTCCCTAATCAGATTGTGGAGATATGTTACGATGCAAATCGGCAAGCTGGTACTGTGAGGAATAGGACAGCGTCGCGGGCCGCCAGCCCAGTCGCGCACACCGCATGTCGATCGTTTTCGAGCTCCGCTACCCTTCCCGCTGGTACACCAAGTTAGCTACCATTCTGGGGGCTTTGTTGTTTTTTGGCGTACTTGCGACCGGGGCGATCGCCGGGTTTCTCTTATTCAGCATTGTCAGGCCGCAAAAGTCGAGCAGCGAAATCAATCTGGACAGTTTTCCGGGACGCCCTGACGCTGTCGCCTTCACGGTTCCCGGCGTGGGAAGCCGGGAAGGATGGTTTTTCCCGGGGTTGCGAGGTGCACCCACCATAGTGCTGTGTCACGGCTACGGGTCGAGCCGCGGCGAATTGCTCACGCTGATTTCCGCGCTCCAAGATCATCAGTACAACGCATTTGTATTCGACTTTGCCGGGCACGGCAAGAATCCCGGCATGACCACTTTTGGCTACCGTGAAGCCGAGGAACTGCGCGCGGCGATCGACACGCTCTCGGTCCGGAACGATGTTGATCCGGCCCGGTTTGGGTTGTGGGGTTATAACCTGGGAGCTTACGCAGCGCTGCGGGAAGCGGAAGCGGATCGCCGAGTGAGAGCGCTCGTACTGGATTCCGTCTACGACCAGCCCGATGAGATGGTGAAAATCGGTGTGCAACATTCCGGACTTGCTGGTTTCCCGTTCATGGTGCGAGCCGCGGATCTTGGCTTTGGCTGGCTGAACTATAAGTACCGGAAAGATCCCCCGCTCTCGAAGAATTTCATCGCCTTGACGAATGTGCCGAAGCTCTTTATAGAAGCCGCGGATGATTCGAACCTCGCGGACATGACCCGGCAAATGTTCTTGAAAGCCCCTGAACCCCGCGACCAGGAGATCATCGCCCACGGAAATTTTGTCAGCCTGAACGACGACGACAAGCGCGCCTATGAGAACCGCGTGGTGAGCTTCTTCCTACTGCGGCTTCCCGCTGTTGGGCGCGCGAGCCGCTAAAACGTTTGGAACTAGATGTAATAGATGTAGCCCATCCGGACGGTATTGTTGATTCCAGAGATCTGTACAATTCCCATTCCACGACATGTCGGCACAACTCTTGTACCGCGCAAGTATGTATGCTTCTTTGGAGGATTCTTGGTTCCACACGGGAACTACAGCTAGGAGATAGAAATTCAAGCCATAGCTCATTCCGCGCGGCAATTCAAGCACAAAGAGCTTGCTAAGTGGGATCCCGGCGGCCCCAATTGATTTTGCTGCAGCACGAGCGGTAATCGGGAATGTCGCTGTCTCACTCCTTTGGATAATCGCACCTGCAAAAAAGAATTCGAGAAGAATGGGAACAATGGCCGTCGCTGCGAGGGCCCAAAAGAGATTCGTTCTTCGCTCCGCAAAAAACGCCCCGGCAAGTAGAGCGTTGGAGAGCGTTACGGCGAGGAGCAGACCGTACAGCAAACCAGTCTGGGTAGGGAAGTAGGCCAAGGATCGAGGATCTAGGGTCGAAAGATAGACCATGCCGCAGATTGCGACTGCCGAAGTAGTGAGCAACGCTGCTGCAAAGAAGAATTGCCTCCCTTTTGCCCTCCGCGGACAAGATCGCGCGACCAACATGCCAATCGCTGGCAAGGCTGGCAGAACATACCCTGGAAGTTTTGATTGGGAAGCTGAAAAGAATGCGACGCTGAAAGTCGCCCACGACAGAAACAAACCGCTTGCATGGCCAATCTTTTGAGAGAGGATTCTGCCAAGGAATCCCATCACAATTGTCGAGAGGAAGACAGCGGTCCAAGGAAGAAAAGCGAGCAATAAGATAGGAGCATAAAACCAGAATGGCTGCATGTGCTGGAATTCAGGTGTGAGATAGCGGTTGAAATTGTGCTCGATGATGAAAACGCGAAAGAAATCGGGATTGCGGCGCGCACAGAGGATGTACCAGGGCAGCGCAGTAACGCAGAATATGACGATGCCAGCGGGATGAAACAGCCCGAAGGCGTCGCGCCAGCGCTTGGTGATGAGCGCCCAGAAGAAGACGGAGCCGCCACAGAGAATGATGGCGGCGGGACCTTTGGCGAGGACGGCGAGCCCAAGAAAAAAGCCAAACAGCACCGAGGCAAAAAAAGTTGAGGGTGCAAATGAAGCAAGGAACAAAGAGGGTACGGCGGTTCGCGGAACCAAACCGAGGACGACTGCGGCGGCGACCATGGCGATGGTTAACATGCCGGTGAAGGGCATGTCGGTGGCAGCGGCGTGAGAAAAGCCGATCATCCCCACAGTGGTGGGAAGAAGCAGCAAAATCCAGCGCGCAGTATCTGCACCATACAGACGCAACGCGAGCCAGGCGAGAGCAAACGTAGCGAGCAACGCGGAAATGGCGCTGGGCAACCGCGCCGCCGCTTCGCTAACGCCAAACAACTTGAAGCATAGTGCGGCACCCCAGTAAAAGAGTGGAGGTTTCTCGAACCAGGGTTTGCCATAGAGCCGCGGCGTGACCCAGTCGCCGGTTTCCACCATGTCGCGTGCAATCCACGCATAGCGCGGCTCATCGGGGCCAACGAAACCGATGGCGCCCAGGTGGCTGAAATAACAAACGTAAAGAGTCGCCAGGATGAGAACGCTCCACCCAATGCGGGCGGCGGATCTAACCCAGGGCTTTTCGGGGGGTTGGCTATTGGTATCAGTCACGGAAATGCGAGTCTAGCATTGAACCACTATCTTCCGAGCGTCCACCTCCGGCATACTGTCGCGCGTCGGCCGTTTTCGGCCATCGCAAATACAAATGAGAGAGTGGTTTGAGTACGCAGTAGTCTGGGTAATCTTGAAAATCCTGTGCGTCTTGCCACGAAAAATAGCGCGAGGTTTGGCGGTTGGCGTGACGCACGTCCTGTACGCGCTCCTGCCAAAGCTACGAAAGACCGCGGAGTTTAATCTGCAACTGGCGTTTCCCGAATGGGGCGATGCTCGGCGCGACGCAGTTGTTCAAGGAATGCTGAGCAACCTCGGATGGATGGCCGCGGAATTTGCTAGATTGCCACGTCTGACAAAAGAGAACATCGAGCAGCTCGTGGTTCTCGATGGTCAGGAAAATTTTCTTCAAGGCCAGAAGCACGGCAAGGGCGTTCTGTACTTGACCGGGCACATCGGTGCATGGGAGTTGTCTTCGTTTGCGCACGCGCTTTACGGGTTTCCGCTGCATTACATGGCGCGGCCCATCGACAATCCGCGCCTCGATAAACTGGTGAACGCCTACCGCTGCCGGTCGGGGAACCTGCCAATTTTCAAGAATGAGTCGGCGCGCGCGCTGCTGAAGATCTTGCGCGAAGCGGGAACGGTTGGAATTCTCGCGGACCAGAACACCATGCCGGAAGAAGGCGTCTTCGTGGATTTCTTCGGCAAATCCGCGTGTACGACAACCGGCGTCGCGCGCGTGGCGCTGCACACGGGCGCCGCGGTGGTTCCGGGCTACGCGGTGTGGGACGCGGGCATCCAAAAATACAGGCTCCGTTTCGAGCCGCCGGTGAAGCTGATTCGAACGGGCGACACGGACAAGGATATTTTTGAAAACACGCAGCGGTTCGCGAACATAATCGAATCCATCATTCGAAAGTATCCGGAGCAGTGGGTGTGGATGCATGCGCGATGGAAGACCCGACCGAAGGGTGAGCCGGAGCTGTACAGGTTTTGAGCGAGGACTGCGATGACACGAACGGCGAAGGAACTGGCGGAAACAATCGGCGCAACGCTCGAAGGCGATGCGATGTTCGAACTGCGCGGGGTGGCGGCGCCCGAGCGCGCCGGACCTCGCGATTTGATTTATATCGAAACGTCGAAGCTCGCGGAACGCGCTGCGGCTTCCGCGGCGCGTTGCGCGATCGCCGGCGAGGGCATAGCCCTTGCCGGAAAAACGATTTTGCGGCACAAGTATGCAAGACTGGCATTTGCAAAGGCGGCGACCCTGCTGCTGGAGCGTGCACCGATCGCTTCAGGGATTCATCCCACGGCAATCGTGGCTCCGCTCGCGCGGGTAAGCGCCGGGGCAAGCATCGGGCCGTATTCCGTCATCGGAGAGGATGTTCATGTTGGCGAGGGCACGCAGATTGGCGCGCACACGGTGATTGGAGCAGGTTGTTGGATCGGCGAGAATTGCCGGATTCATCCACGAGTCACACTCTATTCCGCGATACGCATCGGACACCGCGTAGAGATTCATTCCGGCGCCGTAATCGGAGCAGATGGCTTTGGATACGCGCACGGAGAAGGCAAGTACTGGAAATTCCCGCAGACGGGAATTGTGCAGATTGGAGATGATGTCGAGATCGGCGCTAACACCACCATTGATCGCGGCTCGCTGGACGACACGCGCATCGAGGAAGGCGTAAAATTGGATAATCTGGTGCATATTGGGCATAACTGCCAAATCGGGGCGCACACCGTGATGGCAGCCCAAGTGGGACTCTCCGGCTCGTGCGTTATTGGCAAGAATGTGGTGATCGGAGGCCAGGCAGGTTTCGGTGAGCGCTGTCGTTTGGAAAATGGCGCGATTGTCGGCGGGCAAGCAGGCATTGCCACGGGGAAGACCATCCGCTCTGGGCAAACGGTATGGGGCACGCCAGCCCGCTTGCTCGAAAAGTTCAAAGAACAGTTCGCGTGGCAGGCGCGACTCCCGGAATTGGCGCAGCGCATCAAGAAGCTCGAGGAGAAGACGTCCAGATTAGAGAATGCCACCTAAAAAGATGAAAGACGCGAAGCACTGGCGAGTGGTCGTGGTCGGAGGGCACACGCGTAGCATCGGCAAGACGCAACTCGTCTGCGACCTGATCAGCGCGTTTCCGGAAGCCAACTGGATCGCCGGCAAGATCACGCAATACGGTCACGGTGTGTGCGCGCAGAACGGCGAGAACTGCGACTGCGCACCAGACGAGCACGTTTGTGCCATCAACTGGGAGTTGCACGCGGATACCGGCACGGACAGTGCGCGTTTCCTTGCCGCGGGTGCACGGCGCTCGTTTTGGCTGCGCACGAAGCAAGGATTTCTTGCCGAGGGCCTGCCGCTGCTTCGCGCCGCATTGCTCGAGACGCTGGTGCCATCGGCAAGCGAGTTGCCTCCGCTGATTATGGAAAGCAATTCGCTGCTGCAATTCCTTAAACCTTCGCTCTATCTCGCGGTGATCGATCCGGCAAAGGAAGACTTCAAGGATTCGGCGCGCGCGGCGCTGGACCGCGCGGATGCGCTGGTCCTTCGCGGGTCATTCGAACGAATGGGCGGGGGAACTCCCGCCGATGGGCCCGTCTGGCTGAAACTTCCCTCCCGTTTGCTTCGAGAGAAGCCGTCGGTTTCGCAGTGCGAAGGAGAGCCGCTGCCCGAGCCACTGCATGTCCTGGTTCGCCGGGTTCTTGAGGCGCCCGCAACCGTGTCCGTTTGACAACTTTTTCGCCGCAAATAGTCATCTTAGTCGTTGACCGCTATTGGCAAGACGGCGATAATTTAGGAGTACTAGTGTTATCTCGGGTCTTACGTTGGCGTCTTCTATTCATGAAGTCAGTGGATGGATGAGCCCTAAATAGTGGAGCGCGGCTTCGCGGAAGGCCTGCCAGGCGCGCCACTTTCCAGCTTCACCCTGGGGGAATGATTTTGGCGACTGGAACGCGTATTGGAGTTGATGGGTCTGTCCCTGCCACGCCCGCGATATGGCGCGAGCAGGAAAGCAGCGCGCGGCTCGAGCAGGTTATCGAGCGAGGCGCGAATTACCTGCTTTCCATTCAGGCCGAAGAAGGTTTTTGGAAGGGCGAGCTGGAAGCCGACACCACGCTCGAGTCCGACTACATCTATTATCTGCACGTCCTGGGGAAAGCTGACCCGGAGCGCATCGCGAAGCTTGCGCACTATGTGCGGCTGCGGCAGCTGCCCGATGGAGGCTGGAGCACTTTCCCGGGTGGGCCCGCAGAACTGAATGCCACTTGCAAGGCTTACTTCGCGCTGAAGCTGGCAGGGGATTCACCGGATGCGCCGCACCTGGCGCTCGCAAGAGAAACGGTGCATCGCCTGGGAGGCTTGGAGCACTCGAACTCATATGTAAGGTTTTATCTGGCGCTCTTAGGGGTTGTTGGCTGGGAAATCGTCCCCGCGATCCCGCCGGAGTTCATGCTTCTTCCTAACTGGTTTTACATCAACATCTACGAGATGTCGTCGTGGACGCGGGGAATCGTCGTGCCCATGGCGATTCTGTCGGCGATTCGGCCGGATTGGCGGCTGCCGGAACGCGCCCGCGTCGATGAATTATTCAACGATCCTTCGCGCAAGACCGCGGCCTTCGACTGGAGCGAGCAGCTCATTTCGTGGAGGAATTTTTTCCTCGCGCTGGACCGTGCCTTGAAGCTCTACGAGAAATTGCCTTGGAAGCCGCTGCGGCAGCGCGCGTTGCGCGAAGCGAAAATGTGGATGCTCGAACATATCGAGCGCACCGAGGGCCTCGCTGCGATTTACCCGGCCATGATGAATTCCATTTTTGCGCTGATGGCCCTGGGGCACGGCCCGGACGATCCTTTGACCGCGCGGGAGATCCGCGAATTCGCGCGTTTCGAGATCGAGGACGCCGAAAGCTTGCGGATGCAACCCTGCGTTTCCCCCGTTTGGGACACTTGCATCGCCATGGTGGCTCTTGCAGAAGCCGGTCTGCCGCCGGATCATCCTTGCCTGGTGAAGGCAGCGGATTGGATTCTCTCCCAGCAAATTTTGGGGCCGGGTGATTGGCAGGTAAAGAACATGGATGCCGAGCCGGGCGGCTGGGCATTCGAGTTCCGCAACGATTTTTTCCCCGACGTGGACGATACCGCTTTTGTGCTGATGGCTCTGCAACGCGTGAAGTATCCCGAGCCCTCGAAGATGGAAGCAGCGGTGCGCCGCGGCATTCAATGGCTGCTCAGCATGCAGAATCGCGATGGCGGCTGGGGCGCGTTTGACCGCGACAACAGCAAGCAATTTTTGTGCAACATTCCGTTTGCCGATCACAACGCGATGATCGACCCTTCCACCGCCGACGTGACCGCTCGCGTGCTCGAATGCCTGGGGAGATTTGGCTGGCCCGCTGACCACCCGGCAATTCGACGCGGGGTGAAGTTCTTGCTGAAGGATCAATGCGGAGACGGCTCATGGTTTGGGCGCTGGGGCGTGAACTACGTTTATGGCACGAGCGGCGTGTTGCGATCGCTCGAGACGGTATCGCTTACGGCAAGAGAATATTGCCAGCGCGCCGTTAGCTGGCTGCGAGGCGTGCAGAAGCCCGATGGCAGCTTTGGGGAATCCGTACGCAGCTACGCCGATCCCGTCACAAAAGGCCAGGGCGAAAGCACCGCCTCGCAGACCGCCTGGGGTTTGATCGGATTGCTTGCAGGCGCCGAGCCGCACGATCCGGCCATCACTAAGGCGGCGGCATACCTCGTGGACCAGCAGAACTTCGATGGATCGTGGAGCGAGAGCGAATTCACCGGAACGGGCTTTCCGTGCGTGTTCTACCTGAAATATCACCTCTACCGGAATTCATTTCCGCTCTATGCATTGGCGCGACTCCGAAACCAGTCTCAGGGAGCGGAAGAATATGTGGCAATGAAATTTCTGCCGCGCGAATTTCGCTTGCGCAGCGGATTTTGAGTTATAGATGCGGTTTCCTCTCGGGCTCACCGCGGATCTTGCCTTAGGCCGCGCAAGACAAACTCTGCGGGGCTCGATTCTACATCCGCTGCTTCTGCAGCTTCCCGTTTTTGCCGGATCCCTGCACTCCGCAACCCCGCTTGCGTCGTGTGATTGTTTGAGCGCAATCCGCGTGAGTTCCGCTCCCGTGGTATGGATTGGCGGCCCGGAACCCTTGCTGCACCCGGAAATCGGACGTCTGGCGCGAAGAATTGTCGATACGGGCCGGCACGTGTTCGTAACAACCGACGGCGCGCCACTCCGCCGGCGCATTCATGAATTCCGACCGGTATCACGGCTTTTCCTGACGGTGCAATTTCGTGGAGGGGAGGAGCTGCACGACGGGCGCGCCGGCCACGATGGAGCATTCCGCGATGCCCTGGATGGGATTCGATCCGCGAAACTGTCAGGCTTTCTGGTCTGCGCCCAGCTCACTGTTTATCCCGACACGGAAATCACGGAACTCGAGAAACTTAGAAAAATTCTAACGCTGCGGGATGTGGACGGCTTTGTTGTCTGCCCGGCCCAGTATTATGAGAGAGTCGAGCGCCATCGTGGTGAAACTTTGGCGATGGAAAGAAGGCTGAACGAGGCCCGCGCGCGAATTCCCGGCCGCAGCTGGAGATGGTTCTCACGGCTGCTGCAGGAATCCCTGCTTGCGGACCGGATGGCCGCACACCCTGCGATTGGCGAGCCCGATCGTCTCGGCGGCTCCGACACAACAGCTTGCGAGGAAAGCGTGGAGGCCTCATGACCACGCTGGTAACAGGCGCGGCGGGATTTCTTGGGAGTCATGTGGCCCGGCAATTGGTTTCGCAAGGAGAAGAAGTGCGCGTGCTCATGCGGCCGACAAGCACCAATCGCGCCATCACCGATCTTTCCCTCGAATATGTCACGGGTGACTTGCGCGATCCGGCGTCGCTCGATCGCGCCATGGCCGGAGTGCAGAAGGTGTTTCACGTTGCAGCGGATTACCGGTTGTGGGCGCGGCGCTCGCAAGAGATCTACGATTCGAATGTCGGGGGAACGAAGAATGTGCTTGAAGCCGCAAGAAAAGCTGGCGTCGAGCAGTTCATTTACACCAGCACAGTTGCGACGATCGCGGTGGACCGCCCGGAACTTCCGAACGAAGCCACAGACGCAAAACTTGAAGAAATGGTGGGGCACTACAAGCGTTCCAAGTGGCTCGCGGAAAAAGAAGTGCTTAACGCAGCCAAAGCAGGATTTCCTGCGATCGTCGCGATGCCCACGACGCCGGTGGGTCCGGGCGATTGGAAACCCACGCCGACAGGGAAAATTATCCTGGATTTCCTGAATGGCAAAATGCCGGGATACGTGGAAACAGGTCTTAACTTTGTCGGTGTCGAGGAATGCGCGGCGGGGCACTTGCTGGTGTCGGAAAAGGGCCAGATCGGCGAGCGCTATCTGCTGGGCGGAGAAAACTTGACGCTTAAGCAGATGTTGGACGCTCTCGAGAAGATTACCGGTTTGCCCGCGCCAGGAATGAGGATTCCGCATGGACTGGCGCTGGGTGTAGCCTATGCGAGTACCGCGTTTTCGCGGCTGGTCGGGAAGGAGCCGCAAATCCCGGTCGAGGGCGTGAAAATCGCTCGGCATACGATGTTTGTGGATTGCACACGAGCGCAGCGCGAGTTGGGTTTTCAAGCAGGGTCAGCGGCAGCGGCGCTCGAGCGTGCTGTTCGTTGGTACAATGCCAACGGCTACATCGCCAAAGGCCGCGCGAAGCGCATGGCCCGCGCCCGCACGGCATAAGATTCTGTAGAGACCGCTCTTGGGCCTCGGCCCTCTTTCGTTTTGTAGTGGCCGGTCTTCAGACCGGTGCTTTTCGCCTCAGGAGATTGATGCGTATCCTCGTTACCTTCGCGGTCAGAGCTGAATTCTCACAATGGCGTTCGCGTCATCCGTTTGTTCCCTACGAATTTGAGAATTGGGAGATAAGGCGGGACTTTGAGCTATTTAGAGCTAACTTTGGTTCAAACGAAGTGACAGTGCTGCTGACGGGCATAGGCGGTGAGAATGCGGCCAAGGCCATGCAGACGCTTCCCATCGGGATGCACGACGCATGCATTTCCGCGGGACTCGCCGGAGCGCTCGAAGCCGATTCGAAACCGTGCGACGTTGTTGTGGCAAGAACTTCCGAGACACGGGACCAAAAACTACGAGTGGAGAGCGACGCTATCCTTGTGGATTTTGCCGTCGAATGTGGCGCGCGGCTTGTCAACACATCGCTCACCTCACAGAAAATCGTTGCGACGGCCGACGAGAAGCAAGAGCTGAGTGCAACTGGAAGCATCGTCGAAATGGAAACGAGCTATGTCCTGACGGCTGCCGAGAAACACCATGTTCCGGCAGTATCCGTTCGTGCGATCAGCGATTCCGCCGATGAAGACCTGCCGGTGGATTTTGGACGCATCATGGATTCACATGGTCATGTGAAATACGGCGGCATGCTTAAGGAAGTAGGTCTTCATCCGTATCGCCTACTTCCATTAATAAAATTTGCAGGGCAGAGCCGCTCTGCAACAAAAGCGTTGGCAGATTTCCTGGATCGATTCGTTTCTGTCATCGCAGCAAAATGGAACTACGCGCCTAACCGTAACGTCGAAGAGGTTTCCGCAACGTGAGCGGGACACGCACGATTGCCGAGTCTCTTCGCACCCTTGGGCCTATTCCCAAGACCATGCGCGCTGGCGTTTACCGCGAAAAGGGAATTGTCCGCGTCGAGGATGTCCCCGTGCCCGAGGTAGGCGACGGCGAAGTCCTGATCAAAGTTGCGGCGTGCGGAATCTGCGGTACCGATATCAAGAAAATCTTTTACGCCTACGTGCCTCCACCGCAAATCCTCGGCCACGAACTGGCTGGCACCGTGGTCGCCACTGGGCGGGGCGTGACCAAGTGGAAGCCCGGCGACCGCGTGATGAGCTTTCATCACATTCCTTGCGGCCAATGCTTCTTTTGCGAGAAACGGCTCTTTTCCCAATGCAAGCAATACAAGACTACAGGACTGACGGGAGGCTTCACCCCGAACGGCGGCGGATTCGGTGAATACGTCAAAGCCATGCCATGGGTCGCCGAACGCGGCATCGTCGCGCTCCCGGACAACGTGAGCTTTGATGAGGCCACCTTCATCGAGCCGATCAACACCATCGTAAAGGCCGTGCAGAAGGCGCGTGTGACGCGGGGGGAAACCGTGCTGGTCGCCGGGTGTGGGCCGATCGGACTGCAACTTCTGATGGTCGCCAATCTCGCGGGCGCTAAGCTTTATACCAGCGACCCCATGCCGGAGCGGCGCTCCAAGAGCCTTTCCCTCGGAGCGATTGAGGCATTTGACCCGGGCGGTGGTAAGCTTGTAGAAGAGGTGAAGGCTCGGACTGACGGCAGGGGCGCTGATGCCGTTCTCGTGGCCGTCGCGCATCCCGCGGTTGTCACGGAAGCTCTTGCAGCGGCAAGGCCGGGTGGGCGTGTGCTTCTTTTCGCGGCCAACGACCCGGTAACGAGGGTCGAGTTTCCCGCATCGGAGATAGGGATCGACGAAAAAGAGATTTTGGGCAGTTACAGCGCCGCCCTGGACATCCAAGATACAGCTGCGGACATGGTGCTAAACAAGAAACTCCCGGTTATGGAAATTGTGACGCACCGCTTCCCGCTGGATAAGATTCAAGAGGGCCTGGAGTTGGCCGTAAGGCCAACAGCCCAATCCTTGAAGATTTTGATCAGGCATACATGAGGGCCACGACAACCAAGAAGTCAGACCTATCGGCGGAACAGATGCCAGCAGTTGCTCGCGCGATTGTCCCATCCCAGATGATGGCCGCCGTTCTTTACGGCAGCGAAGACCTGCGCGTTGAGCAGGTGGATGTCCCGTCGTTGGCGGCCGACGAAGTTCTCTTGCGCGTGCGCCTGGCGCTGACCGACGGAACCGATCTGAAAGTCTGGCAGCGCGGCTACCACGCCAAGATGATCCAGCCTCCCGCGGTGTTTGGCCACGAAGTCGTCGGGGAGGTCGCGGCAATCGGCAAACGCGTCGACACGCGCTGGCGGATTGGCGTCCGCGTGGTCGCGGCCAATTCAGCGCCCTGTCTGCGGTGCTTTCACTGCCGGCGGGGGCAGGAAAATCTTTGCGAAGATTTGCTCTTCAATAATGGCGCTTACGCGGAGTACATGCGCATCCCCGGGCGCATCGTAGTGGAAAATATGTTGGAGGTGCCGCACTCCGTAGACGACCGCAGCGCCGCGCTGGTCGAGCCCCTCGCGTGCGTTCTGCGCGGGATTCACGAGATGGAAGTCCGCACCGGCGACACTTCGGTGGTCATCGGTTGCGGGCCGATTGGATTGAAGTACGTCCGCATGCTCTCGCGGCGCGGCGTGCGAGTCCTCGCCCTGGCCCGGCGTGCTGCCCCGCTCGAAATTGCCAAACGGCTAGGCGCTGTGGCGGTTATTAATGTGACGGAAACTCCGGATCTCGTCTCCGCCGTGAAAGCTCTGACGGAAGACGAGCGCGGTGCCGATTCCGTGGTCGAGGCTGCCGGCAATCCCTCGACGTGGAAGCAGGCCCTCCAGATGGTCCGGCGCGGTGGCGTCGTGAATTTTTTCAGCGGTTTGCCGTCTGGCACGCACGTGGAGATTGAGCCTGCCGCGATTCACTATGCCGAGATCAAGCTGATTTCGCCCTTCCACCACACGCCCCGCTTCATCCGGGAAGCGCTCGAGGCCATCCGGCGCGGCGATATTTCCGCGCATGATTACGTGACTCAGGAAATCCGGCTGGCGGACCTCCCGCAAGCTTTCGAGAAAATGAAAACGCGCAGTGGCGAAATCAAGCTTGCCGTGCGGCCGTGACCCGCGAACGTTCTGATTTGTATCCCTATTCTTTCTAAGAGACGAGGAACCCTTTTCCTGATGTTGCGTCCAGGTGAACTCGAACTTGCAAGCCACACGCCCCCGTCCGGGTGCACCCCGGATGAAGCACAGCAATACACGCGCTGGCTCGCCACGCATCACTACGAAAATTTCAACGTTGTTTCCTGGCTGCTTCCCAAGGAGCTGCATCAGCACTTCTACAATGTCTACGCCTACTGCCGCTGGGCTGACGATCTCGGCGATGAAGTGCCGGACCCGGTGCGGGCGCTGGAGCTGCTCGACTGGTGGGAGTGCGAACTGGACGCGAGCTACGACGGCCGGCCATCGCATCCCGTTTTCATGGCCCTGCGTGAAACCGTCCGTGCTAAAAATATTCCCAAACAGCCCTTCGCCGATTTGTTGAAGGCGTTTCGCCAGGATCAGACGGTGAAGCGTTACGCCACTTGGGACGCGGTGCTTGGCTACTGCGTTTACTCTGCCAATCCCGTCGGACGCCTCGTGCTGCACCTCTGCGGCTACCGCGACGCGGAACGCCAGCGCCTCTCCGATGCTACTTGCACCGCTTTGCAACTCGCGAACTTCTGGCAGGACGTTTCGTGCGACTTGGAGAAAGGGCGCATTTACATCCCGCTGGACGCTGCCGCTGCGCAAGGTCTGACAGAGAGCGACATTGTCGAGCGCCGCTTCGACCAGCGCTACGTAAAATTGATGAAAGAGCTCATTGCTCGCACGCGGGCCTTGTTTGCCGAGGGCCTTCCCCTTGCAAATAAGGTGGACGGCGGTCTGCGTATTGACCTGGAAATGTTCAGCCGCGGTGGTCTGGCTGTCCTCGACGCCATCGAATCGATAGGCTACGACACTCTCCACCACCGCCCGGCAGTCAGCAAGGGCAAGCAGGTCCGTCTGCTCGGGCGCGCGCTGGCGTCACACTTGACAGGCAAGAATTCGAAGCTCGCCGGCACGCTAACGGAGGCAGCGGCGCAACTTCATCTGGAGAAAAGTCGAAGAAACTCTACTCCTCCCTCGGGCGCGATTGCAGCTTCCTATGAGCAGTGCCACCACATCGCCCGGGCCTCGCACAGCAATTTTTACTATGCTTTTCTCCTGCTCCCCAAGTCCAAGCGCGATGCGCTCGCCGCTTTGTACGCTTTCATGCGTTGCGTGGATGATGTTGCCGATGAAGACGGCGACGTTGCCTCTAAGCAGCGCGGGCTGGCGAAATGGCGAAGTGCTCTGGATCTAGCCATTACCGGTGAGGAACACCTTTTTGACGGCACGGCGGCGATGACGTCGCCCGCCGACGCCTTAAGCGGCGCGGCGGAGGTTTTACCCGCCTTGGTCGACACGATCGAGCGCTACAAGATGCCTCCGCGGTACCTTCACGATCTTATCTCAGGCGCCGAGATGGATTTGACCGTGCACTACTATCCGACCTTCGATCGGCTTAAGGAATATTGTTATCGCGTCGCCGGCACCGTCGGCCTTACCTGCACGCACGTGTTCGGATTTCGGGATCCCCGCGCCCTGGATTTGGCGGAAAAGCTTGGCCTCGCTTTTCAATTGACGAATATCATTCGCGACATGCGCGAGGATTATGCCGCGGGCCGCGTCTATCTGCCGGAAGAAGACCTGCTGCGCTACGCGGTTTCACCGGAAGATTTTGGCCGGCACGAAGCGACACTAGGAGTCCGTGAACTTCTGCGCTTTGAGGCGGATCGCGCCTGGCAATCCTACGAGGAGGGCTCGGCGCTCTTCCGTCTGATCGAGCCGGATAGCCGCGCCGCGCTTTGGCTCCTGGCGCACACCTACAGCGCACTGCTCGCGCGAATCGAAGCTCTCGATTTTGCCGTGTTTGGCGAACGCGTGCGGCTTTCACGCGCGGGAAAAATGTTATTGATTGCCCGGGCGCGCTTTGGCCGCCTGACGGAAGAAAATGTCCTCGAAAAACGTAATCGTAATCGGCGGCGGGCTGGCAGGTCTGGCGGCTGGCGTCGCGCTGGCTGAGGCTGGCTGCCACGTTCAGCTCTTTGAACAGCGTCCGTTTCTCGGCGGCCGCGCAACGTCCTACGTGTTGCCGGACGGCGAGCACGTGGATAATTGCCAGCACGTAACTTTCGGTTGCTGCACCAATCTCGAGGATTTCTATCGCCGTGTCGGCTGCGCCCAGAAAATCAGGTTCTTCGATCGGCTCCTATTGCTCGATCCCCAGGGCCGAATGGGTCACTTTCAAGCTGGTCTTCTCCCTGCGCCGCTGCACATTCTCGGTTCTTTTCTTTCGTTCAAGCCATTGTCGTTCGCTGACAAGTTTTCTATTGGGCGCGCGATGATGGACATTCTCCTGCACAAGGGAAAACCGAGCGATCTCCCGCAAGGCCAGGAGATTTCCATGCTGCAATGGCTGAAGCGTCGCCGCCAAACCAAGGGCGCGATCGACCGTTTCTATCGCCCGGTTCTCGTCAGCGCTCTCAGCGAGGAGCTTGACAATATCGATGCCCGATATGGCGTCGATGTTTTTTGGAAGACAGTTTTGTCCAACCGAACTGGCTACCGGATGGGCATTCCGACCATTCAACTCGCGGATCTTTATGAAGGTTGCCACGCCGCGATTAAAAGCAAGGGCGGCGAAGTGACACTGCGAGCGCCCGTGCGGGTTCTGCGCATCGAGAACGGCTCTCTCGCCGGAGTTATCTTCGACGGTGGCCGCGAAGAAACTGCGGACGCTTATATCATTGCCGTGCCGCACAGCGTTTGCGATGAGCTGTTGCCCGAAGATGTGAAGCGCAGCGACACCATACTCTCGAAGTTGAGCAACTTGGAGGATTCTTCCATTACCGGCGTTCATCTATGGTTCGACCGCATCGTGATGACGGAACCTTTCATCACCCTGCTGGACACCACCACGCAATGGGTTTTCAACAAGACCGCGCTATACGGCGCTGCCCACGGAACCGGTGCGGCCGCGAGTAGCGGCCAATATCTCCAGCTGGTGATCAGCGCCTCGCATGATCTGTTGCAGAAGCCGCGTCAGGAGATCATCGACCTTTGCATGAAAGAAGTTCTGCATGCCCTCCCCGCTGCGCGCCGGGCGAAGCTGGTGAAGGCAACCGTAATCAAGGAAGCAGCTGCAACTTTTTCTCCCGAACCGGGCTGCGATCGCTGGCGCCCGAAGCAGGAGACCCGTGTACCGGGCCTGTTTCTGGCCGGCGATTGGACCGACACCGGATGGCCAGCAACCATGGAAGGCGCGGTCCGCAGCGGCTATCTCGCCGCGGAGGCTGTCCTACGTGTTGCCGGTGCGCCGCAACAATTTTTGCAACCCGATCTCAAACCGGACGGCCTTGTTGGTTTGTTCTGTTAAGAGAAACTTGCGTCAGGACGTTTTGTTTGAGGTCATGTCATAGATCCGTTTTGTGATGGCATGGGCGAACATGTTGCTCAAAAAGCTCAACGCCGCCATCTGCGCTTCCGCGGGAAAATACCCGCGAGAAATCCGTTCTAAACTCGTGAAATTCGGGCGAATGACCCAACGTGTGTTTCCCTCGTGGTGAGCGATTCAAAAGAGGCGTCCAGCGCGTGATATTCCTCGCGATTTTCCCGCTGGAAATTTTCGTAAGCTTCTCCTGAGTCCCAGAAATCAGCGGTTAAGTATTTATTCGAATGAAAGGGATCGCGCAGGAGGCGAGTTTCACGGTAGTGGGGATCGCGCCGGAAGAACTGGGCCCAATCGCCATCGGGGCCATAGCTGTCTTCGAAGCGTTTTTCACATCCCGGCTTGACTTCGTACTCCCATAGGATTACAAACATTGTTGTCCCATCTCCTGCAGCGGAACCCGGCAATCCTGTTTGTAAACTCTGGGGTAGAGCGTTCTGCCGGGCCGAGTGTAGCAATCCGATCGGATACAAGCCAAGGATGAGTGCGTACTAGCGCTCCATTTCGGGTTTTTTGGTTGCAGTCCGTCAGGACTGTCGGACGGAGGCGTTTGTGAGCCCAAAGTATGGTCACCGCGGGTACAAAGACGCGGAGAAAAAAGAAAAGAAAGAAAAATCACACGATCGCAAGCCGCCGTCGGGTGGCCCTCGCCAGGATCAGTTTGGTCCGCGTACGCCGCGCATGGTTGGGACCGTCACCCGCGGCCGCTGCGCAAACTGTGGCGCGGTGCTTGCCCCCGGGTTCGACGCCAGCGGCAAGTGCCCCAAATGCCAGTTCGAATTGCATTGCTGCAAACAATGCCGGTTCTTTGATTCCGGCGCGCAATTCGAATGCACCCAGCCCATCCCCGAACGCATCACACCTAAGGACGCGAAGAATAACTGCAAGTTCTACGAATTCCGCATGACCATCGAGAAGGATACGGCGCCCACATCCTACGCGCAGCACGCGCCCGCCGCGGCTGCGGCGCCGCCTTCCCGTCCGAACGACGCGCGCCAGGCGTTTGAGAATCTGTTCAAGAAGTAGTGCAAAGACCCCATTGCTTTGCGCCACCGCTGGGCCGGGATTTTTCAATCTTTATTCCTCATTCCCCATCTAAGTGCCAGAGGATTGCTCACCGGCGAGTAGTTTTCCCAAACGCAAAGGAGTTTGAAGTGGGACGAAAGCACCTGGAAGCTAGACCCCTGCCAAATTCTCCTTCCGAAGACATCACCACCGAGGCCGCCCAAGAAGGCAGCGCGAGTTCACAACCAATTGCGCCCGAAGGATTGCGCGTCCGTGCCGACCGCGCGAAGCTAATTGAGGAAATATCTTACCGGCTCACGGATTTATTCACAATCATTTCCGCCCGAGTAGAGCTTCTAAGCGACAAGGTGCCTGGGAATTGCCGCGACGATTTGCAGGCAATCGGCTTGTAAAAGCCGGATCCTCTTTTATCTATACCGCCAACACGAATAAATACCTGTAGAGTGAATATAGACCAATTTTGCCTCCCGCGGGGAGGAAGTCACCAGCGCGGCAAACAACACCCGCGGCCTCACCGCCCAGCCAA